>Ga0335069_10004007_pt1 | contig 21994 bp, 22 predicted proteins | sample Lox_Sample_11_FD_206714 | JGI IMG/M metagenome (GOLD analysis project Ga0335069, IMG submission 206714) | Soil microbial communities from Loxahatchee National Wildlife Refuge, Florida, United States - Lox_Sample_1.1 | ecosystem: Environmental > Terrestrial > Soil > Wetlands | place: USA...
ACGACGTGATCACCGTGCCGCCCCGGCACCGCGAACACCAAACCCCGGCATGACCAGCCAACAAGCTGCTCACGGTCAGTGCCGGATCTCTACCCTTTGGTGCTCAACCTGAGTGCCCCCCAACACCGTGGCACGCAAACTGTGTTGATTTATGGCGAAGTTGGCTGCCGTGGTAGCGAAGCGCCCAGTGGTATCCGATGACCACAACTAAACAGACACCACCACAAAGGAAACACGATGGCTGTGTCACAAATGCCGGAAAAGGCGATCAGAGTTTCGGGACCCTCGAAGTTGTTAGATGATGGTAAGCATCCGCCCGGCGAGCTGCTGGCGATCCAGGAGTTGGCGGAGCGGCTGACGGTGAGCGTGGGTTGTATCCGTGCCTGGCGATTGCGTGGCGATGGACCACCGGCGATCCGCGTTGGGACTGCGCTCCGGTGGGATCCTTGCGAGGTCGATGAGTGGCTCGACTCTCGACGCGAATCACGTTGGCAGGCAGGGTGATTGAAGGACGCGTAGGTCCTGGCGGTACGCGGGTCTATCGGGCTCGCATCTACTACCGAGGCCGCTATGTGGCGTCGCGGACGTTTCCGCGAAACGTGATGCGCAGGAATGGGAACGGCGCCAGGTGGAGAGCCTGCGCTCCGGTGTCTGGTCTGACCCGGCGGCAGGGGATAGGCCAGTCAGAGAGTGGTGCGAGATCTGGCTGAAGGCCCAGCCGGCTCGGCAGCCTGCCACCGAGCGCAAGATCCGTGGCGTGATTGCGAAGCAGATCGCCGAGACATTCGGACGTCGGCCACTCGTGTCGGTGAGACCCTCTGAGGTGCAGGTCTGGGCGGCTGAATTGTCACGAACGCAGTCAGCCGCTACCGCCCGCCACTCGCTCGGCGTTCTGCGGCGGGTGTTTGACTACGCCGTCCGCGACGGCGTGATACAACGCAATCCGGCCACTGGTATCCGGTTGTCAAAGGTGCAGGGCAACGATCCGCGACCGCTGACACACGACGAGCTCTGGCTGCTTGCGGAACAGTTTGACGCAGCAAGGGACCGGCTGCTGGTGCTGGTCGCCGGTTATTGCGGGCTGCGTTGGGGGGAGCTAGCGGCACTGCGATGGTCCGACGTCGACCTGCAAGGCAGGACCCTGCGAGTCGTTCGGGCGTATTCAGAGGAGGCACCTCGAGGCGAGTTGTCGCCGGTCAAGAACCACCAGGCACGCACCGTGCCGATTCCCGCGATCGTGTCGGGCGAGCTCGCAGACTACAAAGCCCAGTGCAACCCGGATGGATTGGTATTTCCTTCCGAAGCGAGCACACCTCTGCGGAACCGTAACTGGGCGACGCGACGTTTTCGATCCCGCGGTCGAGGCGCTCGGACTAAAAATCACCCCGCACAACTTGCGCGACACCGCCGCATCGCTGGCCATCCAGGAGGGTGCGTCAGTCGTCGCTGTCGCGCGCCTTCTCGGTCACGAATCAGCGGCGACGACGCTGAACCACTACGCGGGTCTGTTTCCGACCGATCTGGATGACATCGCTTCCCGACTCGACGTCGCGGCACGATTGACCATCACCAGCCAGAGTGCGTCATCAGATGCCAAAAAATCACCGACCAAGCACCGACCAGAAAAATCGAAGATCAGAACGCAAATACCTGCAAGCCATCATTCACCTGCGAAAACACCTGTGCCCCCGGCAGGATTCGAACCTGCGCCACCGGCTTTAGGAGAGCCGTGCTCTATCCCCTGAGCTACGAGGGCGGGGACGTTCTTGAATACCTGACTAAAACCTAGCCGGTCAAGGCTCTGGGCGGGGTTTCACCGAAGTGCGCGGCGTGCTGGTGGCATTCCGGACGATTGGCGCAGTCGTGGGGGTGCGGCGCGTGTGAGTACAGCGGGCATGACTATAACCACGCGACGCCTGCCAGATCGTACGTTAGGACCGTCATGTCGGCTCTGCCGCTGTCCTCGCGTGCCGGGTTAGGGTTGGCCATGGCCGTTAGCGAGGAGCCGGTCACCATCCTCGGTGAGGATGAGAGCTGGGAGCTGCTGTCCAGCGCGGCGTTGGGCCGGTTGGTGATATGCGTGGGCTCGCGACCTGAAATCTTTCCGGTTAACTTCGTCGTCGAGCGCCCCACCGTGCTGTTTCGGACTGCCGAAGGCACCAAGCTGTTGAGTGTGGTGATCAACAAGCATGTGGCGTTCGAAGCTGACGGCTACTCACGCGATGGAGGGTGGAGCGTCATTATCCAGGGCAACGCCGAAGTGTTGTCGACCAGCGCGGAGATCACTGAGGCGGATCGTGCCGGGCTGCGGCCCTGGGTTGCGACGCTGAAACTTCGCTACGTTCGGATACGCGCTGCAAGCATCAGCGGCCGACGATTCCGTTTCGGCGCTGAACCCGATCGCGACGACACCTTTGCGTGACCAGCCAGCTCCTTCGAGTAGCCGGGCACCGCGGCGAGCGGCGCAGGACACTAGGCTCCAAGTGAACAACCAAAGGGATGGTAGTACGGTCCAGTTGACCCTCACCTAGGATCCGGCGATCCGTCCTTTTGGGATGCCGTCCATGCCCAATAGCCGCTAAAGACTATGCTGGACAACGTATTAGCGCTGGCGGGCGACGATCACCGGGATGCGGGCCGCGTGTGCGACGGCGGTGCTGACCGATCCGAGTAGCATCCCGGCGAATCCGCCTCGGCCGTGGCTGCCGACCACGACGAGCTGGGCAGACTCGGATTCCTCTATCAGATGGCGCGCCGGGCGGTCCAAAACCAGCCGGCGGTGAACCGTGATGTCGGGATAGCGTTCCTGCCAACCGGCCAGGCGTTCGGCAAGGATTTCGGCTGCCCGGGATTGCAGGGTCGACCATTGTTTGCTGAGCGCACCCGAGGTGTCCGCTGTGTCCGTCCAGGCGTGCACTGCCAGTAGGTCCACGCCGCGGAAAGAGGCCTCGTCGAAGGCGATTGCGGTGGCCAGCTCCGAGGCCGGCGAGCCGTCAATGCCGACCAGCACCGGCAATTGCGAGGGGCCCAGCAGGATCGGGGCCTCGTCGTGGATCACCGCGACCGGGCAGTGGGCATGATGGATCAATCCGGTGCTCACCGAGCCGAGCAGGGTTCGCTGCAGCGCGTCTTGTCCGCGGCAGCCGACTACCACCATGTGCGCCTCTTTGGAGAGGTCGATAAGGGCGCGTACGGGCGCTGCGCACAACAGTTCGCTGTCGATCGGGGGTCGATTGCCCTGCTGCACACTGTCTTCGGCGATCTTGATCGCATCGGCGACGAGCGTGCGGACCCCTTCTTGGTGCCATTGGTAGATCACGGCCGGGATGGGGGCGGCGGGCCAGAGCGCTGGCGGTTCTGAGACGTGCACGATCGTCAGTCCAATGTTGCGCATGCTTGCCTCGCGTGCGGCCCACCGTACAGCCATCGTCGACGACGGGGATCCGTCAACTCCGACCACGATGCCCGAATGTGTGCTGCGAACAGACATGGCGCCGTCCTTCTTTTACGTGGCTTACTCCGACGTTAGATGGTCGGTGATTGCCGGTGAGGAGGCGTTGGTCCCCACCGGAGTGGCCTTACGGCCCTTCGGCGCGTCGCCAACATCGCGACACACTCGAAGGATGAAGAAAATTGTGGCCCTCGTGGCGGCGGTGTCCCGCGGCGGGTGGCCCGATCTCGCCGGTCAGGCTTTTGGCAAGGTTTGCACGTCGACACTGCTGATCGTCGGCGGCCATGATGACGTGGTGCCGGAACTGGATCGGCGGGCGCAGGCGGCGATCCCGCGCGAGTGCGAACTCACCATCGTTCCGGGCGTCACGTACCTTTTCAAAAAACCGGACGTGCTCGAGCGGAAGGCGGTGCTGGCCGGCAACGGGTTCATCACCCGGCTGAGCCGCGTGAGTGCGACCGCAAACCCGTAGTGCAGCACGAATAGCCATGGCAGAGCAGGCATCAGGGCATCGGAGTGTGCCGCACACCGCAGACCTGCGAATCGAAGCGTGGGCACCCACCCGCGATGGCTGCATTCGCCAGGCAGTGCTCGGCACCGTCGCCAGCTTTCTGGATACCTCGACGGCTCAGCCGAACCACACCTATGTGCGCCGATTCACCACCGATCGTAACGACGATCTGCTGGTCGGCGTCCTCGACGAGGTCATCTACCTCCTAGACACTGTCGGAGAGGTGCCCGTCGACCTCGACATCAAAACCACAGACGGCGCCGTCGACGCCACCTTTGCGATGGTCGATGCGAGCACGCTTCCCCAGGTGGGCGCCGTGCCGAAGGCAGTGTCGCTCAACGACCTTCGCTTCTCACGTGGCCGAGGGGGCTGGCGGTGCGCGGTCACGATTGATGTGTGAGGGAGCGGACGCATGAAGATTATCGAGGAAACCTCGTACCGGTTCCGGATCGAGCAAGAGGGTGCCATGCGCGTACCCGGTATCGTCTTCGCGTCGCGGTCGCTGCTGCCCGACGAGCACGGCGATATGGCGCTGCAGCAGGTGGCCAATGTGGCGACGCTGCCCGGGATTGTTCGGGCGTCGTATGCGATGCCGGACGTGCACTGGGGCTACGGGTTTCCGATCGGCGGTGTGGCCGCGACCGACATCGACGCCGGCGGGGTCGTCTCCCCTGGCGGGGTCGGCTTCGACATCTCCTGCGGGGTACGGCTTTTGGTCAGCGACCTGGACCGCCAGCGGCTGCAACCAAAGATCCGCGCGGTGATGGATCACCTCGACGTCGCGATTCCGCGCGGTGTGGGCACCAAGGGCGTGTGGCGGCTGCCCAACCGCGGCGTGCTGGAAGACGTTTTGACCGGCGGCGCGCGGTTCGCGGTGCAACAGGGACACGGCGTCGCGCGCGACCTGCAGCGCTGCGAAGACGGCGGCATGCTCAAAGGGGCCGACGCGGCGGCGGTCAGCGCGCGGGCGATCGAACGTGGGCTTGGGCAGATCGGCAGCCTGGGCTCAGGCAACCACTTCCTGGAAGTGCAGGCCGTAGAACGCGTCTATGACACCGCCGCGGCCACACAGATGGGACTTACGGAAGGCACCGTCTGCGTCATGATCCACACCGGCTCGCGCGGCCTGGGGCATCAGATCTGTACCGATCACGTCCACCAGATGGGAAACGCCATGGACCGCTACGGCATTGAAGTTCCCGACCGCCAGTTGGCGTGCGTGCCCGCCCGCTCACCCGAAGGACAGGCCTACCTGGCCGCGATGGCCGCGGCGGCCAACTACGGACGCGCCAACCGTCAACTACTCACCGAAGCGACCCGACGGGTGTTCGAGCAGGAAACAAAGACATCGCTGGACCTGCTGTACGACGTGTCGCACAACCTCGCCAAGATCGAACAGCACCCCGTCGACGGCCAGACACGCGCTGTGTGCGTGCACCGCAAAGGCGCAACCCGCTCGCTACCGCCGCACCATCCCGATGTGCCACCCGACCTGGCCGCGGTCGGCCAACCGGTGCTCATCCCTGGCACGATGGGCACCGCCTCCTACGTGCTGGCCGGCGTGCCCGATAACCCCGCCTTCTTTTCCACCGCGCACGGCGCCGGCAGAGTGCAAAGCCGCCACCAAGCCGCCCGCCACGCCAACGCCGAGGCGTTGAGCAGAAGCCTTGAGAATGCCGGCATCCTGGTGCGCGGCAAGTCCAGAAGGGGGCTCGTCGAAGAAAAACCCGAGGCCTATAAGGACATCGACGCTGTCATCGAAACCAGCCATCTCGCGGGGCTAGCCCGCAAGGTCGCCCGCCTCATTCCCCTCGGCGTGGTGAAAGGCTGAGCGGATGCGACTTCGGCCCCTACCCGATGGCAGTGCATAACTTGAAAGATTGAAATGGTAAGTCCTACAACAACCAACAACGAAGGAGCATCATGGCTAATCTCCCTGCACGTCGTCAACCTCGCTCGTGGCTTCCGGACTGGTCCGATTTGTGGTCGGATCTATGGACCGGCTTTCCATCGTAGACAGGCCTGCGGCCGATGATCGACGCGCACCTGATCCGACTCGAGGACGAGATGCAAGATGGGCACTACCTGTTGCGCGCCGAACTGCCCGGCATCGATGCAGCCAAGGACGTCGACATCACCGTGCGCGACGGCCACTTGACGATCAAGGCCGAACGCAGTGAGAAGAAGGAATCCGAGGGCCGCTCAGAGTTTTCGTACGGCTCCTTCACCCGCTCGGTCACGCTGCCGACTGGCGCCAACGAAGACGACATTAAAGCCAGCTATGACAATGCATCCTGACCGTGGACGTGCCCGTGCCCGAACAGGCAGCCGCGGCGGCCGCCGAGAAGCATGTCGCGGTACAAGCCGCCAGCTAACCCGACATACCCGATGGTCCCGGAGCCCAGCAAGCTCCCAGACACCGCCTGCTCGGGACACGATGGCCGATCTGGTTGAACCTGCAGGTCGATGACGGATTGCTGATTGTGCTAGACGGCCAAGGACCTTTCCATGCGAGGTGTTCGGTGCCAACGCCCTCATTCAGCGCTATACGCTGCACAAGCGGGCGAAATGTGGCCGAGGAGCGAAATGGTGAGGTTTGAGCGGTACGACGTGCTGACCCTTGAACAGTGCGAAGTCTGGGCCAGGCGCATCGGTGTGCTCGGCGCCCTTGCGGAGAGTCTGATGGTGTTGCGCGGGGTCTCGCACGCGTGGCGCCGGCCCAAAGGGCGCATCGTCGGTCGCGCCTACGAGCGCTTGTCGCTGCCAATGTATCTAGGGATGGTTATGGAAACACTGGTCGGCCTCGGAGCGCTCATCCTGCTGTGGCGGCCGATTCCGTTGCGCCTCTCGCGTCCGCAGCGAGCCGTGGCGCTCGTGCTCGGGAGCGTTCTGTATGCCGCGGGGTTCGGGTTCGTCATCTGGGGCCGCATAGCCCTCGGCAAGATGTACAACGTCTCGACCGAAGTGGGCGCCGAGCTCTTCGCGCACCACCGGCTGGTCACATCCGGTCCGTTCGCCTTGGTCCGCCACCCGATGTACCTGGGGGCTGCCGTCCAGTTCCTAGGCGGCGTCTTGCTCTACCGGACGTGGAGCGTGGTGCTGCTACTGGCGGAAGAAGTCGCCACTAACCTCGGCCGCGCTCGTCGCGAGGAGCAGGCGCTCGCGGCAGAGTTCGGACCGGAGTGGCAGGCCTATGCCCGGTTGGTTCCAACGGGCCTGCCCTTCGTCGCGGCCCACACGAAACCAGCGAGTTAGGTTGGGAACCCTTGATTGGGTCGTGTGGTCCGCGGGGGCTCGTTTGCCGTCGCGGATGCCAATCTGTTGGCCAGGTGGGTGTCCTGGAGTTCACCATGGATCGTCGCCCAAGTCCCACGAGACTCGGGACATGCTCCAGCGCAAATGGCGGCGAACATACTGCGCGTGAAATCATGCACGCCGGAGCCACCTGTGTCGGCGAGCACGAAACACTGACCGCCGCAGCCAAGCACATGCGCGATCTGGGTGTGGGCGCCCTGCCGGTCTGTGGTGACGATGACCGTCTGCACGGAATGATCACCGACCGCGACATCGTCACCAAGTGCATCGCGCCCGGCCGCGATCCCAACACCGTTACCGCGGGTGAGTTGGCCCAGGGCAACACCTATCGTGTCGAGGCCGAGGCCAGTATTGAAGAGATGCTCAACGTCATGGAAGAGCATCAGATTTGCCGGCTACCGGTGATCGACAACCACCGGTTGGTGGGGATCGTCAGCGAAGCCGGTATCGCACGCCATCTTCCCGAGCATGCGATCGCCCAGTTCGTGAAGGCCATTTGCGCGCAGACGGCCATCACCAGCCACTGAGTTGTCGACCCAAGCAGAGAATCGACTCCGCGGCCTCTCGCATCCCGGCGCGAACCGATGATAGGGACATCGGCTCTATCTGTGAGATGGCGTCGTGTTGGAATCTCACACTCAATTTGCGACGACCGCAGGATGGTTGGTCCTCGAGAGCGACCGACCGTAGTGATGACATGGCCGTCCCGTTAGGCACCCGGCAAAGTCACCTGCGATCGCTATGTCGCTATCGTTTGGATGTTTCGGCGGTGCATAGTCGACCGGTAGGGACGGAAGTCCCATCTCCGATGGCCGTTCGTCGGTGCGGTGCATCTCGAGTCGCCACGAAGCAATCATGGGTCTGCTGGTTGAACGACGTCCTCACCGCATTGCGCTGCTGTGTTGCCGCGCGTGATGGTGTGGCCGCGGAAGAAGCCCGGGGCTATCGCCCACCAGAGCACCATCAGGATCGATCCGAGCATCAGCGCGCCGATGCCGACCGCTGCGACGGCGCCGAACCCGAGGATCGTGATGTTGTTGCCGTTGTCGTCGGTCAGCCACTCGGGCTTGGCGTACTGGGTGAGCCCATAGATGAGAACAATCAGTAAGCCCACGCCGCCCAGCAACGGGATGACGCCGCGCATAACAAAGTTCCGCACCGATTCGGTAAGGGTGTTGCGGTAATACCACGCACACGCAAACCCGGTAAGCGCGTAATAGAACGCGATCATCAACCCGACCGATCCGATCAGTGCGGCCAGCAGGCTCTCGCTGATGAGCGTGAACAGGACGTAGAAAAGGATGGACACTACGCCGACCGTGACGGTGGATGTGGTCGGCGCAAGGTAGCGACGGTGGATCTTCGCGAACGAGTCAGGCAGCGCCTTGTACACCCCCATCGCCAGAGTGGTGCGCGCGGTCTGCAAGATCGTCGTCTGTGTTGATGCGAGGGCAGACGTCAGGATCGACGCCGCCAGCAACAGCAGTGCAATCTTTCCGAGGGCGCCGTTTCCGAACAGTTCCGGACCGATGGAGGCGAAGATGTCTTTCGAGTTGTGTGGGTTGCCCAGCCCGATAGCCTGCGGCCCGACACCGGCGAACGCCACGGCCGACACGGTCACCAGGACATAGGTCACCAGCAGCAGGAACGTCGAGATGACCGCCGCACGGCCCGGTGTTCGGCTGGGGTCGTCAGATTCCTCGTTGCATGTCACAGCGGTGTCCCAGCCCCAGTACATGAAGATGGCCATGAGAACTGCTGGAGCGGTGGTCGTCTGGAAATCAAGACCGCCGGGCCAGAACCAGGACAGCGACGGATGCAGCGAAAATGCCTGGGCGTTATGGGTATACGTCTTGACCAGCGCGACCACCGAAAAGACAATCAGCACCATGATTTGGACGGATAGCAGCGGGTACAGCAGTCTGGCCGAGACCTCGATGCCGCGGTAGCAGACATAGGTCATCATCACAATCCAGAAGACGCCCGCGACCGTCGACCAGAACCTGCTGTTGGCCAGGTCCGCAACCGAATGCCAGCCCAGGTCACCGATGACCCTGAACGAGTATGCCCCGGCGATCTCGACCAGGTTGGCCATCACAATCACTTGCGCGGCGATGATTCCCCAGCCGCCGAGCCATCCGGCGACCGGCCCAAATGCCCGCGACGCCCACGTGAATGTGGTACCGCAATCCGGATCGGCCTCATTCAGCTCCTGGTAGGCGATGGCGATCAAATACATCGGGATGAATGAAATGAGAACAACCGCTGGGGCTTTGACGCCGGAGAGCTGCCCACCGCCACTGGCCACGATGAGACCCAATGTCGCGGCAAGGCTGTAGGCGGGCGCCATGGACGCCAAGCCGACCACGACGCCGGAGAACAGCCCGAGTGCGCCGCGCCGGAGGCCTTTGTTCTTGACGGTCGTGACCTCACCTTTGCTCATCGCACCGAAATATTCGCCTCGCTCACCCTCGCGGGGCGACGATCACTGCCACCTGAGGTCTTCGTCGAGCTGTTGGGTTCGTTCGTCGCGCTCGCCCGCGGGACGGGTATCAATCGTGACCTCTTGCCAGTATGCCGGACTATAGAGATGAATATCCTTGCCGCTGCTGACCTTTAACACGCCGCCCGTGAGCACTTCATAAGTGGCGCCATCCGGATATTCGTCATCTTCATCGTGGCCATCAATTTGGATCCACATTTTCATGCTGCAAATTCTCCGTATCGGCCGATCGAATTCTTGAGGCTACCGCTGCGGCGGCGAACTAGGGGAGCCGGAGGTCCTGCCCATCCGTGGTCAGGAGTCCCAAGAATAGGGTCTTTCGACTGCTGACCAGCAGCTCTGCTGGGCTCCATTCTGTATCTAGCCGGTAACAGGTGCACGGATTGAGCTTGGCGGGATTGTCTCATGCGTTCGAATGACGTTGCAGCCGAGGCGCTGCAGGAACTGGCCGATCTGATCGCTATCTCCGGCGGCGACCCCTACCGGGTGCGTGCGTATGAGAAGGCAGCCCGCTCCGTTGCGGGACACCCGATTGATCTCGACACTCTCGACCGCAAAGGTTTGATGACCATCCCGGCGGTCGGTGCGCACACTGCCGAAAAGCTGCTCGAGTTACGCCAGACCGGCCGCATCACCGCTCTTGAGGAGCTGCACGCCCAGCTACCCGCCGGTTTGCGCACGCTGCTGGGAATCCCCGGGCTCGGGCCCAAGCGGGCCCATCAGGTGTATGTGGAGCTGGGCATTTCGTCGATGCCGGAGCTACTCAACGCGCTGCACGGCGAGCAGCTGCGCAACCTGAAGGGCTGGGGGGAGACCAGCGAACGCAACCTCGCCCGCGCGATCCGCCAAATGCAGCAGGTCGGCGGGCGCATGCCGCTGGCGATCGCTCTGGATATTGCCGAGGATCTGGTCGCGCAGATTGCCGCGCTACCGCAGGTCAGCCGGGTCGACTACGCGGGATCTTTGCGGCGGATGCGCGATACGGTCGGCGACATCGACCTGTTGGTCGCCGCCGACGACGATCCGGCCTCGGTCATGGATCACTTCTGCACCATGACGTTGGTGGATCGCGTGCTGGCCCATGGTCCGACGAAGTCTTCCGTGCTGACAACGAAGGGCATCCAGGTTGACCTGCGCGTTGTGCCTGCGAAGGTCTGGGGTGCGGCGCTGCAATACTTCACCGGGTCGAAGGCTCACAACGTCCGCATCCGCGAATTGGCGGTGCGGGCCGGGCTGAAGTTGTCTGAGTACGGGCTGTTCCGAGTCGACAACAACAAGCTGTTGGCATCGACGGACGAAGCCGACATCTACGCCAAACTCGGCCTGCCGTGGATCCCCCCGGTGTTGCGGGAAGACCGTGGCGAAGTCGAGGCCGCGCTGGCTGGTCATCTCCCTGCCCTGGTCGAAGTAACCGACATTGTCGGCGACCTGCATGTACACACCAATCTCACCGACGGTATCGCCAGCCTGGATGACATGGTCGCGGCCGCCTCCCGACGCGGATATCGGTATTGCGCCATCACCGATCACGCCACACAGCTGGCGATGCAACGGATGACACCCGACAAGGCGCTCGAACAACGCAGCAAGCTGCCCGAGCTGGCTCGCCGTCACCGCATCGAGTTGTTGCACGGTTCGGAACTCAACATCGCGGCCGACGGTTCCCTGGACTGGGACGACGACTTTTTGGCCGGCTTCGACGTCCTGGTTGCTTCGGTGCATTCCGATTTTGACCAGACCCACGACGAGATGACCCGACGCCTGATCGCCGCGATCGAACACCCCTACGTCAACATCATCGGTCATCCGACCACGCGCGTCCTGGCTCGGCGTCCACCGATCGATTTCGACGTCGATGCGGTGTTCGCGGCGGCCGCACGCACCCATACGGCGCTGGAAATCAACGCTTTTCCCGACCGGTTGGATCTCAGCGACGAGCTCGTGCGTCGTGCCCGCGAGTATGAGGTTGTGTTCGCCGTCGATACCGACGCCCACGCCGTCCCGCATCTGGACTACATCCGTTACGGCGTCGCCGTTGCGCAGCGCGGCTGGGTATCGGCCGGCGAGGTGATCAACACCTGGCCGCTGGACCGGCTCCGCGTGTTCCTGGGAAAGGGACGCCACTTGACCACTTCGCACCAGCGCGCCCGTTCACAGCGTCATTGAGCAAGCCGGAAAGTGTTCGCTCCGCAGACACCTCGGGCGTGCTGAGCAGGGAATGGTCGCCCCTCGCACTGGATGGCAGCGGAAATTCTGGCCGAATGACTGGCCGGTTGGCGGGAACGCCATCCCGACGTTACCGTTCACCGCCAGCTGGTGTTCGACCGCCCAGCGCTCCATCTCCTGGGGAACCGGAGTCTGCCCAACTTGTCGTGGTCGGCAGTCATGGCCTGGGCGGGATTCCCCGGAACGTCGCTCAGGATCGGTGGGCGCCGGCGTGTGAGCGGCCCATAGAGGACTTTCGGCCCCTCGGCCCGACGCCGAGTTGGTGAGATGGTCGAGGGTGATCTGCCCGAAGCGGCACGCACGTTGCCAACTTAGACTCGATGCGGGACGGAAAGGATGGTCGATGACTGTTCTGCGAATCGTCTCCGGTAGCGCCAACCCGGGTCTGGCCAACGCCATCGGCAACTATCTGGGAGTCGAGTCCAATGGCTGCTCCGTGCAGCGATTTCCCGACGGGGAGCTTCGTCCTGCCGTTGAAAATGTCTGTGGCTCAGATGTTTACGTTATCCAACCGACGTCGCCACCGGTCAACGAACACATCGTCGAACTGCTGTTGTTGCTCGACGCGTGCCGTCGGGCCCGCGCAACGCGGGTCACCGCGGTGGTGCCGTACTTCGGCTACGCCCGCCAGGATCGTCGCACCAGGGCGGGTCAGGCTCTCGGATCAGCAGTCATCGCCGACGCGATTACCGCCGCGGGTGCCGACCGGCTGGTCGTTGTCGACCCCCACACACCCTCGCTGGAAGCCGTATGCCGCATCCCGGTGGAAACACTGTCTGCCGTCCCCGTTCTGTCCGGTGAGCTCGCCGCCGAGCTGCCGGAGGGAGCGGTGGTCGTAGCCCCCGACCTGGGTGCGGTCAAGCTGGCGGAACGGTATGCAGCGGTGCTGCACGGCCCGGTTGCGGTGGTACGCAAACAGCGCGAAAGCGGCTCAGCCGTCACCGCGTTGGACATCGCCGGCGACGTGCACGGCCGCGGGGTGGTGATCGTCGACGATATGATCACCACCGGGGCCACCATTGGAGCGGCGGTACGACTCCTACATGCACGCGGCGCTGCACAGCACGCCATCGTGGCCGCGACGCATGGGCTTTTGGTTCACAACGCCGTCGGCCGCCTGCGTGAGCTTGAACTGCGCCATCTCCTCGTTGCCGACACAGTTGCGATCAAGGCTCCTGGCACCTTTATCCGCGTATGCTCGGTCGCGCCGACCCTGGCTGACGCGATCGCCTGCCTGCACGCCGACAAACCCCTACAGAAACCACTCGTCAGCACGCCCTGAGCGGGACAACGCGGGGTGTTCCGGATCAAGCAATGCGCGCACTTAGCTGGCTTCTACCGCGATGTGCTTCTCGGCGGCCGCCGCCGCTGCATGCTCGGGCACAGCCACGTTCACGGTCACGATGCCCTTTACGTAAGTCGATTTGATGTCGTCCTGGCCAGCGCCGGTCGGCAGGGTGAATGAGCCGTAGGAGAACTTTGAACTGCCCTTAATTTCCCTCTCGCTGCAGCGGGCTCAGCCGAGCCGCTCCAATTCGTCGGCCGCCTCGGCCAGCGCTGCCGCCAGTTCGCGTGCCGCCGCCGCATCAAGCGCGTCCAAGTGGCGGGCACGCACGGCGATCCACCGCCGCGTCGAGCCGTCTTCCTGTTGTCGGCCGTAGATTTGAACGCGGGCGTGCCTGCCACGGGTCGTGCCCTCGAAGTCGCGGAACCAATTGCTGTCAAGCTGCCAGCCGAACGTGCGTACCGCGCCGGCGGGCGGCGCGACATCGTCGAATCGCATCTCGGCCGAGACGTTCTTGGCCGCCCACTCCCGTGCCATTGTCAGCAGCGTCTGGGGCTCATCGTGTTCGAGGCGCTCGAGCTGTGCGATCTGCGCAGCGGTGAGCTGGTCGGCCACGTCGCGCCAGGTTTGGGCGGTGTCGTCGCGTGCGGTCATGATGTGCAGTGTGGGCGACCGGGCCTCCGTTGGCGAGGGCCGAAGGTCATGTCTTGAGTCCTTTTGCCGGTGCGGTGGCGCGTCGCAACGAGATCCGATTGCTTCTCACTGGTTTCACGTCAACGGATTTCCGCGCTAAGCCGTCGTGCCGCTGCCGCAGTTGGCTGGTCACCCGGTGAAGAGGTCATGCGCCGTCGTTGGTGCGTCGCCACCCGTTTCGCCAACACGGGCCTTTACCGGGCCCCCGCACTGGCGATGTTCGGAAAATGACCGTCACCGACCGCGAAAGACGCGGAGAATTGACCGAGATATTGAGGCCAGGAAGGGAGCAGCAATGGTCGTCGACCCGGAGTGCGCTCGGTGTAAGCAGCCAATCGGACCGGGGTGGCTTTACCTGGTCGCGCATCGCCGCGGCCAAGCCGAGACGGCAGAAGACGACGCGGTACTGATTCATGTGCCTGACGAGTGCCCACGGCCAGGGGAGCATGTTCCCAGGAGTTAGCAGAGTGAGATGCCCTGATAGCTCTTTTGCTGCATGGCCTTTCGTGGTCCGCGCTACGGTTGTGCGCGCACGGCCACACGGCTCAGGTGATCGATGAACCAGTCGCGGGCCAACACCGCGACCTGCTCGAGTGTTCCCGGCTCTTCGAAGAGGTGGGTGGCGCCGGGAACGATGGCCAGCTGGCACCCAACGCGCATCATGGCCTGGGCCTGTCGATTCAATCCCAGCACCACGTCGTCGTTACCGCCCACGATCAGCAATGTCGGTGCTAGGACTTTGGTCAGCGCCGTGCCGGCCAGGTCGGGCCTACCGCCGCGGGATACCACCGCCCCGACCCGCACGCGGGGATCGGCGGCCGCGACCAGTGCCGCGCCAGCCCCGGTGCTGGCACCGAAGTAGCCGACTGGCAGGGCCGCCGTATCGGGCCGACTCGCCAGCCATTCGGTCACGTTCACGAGCCGCCCCGCCAGCAACTCGATGTCAAAAACGTTGGCGCGGTTGCGTTCCTCGTCCGGGGTGAGCAGGTCGAAGAGCAACGTGGCGAGGCCCGCCGCGTTCAAGACCTCGGCGACGTAGCGGTTGCGGGGGCTGTGGCGGCTGCTCCCACTACCGTGAGCAAATACCACCACGCCGACCGGTCGCTCCGGGATCGTCAGATGCCCGGCCAGCGACACCGGTCCCGCGCTCACCGAAACCTGCTCGTCGCGTATCGGCGGATCGGCACGCGCGCCGGCGGCCTCGGGCCCAGCCAGGTGCCGGCTGGCGTCGACACGATCCTCGAACACGCTCATATCGCCGGGTAGCGAAGCGAGCCGCCGGGCCAACAAACGTCCGCCATCAGCACTATCGTCCACTTTCGTCATCCCCCGAGTGTGGCGCGGTGGGGCGGTCCACCGAAGGGCCTTAGGACCACTCCCGGTGGGGACCAACGCCTCCTGACCGGCGATGGCCGACCGGCTAGGGTCGGCGCGATGGAAGCAGATCAGTCGCGGTGCTCGCGTAAACCCGGCGTGGTGACGGTGCTGCTTGGCGGCGACGTCATGCTCGGGCGTGGCGTCGATCAGGTCCTGCCCCATCCCGGTGACACAGAGTTACGTGAGCCGCATCTGCGTGATGCGCGCGGATACGTCCAGTTGGCCGAGCACGCGAACGGGCCGATCCCGCGCCCCGTGGATTGGCAGTGGCCCTGGGGCGAGGTGCTGGCGCTTCTGGACGATGCAGCCCCCGACGTTCGACTGATCAATCTAGAGACAACGATCACTGCCGGTGGGGAATTCGCCGAGCACAAAGCGGTTTGCTACCGAATGCACCCGGATAACATGCCGGCTCTGACGGCGTTCCGGCCGGACGTGTGTGCCTTGGCCAATAACCACATTCTCGACTTCGGCTACCAGGGGTTGGCCGACACCGTAGCGGCCCTCAGCGCCGCTGGCATACAGGGCGTGGGTGCCGGAGCGGACCTGCCCACCGCGCGCCGCCATGCTGTGGTAAGCGCTCATGGTGAGAACCGGGTGCTTATCGGTTCGGTGGCGATGAAGTCGGCGGGCGTTCCTGAATCCTGGGCCGCACATTACGATCGGCCGGGGGTATGGCTGATCCGAGATCCGTCGCTGCGGGACGTTGCCGACGAGGTGGCCGCAGAGGTGCTGGCGCACCGACGCGATGGCGATGTTGCCATCGTCTCGGTGCATTGGGGCTCCAATTGGGGTTTTGCGATAGCGTCGAGCGAGATCGCATTCGCGCACCGGCTGATCGATGCCGGCATCGACATCGTGCACGGACATTCCTCGCACCATCCCAGGCCGATCGAGATATACCGTGGCAAGCCGATCCTGTATGGCTGCGGTGACGTCATCGACGACTACGAAGGCATCGGCGGGCACGAACCCTTCCGCGGCGACCTCAGGTTGCTGTATCTGGCCGATATCGATCCCGTTGGTGGGGAAGGGGTCTCGCTGCGGATGGTCCCGCTGCGGGTGCGACGGATGCGACTCGAACGGGCGTCGCAGACCGAGGCCGAGTGGCTGCGCAAGACCATTGAGCACACCAGCCGCAGGTTCGGGACCCGTGTCGTGGCGCGGTCCGATGATCTGCTGGAAGTGGTCGCACTGCGCGGTGACACGCATCGCCGGGCAGGCTGACAGGCTAACCGTTCAGCGCAGCTCGGTGATCACCTTCGCGAAGGCGTCGAGCTTGTTGTCCTGCACGGTGAAGCATGTCAGCCCGTATTTTTCGCGGAGCCCGGACAGCTTGTCGGCCATTTCGCGAGGTGACCCGCAGAGCACCGACGGTGTGGTCAGCAACTCCTCATCGGACAGGTCCGGCGCGTACTGGCGCGTCATTCTCAGGTCGGGTGCGGTCCCGCCTTCCGGCGGCATCGCCGTGATCACCATATTGAGTTCCAGCGAATCGAATCGGTCGCCGGCGACGTTGCGGACGAACTCGATGCGCTCGGCCAGCGGGTCTTCCGCGTCTCGTACCTTGGCGCCCGTCAGCCCGATGATGTCGGCGTGCCGAGCGGCCAGAGTCAGTACCCGATCCCCGTTGCCGGCGATGAGGATTGGCGTCGTCGGGTGATGCTCCTTCAGGTAGATCGTCATGTGCTCGAGATAGTCCACCCGGGCGCCGGCGCTGGGATACGGTAGCTCGGCGGCCTCGAACTCTTTCCGGACGTAGCCGGTGCCGAGCCCAATCTCGAGGCGGCCGTCGCTGAGCAAGTCAAGGGCCTGCAGGTCCCTGCTGAGCAGGGCCGGCTTGTAGAACGCGGCGTTAAGCACATACATGCTTACCCGGATGCTGGTCGTCACCATCGCGACCGCGGTCAGCGTTGGAAACGGAGCAGCCGCGCCGAGATGGTCGGGCACGCAGAGGATGTCGTATCCGAGATCTTCCGCACGCTTCACCTTGTCGATCAATGCCTCGCGGGATTTGCTGAAGCGCATGCTCAGCCCGAAGCGAAAATCCTTGGCCACCAACAACCTCCGTTCAGCGATCTAGTCGACAATTACCAGGAACGAGCCGCGGCCACCAAGCCATGCACCAAGGCGCTGGTCACCGGCGACAAGCCGTCGTCGCCGGGCAGTGGGCTGCGCGGGCTAAGACCCCGCACGCGAACGGACAACTCCAGCTGGGTGCCCCCGCCGCGCACGCGGTTGACGGGGTTGTCCGGATGCAGGCCCCGCAATTCCGGCGGGATGTCGTCGAGGTCGGTGATGACTTGGTAGCCGGTCAGCTGGATGTGCCGGGCCAGGTGCGCGGCCAATGCGCGGTTGCGGCCACCGGCCAGCAGCTGCGTGGCACGCCCGATCCGGCCGTAGCCGTGCAGCGACACGGCAACGTCGACATGGTCCAGGAATTCGGCGAGCCGCGGTGACTCAGCCGGGTCGAACAAAGCCGACGGCAGGTGATGTGGGTAGCGATCGGGATGACGCACCATATACACCGATGCACCGGCGGCCTCGGCGGCGCGTTCGGCGATCGCATCAGTCATCTCCTCCAGGCCGCCGCCGTGGATGGCGAGAAAGCCAAAACGCGAACGCAATTCGCTTGTTTCCGTCACCCCCGGGTGGCGCAACAATGCTGAAAGTGATTGTGGCGCAGGTCCGGACGCACGTACCGATGCCCGGCGAGGCCAGCGCGCGGGATCCCAGCGGCGCAGGAAGTCGACCCAGCGTTGGGGCAATCCATGATGGACGGCGCCATCGATGATCTTGGGCAGGTATCCCGGTCGGGGCGGACCGGGAGTCACCCGATGATCGATATACACCCAGGCTGGTGATGGCCCGTCATCGGTGTGCACCGTCAACCGGTCGCGTCGGTAGCGCACCGGCATTCCTTCGGCACCGTCCAAGGCCGCCAGGTCGCTCTCGGAAATCTGCCAGAGCACCCCGTGTACCTGAGTACCGCAGAACGGTTCGACGGTGGCCACGCCGCGCTGGTTGATCAGCCAGTCGTGATCGGACAGGACCGCTGGCCGCGGATCAGCGGCGTCCGGACAGCGCAGCGCCATCTGCCTGATGCATAGGTTCGACCCGTATGCGAAGCAAGCGTGCCGGCGGGCCGGCATTCAGCCCGTCACCGTCAGCCAGATCAGCACCATGTTAAGCAGACTAATCATTACGCCGACGGCCCAGCCAATAATCGTCGTGACGGGATGGTTGGTGTCGCTTCCCATCAGCTGGCGGTTACTGGTCAGCTTGACCAGCGGAAGGACCGCAAACGGTATCCCGAACGACAGCACGACTTGGGAGAGCACCAATGCACGCGTCGGGTCGAACCCCAGCGCAATGATGGCCAGCGCCGGGCAGACGGTGACCAAGCGGCGCACCAGCATCGGGATCGAGCGGTGCAGCAAACCCTGCATGATCATGGCCCCTGCGTAGGCACCCACCGACGAAGATGCCAAGCCGGAGGCGAGCAGTCCGACCGCGAACAGGACTGCGATCGTCGGGCCCAATGTGTCGTGGATAGCGGAGTAGGCCCCCTCGATGGAGGGCGTGACGTCCTGATGTTGCAGGTTGTTCGCGGCGACCAGCAGCATCGCGGCGTTCACCGTTCCGGCGACCGCCATCGCCAGAACGACATCCAAGCGGGTGACCCGCAGCAGCCGATGCAGGTGCGGACCTTCGTCGGGCTGCCCGTGGCGGTCCAGGACCAGACCGGAATGCAGATACACCGCGTGCGGCATCACGGTGGCGCCCAGGATGGCGGCGGCCAGCAGCACGGTTTCGGTGCCGCGGAATCGCGGCACCAGCCCGCTGAGCACCGCATCGGGTGGTGGCGTCTTGACGAAGAAGCTGGCGGCAAAGCCAATCGCGATGACCAGCAGCAGGCCGGTGATGACCCGCTCGAAAATGATCTGCCCGCGGCGGTCTTGGATGGCCAGCAGCAGCAGGGACACGACTCCGGTGATGACCCCGCCGGCCAGCAGCGGCAGATTGAACAGGATGCGCAAGGCGATCGCTCCGCCGACGACTTCGGCCATGTCGGTTGCTATCGCAACGAGTTCGGCCTGGGCCCAGTAGACCAGCCGAACCGGACGGCTCATTCGCTTGCCGATGGCCGACGGCAACGTGCGACCGGTCACCAGGCCGAGCTTGGCCGACAGGTACTGCACCAGGCCGGCCAGTGCATTGGCCACCACGATGACCCACAGCAGCAGGAAACCGAACTGGGCGCCGGCGCTGACATTGGCCGCGACGTTCCCCGGATCGACATAGGCGATCGCGGCCACGAACGCAGGCCCGAGCAGATACCAGCTGCCCTTGAGCGAGGCCTGGCTGCGCTGCGCCAACGTGTCGACCTCAATTCAGCGTGAGCGAATAAAAAAGTGAGGCTACCCGAACACCCAGTCGGCGATTGAGCCGCGCCAGCCGTCAGCCCGGAACGTAGAGGCCCTTGCCGGTGACCAACGGCAGGTCGAGGGTTGTCACGATTCCCGGGGGTGCGGCCACCACGGCGGGAATCGCATTGACCACCCGCATAGCGGTGGCAACCAGTCCGGCGTGGTTATGATCGCCGTTGCGGCTGCTCAGGCAGATGTCCATGGCGTAGGACGGTTCCCCGGTGATCTCGATGCGGTAGGAACCGCCGGGCTGGGCGGGCTGCGGCCAATCGGGGCATAGGTCCTCACGCAGCCGGGTGACATGTTCGAGGACGACGACGGGATCGCCGTTGACCATGCCGAACACCTCGAACCGCAGCGCTGCGGCGCTGCCCTTGGGGATGTGACCGGACGCGATGTCGAAGTCTTCGGGTGCCGGCGCGCGGATGTATTCTTCGGCGACGCTGTCGAGCTCGACGCCCAGGCCGGCCGCCAGTTGCCGCACCACCGATCCCCACGCCAGGCTGAGCACGCCGGTCTGCAACAGCATGGGAATCTCGTTGAGAGGCTTCCCGAAGCCCATCACGTCGAACATGACGACGGCGCTGTCATAGGTGGCGTAGTCGACGATCTCCATGCACCGAATTTGCTGGATGTTCTGGCAGGTGCCGGCCAGTGCCAGGGGCAGCAGATCATTGGCGAAGCCCGGGTCGATGCCGTTCACATACAGGCTTGAATTGCCTTCGCGCGCAGCATCTTCCAGTGGAGAAATGAGCTCCTCCGGGATGACCTGCCACGGGTACTGCAAAAAGACCGGGCCGCTGCCGACGATGTTGACGCCGGCTGCGAGCACCCGGCGGTAGTCCTCCAGCGCCTCGGGGAGCCGGTTGTCGGCCATCGCGTTATAGACGGCGCACTGCGGCCCGCTGGCCAGCACGGCGTCCAGATCGGTGCTGGCACGCACGCCGGTCGGATCGGCAAGCCCCGCAAGCTCTGCCGCGTCCTTGCCGGCTTTGGCGTCTGACGACACCCAGACGCCGGTCAGTTCGAATTGCGGATTGGTGATGAGCGCCCTCAGCGCGTGGACTCCGACATTGCCGGTGCCCAATTGGACGACGGGGATGGGCATGATTGTCTCCTTAGGCAGTCGGGGTTCACAGGTCCGGTACGGGTATGTCGAGATTGGGATAGGTGAGGCCGCCGTCGACCTCCAGTGTCTTGCCGGTCAGGAAGTTGCCCGCCGGGGACGCCAAATAGACTGCGGCAGAGGCAATGTCGACCGGATCGCCCAGCCGGCGCATTGGTGTCGCCTTCTCCATCGGCGCCCGCAGCTCGTCGTTGGAGGCGACCACGTCGAGTGCGGAGGTGAGGATCGATCCCGGTGCGATCGCGTTGACGCGAATGCGTGGGCACAAGTCCAGGGCGGTCAGCCGGGTGTAGTGGGCTAGTGCGGCTTTGGCGGTGCCGTAGGCGGCGAAACCTCGTCCGGCCAGTCGGCCCATGGTGGAAGTGATGTTGATGATGCTGCCGCCGCCTGAGTGCTCGAGCATCAACGGCACTGCCGCGATGGTTAATGCGTGGGCGGTGGCCACGTTGAAGGTGAATGCGTCTTTGAGGTCTTTGGTCGAGGTCGTCAACAGCGTGTTGGGCATGGTGCCCCCGACGTTGTTGACGACGATGTCTAGTTTCCCGAACGCCGCCACCGCCTGACCGGCCAGCTGCGCAGTCGCCTCGGGATGGGCGAGGTCGGCAGCGACGATGTGCGCCCGCCGGCCGGCGGCGCGGACCTGTTCCGCGACGGTCTCTAGTTGGGGTTCCGTTCGCGAGGCGATAAGGACATCAGCGCCCGCCTCGGCAAGAGCCACGGCGATGGCTGCCCCCAGGCCGCGGCCGGCACCGGTGATGAGGGCGACTTTGTCGTCGAGACGGAATCTGTCAAGGATCATTGCGGCCTCTCTTCGTCGATTTGTCAGGCGACACGCTAGCAGCCGGGCCGTCCCGGATAGCCGGCATTTCTGAAACAGGTTCTAGTTTTCTAGCTTAGGCGGTGCGGATGTGATCGCGGCGAATGCGCCCGCTCGGCGCCAACAACGAAACCGGCTGGTCGAAATTTTGTTTGAATACGGTGACCGGGAATGGCGGGCATCGTCCCCCTGCGGCGGTCTTCTGCGGGATCATTGCCCCGGGGTTAACCTTATTCCTGCTGGCTTTCGTGGCTGCTGGA
>Ga0335069_10004008_pt1 | contig 21989 bp, 24 predicted proteins | sample Lox_Sample_11_FD_206714 | JGI IMG/M metagenome (GOLD analysis project Ga0335069, IMG submission 206714) | Soil microbial communities from Loxahatchee National Wildlife Refuge, Florida, United States - Lox_Sample_1.1 | ecosystem: Environmental > Terrestrial > Soil > Wetlands | place: USA...
GCACCTGAACGTGATGCGCTCCAGCCTGATCGCGAGTCTGGTTGACTGCCTGAAGCTCAATATCAACCGCCAGCATGATCGTGTGCGGCTGTTTGAGATCGGGCATTGTTTCGCTCGCGGCGAAAAGCAGGGGTACCGGCAGTCCCTGCGACTGGCCGCGCTGGCCTGCGGCGAAGCGTTGCCGGAGCAATGGGGGATAACGAAGCGCGGAACGGATTTTTTCGACGTCAAATCCGATTTGGAAGCATTGCTTGTCCCGGATGTCGTCCACCTGGAACCTGCTCAGCATCCCGCGTTGCATCCCGGCCGGTCTGCTGCGGTCAGTATCAATGGGACACTTGTCGGCTGGATGGGGGAACTGCACCCGCGGTTGTGTCAGCAATACGATCTGCTTTTGGCACCGGTGCTCTTCGAGTTAAATCTTGACGCGAGAAAATTCTCACAAGTAACTGTATATAAAAATATTTCAAAGTTTCCTGTAGTGCGGCGGGATATCTCGGTCGAAATCGTGGCGAATGCGACTTGGGAAGCGATTCTGATCGCGCTGAGAAAGAACGCTCCGGCAACACTGCTGGAAATCATGCCATTTGATATATATCGTGGCAAAGGCATTGATTCAGATAAAAAAAGTATTGCGTTTCGGCTATTATTGCAAGATACTTCCAAGACCTTGACTGACGCCGAAGTCGATCTCGTCATCGAACAGTTTATTAAGGTGTTAGAAGAAGAATTCAATGCAGTACTCAGAAAATAAGGGGAAAACATGACCTTGACCAAGGCTGAGTTGGCGGACCTGCTGTTCGAGAAAGTCGGTTTCAACAAACGCGAAGCGAAAGACATGGTTGAATCTTTTTTCGAGGAGATTCGCACCGCGCTGGAAGCCGGTCAGGGGGTGAAGCTTTCCGGATTCGGCAATTTTCAGTTACGCGACAAGCCGCAGCGGCCGGGGCGTAATCCGAAAACGGGGGAGGAAATTCCGATTACTGCGCGGCGCGTGGTGACCTTTCATGCCTCGCAGAAATTGAAGGCGCTGGTTGAGCAAAACCATAAGGGCAATGGAAGCAAATCCTAAAGAAACGCTGCCGCCGATCCCCGCAAAGCGCTATTTCACGATTGGCGAAGTCAGTGATTTGTGCGGCGTCAAACCGCATGTATTGCGTTATTGGGAACAGGAGTTTGCGCAGCTCAAGCCGGTCAAACGCCGCGGCAACCGGCGTTATTATCAGCATCATGAAGTTCTGCTGATCCGCCACATCCGCGATCTGCTGTACGATCAGGGTTTTACCATCAGTGGCGCCCGCAATCGTCTTGACGAATCCGCTACCAGCCACCCCAAGTCAAACCGCGTTTCGGCTGTGGTAAGTTTTGCCGCCGTGCGTAAGGAAATCAAAAACATAATCAATTTCCTCAGTCATTGAGCGTCGTCCGATAAGCTGCTTTACCTCTGTTATATAATTGCCCGCTACGGGGCGTAGCGCAGCCTGGTAGCGTACCTGCATGGGGTGCAGGTGGTCGCGAGTTCGAATCTCGCCGCCCCGACCAGAATTGATATGAACACAGGAATACTGCCGGCCCTCCGTTGGCCGGATGGGATAAAGCGAGTGGCCAGGACTTACGTGACTGACGGTTCAAATCTGGTGGATATCCGATGAAGTTTCTTCCCGGCGTTTGCCTGGCGTTGATGCTTGTGGTCGCGGGCGGGCATGCCGTCGCGCAGGGCGTCAAGATCGGATACATCAATCCTTTCCGCATCCAGAACGAATCCGCGACCGCGCGGCTGGCGCTGGAAAACCTGAAGAAGGAATTTGCGGGGCGCGAAGACGACGTCGCCAATTTCCAGAAACGCGTCGCTGACCTCAAGGCTGATCTCGACGCGAATTCAAGCACGATGAAACCCGATGAGCGGCAGGCGAAGGAAAAAGCCTTTACGAAAATGGCCACGCAACTCCAGCAGATGCAGCAGGATCTCGCTGAGGACATCGATCAGCGCAAACGCGAAGAATTCGGGCGGTTAAGCGCCGAAGCCAACGTCGTGATCAGGCAGATCGCCGATTCCGGCAAATATGATCTGATCGTGCAGGACGCGGTTTTCAGCGGGCAGCGCATCGACATCACCGACCAGGTGCTGGCCGAAATGGCAAAACGGATCGACGCGAAGGACAGGCCGGCCAAGTGATGTCGGTTGCAGCGGCGGTTTTCCCACGGTGACGGCGGATCCCGAAGCATGCGCATTCTGCTCAGCAACGACGATGGCTATTTTGCGCCGGGGCTTGCGTCGCTGGCCGACACTCTCGCCGCATTTGCGGCGATCACGGTGGTTGCGCCGGAACGTGACCGCAGCGGCGCCAGCAATTCGTTGACGCTCGACCGACCGCTGACGGTGCGCCGCGCCGGCAATGATTTCTATTATGTGAACGGCACGCCGACCGATTGTGTGCACCTTGCGGTAACCGGTCTTCTCGATCAACTGCCGGATGTCGTGATCTCCGGCATCAATCATGGCCCGAACATGGGTGACGACACCGTCTATTCGGGCACGGTTGCCGCGGCGACTGAAGGCTTTCTGCTCGGCATCCCGTCTCTCGCGGTGTCACTTGCGGCGAACGGCGGCGACCATTATGAAACCGCGGCGCAGGTCGCCGCCGAAATGGTGAGGCGCTTCGAGCAGTCGCCTTTCGGCCAGCCGGTGCTGCTCAATGTCAACGTTCCGGACGTGCCTTACGCGCAATTGCGCGGCATTGAAGTCACCCGTCTGGGCAGACGGCACAAGGCCGAACCGGTGGTGAAGTCGACGACGCCGCGCGGGGAGACCGTCTATTGGGTGGGCGCCGCCGGCGGCGCGCAGGACGCGGGCGCCGGCACCGACTTCAACGCGGTTGCGCGCACCGTGGTATCGGTGACACCGTTGCAGATCGACCTCACGCATTTTTCCCAGGTTCAGGACATCAGGGACTGGCTAGGATGAGCGAACGTCTGTCGGGAATCGGCATGACGTCGCAGCGTACGCGTTTGCGCATGATCGAGCGGCTGCGCGAACAGGGGGTCACCGACGAAGCGGTGCTGAACGCGATGTACGAGATTCCACGGCATATCTTCGTCGAAGAAGCGCTTGCGCACCGCGCCTATGAAGACATTCCGCTGCCGATCGGATTCGGGCAGACCATTTCCCAGCCGTACATCGTCGCCCGCATGACGGAGATGCTGACCGCGGGCAAACGGCTCGGAAAAGTACTCGAGATCGGCACCGGCTGCGGCTATCAGACCGCGATCCTGGCGCGGCTTGCCGAGGAAGTCTATACGGTCGAACGTCTGTTGCCGCTGCTGACCAAGGCGCGCCGGAATTTGCGCGAGCTGCGCATCAGCAATGTCAGAACCCGTCACGCCGACGGCCACGCCGGTATTCCCGAGGCTGCGCCGTTCGACGGCATCATGGTGGCCGCGGCCGCATCTCATTTGCCGGAGGCATTGAAGCAGCAGCTGGCGGTTGGCGGCAGAATGGTGATCCCGATCGGAATCCAGCAACAGACCCTCTACCTGATCGAGCGTGACGCGGATGGATTCTCCCAATCCGAACTCGACGCAGTGAGGTTCGTTCCGATGCTGTCGGGAGTCAGTCAATGATCTCCGGCCATACGCTGCGCGACGGGCTGCTGGCGCTGTCGCTGCTGCCGTTGCTGCTCGTGAACGGATGCGTCGCCACCTCCCACCCGGTGCCGGTCAGCGAACGGTCGCTGCAAAGGGCCCAGCCCGGCGGCCGGGCATTTGAACCCGACACTCGTCCCGATCAGTATGTCGTCCGCAAGGGCGATACCCTGTTCAGCATCGCTCTCGATTATGGGCTCGACTACAAGGAACTCGCTGCATGGAACAACATCAGCAATCCGCGCAACCTGACTGTCGGTCAGCCATTGCGGTTGCGGCCGCCAGTCGGCGCAGTAGCCGCGCCGCTGAGGTCGGCGCCGACGGTGGAAGGACGGCCGATGGGCAGCGGCACCGGCTCCTCCGTGCAGGGAACGAAGTCGCAGCCCAAGGCGGTCAAGCTGCCGTATTCGGAGCAGACGGCCGCGCAACTGCAGAAACCACCGGTCGCCGAGGAGAAACCGGCGCCGGATGACGAAAATATCAGCTGGGGATGGCCGGCGCAGGGGAAACTGATCGCCACTTTCGATGAGGCGGCGAACGCGAAGGGCATCGATATCGTCGGCAAGGCCAGCCAGCCGGTGCTGGCCAGCGCGGCCGGCGTCGTGCTCTACAGCGGCAGCGGAATCCGCGGTTACGGCAAGCTGATCGTGCTCAGGCACAACAAAACGTATTCCAGCGTCTATGCCCACAACGACGCGATTCTGGTCAAGGAGGGGCAGAGCGTGGTCAAGGGACAGAAAATCGCCGAAATGGGCAGCAGCGACAGTGACAAGATCGAGCTGCATTTCGAAATCCGGCGTCAGGGCAAACCGGTCGACCCCGCCAAATTGCTGCCTGCTCCCTGACGATCGCCGCTGGCTGGATAAATGTCGCGGCCGGCTACGGACGGAATGCCCGCACCCGTCGGCGTAATTGCCGCAGGTCATCGGCGTTCGCCGTATCGCCGTATCGCAGACGGATATAGAGGTCGCTGATCGCATCGATCGCTGGGGCGAGCCAGGGCCGGGCCGCGGTCGTGCGCTTGCGGAACGCGTCCGGCCCTTCGCTGGGATGGCGCGCCAGGCCGCGCCGCGCAAGCCGGCTGCAGAAACGCGCGTAAGCGGCGGTTACCGGATCGAGGTGCGTGGCGCGCAATTGGCGCAGAATCAGCGCGGAAACGACCAGCATTACCGCACCGGTGATGACGAGCAACAGGGCGGCCAGCTTTTCCCAGGTTGCATTGTCGATGCCGGCCCGCCGCAGCAGTTGCTGCTGGCGCTCCGGGGTATAGCCCAGCACCATCTGGTTCCATGCGTTCGCGATCGAATCCCAGGTCAGGTGCGCGCGTTCCAGCCACGGATATCTGTTCTGCAGCAGCAGCGGCAGCGGCTCGCCCTGCGGCACTGCGGCGGCGATGCCCTGTTCGATGCGCGTCGGCGATACTGCGGCGGTCGGATCCACGCGCGACCATCCCGCGTCGTCCAGCCACACTTCCGCCCAGGCGTGCGCGTCGGCCTGCCGCACGATCAGGTAATTGCCGACGCTGTTCAGTTCTCCGCCCTGATAGCCGGTCACGACCCGTGCCGGAATGCCGGCCGCGCGCATCAGCACCACGAACGACGACGCATAGTGCTCGCAGAAGCCGGCGCGTGTCGTGAACAGGAATTCATCGACCGGGTCGGCGCCGAGGCGGGGCGGTTGCGTCGTGTAGAAGAAATTGCTGGTCCGGAACATGCGCAGCACAGCGTCGATGTAGTCGCGATCGTCGCGCGCCGCGGCGCGCATCTCGCGTGCCAGCGCCGCGGTGCGCGGGTTCGAGTCGGGCGGCAGCCGCAGCGCGCGCCGCAGTTCGTACGGCTGCAGTCCGGCATTGTCGCGGTAATCCAGATAGGAGGCCATGTCGTAGCGCATGCGCGTCATGATCCTGGCCTGCGACAGCAGCTGATAGTCGCCGGTCAGGATGCTGCGTGGCGGCGCGGCGACCGGCAGATCCAGCGCGAACAGCCAGTGCTTGCCGCTCGGTTCGACGGTCACCGCGTATTCGACCGGATCGCCGCGCGACTGGTAGCGGCGCGGCGGCGGGCTGATGGTTTGCGCGGCGCTCCAGGTATAGCCGTCGAAATCCCACATCACCGGCCCGCGCCAGTAGAGTCGGTCAGTGGCAGGAACCTGACCCTTGAAGCTGACGCGAAACGCGACTGCGTCGGACGAGATCAGACCGCTGACGCTGCCCGGCGACATCTGGTCGGACAGCCCGGTCATGCCGGCGGCATCCTGCGGCATGCCCCACAGCGGTCCCTGCACCCGCGGGAACAGCACGAACAACACCAGCATCAGCGGCGCCGCCTGCAGCAGCATCAGTCCGGCGTTGCGCAGTTGATAGCGGGGGCTTTTTGCCGGCGGCGAGCGGAACTGGAATCCGATCATGGTCGCGGTGGTCAGCCACACCGCGCCCAGCATGTAGAGCGCCATCGGGATGGTCTGCGAGTACAGGAAATTGGTGATGACCAGAAAATAGCAGAGGAAGACCAGTATCATCGCGTCGCGCAGCGTCGCCATTTCCAGCAGTTTCAGCGCCAGCACCACCACCAGCAGCGCGATTCCGTAATCCCGCCCCATGATGCGGCCGTAGCTCAGGTAGATGCCGGCCATCGCGCCGGCCGCAATCGCCAGCAGCAGCCATTTGCGCGGCAGCGCGAGCGCGTGGCGTTGAAGGTGGAAGCGCCAGACGAACAGGGCCGCGACCAGCAGCGTGACCCACCACGGCACGCGCTCCGCGTGCGGCGCCGCGACCAGCAGCAGCGACGCCAGCAGCCAGCCGACGCGGCGCATGTCGAGTCTGTCAGCGGCCGCGATCGACATCGCTGATTTCCCCGAACAGCGCCAGTGCCTGCAGGCAGCGGTCGCGTTGCGCGTCGCCCGGCGCCGGCGGCACAACGACGCCGGGCATGCGCAGGCCGAAGCTCAGGCCGGCGGCATGCGCATCGAGCACCCAGCGCGTCAGTCGCGACAGCCGGACCTCGATTCCGAAAGCGTCCGGCAACTGCCGCCAGTCGAGCCACAATTCGGCCGCCGCGGCGCCGCTGAACTGCTTGACGTACAGCGTCTGGTCGCGCGCTGCGGCTTTCCATGCGATATGGCGCGGCGAATCGCCAGGATGATAGGAACGCAGTCCGGAAAAATCCTCCCGGCCGCTGCCATGTTCGAAACCGCTGCCTTCACTCGAATCGGAAGCCGGCAGCGCGATACCCGGAGCTTCGGGGCGCGGATAAACCAGGCACTGCATGTTCGGGCTGGCGTAAGCCCAGGCGCGGCACAGGCCGAGCGGGAAAGTCGTGAACAGCGTCAGCCGGCCGGCGCGCAGCGTGCCGCGCTTGATCGCCGGTATCGCGACCCGCGCGACGATCGACTGCCGCGCCGGCACATCGACATAGGAGATGTGATTGCGATCTCGGGTGATGCCGATGCTGTAGCGGTCGAGCGGACCCTGGTTTTCCAGCGTCAGCGCGAATTGCGCGGTGTCGCCGGCGAATACCGGCGGCGCGCGGCCCGGCGATATCCTGAGATGCGCCAGATTGCGGAAGGTATGGATGATCGAATTGACGCCGAGCCCGGCGAGCAGGAAGGTCAGCACGAAGCCGAGGCTCAGGCTGTAGTTGATGGCGCCGGTCAGCATCAACAGCAGCGTGCCGGCATAGATCACGCCGAAGCGCGTCGGCAGGATGAACACCCGCCGCTGCACCAAAGTGATCGCGCCGGGCTCGGGGTCGCGCCACTGAAACAGCCAGGAAGTGAAGCGGTTTCTGAGCGTGGCTATCATTGCTCGGTCAGGGGACCGGCACCGCTTCGACCAGTTGTTCGGCGATGGCGGTGCTGCTGACGGCTCCGTGGTCGCGCGTCAGGTGTAGCCGGTGGCTGACCACGCCCGGCACGATGGCCTGCACATCCTCGGGCAATACCTGATTGCGCCCCTCCATGAATGCCCACGCGCGCGCGGCATTGAGCAGCGCCAGCGCTGCGCGCGGCGACAGACCGTTCACGTAATCCGCACACTTGCGGCTGTAATCGGCGAGCGCCTGCACGTAATCGAGCAGCGCGGGCGACGCATGCACGCCGTGCGCGGCGCGCTGCAGGGATGCCAGCTCGTCCGGCGTCATGCACGGTGCAAGGCGCGGCAGTAGCTCGCGCCGGTCGGTGGCCTGCAACAGCGCGCGCTCGGCGCCGGCGTCGGGATAGCCGAGCGTGATCCGCATCAGGAAACGGTCGAGTTGCGATTCCGGCAGCGGAAAAGTGCCGATCTGGTGCGACGGGTTCTGTGTCGCGATCACGAAGAACGGCTCCGGCAGCGCGCGCGTTTCGCCCTCGATCGTGACCTGATGTTCTTCCATCGCCTCGAGCAGCGCGCTCTGGCTTTTCGGCGTCGCGCGGTTGACTTCGTCGGCGAGGATTACCTGCGAGAAGATCGGGCCGGGATGGAAGCGGAACTTGCCGGTCTCGCGGTCGTAGATCGAAACGCCGAGAATGTCGGCCGGCAGCAGATCGCTGGTGAACTGGATGCGCTGGAACTGCAGGCCGAGCGTCGCCGCCAGCGCGTGCGCGAGCGTAGTCTTGCCGACGCCGGGGATGTCCTCGATCAGCAGATGGCCGCGCGCGAGCAGGCAGGCGACTGCCAGCCGGATCTGCTGTTCCTTGCCGAACAGCACCTGTCCGATCTGGGCGACGACGCGTTCAAGGGGTTTGTTCATCCATTCATTGTAGCTTGGAACCTGCGTGCGCCGCAGGCGGGGGCTGCTATCATGCATTGCATCCGTTTGCCGCCAACGCATGACTACCGCCTATATTTCCCATCCCGACTGCCTGCGGCACGAGATGGGCGCGTGGCATCCGGAGTCGCCGGCGCGGCTGGCCGCCATCGAGCGCGAGCTGTGCGCCGCCGGATCATGGCAGCGGCTGCAGCATTTTACGGCGCCGCCGGCCACTCGCGCGCAGCTCGAACGCGTTCACGATCCGCGCTACCTCGACGCGCTTGCGGCCGTCGCGCCGCAGGAAGGACTGATCCAGCTCGACCCCGATACTGCGATGAATCCTCATACGCTGGCGGCCGCGCTGCACGCCGCCGGCGCCGCGGTGCTGGCCACGGATCTGTTGCTCGAAGGCGCGGCGGACAATGCGTTCTGCGCGGTGCGGCCGCCCGGCCATCATGCCGAGCGCGGCCGCGCGATGGGTTTCTGTTTCTTCAACAATGTTGCGGTCGGTGTTGCGCACGCGCTCGAACGGCACCAACTGTCGCGCGTCGCGATCGTCGATTTCGACGTCCACCACGGCAACGGCACCGAGGACATTTTCCGCGACGATGAACGCGTGCTGATGGTTTCCACCTTCCAGCACCCGTTCTATCCGGGCAGCGGCATCGAAGGCCGTTCCGGGCGCATGGTCAACGTGCCGTTGCGCGCCGGCAGCGGCGGCGCTGAATTCCGCGCCGCGATTGAGGAGCAATGGCTGCCCGCGTTTGAAAGTTTCCGGCCGCAGATGCTGTTCGTGTCGGCCGGCTTCGATGCGCACCGCGACGACGACATGGCCGGGCTGCTGCTCGATGATGCCGATTACCACTGGGCCGCATGCTGGATCAAGGCTGCGGCGGAACGGCTTGCGCAGGGGCGCGTCGTGTCGCTGCTGGAAGGCGGCTACCAGTTGCCGGCGCTGGCGCGCAACGCCGCCGATCACATCGCCGTTCTGCTCGGCGACTGACGATCGTTTATTTCGACGGAAGCAGCACCGCCGCGACCACGCCACGGCCTTCGGCGGTCAATATGTTGTAGGTGCGGCAGGCGGCGGTGGTGTCCATCACTTCCAGCCCGACGCGCGATTCGATCAGGCAGCGCGACAGCGCCGGGGGCGGGAAGCGCAGCGTATTGCCGGTGCCGAGCAGCACGAGTTCCGGTTGCAGCGTCAGTAGAAACTCGAAGTGCGCGGCGGTCAGCTGCTCGAAGGCGAGACCGCGCCAGTCATCGTATATCTGTTGCGGCGTGACGATCAGGCTGATCTCGTGGCGCACACCGTCGACCGCGACATAGCCGGCGCCGTAACCGGTGAACAGATGCTGTCCGGCCGCCGTCGTCAGATGGAATTTCATCGCCGTTTGATTGCCGGTTGAGGGGGGGATTCGCTAAAATCATACCCTTTTTCGCCAGAGCAAGGCTTTACCCCGATGGAAGAATTTCCCCGCATCAAGCGTGCCTTGAAGTTCTGGCTCCGGCCGTGCTGCGCGCTTGACGTGCTGCCGCACGTCAGCCTGCGCCGATACTTCGGCGGCCGCTTGCTGCGGAATTTCGGATAGCGCGAAGACCATGGAAGAATTTCCCCGCATCAAGCGCCTGCCGCCGTACGTATTCAACATCACGGGTGAGTTGAAGGCGGCGGCGCGCAAGCGCGGCGAGGACATCATCGACCTCAGCATGGGCAATCCCGACGGCCCGACGCCGTCGCACATCGTCGACAAGCTGATCGAATCGGCGCGGCGCCATGACACGCACCGCTACTCGGTGTCGAGGGGCATTCCACGGCTGCGGCGTGCGATCTGCAACTGGTACAAGATCCGCTACAACGTCGAATTCGATTTCGACCACGAAGCCATCGTCACCATCGGTTCCAAGGAAGGCATCGCGCATCTCGCGCTGGCGACGCTCGACCGCGGCGACATCGTGCTGGTGCCGAACCCGAGCTATCCGATCCATATCTACGGTCCGGTGATCGCGGGCGCGGACATCCGTCACGTGCCGATGGCGCCCGGCGTCGATTTCTTCGGCTCGCTTGAGCGCGCACTCAGGGATACCTACCCAAAGCCCAAGATGCTGATCATCAATTTTCCGGGCAATCCGACCACGCAGTGCGTGGAACTGGATTTCTTCGAGAAGATCGTCGCGCTCGCGCGCGAGTACGGCATCTTCGTCGTCCACGACATCGCCTATGCCGATATCGTGTTCGACGGCTATCGCGCGCCGTCGATCATGCAGGTGCCGGGCGCGCGCGATGTCGCGGTCGAGTTTTTCACGCTGTCGAAAAGTTACAACATGCCGGGCTGGCGTGTCGGCTTCATGGTCGGCAACCGGCGGCTGGTATCGGCGCTGGCGCGCATCAAAAGCTATCACGACTACGGTACTTTCACGCCGATCCAGGTCGCGTCCATTCTCGCGCTCGAAGGCCCGCAGGACTGCGTCTACGAAATCTGCGAAACTTACCGCAAGCGCCGCGATGTGCTGTGCCAAGGTTTGCACAAGACCGGCTGGAACGTCGAGGTTCCCAAGGCCACGATGTTTACCTGGGCGGAAATTCCGGAGCCGTATCGCGAACTGCGATCGCTGGAGTTTTCGAAAAAACTGCTGGCCGATGCCAAGGTCGCGGTATCGCCCGGCGTCGGTTTTGGCGAATATGGGGACGGCCACGTAAGATTCGCCCTGATAGAAAACGAGGCAAGAACGCGGCAGGCGATACGCGGCATCAAAGAGATGTTTAAAAAGGACGGACTGATTTGAACCGCAGAGACGCGGAGGCGCGGAGAAAACGAAGATGAAATCAAAACCGAAAGATTCATACGCTTTTAGTTTTTCTCTGCGCCTCTGCGGTAAAAGGGTTTAATAATTTATGAAACCGATCAACGTTGGACTGCTCGGCATCGGCACGGTTGGCGGAGGCACTTTCGAGGTGCTGGCGCGCAACCAGCAGGAAATCACGCGCCGTGCCGGCCGCGGCATCGTGATCACGCAGGTCGCGGACAAGGACATCGAACGCGCGCGCAAGGTGATCGCCGCCAGTCATAACAACACAGCCAGGGTCACGGATGACGCCGGCGCCGTCGTCGACGCGCCGGATATCGACATCATCGTCGAGCTGATTGGCGGCACCGGCATCGCGAAAGACCTCGTGCTCAAGGCGATCGCGAACGGCAAGCACGTCGTGACCGCGAACAAGGCGCTGCTCGCCAGGCATGGCAACGAGATTTTCGCCGCGGCGCGCGCGAGGGGCGTGATGGTCGCGTTCGAAGCCGCGGTCGCCGGCGGCATTCCCATTATCAAGGCGCTGCGCGAGGGGCTGACCGCCAACCGCATCGAGTGGATCGCCGGCATCATCAACGGCACCAGCAATTTCATCCTGTCCGAAATGCGCGCCAGGGGATCGAGTTTCGACGACGTGCTGAAAGAGGCGCAGCGGCTCGGTTATGCCGAAGCCGATCCGACCTTCGATATCGAGGGCATCGACGCCGCGCACAAGTTGACCATCATGGCGGCGATTGCGTTCGGCATCCCGATGCAGTTCGAGCGCGCCTATACCGAAGGCATCACCAGGCTGACGGCGCAGGACATCCGTTATGCCGAGGAACTCGGTTACCGCATCAAGCTGCTCGGCATCACGCGCCGCACGCCAAAGGGGATCGAACTGCGAGTGCATCCGACGCTGATTCCGGAAAAACGCCTGATCGCGAATGTCGAGGGAGTGATGAACGCGATCGTCGTCAAGGGCGATGCGGTGGGCGCGACGCTTTATTACGGCCCCGGCGCGGGCGCATATCCGACCGCCTCGGCCGTGATCGCCGACCTCGTGGACGTGACGCGCATGCATACCGCCGATCCCGAACATCGCGTGCCTCACCTCGCGTTCCAGCCGGACCAGTTGTCGAACGATCCGATCCTGCCGATGGACGAGGTCGAGACCGCCTACTATCTGCGCCTGCGCGCCAAGGATCAGCCCGGCGTGCTGGCCGATATCACGCGCGTGTTCGCCGACCTCGGCATTTCGATCGACGCGATGGTGCAGAAGGAGCCTGACGAGGGTGAGGAGCAGGTGGAGATCATCCTGCTTACGCATGTGACGGTCGAGAAAAACATCAATGCGGCGATTGCGCGCATCGGGAAACTGCCGGTGGTCAGCGGCGGAATCGTGCGCATCCGCCTCGAAACTTTGGGTTAGCGAAGACGGGACAGCCGCATGGCGCATTACACGGGGCTCATCCACCAGTACCGCGACCGCCTGCCGGTCAGCGACGGCACGCCGATCATCACGCTCAACGAAGGCAACACGCCGCTGATCGAGCTGCGCAATCTGCCGCGGCTGTATCGCCCGGACGTGCGCATCTTCGCCAAGTTCGAAGGACTGAACCCGACCGGCTCGTTCAAGGACCGCGGCATGACGATGGCGGTCAGCAAGGCGGCCGAGAAAGGCGCGCGCGCGATCATTTGCGCTTCGACCGGCAATACCTCGGCGGCGGCGGCGGCCTACGCGGCGCGCGCCGGCATGACCTGCTTCGTGCTGATACCCGAAGGCAAGATCGCGCTCGGCAAGCTGTCGCAGGCGATGATGCACGGCGCGGTGGTGATCCAGATTCGCGGCAACTTCGACGACGGCATGCGGCTGGTACAGGAAATCGCGCAGACCACACCGGTCGAGATCGTCAACTCGATCAATCCGTACCGGCTGCAAGGACAGAAAACGATCGCGTTCGAAGTCATCGAGGCGCTGGGCGAGGCGCCCGACTATCACGTGCTGCCGGTCGGCAACGCCGGCAACATCACCGCGCACTGGATCGGCTACAGCGAATCATCCGGCTGCGACACCCAGGCGCATACGCTGCCCGCCGCCGATCGCACTTATCTGAACAAAAAAATCGCGATGCGGCGGCCGGTGATGGTCGGCTATCAGGCCGCGGGCGCGGCGCCGATCGTCAGCGGCAGGCCGGTAACCCATCCCGAAACCGTGGCGACTGCGATCCGCATCGGCAATCCGGTGTCGTGGCGGCAGGCGGTGTGCGCGTCGAAGGAATCGCAGGGCTGGTTCGACATCTGCACCGACGAAGAAATTCTTGCCGCGCAGAAACTGCTCGCCGCGAAGGAAGGCGTGTTCTGCGAACCGGCATCGGCGATTTCGATCGCAGGGCTGTTGAAGGATCTCGAGCGCGGCCGCGTCCGCACCGGCGCGACCGTGGTCTGCACGCTGACCGGCCACGGCCTCAAGGACCCCGATACCGCAATCGGCCAGAGCACGCGGCCGGTCACCGTCGATGCGGCGCGCGACCAGATCGAAAACGTGATCCGCAGCCATCTGGAAAAGTAGGGGAAACACGGATTCGCGCCTTGCGGCCCTGCCTTACGGTTTGCGCTCTTGAACTCGGGGCCGGATCAGCCGACCGTTCCCGATTGTCATTGATTTGTCATTTGCCGGTTGCATACTAGAAAAAACAAAGAATTATCCGGCATTGCATTGTCCCAGCCAGCCATCGATTTGAATAAACGCGGTCGCGGATCGCGGCGCATGGGATGCGCCGCCGCCATTTTTGCGGGAACGTTGGGAGTGGCGGGCTGTAACGCAACCCTCGGGCCGCACGCGCTGGATCAGACCAGGCTGAACTACAACGAAGTCGTCAAGAAAACCACCGAAGAACAGCTGCTGCTCAACATCGTCCGCCTGCGCTATACCGATACGCCGAGCAGTCTTGCGGTATCGGCGATCGCAGCGCAGTTCGAGCGTTCACAGAGCCTGCAGCTGACGCCGTTGTTCGCAGCGGCCGGCGGCGACGTGAACCAGAGCAGCTTTACCACCATCCTGCCGCAGCCGCAGGTGCTCGGCGCCGACCGCCCGACGTTCACGCTGACCCCGCTCGACGACCAGGAGTTCACGCGCAAGCTGTTTACCCCGCTGCCGCTCGATGGCGTGATCTATCTGGCCAAGACCACCTGGCCGATCTCGACCGTATTCCGCCTTTACCTGGAAAATCTGAACTGGGTGTCCAATGCCCAGAGCGCCAGCGGCCCGACGCCGAAGCAGGCGCCGGTGGTGACCGAGTTTCTGCGCGGCATCAACGCGATGCAGGAACTGCAGGACCGCGGGCAGCTGGTGTTTGGATCGGAAGAGCGGGAGGAGCAGCTGGGCAGTCCGCTGCCGTCTTCGGCGATCGGCGCCAAGGACATCGTGGAGGCGGCCAGGAACGGTCTCGAGTACCGCCGCGCCGGCAAAAGCGGCGACTGGATGTTGATCAGAAAAACCCCGCATCCGGTCGTGCGTATCGACCCGTCAGCCGTGCATACGCCGGAAATGCAGACACTCGTGGCGGTCTTTCACCTGAAGCCGGGCCTGACCGAGTACGGGATCACCGAAGAGGAACTCAATCCATTTCCCTCCACCTATCCGGCCGAAGGCGTGACCCAGCTGGATCTGGAGACGCGCTCGCTGTTGCAGGCGCTATACTACGTGTGTCAGGGCGTCGATATTCCGCCCGAGCACGTCGCAGGCAGGCTGGTGACGGAAACACTCGACGCAGACGGAAAGGCGTACGACTGGGGAAACATCATGTCGCATTTTTTTCACGTGCACTGGTCGGGCGCGAAGGAAGCGCCGTCCGGCGCGCATGTTGCGATTCGCTACAAGGACTACTGGTTCTATATTGATGACACCGACCAGGAAACCAAGTCCACCTTTTCCCTGTTAATGGAACTGGCGCGTCTCGAGCTCGCCGGCAATACCAGTCCGGGACCGCAGCTAACGCTGCCGATCGGCGGCCGCTGACACGGCATGAGCAGTCCTGCGCTGGCATCGTACGGCTCCGAGCAATGCGGACTCGTCGCCGGTTATCTGTTTGCGGCAGACGGAAGAGGCCGCGCGATCGAATCGGACGAAGCGGCCCGCTGGCTGAAGGAAAACGCCGACAGGGAGGGGCCGGAGTTCATCTGGCTCCATTTTAGCGCCGCGAATATCGCCACCGAGAAATGGCTGCAGCAGCACTTCAATCTTCCCGAGGCATTTTTTGAGGCGCTGCGCGAAGGATCGCAGTCGACGCGGATCGAGTATGCGGAAGGAGCGCTGGTCTCGGTCATCAACGACGTCATTTATGATTTCCTGTCCGCCGAGTCGCTGCAGGTTGCGACGCTGTGGCTCGGCATCAACCGGCGCTGGCTGATCACGGTCCGCAATCAACCGTTGCGCTCGGTCGATCGGCTGCGCATGGCCGTGAAATCGGGAGAAGCGTTTTTGTCGCCGCTCGAACTCGTCATTCATCTGATGCGCGATCAGGCGGAAGTGCTGGTATCGATCGTCCGCAAGACGGTGGCCAAGGTCGATGCCATCGAAGACGGCCTGCTTGCCGGCCGGCTCGCCATCAAACGGGCGAGTCTCGGCGTGATGCGCCGGGACCTGGTCAGGCTGCAGCGCCTGCTCGCTCCCGAGCCCGCCGCGCTGTTCCGGCTTCTGAACCGTCCGCCGGCATGGGTCGGGGAAACGATCATCGGTGAATTGCGGCAATCGACCGAGGAATTTTCGCTGGCGCTGCGCGACATGGCTGCGCTACAGGAACGGATCAAACTGCTGCAGGAAGAAATCGCGGCGAGCGTCAACGAGCAGACCAACCGCACCGTGTTCGTGCTGACCGCGGTAACCGTGATTGCGCTGCCGATCAACCTGATCTCCGGACTGTTCGGCATGAACGTCGGCGGCGTTCCCTATAATCAGGACCCGCATGGGTTCTGGCTGGTGGCGGCACTGGTCGTCGTCTTTTCCATCCTGGCGGGGTGGGTCATCTTCCGCGGCCGCCGCGACTGAATGCGGGGCCGCGGCCGGAACACGGCCGGACGGCGTATCGAGTAAAATCGCGCGGATGTCCGCGCTCGTCCGCGTCGCCAATCTTTCCAAAACCTACGCCAGCGGCCTCAAGGCGCTCGACGACGTCAGTCTCGACGTGCGGCGCGGCGAGATCCTCGCGCTGCTCGGCCCCAACGGCGCCGGCAAGACCACGCTGATCAACATCATCTGCGGCATCGTCAATCCGGGCGCCGGCGCGGTCACGGTCGGCGGGCACGACAACATCCGCGATTACCGCGCGGCGCGGGCGCTGATCGGACTGGTGCCGCAGGAACTGACCACCGACGCATTCGAAACGGTGTGGGACACGGTATCGTTCAGTCGCGGCCTGTTCGGCAAGCCGCCTGCTCCCGCGCACATCGAAAAAGTCCTGCGCGACCTGTCGCTGTGGGACAAGAAGGGCGCGCGCATTCGCGAGCTGTCGGGCGGCATGAAGCGCCGCGTGATGATCGCCAAGGCGCTGTCGCACGAACCGCAGATCCTGTTCCTCGACGAGCCGACCGCCGGCGTCGACGTCGATCTGCGCAAGGACATGTGGGAGCTGGTGCGCGCGCTGCGCGCGTCCGGCGTGACGATCATCCTGACCACTCACTACATCGAGGAGGCCGAGGAGATCGCCGACCGCATCGCGATCATCAACGGGGGCAGGATCATCCTGGTCGAGGACAAGGCCGCACTGATGGCCAAGCTCGGCAAGAAGCAGTTGATCCTCGACCTCGAACAGGCGCTGGCCGCGATTCCGGAAAATCTCGCCGCCTACCATCTCGAGCTCGCTGCCGCCGGCGCGCAGCTGATCTACACCTACGACAGCAGGCGCGAGCGCGCCGACATTCCGGCGCTGCTCGCCGAACTCGACCGCGCGGGGATCAAGTTCCGGGACCTGAAAACCGAGCAGAGCTCGCTTGAGGACATCTTCGTGAGCCTGGTATGGAAATCGGCATGAATCTGACCGCGGTCAAGGCGATCTACAAATTCGAAATGGCGCGCACCGGGCGCACGCTGTTCCAGAGCGTGATCTCGCCGGTGATCTCGACCTCGCTTTATTTCATCGTGTTCGGCGCGGCGATCGGTTCGCGCATCCCGCAGATCGAGGGCGTCGGCTACGGCTCGTTCCTGGTGCCCGGCCTGGTCATGCTGTCGCTGTTGACGCAGAGCGTGTCCAATGCCTCGTTCGGCATTTTCTTTCCGAAGTTCATGGGCACGATCTATGAATTGCTGTCGGCGCCGATCTCCGCAGTCGAGATCGTGCTCGGCTACGTCGGCGCGGCGGCGACCAAGTCGATCATTCTCGGCATCATCATCCTCGCCACTGCCGGGCTGTTCGTGCCGCTGCATATCGCGCATCCGCTGTGGATGCTGGCGTTCCTGGTGCTGACCGCAGTGACATTCAGCCTGTTCGGCTTCATCATCGGCATCTGGGCCGGCAACTTCGAGAAACTGCAGATCATTCCGCTGCTGATCATCACACCGCTGACTTTTCTCGGCGGCAGTTTCTATTCGATCAAAATGCTGCCGCCGTTCTGGCAGCACGTGACGCTTGCCAATCCGGTGCTCTATCTGGTCAGCGGCTTCCGCTGGAGTTTCTACGAGATCGCCGATGTCAGCCTCGGTCTCAGCATCGCGATGATCGCGGTGTTCCTCGCCGCCTGCATGGCGACGGTGGGGTGGATCTTCAGCACCGGCTACCACGTGAAAAACTGAGCGCCGCATGTCCGCTTCCTCCACGCCGGCGCGCGCCGCCACGCTGTTGCGCCATCCGCCGTTCCAGTTCTATCTGTGGGCGCGCGGCCTGTCCGAGTTCGCCTATCAGATGGCCGCGGTCGCCGTCGGCTGGCAGGTCTATGCATTGACCAACAGCGCGTTCGCGCTCGGCATGATCGGGCTGACGCAGTTTCTGCCGACGCTGCTGCTGGTGTTCATCGCCGGGCATGCGGCCGACCGTTTCGACCGCAAGCGCGTGGTGCAGATCTGCCGCGTGGTGGAAGGCCTGGCCGCGATGTTCCTCGCCTGGGGCAGCATCGAGGGATGGCTCAACGTCACCGGGATTTTTGCCGCAGTCGCCGTGTTCGGCACCGCGATCGCATTTGAAAGTCCGGCGCAGGCGTCACTGCTGCCCGCAGTGGTGCCCGACGGCATGGTGCAGAAAGGCACCGCATTTTCCACCAGCGTGTGGCAATTCGCCGTGATCAGCGGTCCGGCGGCGGGCGGGTTCGCGTATGCGGTCTCGCCCGGCTTCACTTATGCGGCGATGACGCTGATCTGGCTGCTGGCGGCGATATTGAACGGCGCGATCCGGCTCAAGCAGCCGGTCGTCGAGCGCGAACCGCCGTCGCTCGCCGCGGTGTTCGACGGCGTGCATTTCGTGCGCCGCAACCCGGCGATCCTCGGCACCATTTCGCTCGACCTGTTCGCGGTGCTGCTGGGCGGCGCGACCGCGCTGCTGCCGATCTATGCGCGCGACATCCTTCACATCGGCCCGTGGGGACTCGGCATGCTGCGCGCCGCGCCGGCCGTCGGCGCGCTGCTGATGACGATGGTGCTCGCGCATCATGCGTTGAACCGCCGCGTCGGCATCCGCATGTTTCAAGCGGTGATCGTGTTCGGCGCGGCGACCGTGGTGTTCGCGCTGTCGCGCTCGATCTGGCTTTCGCTCGTCGCGCTGTTCGTGATGGGCGCGGCGGACACCATCAGCGTCGTCATTCGCGCCTCGCTGGTGCAACTGCGAACGCCGGACGCGATGCGCGGCCGCGTCAGCGCGGTCAATTATCTGTTCATCAATGCGTCGAATCAGCTTGGCGAATTCAGAAGCGGCGTCACTGCCGCGCTGTTCGGCGCGGTGCCGTCGGCGGTGCTGGGCGGGGTGGGGACGATGGCGGTGGCGCTGCTATGGATGAAGCTGTTCCCGGCGCTGCGGAAACTGGAGCGGATGGAATGAAATGCGGGACGGCGGCGCGCCGCCTGCCCGCAACATCTCAGGTGTCTGCGCTGCCGTCCGGCTGACCGGACGTTCCGGGCGCCGGCGGCTCCGGTGGTTCGCCCGCCGGCGGTTCGGCCGCGGCGTGCGCGGCCAGTTTGCGCAGCCGCTTTTCTTCCTTCTTTCTTTTCTTCGCCAGTTCTTTCTGACGCTTCTCGAAACCGTAGTTGGGTTTGGCCAAGGATATCGTCCTTTACTTGTTTGCGGCGGCGGCGGGTTTTCTGCCGGGCTTGGGCCGCGGCACATAGCCGGCCGCGCGGTACAGCATGCCCTCGATCTGTTTCCCGTCCTGGAGTCTGACGACCCGGCACATGACCAGATCGCCCCTGGCGGACAGTTTCGATATGCCGAGACGCACTTCCGCCGGCGACATGCCGGTGCCCGCCACGATTTCGGTTTCCAGTTGCTCGCCTTTGCTCTTCAGGTATTCCAGAATCTCGTCCATATGGTCAGTCTCCTGATGTTGAGCGCGATTTCGCGTTGACTCTTGGCCGCGCTTCGTTCACCTTCAACGGGCGTCCGGCAAAATCCTTGCCGTTCAATCCGGCGATCGCGGCCAGCGAATGTTTTTTGCTCGGCATTTCGACGAAGCCGTATCCCTTGGGCACGCCGTTGAACGGCGACCTTGAAACCTCCACCGTTTTGCACTCGCCGAACCGCCTGAACAATGCCGCGAGTTCGGCTTCCGTCACCTCGGGCGCGAGATTGCCGACAAAAATATTCATGGTAGCTCCTGATGCGGTACTGTTTACCTGCCGTTGCCGTGCGCCTGCCGGAACCGCGGCTGATGGTTGCCGTTACCGGAGGATCGACTCCAGCGCCCGCCGCCGTTATTGCCGGCCGCGCGGTGCGGCCTGCCGCCGCCGTTTTTGCGTCCGGGGTTGCCGTGTGATGCCGCCGGCCTGAGTTTGGGTTCCAATCCTGCGATCACGTGCTGCTCGATCGGCTGGCCGGTATAGCGTTCGATCTGCCGCAACTGACTGGCATCGTCGGGCGCGGCGAATGAAATCGCGGTGCCCGACGCGCCGGCGCGGCCGGTGCGGCCGATGCGGTGCACGTAATCTTCCGCCACTTTCGGCAAATCATAGTTGATCACGTGCGTGATGCTGGCGACGTCGATGCCGCGCGCGGCGACGTCGGTCGCCACCAGCACGCGCACGTCGCCGCGGCGCAGCTTGTCGAGCGTGCGGTTGCGTTGCGACTGGTTCATGTTGCCGTGCAGCGCCGCCGCCGCGTGGCCGGCGTCGTAGAGCTTGTCGGCCAGACGGTCGGCGCCGCGCTTGGTCGCGGTGAAGACGATCGCCTGATCGACGTTGCGGTCGCGCAGCAGGTGGTCAAGCAGCCGGCGCTTGTGATCGCCGTCATCGACGTGGTGCAGACGCTGCTCGATGTTGTCGTGACGCGCCTTCGGCGCGGCGACCGCGACCAGTTGCGGATTCTTCAGCAGGCGCTGCGCGAGTTTCGCGATGCCGCCGTCGAGCGTCGCCGAGAACAGCAGCGTCTGGCGCGTCGCCGGCGTCGCGGCGGCGATGCGTTCGACCGGCTTGATGAAGCCCATGTCGAGCATGCGGTCGGCCTCGTCGAGTATCAGCAGTTCAAGGCGCGAAAAATTCACCTTGCCCTGCTCGATGAAATCGATCAGCCGGCCCGGCGTCGCCACCAGGATGTCGAGCGGTGATTCGAGCAAGCGGCGCTGTTTCGGATACGGCATGCCGCCGAGCACGGTGCCGATGTTCATCCGGCGCAGGAACTTGCTGTACTTGTCGGCGGAGCTGGTCACCTGCAGCGCGAGTTCGCGCGTCGGCGTCAGCACCAGCACGCGCGGCCCACGGCCGGGCTTGCCGGGCTGCGCGAGGCGCTGCAGCGCGGGCAGCACGAACGCCGCGGTCTTGCCGGTGCCGGTCGGCGCCGAGCAGATCAGGTCGCGCCCGGTCAGCGCTTCGGGGATCGCCTTCGCCTGCACTGGCGTCGGGTTGATATAACCGGCCGCGGTCAGTGCCTGCAGAAGGGCGGGATGCAGATTCAAAGATTCAAAAGACATGGTTCAACTTCTTTCTCAAAAGAAAACGAATAAACAAACGCGCCGGCAAAGATTTGCCGCAAAACTTCGGCAGTTTTCGCCGCTGGCGCACGGGTATCGTCGCTAACCGTGGCAGAAGCAGCTATTCGCGAGAAGGAAGCTGGATCAGAAACGCCCCATATCAGGGCTGGAGGTCAGGGACAATTGCATCTCGAATCCATGCCATTTGCTGCTGCATGGTTTCGAGGAGGGCGCACTATACAGGAAAAAGAGCACAAAAGCGAATTTAATGCGAGTGGCGGTGCCCGGTGGGGACGGTTGCGGTGGTTCTGTTGTGGACGAAGCTGTTTCCAGCGCTGACAAAGCTAGAGTGATGGTTAATAGTTTGCCCCGACCGTGTACCGCCAATTGACGCTTCTGTAGAGCGATTTTATGAACGACATATTTTAATGGGACTCAATCAGTCTTATCGGACTTGAAAAGTTGACTGTGATTTTTATCTAATGCGGCCCTCAATTTCTCTTTAAGCTCTGTTGCATTGGTAAAATAATTCACGTTTCGATGAATGTCGAAATGGATGTTTGTTTTTGTTCTGGGCGTTACTATGCTTTCTTTGCTGGCAACAAAGATAATCGGCTTTCGCAACGCTTTGAATCGCCCCTGATTTCCTAGACACTTCCGAGCCTCTCGAAGTACTGCTTTTCATAGTTTACCGGGGACAGGCCGTTGCTGTAGCTGTGCCGTCTGACCGGG
>Ga0335069_10004009_pt1 | contig 21987 bp, 17 predicted proteins | sample Lox_Sample_11_FD_206714 | JGI IMG/M metagenome (GOLD analysis project Ga0335069, IMG submission 206714) | Soil microbial communities from Loxahatchee National Wildlife Refuge, Florida, United States - Lox_Sample_1.1 | ecosystem: Environmental > Terrestrial > Soil > Wetlands | place: USA...
CTCTCGCGGACATTCCTGGCCCGACTTCCTCTGCCCGGGACACGAACGGCAACATCTACATCGCAGCACCCAACAGCTATTGTGTCTTCAAGATCGATCCCGCCGGCGTAATCAGCGTATTTGCCGGTATTGGAATCCAGGGGTTCGGTGGTGAAGGTGGCCCCGCGAACCAGGCGATCCTCCAACTGCCTTCTGCCGTCGCGGTCGATAGCGTCGGAAACGTTTACATAGCTGACACGACAATCGTTCGCGAAGTAGTCGCAGATGGAACCATCCACACCATCGTGGGCAATGGTCCCGCCTGCTCTTCCCCCACCGACCCGTGCGGCGACGGAGGCCCCGCCTCGCAGGCGCAACTTACCAGCCCGCTCGCGCTCACCGTCGATGCCCAGAACAATTTGTACATCGCCGACACCGGCGACAATCGCATTCGCGAAGTCTCAGCCGGAATCATCAACACCGTCGCGGGAGACGGCAACCTCTGCGCGGGTGGCACGAACGCTTGTGGCGACGCCAGTCCTGCAACCCAGGCCCAACTGAACGCCCCCGCCGGCCTCGTCGTCGATCCAAGCGGCAACATCTTCGTCAGCGATACCGGCGATCAACGTGTTCGCATCGTGTCCGGCGGCATCATCAACAAATTCGCCGGCACCGGTCAAGTTTGTCCCACGCCCACCTCGAGCTGCGGTGACCGTTATTTCGCCACCAGCGGCAAACTGCATTCCCCCGGTGGTCTCAGCCTTGATGCCGCCGGAAATCTTTACATCGCCGACACCGGTGACAACCGCATTCGTCAGGTCACTTCCCAATCCAACAAATACCCCTTCTATCTCTCGACCGTCGCTGGCACCGGGGTTCAAGGATTCGTGGGCGATGGCGGTGCCGCGACCAGTGCGCAATTGAATGCGCCTCTCGACGTTCGCTCCGATGCTGCTGGAAATTTTTGGATCAGTGACACCGGCAATCAACGGATTCGTGCAGTTCTCGCTTCCAGTATCAATACTGTCGCTGGTGGCGGATCCGGAGGTGACGGGCAACAACCATTGAACGCTACGCTGGCGAACCCCATCGGCGTTCTCTGGGATTCCACGGGGACGAGTTATTACATCGTTGACACTGCTAATAATCGAGTCCGCAGAGTGAGCAGCACAACTATCACCACAGTCGCTGGCACGGGCAATGCAGGCTACACAGGAGACGGAGGTCTGGCTCTCAGCGCGACCCTGAATGCTCCCAATGGCGTGACCCTCGACAATGCAGGCAACCTCTTCATCGCCGACACAACCAATCGCGTAATTCGAAGAGTAGACCTTGCCGGCGCCATCACCACGGTTGTCGGCAGCGGCGGTGCCTGCACTCCAGCCACGGCGAAGTGTGGGGATGGCGGGCTCGCGACCAAGGCGACAATGGTGCAGCCAACTACCGCTGCAGTGGACGCACAAGGAAGCATTTTTATCGCCGACCACTGGGGTAACAAAGTTCGTTGCGTCGTCGGAGCGCCCGGCGGCTGTTTGGGATCTTCACTTCCAGTCGGATACATCACCACCGTCGCGGGTAACGGCTTGCCCGGCTATACCGGAGACAACGGCCCCGGTTACAAAGCCAAAGTTCATCACCCCCGTGGAATCATCGTCGATAAAGACGGGAACGCTTACTTTGCAGACGCGGGTAGCAGCCGCATTCGTTGCCTTATCGCTGTAACCGGCGGTTGCGGTGGCTTTCAGTATCCGGTCGGCACCATTGTGACTTATGCCTTCAATGGCAAGGCCTCCTTCTGCGGAGATGGTGGTCTCGCCCTGCAGGCATGCATGTACAATCCCGCCGAGGTTGCGTTCGATTCTGCTGGAAACCTCTTTGTTTCTGGCGGCCCGGACCAGGTGGTCCGACGCATCGATGCCCTCAGTCGAACCGTCTGGACCGTTGCCGGAAATCCAAAATATCCCACCAAAATTGGGTTCGGTGGCGACGGCGGGCCCGCGACTCAAGCCACTCTCGACAACTGGTCGATCTCAGTGAATGGCTCACAGTACTTGCTGATCGCGGACTCCGGCAACAATCGCATTCGCCAGGTAGACATGGTTCCCGCCGCGCTCTTCACGCCATCGCTGAAATTCGGAACCGTGCCCGTCGGACAAACCACGCCACCTCTGCCCGCCTATTTGAAAAACACAGGCCTCGCAGATCTTCCGATAAGCACTGTCGCGATTTCTGGAACCAACGCCGGTGACTTCGCCGTTGCCAGCAATACCTGTGTCGTTCAACTTGCTCCCGGAATCGTGTGCGCTGCGAACATCACATTCACCCCGCAAGCCAAAGGTGCGCGCAACGCGACGTTGACCTTCACCGATACTTTGGGCCAGCAAACCGTCAAGCTCTCCGGCACCGGACAATGACAAATCAATAGCAACCATTTGTCATTCCGACCGATTCCGATGACTCGCGAAGCGAGTCATCGGATGAGTGGAGGAATCTGCTTTTCTCGCCCGGTCACAACGTTTTTTTCAATCTTGTCATTCCGACCGGAGGGAGGAATCTGCTTTTTCTCTACTGATGCACGTTCACTGCTAACCCCGTCGGTGGGTTCGGCGATTGCGGGACTACCGCCTTTGCTTCATTCGAGTACGGACTCTCATTTCCACTGCCGTCACTTGCCGTAATCACGTAGTAGTACGTCACCCCGTCAACTACGGTCGAATCGGTGTAGGTCGTTTGCGTGGCGGAAAGGTCCACCAATTTCGAGTAGGGTCCTCCCTGCGTGCCGCCCCGGTAAAGAGTTTGTTTTGCGATGTTACTGCTGGTGGAAAGTGTCCAGCTCGCCGCAACTGCGTGGCTCCCAGGCGTGTCCGGCCGTACCACGACTCCCGGCGGAACCGAAGCGTTCCTCTGCCGGACCGGCTGGCCAATTCGCTGCGAAAACGCCACCGATGAACTTAATAAGAGCAAGACTGCAATAAAAGGAGACTTCAAGGTTTTTCCTTTCACGGTACCACTGCTTGAACTTCGTTCGAATACGAACTCTCATCGCCGGCGGCGTTCGTGGCTGTCACCACGCAATACATAATCCCGCCCGGTGCACCGCTGTATTCAATTTCAGTTCGTTTACGAAACCGGTGCTTGAACGTGTAGGGGCCGCCAGACTTCTTGCCGCAATACGCGGTGTTGTACACAATGTTCGGGCTGTCCGATTGTTGCCACGTCGCCGTGATCTTCCACGGCGACTGCGGCTGGCTCGTAAGCACCGTCGACATCAATATGGACCACAGAAAGTACATTGCCGCTAATCCTCTTACCGTTTTGGAACTATCGAACCCAGTTCCAAACTCTCACGAGGATGTCATCGCGTCGGGCAGGCTGAATGTGACGGTTGAACATGCAGATATGAAACGTGACTGGATTCTTGCGGCGAAAGGTTGCGAGTCATTGCTGGGCAAGGAGATCGGCCGCTCACAATTGCACAAGCAGAAATATACTCAGAAGTGCAGCCGGAATTGGTAGCGCCGGCGTCCCGCCGGCTGTCCCGGGGGCATCTCGCCCCCGCTTGGAGCATCTTTCACCGGTGCGTGAGCAGCCTTCTCACTGCCCTCTCTCGGTCAAAAACCTGTCCTGGCATTGCTTTCCCAGCGCCAGCACCGCCGGATACTCCGCGCTCTTCCGGAACTGCGCCAGCCGCGGATCCAGTTGTAAATAATCGTAACCGCAGTACCCATCGCCGATCGCTGCCTTGAACAATCGTGCGGTGAAAGCGTTACCCATGCACGGATTGAACAGACCGGCCACGGCGAATCGTGGTTCCGGATCCCGATACCCGAAGGTGTCCTTTTCGGCTTGCTCCAGCAACTGTTGCGCGCCCGGTGGCTGAGGCGTTGCGTAGCATGCCTCGATTGCACGCGTATGGAAAAAGCTGCTGTCTGGCAATCGTTTCAGAAGAGCCAACGCTTCCGCTGTTTTGCCTTCGCCCAGCAAAACCCTGACATCGACCTGGTTTGCCATCTCCGAGCCGGCATCCAGATTGTTGAACTCTCTCGCCTTATCAAACTGCCCAATAAAAAAGAACACGTTTGAGCAAGAACGAAACTGGTAATTTCCCGGATCGAGTCGGGTCGCAAGCTCGCATTCCTGCGCCGCCTCTTTCGATAAAGCCGCGTAGCGCAGCACATACGACAACGTGAAATGTGCGAACCCGCTCTGCGGTCGCCGGTCCACCATTGCCTTCGCTTCCCGATAAGCCTGTGCCAATTTTCCCTTATCCGCATCCAGGCTGACGATCTGCTGCGCTGCATCATCGAGGTTAGGATCAAGCGCCAGCGCGCGCCTCAATGCCGGTTCCGTGCGCGTCATCGTGCCGTTTGCTCCCGGCCCATACTCTTCTTCGAAGTAGTACCGTTTTCCCAGTGCCGACCAGGCTGGGGCGAACTCCGAGTCCAAACCAACCGACCGCTCCAGCATGCGGATGGCTTCGCGATTCGGCTCGCCATCGTGCGCCAATGCCACACTACGCAAATAAAGGTCGTAAGCCTCTTCATTCTTAGGACGCGTTCCGCTTTCCACTTCGCCAGACGCTCCCAGCGCCGGCACCAGCCCTTGCCTGACCTTCGCCGTAACCTGGTCCCGCATCGCAACCAGGTCTTGCACCGGAACATTCATCGTTTCTTGCCAGAGAACGCGGTCATCCCCCACATCCACCGCTTCCATCGTCAACTGCAGATCCTCACGCACCTTCTGGAAATGTCCGGTGACAATACGCCCCACGTGCATCTCTTTACCCGCCTGTTGCAGATCGACATCCGGCTTGGCGTATTTCGCGGTCGTAGCAAAGGGACGAATCGACAGCGTGCGCACCGAACTCAATGCCGTCGCAACTTCGTCCGGCAATGCCATCTGCAGAAAGTCAACATCTTTATCGGGAGCAATATTCTGAAATGGCAGAACCGCAATCGTGACCGGCGCGATCTCGACCGCTTTGCGAGAATCGCTCGATCCCACACTGCGTGCTCGCCATGCAATTGCCCCCATGATTGCCAGCGCGAGCAATCCAATCCCGATCCAAACCCAGCGATTCCGAGAAGCTGGCCTCGCACTCGCAACTGCCACCTCGCGCGATGACGAGATTGAACCCGAATCGCGCCGCGCACGCATCAAGTCGGCGCGAATCTCCGACGCATGCTGGTAACGCACGTCGCGCTCTTTCTCCAGCGCCTTTTGAATGACTCGCTCCAGTTCCGCTGCAACCTGCGGATTCAATCGGCTCGGCGGCGCAGGCGTCCCATGCAGGATCGAATCAATGATCGCTCCCGACGCTTGCCCGATGAACGGCAACGTTCCCGTCGCCATCTCATACAGCACAATTCCCAGCGAGAACAAATCCGTCCGCGCATCCAGGTCCTTGCCCAATACCTGTTCCGGCGACATGTACGACACCGTCCCTAACGTCGAACCGGGACTGGTCAAGTGCTCATCCAGCATCGCAGTCGGCTGCGCAGTCGCTTCTTCGCCACGCCCGCCGTCTTTTACCTTCGCCAACCCGAAATCGAGAATCTTCGCGTGCCCTCGCTTGGTGACAAAAATATTCGCCGGCTTGATGTCGCGGTGAACAATGTTTTCCGCATGGGCCGCATCGAGCGCATCGGCAATCTCCATGCCGAGTGAGAGCACGCTTTCGGTGTCCATGGGACGCCCGCCGATGCGGTGCTTCAGCGTCACGCCATCCAGGAACTCCATGGCGATGAACGAACGCCCGTCGTGCTCGCCGATCTCGTAAATCGTGCAGATATTCGCGTGATTGAGCGCCGACGCCGACCGCGCCTCGCGGCGAAATCGCTGCAGCGCCTGCGGATCTCCGGCTACATCGTCCGGCAAGAATTTGAGGGCGACAAACCGGCCCAGCGAAAGGTCCTCCGCTTTGTAGACCACACCCATCCCGCCGCCGCCCAGTTTTTCCACGATGCGGTAGTGCGAGATGGTTTGCCCGATCATCGGCAACCGATGTTACTTGGGAAAAACTAGCCAGTCAATGAAGGATCACCCCTTGACTAGACTTCTGCATTCTCAGCGATTCTGCGTCGCCTCGGTCGGCCTCAGTGCCGCCGCTCCGTAATTTACGCTGAATCGTTTGCACCATATTGAGGCTGCGCGGTACTTCGCCAAATCGAAATCGCCGGCTAACGCGTAATTTTGGTCACCGATGTTGTCCTTGATGACTCCCAGGTCGACGAAACCGGCCTGTTGCACCGTGGCTATGTCCTTCGCATCCTCGGAAGCGACCATCGGGTCAGGGGGCTTGCGGGCATGACTGGAACAGAATGCTTTCGATCAATACGGATCGGCCCTTCGGGATTGTAATCGCAGAACAGGTACTTGGTTGATATTTCAACGTTAACTTGTTGGGAAAAGTCAGAGGCTAGGGGGACCTTGTGCATGGGAATGAGAGCTAACCAACGGGACTAAGGTCATGGCCATAAGAGTAAACTTCATCGACACCTCCGGAAAGCGTATGAGCTACAACATTGACCTTGTCGTGTGCTTACCGAACTGTCACCCCCACCTTAGTCGTGTGCGAAATCGTACCAGAGAGAGCCGTCACCGTGACTGTGTACTCCGCGGGTTTCGCGGGAGTTGTCACACCGTGGTTGCCGGCACCGCCGCATCCCTGAAACAGAATCAGCCACAGTATGACTCCGAGAGAAAACCTGAGCCGGCGCGGGTGTCTTTTGCAAGTGCCAACTATGGAGGTGCCTAATATCAGGGGGAGCAGGAGCGCATATAACCATCCGACCCGCCAACTCCGATAACCCCAAGTTGCCATTGCTGCCGCCACCTGCGGTGCGGTAACGGTGAGTGTCGACCCGGCGGAATGGGAGCCCGGGGTCACAGAGGCTGGGAAGAGTGAGCATGTTGGTAGAGGCGACTGCCCGGCCACGCTGCATGTTAGTTGCACCGCACTAATGGCAGATCCGTTTTGCGGCGTGATTGTGATCGCATCGGTCCCTTGCCCGCCACGCTGCAGCGACATGCTCGCTGATGCCGCTGTCAATGTAAAATCAAGCAAGTTAAACGTCGCCGTCACATATACGTCAGCACCATACAGTTTAGCGGGGCAATCACTCGTACCAGAGCACGCTCCGCTCCAACCAGCGAAGAACGACGACGGATCTGCAGTGGCCGTCAAATCAAACATTTCCCCATCGATGAAAGAACCGGAGCACTGGGAAGGGCAATCTATCCCTGCCGGACTGCTGGTCACCTTGCCAGTTCCATTGCCCGCCTCGGTAACTGAGAGCAAGTCCATCTTTCCAATTACATATCCGAAGGTAGCGGTCACTGATACGGCATCAGTCAGGGTGACACTGCACGCACCAGGTCCGGAACATGCCCCACCCCAACCAACAAAATAGGAGTCAACATCGATTGGGTGAGGAGTCAAAGTGACCGTTGCTCCCGGGTCAAAGTAAAAAGCGCACTGGTCAAAGCAATCTACCCCAGGGGGATCACTCGACACGTAACCAGGTCCTATGACGCTGACCGAGAGCTTGACGCCCTGATTGAACATTGCAGTCACCGATTCGGCACCGTCCATCTTCACCGAGCAGGTTCCTCGGCCAGAGCAGGCACCGCTCCATCCGTCGAATACGAATCCCGTCGCTGGCGAAGCAACCAAAGCGACGCTGGTGTCAGGTACAAAGCTGGCTGAACAATTGCTGCCGCAGAGAATCCCGAGAGGATCGCTGGTGACGGTCCCTGCACCGTTGCTGCCTGCATTGGTGACCGACAGTATATAGCCGACTCTATTCAGGAGAACTGAGATCCACTTATTCTGATAATCGCCGATTGCCAAGTCCAGCATGCCATCGCCATTGAAGTCGCCAGCTACCAGTGAGATGCCGGAACCCTCTACTCCCGGAGACGAAGACAAGGTGAACCTGCCCGCACCGTCTCCAAGCAAGATGGATATCGTGTTCACGAATGGACCGATCAAGTTAGGGACCGCTATGTCCAACTTGCTGTCCCCATTGAAATCGCCCACGGTCAAACTAGAAGAATTACCGGCGGCGGGAGAAGGTGCCGAGGTAAAATTGCCACTGCCATCCCCCAGCAGGATCGAAACCGGTGCTCCATTGCTGTTGGGAACCGCCATGTCCAGCTTGCCGTCGCCGTTGAAGTCACCCACAGCCACCAACGAGTGGTGACCATCCACAAGAGAAGAAGAAGCTGGGGTGAAGTTGCCAGTACCGTCGCCCAACAGGATGGAAACCGTACTGTTAACCGAGTTGGCAACCGCTAAGTCCAGGTTGTCATCCCGGTTGAAGTCGCCTACACCTACCGAAGTGGGGAATTCATCCGGAGCGGGAGAGGAAGTAACAGTGAAGTTGCCGGTGCCGTCTCCCAGAAAAATGTATACGGCTCCCGGGCTGGAGGTGACAGCCGCCAAATCAAGGTTGCCATCTCGGTTGAAGTCGCCTACCGCGAGCGATCCAGGAAAACCATCCGTGGGCCAAGACGAACCCAGCGCGAAGTTGCCGGTGCCGTCACCCAGCAAAAGGAAAACGGTTCTACTGAGGTTGGCGAACCCTCCGACCGCCAGATCGAGCTTTCCATCTCCATTGAAATCGCCAGTGGCCAGCGACTCGGGCACAGAGCCTATATCCGGAGACGAGACGAGGGTGAAGTTTCCCTTACCATCCCCAAGCAGGATAGAAATTGTTGTGTCCGTGGCCTCCTTGGCGACTGCCAAGTCCAGCTTGCCATCCCCGTCGAAGTCACCCGCTATCATTGCCGTCGGACCACGCGCAAATGTAATCGGCGGAAGTAGGGTGAATGCTGCATCGCTGCCTTCATTAGCGGTCACGGCGAAGAAGGCAGCGTTCGACGTGCCCCCGCCGGGCGGTGGGTTGGACACCGTTACCCAGCCCGTGCTCCCCGTCGCAATGTATGCTGCAGGCACGATAGCCGTTAACTGCGAACCGCTGACGAATTGAGTTACTAGTGGACCGCCATTCCAATTCACCACCGAATTGGAAACAAACCCGGTGCCATTGACCGTGAGAGTAAGGTCCGGTCCTCCTGGTGCCACTGCATCAGGCACGAGTGGAAGGTCGAGGAAGGGAATGGGGGTTTGTGCGTAACTCAACGCGGACATTAAACATATCCACATTGCGCCACGAACCAAGGCATGTTTGCGCTTCATGGCCGTCTTCCCCTGACTCTCCCTGCTGGCAGGTGGCAGCTCGGTACAGAGACATTTACTGGTCTTTTGAGGGAGCTACCGATAGACCGGTGGAAGGTACACGGACATTTTTAATCACGAGCGAAGAAAAACTGCAGTGACACTGCGCACTTGAGAATGTGACTGAGGCCTCTCCATCGGAGAATTCGGGAATAAACGGAAGTGACTCCAATGTTACGGTGCCAATGCGTGAAAATCCGTGGCCCGTTTTCTCCGTCAACCTCTGTGCCCTCTGTGGTTCGTCTTGGATCAATCTGGACACGTTCCCCTATACTAATAATGTCCAAGGAGACTCCAGTGCCTTCCTTCGGTGCCCGACTGAAGCAGGAGCGCGAACAACGGGGCATCAGCCTCGACGAGATCTCTCAGTCCACTAAGATCAGTACCCGCCTGCTTCACGCCCTCGAAGACGAGCACTTTGATCAGCTTCCCGGCGGCATCTTTAATAAAGGATTCATTCGCGCCTACGCCCATCACCTCGGTCTCGACGAGGAACAGATCGTCGCCGACTACGTCGCCGCCACCGCGCCGCCCGTGCCAGAGAAAAAATCCACGACTGCTCCGCAGCCGAGTACACAAGTCTGGCCGGACCAAGAAAACGATGCCGCCGCCGGACTTCCCTGGGAAGCGTTTGCCGTTGTACTGCTGCTTGCGGCTCTGGGATTCGCTGGCTGGGGTTTCTACTCCCGCGAGAAACATAAAGAAGCACGCCCCGCCAAGCATGAAGAACCGTCCCTTGCTACTTCTTCGCCTCCCGCGCTACAACCGGCGGCGGCATTGATACCCGCAAGCGCTCAGTCAGTTGCAGCAGCAAAGGTAAATACTGTGCCCGCCACTCCAACTGCGAGCACCACTGTTTCAACTACACCGGCAAATCTGAAACTTCGCATCAAGATCGATGACGATTCCTGGATGGCCGTGACCGCCGATGGGAAAGAAGTCTCGCGTGGAACCTTCACTGCCCCGACAGAAAGAACGGTCGAAGCAAGCAAGGCCATCGTTGTCAAAGCCGGTAATATCGGTGGCCTGGCCTTCGAATTCAACGGCAAAAAACTCCCGCCCCAGGGCGACTACGATGAAGTAAAAACCCTCGTCTTCGACGCCAACGGCTTCCATGTCGTGGTGCCCAAGGCGGACGCCTCGAATCCTCAGCCATGAGCGTCTTACTTAGTGAACCTTCGTGTCCTCCGTGGTTTGCCTCGGTTTTTGAATTTCGATCCCAAACAGCAATTGAATTTCCCCTGTGAACCTCCGTGCCCTCTGTGGTCTAAGAGCCGTTCACCGCCCAAAAATCCCCGTCCACCAACGACATACGTCCGCTCGCTACCTGATCCGGCGGTTCATGCCAAACTAATTGCGCCCCATCTCTATCTCTGTTAGCTTTTTAAAGACCCGGACTGTTCATAAGCAGGCCATTTGGCCTCATTTCCCCTGCCGGACGTAACGCCCACAGGTTAAGGAGCAAAGCTTGTCCCATAAGAACCGCTATCTGTTTACTTCCGAATCTGTAACGGAAGGCCATCCCGATAAGATCGCCGACCAGATTTCCGACGCCATCCTTGACGCTTGCCTCACCGAGGACACCACTAGCCGCGTAGCCTGCGAGACCTTAACAGCCACCGGATTGGTCGTCATTGCCGGCGAAATCACTACCAAGGCCTACGTCGATTTTCAGACCCTGGTCCGCGGCACCATCTCTTCGATTGGCTACAACAATGCCCTCTACGGATTCGACTCCAATACCTGCGCCGTGATCTCCAGCATCAACAAGCAGTCCGGCGACATCGCCATGGGCGTGGATACCGGCGGCGCCGGCGACCAGGGAATGATGTTTGGGTATGCGTGCAATGAGACGCCGGAACTGATGCCGATGCCGATCTCGTTGGCGCATAAGCTGACGATGAAGCTATCGGATGTCAGGAAACACGGGAAGCTTCCTTATTTAAGGCCGGACGGAAAGTCGCAAGTAACGGTTGAGTACGACGAGCATCGTAAGCCGGTGCGGGTCGACGCAGTGGTTATTTCGACACAGCACGCAGAGACGGTCGGCAACGACGAACTGCGGTCCGATATTTTGAAGCACGTGATCCAGGCGACAGTCCCCGCCCATCTCCTTGACGAAGACACCAAGTACCACATCAATCCCACAGGACGTTTCGTAATCGGCGGGCCAATGGGCGACACCGGTCTCACCGGCCGCAAAATCATCGTCGATACCTACGGCGGCATGGGACGTCACGGCGGCGGCGCTTTCAGCGGGAAGGATCCGACCAAGGTCGATCGCTCCGCGGCATACATGGCACGCCACATCGCAAAGAACGTGGTTGCGGCAGGCCTGGCCGATCGCTGCGAAGTGCAGCTGGCATACGCAATCGGCGTGGCGGAGCCGGTCAGCGTGCTGGTCGATACGTTCGGCACGGGAAAAGCTGACAACGCTACGATTCAAGAGTTGATTCGTGCGCACTTCAAGCTGACGCCGAAGGGAATTATTGAGTCTCTCAAACTGCGTCGTCCGATTTATTGCAAGACGGCCGCGTACGGACACTTTGGTCGGAACGATCCCGATTTCACGTGGGAAACAACCCACGTCGCGAGCAAACTGGCGAGCGAAGCTGGTGTAAAAGAGCCAGTGCACGCGGGAAAGAAATAGCGATTGGATTACCCACCCGAGCAAAAACCGGCTTGGGTGGGGCACCCTCAAGTTGTTGAAAAGCAGATTCCTCGCTTCGCTCGGAATGACAACGGTTTAGAGAATTTACAGGAGAGATATGGCCACTACGCCTACGCAAGTACAGTCTGACATCAAGAGCATCGACGCGGCGGATTTAGGAAAGAAGCGCATTGATTGGGCGAACCAGTCGATGAAGGTTCTGCAGATCATCCGCAAGGAGTTCATCAAGAACCAGCCGTTGAAGGGCATCCGGATTTCTGCGTGCCTGCACGTCACAGCCGAGACCGCCAACCTGGCGATCACGCTGCGTGATGGTGGCGCTGACGTTGTGCTCTGTGCGTCCAATCCGCTTTCGACGCAGGACGACGTGGCGGCCAGCCTGGTCCGCGACCACGGCATCAGCGTTTTCGCCATCAAAGGCGAGGATAACGATACGTATTACAGCCACATCCTCGCCGCCATCGACCACAAGCCGCACATCACTATGGACGACGGCGCTGACCTGGTCACGGTCCTTCACACCAAGCGGCAAGATGCGCTAACCAGCGTCATTGGCGGAACTGAGGAAACGACCACGGGCGTGATTCGCCTGCGTGCCATGGCGAAGGAAGGCGTGCTGAAGTTCCCGATCGTCGCGGTCAACGATGCTGACACCAAGCACCTGTTCGATAACCGTTACGGCACGGGACAGTCGACCATTGACGGCATCATTCGCGCGACCAACTTTTTGCTGGCCGGCTCGAAATTTGTGGTTGCAGGATACGGCTGGTGCGGTCGTGGTCTCGCAAGCCGTGCGCGCGGCGCCGGAGCGGAAGTGATCGTTACGGAAATCGATCCGACAAAGGCGTTGGAAGCGGTGATGGATGGCTTCCGCGTAATGTCGATGAGCGAAGCCGCGAAACTTGGCGACGTATTCTGCACCGTCACCGGCAACAAGAGTGTACTGGCGAAGGAGCACTTCGAGTTGATGAAGGATGGCGCCATCATTTCCAACTCGGGCCACTTCAACGTCGAGATCGATATTCCAGCGCTGGAAAAGATGGCATCTTCAAAGCGTACGACCCGTAACTTCGTCGAAGAGTACTCGATGAAGGATGGTCGCAAGATCAACCTGCTTGGCGAAGGACGCCTGATCAACCTGGCGTCGGCCGAGGGGCATCCGCCATCAGTCATGGACATGAGCTTCGCAGACCAGGCGCTGTCTGCAGAATTCATGGTCAAGAATGCCAAGACTCTGGAAAAGAGGGTTTACAAAGTTCCGGACGAACTGGATAAGCGCGTCGCGAAACTGAAACTCGAGTCCATGGCCATCAAGATCGATCGCCTGACGCCGGAGCAGGAAGAGTACCTGGCGGGATGGAGTGAGGGTACATAGTAGCTAGTAGCTGGGTTTGGTAGCTAGGATGGGGGCGGCGCAGGCCGCCCCCAATTTTTAGCACTTGACGAGTGATATTGCATGCAATATCATTTTATGTGCTAGTCGTCCTTGATACCGATGTGGTGGTAGCAGCCCTGCGAAGCCCGAGCGGCGCGTCCCGGTGGCTACTTAGAAGTGTGCTGCATCGCAGGATTTCGGCGGCTATCTCGGTGCCGCTGCTGCTCGAATACGAAGCAGTTTTAAATCGTCCCGAGCAATTGTTGGCTGCGAATCTCACATCTGGGGAGATCGGAGTCATTCTGGACGCGCTTGCATCAGTTGCAAAACAAGTCCGGTTGTCTTTTCGCTGGCGACCCGTTCTATCGGATGCAAATGACGACATGGTGCTGGAGACAGCAATCAACGGCGGAGCCAGTTGGATTGTGAGCTTCAACGTTAGAGATTTTGGATCGGCCGGTGAGCCGTTTGGATGCCGGGTCATGTTGCCACGGGAAGCGGTTCACAAGATTCGGAGCGCGGAAAAAGAGTGACGCTAGGAGTAGTGTTATGAGACGAAGCAATGTTGCCTTACGGTTGGCCCCTTCGCTTCTGGAAGAAGCTCGTAAGATTGCCAAGAGCGAGGGCGTGGCGTTGAACCAACTAATTAATGTAGCGGTTGCGGAGAAGATTTCCGCGATGCGCACTGAAGATTTCTTTCGCGAGCGCGCCAGGCGGGCAAATGTTCCCGAAGCTCTGCGCATTCTCGACAAAGCCGGAAGCGAACAACCCCGCGACGGGGACGAACTGCGCTGAAGCAAAACCCGGGATCGTAGTCAGCAATCAGGGGGCGGCGAAAGCCGCCCCGATTTGTTTCTCGACGATCGGATTCATCACCGAGCGCGGCGGAATGCTGCCCCTTGACCTCTAGCAGCCAAGCATTCGCGGACGTGCCCCGCCCTGCCGCAAACTAAGCGACAAGGGCAGGCCTCCCGCTTCCTCAGGATGACAATGTCATGAGTGTTGCGTTACGCTATTAGCTCCACGTAATACGCACTATTCAGCAGCATTAAGGGCCAAATTAAAGGAGACTGAAGTGGCAAAAAATCACTATTCCACCAAGCCGAAGCGGCGCAATATTTCGGGGAAACGCAAGGACTCGCAGCGCATCGCCGCAAATATGGCGAAGATCAGAGAACTCGAGAAGCGCTCGGAACAGAAAGCGTAGCCTTGAGAATCCCACCCTTCGAAACCCGCGGAGGGTGGGGCAACCGCAATCCGGGCATGGTTACATTTCTATACAAACTGCAAGCAACGTCCCCCAACCTGCCCTAATCCAACCGTCGATCTGTATTGAAATCCATTGAACAGGGAGGAACTGCTTTGAAACTCCAGAATTTCAAGCGGTCGGCTGTAACGACGGTAATCCTGGGAGTGCTTAGCAGTGCGATGCTGTTGGGCGTGCCCAGAGCGTTCGCCGACGATCACGGAGATTGCCAGCGTCGGGTTGAAAGGGCTGAATCGAGGGTTGATGCGGCTGTGCGCAAGCACGGACCCACCAGCCACGAAGCGGAAGAGCGCCGTCGCGACCTGAATGCCGAACGAGAACGCTGCTGGCAACGGTACCACGGTTGGTGGAGCGTGCGCGATCAGCGCTGGCATACCGACCGCGACTGGGACCACGATGATCATGACCGCGACCATGAGCACGATGATCATCACTAGATTTGCAAATTGAACATATGATGGGCGCCGAAAGCTGCCTTTTTTTATTTGCGCATGCTAACCCGCAGGCAAAAAATCTGTCCAATCGGCTATGAAAACGATACTCACCCTGCTCCTTGTCTCTTTGTCGTTGACGACATTCGCCGAAGATCAGAAACCCACCACTCTCCGCGGCGTTTTACTTGAACAGTTGCGGACTACGCACGATCAGAAAGACTGGTTCGTGTCGATCAAAGAAGCGGTCGACGGCGTTACTGCAGAACAGGCCAACTGGACCGACGGCAAGGGCAATCACTCGGTCGGACAATTGACTTATCACCTTCTGTTCTGGAACCGGCGCGCGCTGGCGGAGTTCAAGGGCGAAGATCCTGGCAAATTTAGCGGCAACAACGACGAAACGTTCAATAACTTCGACAGCAAGCAGTGGAGTGCGACGGTGCAGCAGCTCAATGATGTGATGAGCGAATGGGAAAAAGTTGTCCAGAGCGCCGACGACGTCAAGTTGCAGAAAGGTGCGTCGACCATTGCACACATCGGCACACACAATGCGTATCACATTGGGCAAATCGTGTTCGTCCGCAAAGAGCAGGGATCGTGGAATGCGGACAAAGGGGTGAAGTAACGTAACAGTTTTCGCGCGGGCGATTGATTCTCGATCGCCCGCGCCTCCGTTCTCGTTGGACCGTGTGCTAAGCTACCGTCTCTGTCTTCCCCAACCACTTCACGCCGGCCGAATTCATCAACCGATGTCCGGGCGGACAAGCTCTTGCTCGCGGTCGACATGGCTGCGACCTTCGTATTCGCCATGGAAGGCGCCATGGCCGCGATCCGCGGAAATCTGGATTTCTTCGGCATTTTGGTTCTTTCCTTCTGCACCGCGCTCGCAGGTGGCGTGATCCGCGATGTTCTCGTGGGGGCGATTCCTCCGGCGTCGTTGCGAGACTGGCGCTATCCAACGATTGCCTTCGTCACCGGCGCGGGAGTTTTCTTTTTCCACCAGTTCGTGCAGGAGATTCCCAACCCTGTTCTGGTGACGCTCGATGCGGCGGGCCTGAGTCTGTTCGCGATTGCGGGGACGGAAAAGGCATTGAACTGTGGGATGAATCCGCTGATCGCGTCGTTGATGGGAGCGATTACCGGCGTCGGCGGAGGCACAGTGCGCGATATTTTCCTCGCACAGGTGCCGACCGTTCTGCGCAGCGATGTTTATGCCATCGCCGCGCTGGCTGGAGCGGCAGTGATGATTGGTGCGCGCAGGCTCGGGCTGGGAAAGACTTCTTCGGCCGCGGTTGGTGGGTTGTTCTGCTTTGTGCTGCGGATGGTCAGCGTGTGGCGGCACTGGAACTTGCCGCATGTCGCTGGGCCGTAGCTAACGTTTCTTCGCAAAGATGCTCAGCCCGTTTATTCTTAGGGCGTGCCATCTTCCGCCGGCAAACCTGGAAAATCTATCTGGCTCATCGTTGGCGTCGCGTTGCTGCTGCGTTTACTCGTCCTTACAATCGGACATACCTACCGCATCACACCTCGCGGAGACCATTTTCAATTTGGCTGGGAGGTCGGAAGGATTGCGCGATCGATCGCGACTGGCCAGGGATTCAGTTCGCCGACCGATCTCTCGACCGGACCGACGGCTTGGATGGCGCCCGGCTATACCTATCTGCTCGGCGCAGTTTTCAAAGTGTTTGGGGTGTACAGTCTCGCGTCGGCATGGGTGATTTTGGCGCTTAATAGCCTTTTCGCCGCGCTGACTTGCTGGACGATTTATCAGATCGGAAGCCGGGTTTTCGAAGAGCCGGTGGGCCGGGCGGCAGCATGGACTTGGGCTGTCTTTCCGTATCTGATTTATTTCTCGGTCCGCGTGGTTTACGACACATCTTTGAGCGCATTTCTGCTGAGCTTGGCGTTTCTGGTAGCTCTGAGATTGGCGGAGGTGCAGGCGGGAGCCGTCTGGGCAGTGTTCGGCCTGCTCTCGGGTGTGATGATTCTTATCAACCCGTCTTTGCTGACGATGATGGTTTGCTGTGTGGCATGGGTGATCTGGAGAAGTGGAGTCAGGCGCTCTGTTCTTGGCGCAGCATTGTGCGTCCTGGTGGCGGTGATGGTGGTCTCACCGTGGATCGTGCGGAATTATCAAGTGTTCGGCAAATTCATTTTCGTGCGCGATAACCTGCCCATGGAACTCGCCATGGGAAATAACGACAAGTCGGAAGGCTTCTGGACGCGCGAAGAGCACCCGGCAAACGACAAACAGGAGATGCAGAAGTTCCAGCAGGCGGGCGAGATTAACTACATGGCCGAGCGGGGCAGGGAATTTCGCGACTTTGTGCGGAACAATCCTGCCAAGTTCGCTGTTTTCTCAACCAAGCGAGCGATGTATTTCTGGATCGCGCCGCCGCAAGCGTCGATTGTCAATGGATATGATTTCGATATTTCCCGTCATATGAATTTCTTTTTGGAAGCGGCATTCGCATTTGCCGGGCTGTGGCTGGCTTTACGCCGCCGCAAGCCGGAGGCGTACTTGTTCGCTTGTCTGCTGCTGATTTACCCGCTGCCCTATTTTCTGGTGACGCCGTACCCTCGCTACAAACATCTCATCGAGCCGGAGATGCTGTTGCTGATCGTGTACGTGCTGCGGGAGTCGAGGAAAGTTACAATCAACTGGCCGCGAGCGTCGACTGCTGGCAATTAACTCACTTGCTCAGTGCGAACACGGTTCCTGCGAATCTCGTCCCGCCTTCGAAGGTTGTGCCAACTAAATGCCCAGCGTGATCCCAGAACAGAAGTGCCTCGGGTTGCGCACCATCCGGGCCCCCAAATTGACCGAGGAATGAGTAGAGAATTGTCTCGTGACCGGCAGCGTCGATCGCAAAAACCGTTCCGCAGCCGAATTCGCAGTTGGTGCCGGTGCCGCCTTCCGCTGTGGTTCCGTAGATCAGCCCACCCGGCCCAGCGATCACTCCGGCCTGCGGCAGCATGCCGTCCTGGCCATCACGCGTAAAGGCGTGGAGTACCGACGCTTTGCCGTTCCGATCGATCTTGAAAACGGTCCCGCAACCGTTGGGGCGATTACAAGTCAGATCGCCGCCCAGGCTGGTGACGCCGTACAGATTTCCCGCCGGGTCGAACGCAACACCGCCGACCGGCCACCATCCGTTCTGTTGCCCTGGGAAATTCAGCAGAGTCTTCTTCTGCCACGTCCCTTGATTAGTGGGATGAAGGCGAAAAACGGTTCCGCACCCGTTCTGGCAATTTCCCGTGCCGCCGACAGCCGTTACGCCATACAGGTTGCCGGCTTTATCGATTGCCATCGGTCCCAGCGGAGCCGATCCATCCGCTCCCCCCTGGAAACTGTAAAGAACCGTTTCTGTCCACGCGCCTTGTTGTGAACGAGTCAGTTGAAAAACCGTTCCGCAACCGAACTGGCAGCCGGTTCCCGTGCCGCCGCCGGAAGTGGTTCCATAGATTACATTGCCGTGCCCAAAAATCATGTTGCCGGAAGGGAAATCGCCATCAGGGTTGCCGGCGAAATCGTGAATGTCTTGGTAAGTCCATCCACTGGGAGAGTGCGTGAGAGTGAAGATGCTGCCGTCTCCGATCGGCCCGCCGTCGGAGATTGTGCCATAGAGATTGCCAGCCGGGTCGAGCAACATTCCGGTCAAAGGATTGCCGCCGCTGTTCAGGTCAAAGGTGAAGAGAACTGTAATTGCCCATTCGCCGGCCTGGGGTGTCAGCTCATAAACCGTACCGGCTCCATTCGCGCCGGCAAGATCGGCTGTGCCGTAAATGTTGCCCTGCGCATCGACGACCACGCTTGATTGCGGATAGCCGCCGTTCAAATCCTCCCCGAGGCCGTAGAGAACCTGCTCGTGCACTTTGATTCGGGGACCGGCAGCCTGGGAAAAAGTTAGCGGGCAAAGCCCAGATAGTGTGAGGAGCAATAGGAAGAAACGCTTCATGGCGAGCACCTTCGTGAAGTTGTGGAGGGATTACGACAGCCGCCCCGATGCGTCGCAGTATACAACGAAAGACAAATGCTCTTGTCACAAGAGAAAAGGGGCGGATTGCTCCGCCCCTGAACTCACTCCTGCCTTTCAGCTATTCCAAAACGAAAATGTTCTTCTTAGCACACATTTCTTTCAGGATTTTCGGCCACACGGTGACGCTGACCTCGCCCAGGTGGGCTTTACGGAGCAGTTGCATCATGGTGCGAGCTTGGCCGATGCCGCCGCCGACGGAGAGCGGCAACGTGTTATTCAGAATTCCCTGGTGATATGGGAGATTCATGAAGTCCAGCTGCTTCGAAAGTTGCAGCTGCTTCTTCAGCGTTTCTGCCGTGACGCGGATGCCCATCGAGCTGAGTTCGTGACGGCGCTTGGTCACGTGGTTCCACACCAGGATGTCCCCGTTTAGCCCGTGCGTGTCTTTGCCGGTCTGGTCGTGGGTGTCGGTCACCCAGTCGTCGTAGTCGGCGGCGCGCATTTCGTGCGGATAGCCGTCTTTCAACGGCCAGCCGATGCCAATAATAAAGACCGCCGGATACTTCTGCAGAACCTCGGTCTCGCGCTGTTTGCGCGGCAGATCGGGATACATATCAAGAATTTCTTCCGCGTGAAGGAACGTCAGTTCCTCGGGAAGATTAGGATAGCGGCGGTCGTTCAACTGCGGGAAAAGCGACTGCGCATACTTTTCCGCGCCGACGAGGACCTTCCAGATTTTGCGGACGATGTCTTTCAGGAAAGCAATGTTGCGTTGCTCGGCGGTAACCACGCGCTCCCAGTCCCACTGGTCGACGTACGCGGAGTGATCATGATCGAGAAAATAATCTTTACGCACGGCGCGCATGTCAGTGCAGACGCCCTGGCCAACTTTGCAATCGAACTGGTTAAGCGCAACTCTCTTCCACTTGGTGGCTGCCTGAACAACCTGCGCGTCGATCGGATGCGCGTTGCGGTCGTTTGAAATGTGGAACTGGATCGGCGTGCGCGAGCCGTCGCGGTCGAGCATGTCGTTGACGCCGCTGTCAACGTCAACGATGAGTGGCACTTCGACCATCATCAGGCCGAGTTCTTTGCAGAGGTTGTCTTCGATGTAGCGTTTAACATGAAACAGCGCCTGCTGCGTCTCGCGCGGAGTTAGCAGGGAGTGGTAGTCCTTGGGAAGAATCTTTTCCAGCTCTTTGTAATCGCCGATGCCTGGGCCGGCCAGGTCAGCTTTCTTATCCAGTACGAGAGTGCTCATGAACAGTCTCCTCGGCAGACGGAGTTCTCCGTCGGCGGCATAACCACCTATTGGAAAGCGGAAGTGAAGAGGGGGTCTGTGCCTGCGGTCACAGCAGGGGGTGAGGGATGGACGAATCGCAGTCAGCAGTCACTTCTTTTATGTATTGTCATTCCGACCAACGGGAGGAATCTGCTTTTCTGACTCACCTCCCCTCCGTGACCTCTGTGCCCTCTGTGTTAGATTTGAATTTCCATGCACGATCTTGCCTCGCACGCACTGAATGTTGCACAGGTCCGCGGTGCATCGTACGCCGATGCCCGGATTGCCGACGATCGCAGCCGTGCACTTTCCACCAAGAACGGCAAAGTGGGCGGTGCGTCGGATTCCGAATCGTTCGGCATTGGCGTGCGTGTGATCGCTGACGGCGCGTGGGGATTCGCTGCCGGCGACGACCTCGGCCGCGCGGGAATTGAGGCCACTGCCGCTAAGGCAGTTGACATCGCTAAGGCCTCGTCGCGAGCGAAGCAGCATGACATCCGGCTCGCTCCGGAAAAATCCCACACTGCCGAGTGGACCTCGCCATATCAAATCGATCCGTTCACCACTTCGGTGGAAGAAAATATCGATCTCCTGCTGAAAATCGACGCGGAACTGCGCGCGGTTAACGGCGTCACGCTGGCGGAAACCAATCTTAACTTCCGGCGGGAGGAGCAGTGGTTCGTGTCGTCGGAAGGGTCGAATATCCACCAGACGAAGTACACCACCGGCGTTGGCTACGCGGCATATGCGTTTGCCGGAAACGAAATTCAGAAGCGTTCCTATCCCAACTCGTATGGCGGGCAGTGGCAGAACAAAGGATACGAACTGGTCCATGAGTTGAAGCTGCTGGAGAACGCGCGCCGTGTGGGCGAAGAAGCGGTGGCGCTGCTGAAAGCCGACCAGTGTCCGCAGGGTGTGTCAGACATTATTTTGGATGGCTCGCAGCTCGGCCTACAGATTCACGAATCGTGCGGGCATCCGATTGAACTCGATCGCGTGCTTGGGATGGAAGCGAACTTTGCCGGCACATCGTTTCTGACTCTAGACAAGCTGCGCACACTGCGTTATGGCAGCGATTTGGTGAACATTGTCGCTGACGCGCGGCAGGAGCATGGCCCTGGCCTCGGCACCTTCGCCTTCGACGAGGAAGGTGTGCCGGCGCAATGTACTCCGATCGTCACTCACGGGCTACTGACCGGATACCTTACCTCGCGGGAGACGGCGCATACGGTCGGCTTGAATCGCTCCGGTGGAACTCTTCGCGCCGAGGGCTGGAACCGCCTGCCGATCATTCGCATGACCAACATCAGTATTCTGCCGGGGAAGGATCCGCTTAGCCGCGAGCAACTGATTGCCTCCACTGACGATGGCATTTACATGGAGACCAACCGTTCCTGGTCGATTGATGACAAACGTTACAACTTTCAATTCGGTTGCGAATTGGGCTGGGAGATCAAGAACGGCAAGCGCACGCGCATGTTGAAGAATCCGTCGTACTCGGGGATCACGACCGAGTTCTGGAACTCGATGGATGCGATCTGCTCGCGCGATGAGTGGGTGCTGTGGGGCGTACCCCATTGTGGCAAAGGCCAACCGCAGCAGGTGATGGGCACGGGACACGGTGCGAGCCCGGCGCGGTTCCGGGGAGTGAAGGTGGGCAGTGCGTACAAGGGCAGCAATTAGCACCTTGCATCACTATGGCAATGAAACCAACGGCGCGGCGAGCACTGGAGTTCGTAGCTGCAGCTGCGTACCTAG
>Ga0335069_10004010_pt1 | contig 21981 bp, 14 predicted proteins | sample Lox_Sample_11_FD_206714 | JGI IMG/M metagenome (GOLD analysis project Ga0335069, IMG submission 206714) | Soil microbial communities from Loxahatchee National Wildlife Refuge, Florida, United States - Lox_Sample_1.1 | ecosystem: Environmental > Terrestrial > Soil > Wetlands | place: USA...
CCGTCGATCTCGAGCACACTTTCCCGCTCGACGCCGCCGAGCATCCGGGTCACGGTCTTTGACAGGCGCTTGTAGAATTCGGGCAATTTATCCTGTTCCAGGGCCAGGCCGGCGGCCATGGGATGCCCACCGAAGTTGAGCAGCAGGTCCTGCTGGGCAGCGATCGCGGCGGTGATGTTCAGCCCCTCCACCGAGCGGGCCGAACCGCGGGCCGGCTCCCCCGGCGGAGTGGAAAAGAGGATGGCCGGTTTGCGGTAGCGCTCCACCAGGCGGCTGGCGACGATCCCGACTACGCCGCCCGGCCAGGCCGCCTGTCCGAGCACCAGGACGGACGATTCAAGCAGGGCCGGGTTGGCGTGTAGCTGGGCCTCGGCCGCCTGGGTGACCTGGTTGCAGAGCAGCTGGCGCTGGGCATTCAATCCTTCCAGTTGGGCCGCCAGCAGGCGGGCCCGTCCCGGGTCGGTCGTGGAGAATAGCTCCACGGCCGGGTTGGCGTCGCCGAGGCGCCCCAGGGCGTTCAGGCGCGGACCGAGCGTGAATCCGATGTGTTCCTCGGTCAGGTTGGCGGGGGAGAGCTCGGCCATCTCCATCATGACCTGCAGGCCCAGGCGTTGCGGCGAGCGCAGCGCCTCCAACCCGCGCTGGACCAGGTAGCGGGCGTCTCCGGTCAAACTGGCCAGGTCGGCGACCAGTCCGAGGGTCGCCAGGTCCAGGCAATGGACCACTTCTCCGGCGCGGCCGAAGCGGGCGTAAAGCTCCTCGGCCAGCTTGTAGGCCACCCCGGAGCCGGAGAGCGTGGAGAGTGGGTGCCCGGCCGGCAGGAGTTTGGGGTCGGTCACGGCTGTGGCTTTCGGAAGGGACTCGGGCAGGTCGTGATGGTCGGTGATGACCATGTCCACGCCGCGGCTGTTGGCATAGTCTACAGCGGCGTGGGCAGTGATCCCGGTATCGCAGGTCAGGACCAGCCGGCTGCCCCGGTCGAGGATTTCGGTCAGGATGGGGATGTTGACGCCATGCGATTCCGACGCCCGGACCGGGATGTGGTAGGTCACGTCCGCACCCAGCGCCTGCAGCGCCTGGACGAGGATCGTCGTGGAGGTCTGGCCGTCCACGTCGAAATCGCCCCACACGCAGACAGGTTCCCGGTCCCGGATGGCGGCCTCCACCCGGTCGACCGCCGCCGACAGGCCGGGCAGTTCGATGGCCGGGGCGGGGGAGTAGGCTCGCGGGTCCAGGAAGGCGCGGGCCGCCTCCGGTGAGGTCAGACCGCGCCGCAAAAGGGTCTGGGCAACGAGTGGGTGGAGGTTGGGGAGATGGGCGGTGAGGGCGAGGGAGGCGGGTTCTTTCCAGTTCATGGGGACCTAGAACTCGATCTCGGCGATCTGTTCGAAATTCAGGTTGAAATCGGGTGAGGCGGCTTCCAGCTCGGCCTCGGATTCCTCACCCGTGCCGGCCTTTCCGCCCCGGTTGCAGTAGGAACGATAGGGACAGAACGCACATTTCTTCTCGTCGTCTGTCAGCGGAAAATGGGCGTGATGACTAATCTCGCGGATCAACTTGGCCAGGGCATCCCAATCGCGTTTGTACTGGCCGGCAGTGTAAGGGAAGCGGGCCGGCTCGGTCGGGAAGTCGGCATACCAGTAGACCATCTCGACCTGTTCGGGCTCGAACGGTTTCCCGCCGTTCAGGGAGGCGCCTGCCTGCACCAGCAGGGCCCGGTAGACCCGCGTTTGCATCCGGGCGGCCATCCACTCGTCTCTCGGGCGCTTGTGATAGGTTTTCCAGTCGTAGATGACGGCCCGATTCCCCGGCTCGACCGCCAACAGGTCATACTTTGCCAGCAGGCGGGACTCCCCAACCGGCGCCACCAGACTGACCTCGGTGGACAGGCGGAGCGGTTCGTGCAGCTCTTTCAAGTCGACTGCGCCCAGGTAATTTTCCCACCAGCGCGCCAGGTCGGGGCTGTTGGCCAGCCGGGAGAGCTTTTCGACCGGCAGCCCGAGCAGGTGCCGCTGGACCAGGCGGTGGAAGAGCTGGCCCTCTTGCTGGCGCCGCTCGTTCTCTAGGACCGGCTCCGTCTCGACCGCCGGCCACTGCAGTTGTTCGATATAGCGCAGCTGGAACCGGCGCGGGCAGTCCATATAATCCTGCAGGGAGGTCTGGGAGAAAGTGAAGGCGGGGGGGAATTGGGTGGTTTGATTATCCGGCATAAGAACTCCCGATAAATCATTATAACGCCTGCGTCAAGCGACTCCTGACAAATGTCACTAGACTCGCCGGCCTGGAACATCCTATAATCGAACTGGTCAGACCACTTACCAGTAAGGAGAATCCATGGATTGGGAACCTGTTCAAAAACCAGCCGAGATCGCCGAGAGCCGCCTGCTGGAGGCGATCCTGTCAGGCCATTTTCCAATCAACGCCAACCTGCCGGGTGAACGCGAACTGGCCGAGCAGATCGGCGTGACCCGGCCGACTTTGCGGGAGGCCCTGCAACGCCTGGCCCGGGACGGTTGGCTCGACATCCAGCACGGCAAGGCCACCCGCGTCCGGGATTACTGGCACGAGGGCGGGTTGGGCGTCCTGGCCGTGCTGGCCCAGACTGCCGTAGGCCTTTCGCCGGATTTCGTCACCCACCTGCTCGAGCTGCGCGTCCTGCTTGCACCGGCCTACGCCTGCCAGGCGCTCGAGGCTGCATCGCAGGAGGTTGCCGCCCTGCTGGAGGGATACGCCTCCCTGAACGATACACCCCGGGCGTTCGCCCAGGCCGATTGGGACCTGCATATTTTCCTGACCCAGCGGGCCGAAAACCCGATCTTCCGCTTCCTGTTCAACGGCTTCCAGGGGATCTCCCTCCCGGTAGGCGAGAAATATTTCGCCTTCCCGGAATGCCGCAGGCATTCGCGCGGTTATTACGCCGAACTTCTTGGCTGCGCCCGAAACGGGGCAGTCTTCGACGCCGAATCGCTGACCCGCCGGATCATGGAAGAGAGCCTGGCGCTCTGGCAAAAACTACAGAAGTAGCGCCTGCTCCGCTGGCGCATGAAAGAAGGAGACCTTATGAAACGCTGGAATGGTTGGGGAAACGTCGAGACCGATTACTTCGTCCCCGAGTCGGCCCGCAATTATCTGGGAAATTTCCTGGGTGAATTGGTTGCTTCGCCCGACGCCGAGATGCGCGACATCCTCCCGGCGGTGCCGCCGTCTCGCCTCCCGGAGCACCCGTTGGTGAAGACGGACGCTGAGACCCGCCTGCTGCACGCCCGCGGCCAGAGCCTGCCGGATTGGGTTGCGCTGCGATCAGGGCGCATCCCGGTTTTCCCCGACGGGGTGGCCTGCCCGATCGACGACGAGCAGGTCCGGATGTTGATGGACTTCGCCAGCCAGGCTGGCGTGCGCCTGATCCCATACGGCGGCGGCTCGAGCGTGGTCGGCCACATTAATCCGCTCCCCTGCGATGCCCCGGTGCTGACCGTGGACATGGGCTGCATGGATCACCTGCTCGACCTGGACGAGTCCAGCCGCATCGCTACCTTCGAAGCCGGCGTGACCGGTCCCGCCTTGGAGGCGCTCCTGGCGGCGCGCGGATACACCCTCGGCCATTACCCCCAATCGCACGAGTACTCCACCTTGGGTGGCTGGATTGCTGCGCGCTCTTCAGGCCAGCAGTCTTACCATTACGGCCGGATCGAGCAGCTCTTCGCCGGCGGCCGGGTCGAGACGCCGCGCGGTCGCCTCGAGCTGCCCCATTTTCCGGCCTCGGCTGCCGGCCCGGATGTGAAGGAGATGCTGCTCGGCTCGGAGGGACGCCTGGGAATCATCACCCGGGCTGGCGTCAGGATCCGCCCGCTGCCAGCGGCCGAAGAATTCTACGGCGTCTTCTTCCCGTCCTGGGAGCAGGGCGTGGCGGCGACCAAAGCCATCGCCCAGGCGCCCCTGCCCGTGTCGATGCTGCGCCTGTCCAACCCCCTCGAGACCGAGGTGACCTTGATCCTGTCTGGTAAAGCCTGGATAGGTCAGGCCAATAGGGGCCTACGCCTGATCGGTTTTGGCGACGCCCGCTGCCTGCTGGTATTTGGAGCCACCGGTGCGCCCGCCCACGTCCGGCGGACGCGCGCCCAGGTGGCAGCCGTCTGCCGGGAACATGGCGGCCTGTTCGTCGGGACCGTCGTCGGGCATACCTGGGAGAAGAGCCGCTTCCTCTCGCCGTACCTGCGCAATACCTTGTGGGAGATCGGCGTGGCGGTCGACACCCTCGAGACGGCTTTGCCCTGGTCCCAGGTCCTGCCGGCTGCGGCGGCCATCCCGCTCTCCATCCACAATGCGATGGAAATGTGCGGGGAGAAGGTCCTGGCCTTCGCCCACCTTTCTCACCTCTACCGCGACGGCGCGAGCATCTACACGACCTTCCTCTTTCGCCGCCCGGCCGACCCGGATGAGTTGCTGCGCCGCTGGCAGGCGATGAAACAGGCCGCCAGCCTGACCATTCAGCAACATGGTGGGACGATCAGCCACCAGCACGGCGTCGGTCTGGACCACGCACCTTACCTGCCGGCCGAGAAAGGTCCGCTCGGGATGGATGCAATCCGGGCCGTCTGCCGGTCCTTCGACCCGGACGGGATGATGAATCCGGGCAAGCTGTTCGCTTGAGATTCAAGGACGAAAAGGAGAATATCTATGGAGTGGACCAAAGGCTGGCGCGAGCAGATCTGGTCGCAATTGGACCGGCAATGGGACGTGATCGTCATCGGCGGGGGGATTACCGGCGCGGGCATCCTGCGCCAGTGTGCCCTGTCGGGTCTCAAGGCGATCCTGCTCGAAGCCGACGATTTCGCCTCCGGCACGTCCAGCCGTTCCTCGAAGCTGGTGCACGGCGGGATGCGCTATCTGAAGAATGCCCAGGTGCGGGTCACGCTTGAATCCGTCAGCGAGCGCGAGTACCTGCTCCGCCAGGGACGCGGTTTGGTGAACCGGCTGGGATTCCTTTACACCTGCCTGCCGGACGACTCGATGCCTGGCTGGGTATTCGGCGCCGGGCTAGTCGTCTACGACTTGATGGCCCGCCAATGGAGTCACCGCTCGTACGACGCGGAGGACATGCGCCTGCTCTGCCCGTCGGTGAGCGTGGAGGGGCTGCGCGGCGGCTTCCGTTTCTTCGATGCCAACACCGACGACGCCCGCCTGGTCCTGCGCCTGATCCGTGAAGCGACAGGCGTCGGGAACGTCCTGGCGCTTAACTATGCCCGGGTCGGGAGACTGCTCAAAACGAAGACGGGGGCGGTCTGCGGGGTAGTTGTGCAAGATACCTCCGGCGGCGCCGACCGGGCCGCCGAGCTGCGCGGAAAGGTGGTCATCAATGCCACAGGCGCCTGGGTCGATTGCCTGCGGTCGGAAGCGTTGTCCGGAACCCGGCGCGGGATCGGGCAGAAGCCGAGCCTGCGCCCGCTGCGCGGCAGCCACTTCGTCCTGCCGTTCGAACGCCTGCCCCTGACACGCGCCATCACCTTCCTCCACCCGAAGGACGGCCGGCCGGTCTTTGCCATCCCCTGGGAGGGTGCGACACTCTTCGGCACGACCGACGTGGACCATACGTCCGAGCTGGTTACCGATCCGACCATGAGCGCCGAAGAGGCCGAGTACCTTTTGACTGGTCTCCAAAAAGTCTTCCCGGCTGCCGAATTGACCCTCCGGGATGTCATGGCCACCTATTCCGGGATCCGGCCGGTGGTCAACACCGGCAAGGCCGATCCCTCCAGGGAATCCAGGGAGCACGTCATCTGGGACGAGAACGGCCTGCTGACCGTCAGCGGCGGCAAGCTCACCACTTTTCGGATCATGGCCCGTGAGGCCCTCCGGGCCGTCCGGCGCCACCTGGGACACATCCCGTTCGACCCTGACGTGCCCGTGCTCGAGCCGTTGCCGGCCCAGGCGGAAGTCTTCCTCTCGGATTCGGGCCTCCCGGCCAGCCAGTGCCTGCGGCTGATGGGCCGATACGGCGCGGAGGCGGCCGCCCGGCTTTGCGCCGGCCCTGCGCTCGATCCGATCCCAGGCACTCCTTATGTTTGGGCCGAGCTGCGCCAGGCGGCTCGCAGGGAGGGCGTCGTCCACCTGGACGATCTGCTGCTGCGGCGCGTCCGCCTGGGCCTGCTGACCCCCAACGGCGGGCGGGAACTCCTGCCGCACATCCGCAGCCTGGTCCAGCCTGAGCTGGGCTGGGATGACGAGCGCTGGAAGGCCGAGGAAAAGTCTTACCTGGAATTGTGGAGCCGCGCTTACCGTTTCGGGTAGAATACCATGGATCGACGCGGATGAAGGTTTGCTGAATCCGGCCTTGTTTTTCCTGTTCGTTCCAGGTGAATGAAAGGACATTTCCATGCCCGAAAACCTGCTCGCCATCGACAACGGCACCCAGAGCGTGCGCGCCCTGGTCTTCGACCCGCGCGGGAACCTGCTCTTCAAGTCCCGCGTGCCGATCGAGCCATATTATTCGAGCGCACCCGGCCTGGCCGAGCAGGACCCGGAGGTCTTTTGGAAGGCGGTCTGTCAGGCCTGCCAGGGGCTGTGGGCGCAGGGTGTGGACCCGGCCAGCCTGGCGGCTGTCTCGCTGACCACCCAGCGCAGCACGCTGGTCAACGTGGACAAAAATGGCAAGCCGCTTCGCCCGGCCATCGTCTGGCTGGACCAGCGCCGGACCGAAGGCCAGAAACCGGTCGGCGGGTTGTGGGGAGCCGCCTTCGCCCTGGCGGGCGCTTCGGAAACGGTCGCTTACCTGCAGGCGGAGGCCGAAGCGAACTGGCTGCGCACCCACCAGTCCGGGATCTGGAACGCCACGCATAAGTATTTATTCCTCTCGGGTTACCTGACCTACAGGCTGGTCGGCCGATTCGTCGATTCGGTCGGCTGCCAGGTGGGCTACATCCCCTTCGATTACAAAAAACAGGATTGGGAGGCCTCCTGGGGCTGGAAGTGGCAGGCCGTCCCGCTGGATAAGGGAATCCTCCCCGAGCTGGTGCCGGTCGCCGCGCCGCTGGGCGAGATCACCCCCGAAGCGGCCGCCGCCACCGGATTGCCGGCCGGGTTGAAGCTGATCGCCGCGGCCGCGGACAAAGCCACCGAGGTACTCGGGGCGGGCTGCCTGGAGCCGCACGTTGGCTGCCTGAGCTACGGCACGACCGCCACCATCAACACCACCCACAAGAAATACATCGAAGTCATCCCGCTCATTCCCCCTTATCCGGCGGCGGTGCCCGGGCAGTACAGTTTCGAGATCCAGATCTACCGCGGCTATTGGATGGTGACCTGGTTCAAGCAGGAGTTCGGATTGCGCGAGCAGCGCCTGGCCGACGAGCAGGGCCTCGAGCCGGAGGCCTTCTTCGACGGGCTGGTGGATTCGGTCCCGGCCGGTTCCGAAGGACTGGTGCTCCAGCCGTACTGGTCGCCGGGGCTGCGTTTCCCAGGCCCGGAAGCGCGCGGCGCCATCATCGGCTTCAGCGATGTTCACACCCGGGCCCACATCTATCGCGCCATCCTGGAAGGATTGGCCTACGCCCTGCGGGAGGGCGCCGAACGGACCGCCAAGCGCTCCGGTGTGCCGATTACCGAGCTGCGTGTGGCAGGCGGCGGCAGCCAGTCCCGGGCGGCCATGCAGCTGACCGCGGACGTCTTCGGCCTGCCGGCCTCCCGTCCGCACCTGTACGAGGCTTCCGGCCTGGGCGCCGCCATGGACGCTGCCGTCGGGGCGGGTGTGCATGGTGATTTCCCGGCTGCCCTGCGGGAGATGACCCGCCTGGGCGACACCTTCGAGCCGGACGCGAAAGTACATGCCCGTTATAACGAGCTTTACTACGGGGTCTACAAGCAAATGTACGGGCGTCTACGGCCTCTCTATAACGCGATGCGGAATGGGTAAATCAAATCGTCCGGATGACAGATCCGGACGATTTTTATGATGCAACGGAATATCCCGCCCGCTTCGCCTACGGGATAAAAACATGATAGTTGACGAACGTTTCCTCCGTGTAATGTATCCCGTTTTGGGGCGGTTGCTCATCCGAAAGGAGATAGACAGTATTCGGATCTTTTGGACAATTGGCCAGGCCGAAGCTGTACCGGCCCATTTGTTGCACCTGGCGAAAATCAGCCTTGGGATCGACATAGCGGATCGACTCGAGGTACGTGGACGGGTTCGGTTTCTCTGCAAATAGGACGAAAACGTACGGCATGTTGATCGAGTCGGTCACACAGACGGGCTGGCTGCCCGTCCCGCCTGCGGCCTGGATGGCCGGGATCAACCCTTCGAAAAAGGCCTGGCTGGCACGCTGGCGATAGTAACTCCCATGATAGCTGATATCGAATGCGCTGAAGCTTACCAGGTAGATCAAGACCAGCGTTGCCAGGATGATCGACCGGCGACTCCCCAGCCAGTCCAGGAAAGCGGCGGCGCAAAAAACAAGCGGTATATAGACCAGGCAGATGCGGTTCGTTGTGGGGACCTGCGACAGGCCGACCGACAGGCCAGCCAGCAGGGAAGCCAGGATGAGGAGTTTCTCCGGGGACTTGCCAGAGCCGCGGAAAGGGAACAGCAACACAATTCCGACCACTGCCAGGGGAAAACTGAACGAATACAGATACCCATACGGATCGACTACATTCCAGACCGCCCCATCGGAGGTCTTGAAAAAGAGGAATTTCCCCAGCGCCACCGCGTTTTCCAGCAGGGTCAACCCGGGCGATGCTTTCGTAAAAGACGCCACCGACATAAAGCGCGGCAGAACGGGCAAGCGCGGGATGGTTAGGATGCCGATGTGGATCGAGTTCCACCCCAAGGCGTTGACCAGGACGAAGAGACCGGCCGGGACGACCAGAATTAAGAAGACCAGCATACCGATCAATACCGAGCTGACCCGGACGCGTTTCGAGAACAGCAGGACCGGGATGGCGCAGACGAGCATGACCGGCACAGCCACGTAGGAAGCCCCATAGGCGTAAATGCACAACCCGAAGGCGATTGCTGCTCCGATAAACCATTGATTCCGGGCGGAGGAAAGCAACAGGCAGGTCAGGCCGAGCGTAAAGACGAACGGCAGGATATTTTCATTGATCCCCCAGCGGGACATCAGGATATGCCAGGGACTGATGGCGAGCAGGAACATTGCTAGCAGCCCATATCTCTTCCCCAGCGTCCGGACCCCGATCAGATAGACCAAAGGCAGGGTCAGGATGCCGAATATCAGGCTGGGCAGGCGGATTGTCACGGCTGAGAGCCCGAAGAGCATGAAAGGGATCAGCACATATCCATACAGGGCGTCCATCCCGTTGCCCCAGGAAACGAAATTCACCGGGAAGGATATCCCGTTCCGGTCGACCCCGTAATGAAGCAGGTCATACGCCTCGAGGCCGATTGACGCTTCATCCTGGTGGAGGCCAGGTGGAAGGGCCTTGAATTGCCAGGTGCGGGCATAGATCCCGATCAAAAGGATCAATATAAATAAGATGATTCCCGCACTCTTGTGGCTGCTCCCCTGGCGCATCCTGCGCCATACATTGATCAGTCCGTCGGAAATCCGGTCACGGATGCGGGAGAGGAAATTACCAATCTTTTCAATTCCAACGATCATCTCGGCATACCACCTTTTCTGGATGTGACGTACCATGGTCGGGTTGATTCTACCAAATCGAGGAATCCCTGGGACTGCAAGGCAGTCATGTCAGGCCGGGGCTTCGCGCAGCCACTGCCAGCAGGTACCAGGTTGCATGGGGCAGCCACTGCTCCCCCCAGCGCCAGTCGTGGTCCTCGCCGGGGATGGACAGGTGGAAGTCGATGTCATCCTCATCGTGCAGGCCGGAGGTGATGCCGTTGCAGATCCCCCCGGGACAATTGGCATAGGCGTACGAGTCGAAATACAGGTACTCGGGATTGTCCCGCCCGGAACCGTCCAGCAGGCAGGCGTCGAAGGGGTTCAGGCCGAGGATCCAGTTCAGCTGGTCGGTCGCGAAGGTCCTCAGTTTGTTTGAGAAGTCCGCTTCTTCCCGGAATAATGGAGCCGCCAGGCGGGCCGCGGCGGCCAGCGAAGCCAGGCGGGCGTTCTCGCCCTGCCACCACGGAGCGGCCTCGCTGTCGTGAGGGAAGAAGAAGCTCGTCCTGCCGCGACCCTTCCCGTCCCGGACCAGTTGGCGGGCGTAGCCGAAAGGATTGGGGACTTCGGCGGTGACTGCAAGCTCGAAGGATAGCTCCGCCCGCAGGGTCGTGCGAATCCGTTCCCGGTCGGCCTCGCCAGCGATTTCATAGTAATCGAGCAAGCTGACAGCCGGGAGCCCCGCATCCGAAGGATGGAAGAAAGGCCGGTCGCCGTCGTCGGCGATCCAGTGTCCCGGGTACATTTCCCCTGTGGCCAGCCGATCCATCAAACTCCCGGCCCGTTTTTGGGCTGCCCGGAGATAGGCTTCCCCGGGCCGGGTCCGGTACAGCTCGACGGCCGCCAGGAGGGCGCAATAATCATCAAGGATGTTCTCTTTGCCGTCGCCGGCGAAGCTCCGGTTGTTCTCTTCCAGGAATGCGAAAGCCTGCACGGCGGCTTCCAGATATTCTCCCGGCTTGAATTCTCCCGCGCTCGCCAGCCTGGCGGCCCGCGCCAGGGCTGCAATGGCCAGCCCTGCCCCGGAGCGGTAGCCGGATTCATAATCCTGGATTTCGCCGGAGTCCCGGCTGTGGAACTCGGCCTTTTTGGTCTTGCTGGCGATGGAATAATCCAGCATGCGCTTGGCGATCCGGCGGTCTTCCGGCCGGTTGCCCGGCTCGACCCGCTGGATGGAGATGAAAAACGACCCGGCTGGATCCTTGAGCCTGACCAGGTGATCGGCTCCGTACAGGCCCTCGTCCAGCAGGCGGGTCAGGTATTCCTTGAAGTTGGGATCGGCCCGGCGTTCGAGGAGTTCATGGGTTTTCAACAAGGCCCAGGCGGTCAGGGGTGTTTGCTGGGGATTGAAGAAGTTGGAATAACACAGGTGCGAAAGGTGCTTGCCGTAATCGCCGCTGGCATCGTACCAGCCGCCATGGACATCTGCCCGGCCCGGGCGGGGTGGGGCAAAGGGCAGGTCCCGGTCGGCGCGGTCGAGGGCGCCTGAGCAGCGCTGCGCTTTGAAGTAGTAGATCACATCGGAGAGGGTATTGCGCTCGAGCAGGTCCGTCTGCAGGCGGAAAGGGAAGGACGGGACGGGCCCACATTCGATGAAATACTGCCCGGGCATCTCAAGGGGAGAGAAATCCAGGGTCCAGAAATGCCAGTCGCGCCACTTGTGGACCGGGCCTGCCTCGACGGGAGTCCCGTGCAAGACGACCTCGCCCGTCCCGGCATTCCTCACCTGGAAAGCCAAAGGGCGATCGCCTGCCCGGCCGAGCAGGATGGCAGTTTTAGGCCCGGCCGGTTCGTAACCGAGGTGGTTGGTCAGGATTTTCATCGGGAGCGATTCTCCTCAACAGGATTACCGGGATAATCCCGAATGATACCATGCCGGAAACTTATCTGATTTGTAAAGCCTCTTGAAATGAGTCCAAAAGGCGATATAATGAGAACAAATGTTCTATTACTAACGGTAGGACTCGGTTGAATGCTTGAACGAGCAGAGGGATCCCCATGAACGGAAATCCGCGTTTGCATACTTTCATCTGTCACGCCTCGCAGGATAAGCCTGCGGTACGAAAATTATTCGGCTTGCTGAAAAACGAAGAATGGATCGATCCCTGGCTGGACGAGGAACGCATCCTGGGCGGCCAAAAGTGGGATTTCGAGATTCGCAAGGCCGTCCAAGCTTCTGACGTTGTGATCGTCTGCCTGACCCGCACTTCGATCACCAAGGATGGCTACGTCCAGAAGGAGATCCGCCTGGCTCTCGACATCGCCGACGAAAAACCCGAAGGGACCATCTACATCATCCCGTTGAAACTGGAAAAGTGCACGGTCCCTGATCGCCTGGGAACCTGGCAGTGGATCAATTACTTCAGCAAGGACGGGCACGCCCGCCTGCTGGATTCGCTGCGCGCCCGGGCTTTTTCGCTCGGGATTGCTGCGGGGAATTGAGCCGGGCTGTACGCCTTCCTTTGGCGTATAATCTCCCGGTACCACTTTGGCGGGTTTATCTCGCATCCGCAGTTTCTTCCCATCCCATTTCACTATTGAGGTTTACACATTCTCCTAACGGATTCTTTATATCCATATGCTACGATCATGTAAAGAATAAATGTAGTCAGGATGGATGAATTGATGAAACGATCCCATTATTATCCCATCGCAGCGGTTTGGCTGGTCGCGTTCCTGTTGAGCGCGTGCGTCCAGAAAAACACCCCACCCTCGACCCAGACGGTGGCATTTGTATATACCTCGGCCGCCCAGACCGCAAATTACATTGCCCAATCGACCTACGCGGTCGGAACGGCATCGACGGCGACGCCGGCGACCACGCCCACGCCGACGATCACACTTTTCCCCTCTGCCACGTCGTTTTCCTTCAGCCTGGCGACCTCGACGTCGAACGGATGTGATAACGCCGCCTACGTCGCAGACGTGACTTTCCCCGACAACACCGTCGTCGCCCCCGGAGCCGCCTTCAACAAAACCTGGACGATCCAGAATACCGGGACCTGCACCTGGAGCACGGATTACAGCCTGACTTTCATCAGCGGCGCCCAGATGGGCGGCGCCACGACGGACCTGACGCAATTCGTCCTGCCAGGCGGAAAGGTGAACATCACCGTCGGGCTGACCTCCCCGAGCACGAACGGAACATATACGGGCTACTGGAGAATGGTCAATGGGGACGGAGTTCCGTTTGGAGGATTGGTGACCGTGGTCATCCAGGTCTCCTCGAGCGTGACCAGCACTCCCACTCCCACCGTCACGTCGACGGCCGGACCTACGTTCACGCCTACCCCCACATCCGCCTTTTCACCGACGGCCACCGCCACCCCGCAAAATACACCGACGACCGCCCCAAGCGCAACCAGCACCTCGACGAATATGCCCCTGCCATCCGCAACGGATACCCCGCAGCCCACCGCAACGTCCGGCTGACCCCTCTTGCCCCGAAGGATGATAAAAAAGGATCGCTCGAATCGGGCGATCCTTTGCTTTAAGCATAGAGGATAAAGTCAGTTGACCGGTTTCAGGGTGCCGCCTCCGCTCAGGTTGTAGGTCTTGCCGCCCAACCAACTGTTGGCAGACAGGCTGGAGTCGTAATAGACCGTGTGGCTGTTGCCAAGGATGTTGGTGAACGTGGTGCCCGAAAGCGCGCCAGAATCCGACAGGGCGGTCAGGTAGGAATCGCCCATGACGTTCCAGGTGCTGCCGGCGTCCAGCGTCAGGCTGGCAGCCTTGGCCGTGTGTTCGGCATTGATGGCACCGTTCAGGGTGGAGCCGTTTTGCATGACCAGGCTGAGTGAGCTGATATCGTCGGCGACCAGGTCCCCGGTCAGGATCTGACCGTCTGCGGTCAGCAGGACCGTTCCGCCGTTCGCGCCGCTGGTTCCCCAGTTCCCGGCTGCCGCCTTGACCAGGATTCCGGAAGCGGCCGTCAGGGTAACGCCTTTGAGCGTGATCACGCCGGTCGAGTTGTTCACGTAGAACAGCGGTCCATCGGCGGCGGTATAGGCTAGCGACCCGCCGGTCATCGTGAAGGCGCCCTGGGTCCCCTGGGCGTCGCCGGACATGCTCTGGTAGATCATGACCCCCCATTTGCCGGCTTTGGTGGAGGTCAGGCTGACGTTCGTCAGGGTGATCGAGTTGGCGCCTTCGATGACGGCCGCCTCCGCCCCATTGGAGACGAAGGTGGCGTCCGTGACCGTGATGTTCCCGGTCGAATAGATCCCGGCCGAATTCTGGCCGGAGGTCCGGACGGTCCCTCCCGTGACGGTGATCGTCCCGCCGCCCCGGTCGGTGGCGATGGCGCTGGCGCGGCCGCCGGCGGTGGTCATGTCGGTATTCGTGATAGACACCGTCCCACCCTGGGTGGCTATCACGGCGTGCCCGCCGTCCCCGGTAGCGTCGATCTGGACGTTCGAGAGGGTCACCGTCGAGCCGGAGCCGGTCGAGAAGACGCCGTTGGCGCCCGTGCCGCTGGTCTTGACCTGGCTGTTGGACATCGTGAGGGTGCCGCCGCTTGCGGCCAGGACCGCCGCATTCAGACCATAAAAGCTGCTGTTATCGGTCGAGGAGGTATTGCCGCTGGAGGTCACGGTCGCATCCGTCAGGGTCAGGTTGCCGCCGTTGCTCACATAGACAGCCGATTCGTCCTGGTTGGAAGCCGGATAGGTTTTACCGGATTGGCTGTCGGTTCCGCCGTCCAGAGTATAGGCCGCGCTGGTCGTGCCGGACGAGGAGGTCGTGTTGGACGGTCCGGCAGCAGGAGCGCCGCCGTTTGCGCTCGTCTGGCCAGTCGTGCCGGCGATCCGGTTCTGCAGGAGCTGGACCAACGCGTCGAGCACCTGCGGCGGGAGGAAACCCATCTGCCCTGCCGGGGCCCCGGCGGGTGGATTGCCCTGGGGCGCCTGCTGGCCATCGGCGCCGGGTGTCCCTTTGGGGGCCCGCCCGTTCCCGGAAGGCTGGGCTCCCTGTGCCGGCGGTTGGCCGTTGCCGACCGGGCTGCCGGGTCCGCCCATTGTGGTCCCCTGCGCCTGCAGGATGGTCATGGCAGAATCCTGGGTGATTTGCATGGCCGCGATTGCCTGGATTTGGTCGGCGGTCATGGCCGCCTGGATCTGCTGGAGCAACCCATCCACCTGGGCCTGTTGGTCCGGGTTGGCGGATGGGGCCTCGGGGGTGGGACTGGCGCCTGGCTGGGCAGGAGCCATCCCCTGGCTCAGGGTCTGGACTTGCTGCCAGAGCGGCAGCAATGCTTTGGCCTGTTCGGCGGTCACGGCCAGGTTTGTCCCTTCCAGCTTGAAAGTCCCGGCCAGCAGCTGCAGCTCGACCGGGGCGGCATTGTCGTAGCTCGCATCCAGACCGGCGGTGTTCGTCGAGCCGGTGCCGGAGCCGGCCGGGGTCGTTGCAGCGGCCTGGGCCGTCGTGACGGGTGCACCCCCGCAGGCGCTCAGGACGAAGATAAATACGGAAAACAGGGTCAACGCGATCTTTTTCATAGCCAAAAACTCCTTGAACGATTTTCTCCACATTTGGATTGACCGGCCCTTGCCGATCTGGGGAGATGGTATCAAAGGAGTTTTATGGAGCTACAAAGAAGTTGTTGAGGATTTGTTCAGGTCCGGGGGATGGTCACCCAAGGCTCGGGAGGAAGGATACTCTTTATGGGCATTTTGCTCTACTTCCGGCTCTCCCACCAGCCCTGCAGGGCCGCAAAGGGCAGCGCCTGGGTCTGGTCTCCCTGGCGCCCGGTGTTCCAGGTGACGATCAATTCCTTTTTTGCTCGCGTGATCCCCACGTAGAGCAGCCGCAGGCGCTCGCGGACGTAGTCTTCCCGGGCAGAGCGGGTGGCCGCGCCTCCCGCGTAGAAATCGTACTCACCGGTCGCCAGGGCAGCCTCCAGTTGGGAGAGTGTCTCTGCTTCCAGATTCATATTATCACGAAGGAACCACTTTTCCGAAATGTAGCGATCATTGGGTTGGCCGGACGGAAAGTCGTAGTTGTTGACCGACATCATGTATGCCCGGTCCCACTCCAGGCCCTTGGCCTTGTGCATGGTCGTGACCACCACCTTGCCGGCGTGGTGGGAAGGATCGAAGCCGGCATCGTCCTCGCTGAAGCCCAGGAAGCGCCGCTCGTTGCGGGCGATCAGGGTCAATTCCCCATTCAACTCCGGCAGGCGCCAGTCGGCGTGGTCGTCAGCAGCCTGGCGCAGCACCAGGGCCAGCTTGTGCGCCAGGGCCAGGTCGTTGGGAGCGGAAAAAAGATCCTGGGAGAGGGTCAGGACCATCTGGTCGACCGGCAGGACCGTGGCGCCCTGCCAACGGCGGATTACGCCGCGGAAGGCTTCGAGTTCGGCCAGGATGGCTGCTTCATCCTCTGACGCATCTGCACCGATTTCTTCCCGGAGGGCGGCCAGCCAATCCCGGCCGGTGCGCGGGCTGACGTAGCTCTCGACCTCCGGGCACTTGCGGAGCAGTTCGGCCGCATGCCGCTGGAAGTCGTCATTGTCCTGCTCCTCGTCGCTCCGCCGCCAGGCCAGGTAAGCCTTGGCCAGGCGGGCCGAGGCCTGCGGATCGGCCAGCGCGCCGACGACGTCCCCCAACCGGCCGGCCGCCAGGCGGGTCGACGAGGTGCTGCCGAGCAATTCCACGAAGTCGATCCCCCGCTTCTTGAGCGCCTCGATCACGTCCACCCCGCGCTGGTTGCGGGGGACGAGCACAGCCACGGTCGATTCCCGATGATCCGGGAGCCAGTTGGCGAGGGATTTGGCGACCGCCTCGACCTCCTGCTCGGGAGTGTATTTCCGGCCGATCAGCTTGACGCCTTCGGGATCGTCCGGAGGGTTGGGCTGCGGATCGTCCGGGGCGGTGGGCCGGATCTCCGGGACGGTCAATGCGTTCCGCACGGACGGCTCGGGATGTTCTCGATTGACCCAGTGGATCAGGTGATTGGCGAGGGCGATGATCGATGGCTGGCAGCGGCCGGAGTCGGGCAGCTCGCGGTACTGGTCGGCTTCCTTGTGGACGAAGTCGATCAGGTGCTGGGGCGAGGCGGTGGTAAAGGTCTCGAAGATGGCCTGGTTGGGGTCGCCGACCCGTACCCAGTTCCCGTCCGGCCCGGCGAGCAGGCGCAGGATCTGCTCCTGGAGCTTGCTCGAATCCTGGGCTTCGTCCTCCAGGATGTACGGCCAGCGGTAGCGCAGCCGCTCGAGGAACTCGGGGTCGTTCCCGAGCAGGTCGATGGCCAGGCGGATCAGGTCGTCGAAATCCACTGCGCCGCGGTAGGCCAGGGCATGCTGGTAGTCCGTGTAGATCGCCAGACCCATTTCAGCCAGGGGCAGGGGCGCCGGGGCCTGGTCGAGCAGGTTGCGCAGTTTCTCAGGGGTCAGGCGGTTGTCTTTGGCGGAGCGGATGAATGCCAGGGCAATCCCGGTGACCAGTTCGGGCAGTTGCTGGCGGTGGACCCAATCGCGCTTCGATTCATCCAGGTCGTCCAGCAGGTAGCCGTCCAATTCGCCGGGATGGGCGTGCAGCCAGGCCGTGGCGGCTTCCTTGCGGATGAAATCGGCTTCGCGCTCGTCCAGGATGCCGAAGCGATCCTCCAGTCCCACCGCGGCGGGTTTTTCCCGCACGATGTCGTGCGCCAGCCCGTGCAGCGTCCTCACCCGGTAGCCGAACGGCATGGGCAGCTCGAGGAATTCCTTGATCCGGTTGGCAAAGTTGTCCACAGCCGAGTTGACCAGGGTGACGATCAGCACTTCCTGCTCGTCGCCGATCTTCCCCGAGCGGATCAACTGGGCGGCCAGGGCGCTCAGGGTATGCGTCTTGCCCGAGCCGGGCACGGCGGAAATGCCCATCTTCCCGCCGGTATAGGCGAGGATCTGGGCTTGGGCGGGGCGAGGGGTGAAATCGGCCATTTTCAGTCTTCGCGATCAGACTTTCTATGGGGTGGGCGTGTAAGTGGCGCAGGCGGTGCCGCAGCCACCCGGGCAATTGCCGCTGGTGCAGGTGTAGGTCTCGCTGGTGCCGATGGCGCAAGCCGGCGGGGTGCACATCAGGATCGGGGTGGCGGTCCCGGTGACCGTCGGGGTGAATGTTGGGGTGGCAGGGACGAGTTCGAAATTGACGCTCATCCCCGGCATGTTGAAGAAATTCGTCTGCACGGTTTGTGCGGCGTAGCCCGGGGCCTTGACTTGTACGGTGATGGTATCGGTGTCGTGGAAGAAGACCGGGTCGAAGGCAAAGCTCCCATCCGCCCCGGTGACGGTCTGGCCGTCACACAGGACCTGCGGGAAGTAGGAGACCTGGCTGCATGAGACGAGGGCGCCCATGACCGGATTCCCGTTGGCGCCGTCGACCACTTTCCCGGCGACCCGTCCCCAGCCCAGGTCGCCGGCCCGAAAGGTGGTCACCGTTGGCGTGGTGGTCGTCGTCGGGGTGCCGGTCCCGGTGGGGGGAGCGGTGGGGGTACGGGTGCGCGTCGGAAGGGGAGTCGGCGTGCTGAACCAGCCGCTTTTCTTTCCGCTGAAATAGATCAGCCAGAGGCCCAGCCCGATCGCCAGGATTGCCAGAATGCCTGCAACGAGTTTGGATTTCATCGACCCTCCTACGGATTCAACGGGGCGACCAGCGTCTGGATGCCCATGGCATTTTCGATGGCTGTCACGGCCGGCAGGCCGTTTTCGATAACGACCGGGACGTAATCGTAGCTCTGGACTCCCTGCGGCGTCAGGACGACGTGCAGGATGATGGTGGCGTTCGAGATGCCCTGGTAATCGTCGAAGACGAAATTCCCCAGGCTGTAGGCGATCAGCCCGCCGTGATACCTCTCGATGCCCTGCAGGATGTGGGGATGGGCCCCGATCACGAGCGAAGCGCCTGCGTCGATGGCGGCGTGGGCTTCCCGACTCTGGTTGGCCATCACGGACGAGACGTTCTCATAACCGGAGTGAAGCATAACGATGACCAGGTCGGCCTGGGTCTTGGCAGCGGCCACGTCGATCTTGATCTGATTCGGGTCGGCCCAGGCGATCCCCGGCTGGGTCTGGGTGGCGATCCAGGTGTGGGCGTCGAAGCCGGTGTTCTCGACCGGCACGTCCACGTAGCCCAGGAAGGCCAGGCGCAGCCCGTTCTTTTCGAGGATCACAGGCATGTGGGCCCGGCTGAAATTCGTCCCCGCGCCGACCGACTCGATCCCGTACAGGCTGAGGTTGTTTTGCGTATCCGCCAGACCCTGGATGCCGTAGTCCATAGAGTGATTATTGGCCAGGGTGACCAGATCGAATTTGCCCAGGGCGAGCGCCTTGGCGGTGATCGGCGGGGCCTGGATCGTGTAGGACTTGTGGACCGGGGAGCCGTGACTGGAGATGGAGCATTCCAGGTTGCCGACCCGCAGATCGGCTTGATCCAGGACGGACTGCACGCCGGCGAAGACGACCTGCGGTCCGTTTGCCAGGACCTGGTCCGCGATGGTCCGGCCGAGCATGATGTCGCCGACCGCGTCCAGGTTGACCACCCGGCTCGGGGAGGATGTTTCGGTCAGGGTGGGCGTCGCGCTCGGAGCCAGGGTGGGAGTCTCCGTCGGGGTTGCGGTATCCGGGACCGGGCTGGGAGTTTCGCTCAGGATCAGGGGCGGATCGGTCGGGGTCGGCTGCGGCAGGGATGGGGTGATCGTCGGCATAACGATCAGAGTGGGCAGAGGAGCCTGGGCGCAGGCCGCCAGCCAGGCAACTGCCAGCAAGCTGTTTACCAGTAAAATCCTAGTTCTCATGAAACTGATTCTCCAGTTGGATTTTCCAGATTGACTTCAAGAGCGGACCGCGCTGTTCAAAGCCGGATTCGCCCAGGTCGCATAATCCCAGGTAGACGCGTTCGCGGCAGCGCCGCAGCAGGCCGCCCGCCAGACGCGCCAGGGTCTGGCGGTTGGCATCCTCTTCGTCGGCCTGGGTCCAAAGCCGGCCGCGTTCCCATGCCCGGCTGAGCACGTAGGGCTGGGTGAGCGGCTGGAACAGGCGCTCCCACCACCCATTCGAGCCCACGTCCAGCCAGAACTGGACCGTGGCCGGGCGGTTCATCATCAGGAAGGTATGCGCCGGGGCAAGCAGGACGGCCTCCCCGGGCTGGCTCGGCCAGGCCTCGACGTATTGGGCGGCGATGACCCCGTCCTGCAGCATGGCCAGGTACTCCCGCCCGGTGTCGATCGGGGGATCGCCGGATCCTTCCATGGCCTGGCGGAACTTCTGGATCGACTCGATCAGGCTGGCGGCCGTGCGGGCGCCGTCGTGGTTGCGGTGGAAGCCGAAGCCGGGCTGCGAGAGGATCTCCCCAAACAGCCGGCGGAGGAAGTGGTCGAGGGGCTCGACCTGGGTGGAGCGATAGTCCGCCAACCAGGCTCGCAGCAGCTCGTAATGCTGGCCAAAGACGAAGGTGATACGCTCCTGGACTTCCGAGCGGATCGGCCCGAAGCCCGAGAGCGCAAGGTCACGCGGCCGGTAGACGATCTCGGCCAGGAGCTGGGCGCGCACCAGGTCCATGCCTTCGATGGCGTACAGGAAGGCATATGCCACGTCGAACTTGGTCGGGTGGATGCCCCAGGCCGGGTGGGCCAGCTCGGCCAGGGTCAGCAGGCAGTGGCTGGCGGGCTCGTCCCGCAGGGAGCGGGATGGACGGTGCGAGCGCCAAGGGATGCCGCGCTCCGTCAGTCGGGTGCTGAGCGAGAAGCGCAGTGAATCCGACAGGAACGGCGAAAGCACGACGATCTCCGCCGGCGGGACGTTTTCCTTGAGCAGCGCCTGGATCTCATCCGCCACCCATTCCAGCATTTGTGGATAGAAACGGGTCGGCGAGTCGGCCGGCGGGAAGACCAGGGCCTCCAGGGCTTCGGGGGCTGCTTCGCCTTGCACGCCGGTCTCCGGGGCGATCTTGCGGACGAGGGCGTTGTTCAGGCTGGCGATCGGTTCCCCGAACACGAAGGACTTGCTTAAGCCCTCCACCTGGTTGCACAACGCCCTCAGGCGCAGGGCGGATTCCGGGTCCGCACCCAGGAAGCGCCGGTAGCCTGCCTCGCTGTCGTAGATCAGTAGGGCTGAGTCGAACTCAGCCAGCCACTCGGCCAGCAGGTCGTGGGCAGCCGGGATGTCTTCCTCCAAGTTGTCCCAGATCAGGTGGTGGTACTGGCGGGCCAGGTAGGCGCGGCAGTCGGGCGCTCGCCAGAGGACCTTGCTGAATATTTCCAATTGGAGGGAAAAATCGAGAAGGTTGTGTTCGAGGCAATATTGGCGGAAGCGGCTGGCGCACTCCTGGGCATCTGCATAGACCCGCCGCTGGCCCGGGTCGCCAATCCAGGCCCCTGTCAGCCGTTCGCCGATCTCGGTATGGGGGAAGCCCACCGCGGCGGATTTGTTCAGGTTATCGAGGATCTGGCTGTATAGGCGGTTGCGGTCGATGGTGACGGAAGCGAAAAAGCCCTCGTCGAGCAGCGGCCGGACCAGGCGGGCCATGTAGTACTGGGCGGTTTCGAGGGTCAGGAAGACCGGCGGCTGGTCGGGATGGGCGAAGCCGGTCGGCGCGGCGGCCAGCGGCCAGAACAGGTCAACCAGGCGGCGGGCCAGACCGCCGACCGTGGCCAGGGTCACCTGTCCTCCCGGCCCAATCGACGGGTCTCGCAGGGCCGTTTCGTAAGGTTCCTGGAGGGTCCGTTGTGGGGTCAGGACCAGGATCGAATCCGCGGGATTGCCGGCGGCCAGCAAGCCTCCCAGGGCCTCCACACCGACTGTGGTCTTGCCGCAGCCGGCCGGCCCGGACAGGAAGGTTTTCGCCTGTTGGCTGGCTTGAAGGATCTGTCGTTGCTCCCTGGTCAGGTTCACAAGCCAAGATTAGCGGAAAGAGGAGGATTTGTCAACCGGCAGGAGGCCAGACTGCTCCCTTATAAAAAACCGCCTGGAGGATCTTCCCTCTTAATGAATAGCGATCTTGTTATCGAGGTGTTTGCCGAAAAACTTGGTGACCCGCTGCCAGGCGTCCTTGGCGGCCTCCGGCTTGTAGACGCTCGGGTCGCTATCCCTGAAGAAGGCGTGCCCGGAATCCGGGTAGACGATCACCTCGTGGTGGACGCCGATCTTGCCGAGCAATTGGTCGAACTGTTCGACCGTCCCGGCTGGGATGGAGACGTCCTTGTCGCCGAACAGGCCCAGTACCGGACTCTTGAGGGTCCCGAACTGGTCGAAAAGCTGCTGCATCCCGCCGCCGTAGAAGGTGCAGATGGCGTTAAGCGGTCGGCGGATGCCAAGCGCCAGCGACATGCGCCCGCCGAAGCAAAAGCCGACGCTGCCGACCTTGCCGGTGCAGTC
>Ga0335069_10004011_pt1 | contig 21977 bp, 21 predicted proteins | sample Lox_Sample_11_FD_206714 | JGI IMG/M metagenome (GOLD analysis project Ga0335069, IMG submission 206714) | Soil microbial communities from Loxahatchee National Wildlife Refuge, Florida, United States - Lox_Sample_1.1 | ecosystem: Environmental > Terrestrial > Soil > Wetlands | place: USA...
GCCCGAGCAGTTGCGTTAATTTCCACCCGACGACCGTGGGTGGGAGCGGACAGCGCGTCCGCGACCGGCTAGGTTGGCCGCCAACCCAACATCCCATGACCAAACTGACCGAGGCTGAACTCTCCCAGCTGCACCCCGAAACACTGGCGTTGAGCCATGGCTTTGACCCTTGGCTGAGCGAAGGCGCGGTCAAGCCGCCGGTCTTCCTTACCTCGACCTTCGCCTTCAAGCACGCCGCCGACGGCAAGCAGTTCTTCGCCTGGGCGCACGGCGAGGGGCACCCGCCGCCGCGGCGCGAGATGGGCCTGATCTACTCGCGCATCAACAACCCGAACCTGGAGATCTTCGAGGACCGGGTGGCGGTGTGGGAAGGCATGAAGGACGCCTACAGCTTCTCCAGCGGCATGGCGGCGATCGCCACCACACTGCTCGCCACGCACCGGCCGGGCGACGAGCTGATCGTGTGCGCCCCGGTCTACGGCGGCACCGACTCCCTCATCCATCATTTCCTCCGCTCGCTGGGCGTCGCGGCCCATTTCGTGCCGGCCGGCGCCGACGCCCCGGCGCAGGCGGAAAAACTCCTGAACCCGCGCACGCGTGCGATCTTCATCGAGAGCCCGGCCAACCCGAGCAACCGGCTGACGGACATCGGCCGCATGAAGGAGCTCGCGGCGGCCCAGCCCGGCGGGCGGGTGCTGGTCATCGTGGACAACACCATGGCCGGACCGGTCTTCGCCCACCCGGCCCGAGTCGGCGCCGACGTCGTGCTGTATTCGGCCACCAAGTTCATCGGCGGCCACTCCGATGTCGTCGGGGGCGTCGCCCTGGCCAACGATCCGGACCTGCTCAACGCGATTGCCCAGCACCGCGCGATGCTCGGCGGGATGCCCAATCCCTACACCGCGTGGCTGCTGACCCGGTCGCTCGAGACGCTCAAGATCCGCGCCGAGCAGCAGCAGCGCAACGCGCATCAGGTGGCGGCGTTTCTCGTGACGCATCCGAAAGTGCGCGCCGTCCGTTACCTCGGCCTGCTGACGGCGGATGATCCGGAATACGCCGTCTACCAAAAACAGCACACCGGGCCGGGTTCGCTGATCTCGGTCCACCTGCACGGGGGCGAGCCGGAAGCCTTCGCCTTCCTCGACCGCCTGAAGGTCTTCAAGCTCGCCGTTTCGCTCGGCTCGACCGAGTCGCTGGCGCAGCACCCGGCGGCGATGACGCACTCGGGGCTTACGCCCGCGGACCGGCTCCAGTGGGGCATCACCGACGACCTCGTCCGGCTGTCGATCGGCCTCGAACATCCCGACGACCTGATCTGGGACCTCGGCCAGGCGCTGGACCGAGCCTGAAAGCGGAAGCGAAGATCGCCGTCCCTGCGTGAGCTTCGAGTACCAGACCCTGTGCGGTGCGCCGGTGCAGAACCGGGGGCAGGCCGCCGCCCGCTGGCTCATGCCCCTCGGGGCGCTCGTCGCGCTCCTGCCGTGGACTCCGCCGTGGGCCGCGCTGCTGGGCGGGGCGGTGCTGGCGCTCACGCTGGGCAATCCCTGCGCCAGCTTGTCGGGCCGCATCTCGAAATGGCTCCTGCAGATCGCCGTGGTCGGACTCGGCGCGGGCGTCAACCTGGCGGTCGTGGCCCGGGTTGGGCTCCAGGGCCTCGGCTACACGCTGGCCGGTCTCGGCCTGACCTTTGCCGCCGGCATCGCGCTCGCCCGCGGGTTGGGCGTGCCGTCGCGCCTCTCCGCGCTGCTGTGCGCCGGCACCGGCATCTGCGGCGGCAGCGCGATCGCCGCGGTGGCCCCGGCGATCGGGGCGGAGCCGGACGAAACGTCGTCGTCGCTCGCCACCGTGTTTCTCCTGAATGCCGTCGCCCTCCTGGTTTTTCCCGCGCTCGGCACCTGGCTAGGGCTCGACCCGCACGCCTATGGCCTCTGGTGCGCACTCGCCATTCATGACACAAGCTCGGTCACCGGCGCCGCCCTCGCCCATGGCCGTGATGCGCTGGCGGTCGCCACCACCGTCAAGCTCGCGCGGGCCCTCTGGATCGTGCCCGTGGCGTTGATCCTCGGCTGGTGGTTTCGGCGGCGCTCGGGCTTGAGCCGCGCGGGTGCGCCGGCCGTCCCGTGGTTCATCGCCGGATTTCTCGCCGTCTCCGCGTTGGTCACCATTGTGCCCGGACTGGACCGACCGGCCGGCTGGGTGCTGGCCGGCGCTCGCGCGCTTCTCACCCTCACGCTGTTTCTCATCGGCGCCGGCCTGAGCCGTCAGGTGGTTCGCGCGGCGGGTGCCCGGGCCTTCGCGCACGGATTGCTCCTCTGGCTCCTCGTCGGGAGCGCGACACTTGCGGCCATCCGCCTGGGGTTCATTCATTGACGCATGAAGGCTTCCGACTGGGATGCGCGGTTTGCGGGCAACGACTATTTCTACGGCGTTGCGCCGAATGATTTCCTCGCCGCCCACGCCGGCACCATTCCCGCCGGTCCGGTGTTGTGCCTGGCGGAAGGCGAGGGCCGCAACGCCGTTCATCTCGCGACGCTCGGCCGCGAGGTCACGGCCGTCGACCAATCCGCCGCCGGCCTGGCCAAGGCCGGCCGGCTGGCGGCCGGTCGTGGCGTGCGCCTGCATCTCGTGCAGGCCGATCTGGCCCACTACGCCCTCGGCGAGTCGGCCTGGGCGGGGATTGTCTGGATCTTTCTGCACCTGCCTCCGGCGCGGCGGCGCGACCTGCTCGGGCGGGTCGTCGCCGGACTCGCGCCTGGCGGGGTGCTGGTGCTGGAGGTCTACTCGCCGGCGCAACTGGCCCGCGGCACCGGCGGCCCGCGCGAGCCGGATCGGCTCGCCTCCCTGATTGACGTGCAGGCCGACCTGCCCGGCATGGAATTTCTCGTGGCCCGAGAGATCGAGCGCGAGATCTGCGAGGGCGTCGGCCACCACGGACTGAGCGCGGTCGTACAGGTGCTGGCGCGAAAAGCCGGATTGCGCGCGGGCGCACCCGCCGGTTTAATCCGCCCATGAAATCAATCGCCGTCATCCTCGGTCTGCTCGCCTGGTTTGGCGTCGTCCGCGGCGCGGACGTGGCCCGCCTCACGCCCCAAGAGGCCGACAAGCTGGTCAAGGCCGGCCAAGCCGTCCTGGTCGATGTGCGCGAACCGTCCGAATGGGCCCAGACCGGGGTGGCCGCGCCCGCGGTGCTGCTGCCGAAAAGCGATTTCGACGGCCCGCAAAAGAAGTGGAATGCGTTTCTCGCCGGCCTCGGCGGCAAGCAGGTGATCCTCTACTGCCGGTCCGGACATCGGGCCGGTGTCGTCGGCGCCGCCCTCGCCGACCAAGGCTTCAAGGTCGCCAACGCCGGTGGCTTCGACGATTGGACCAAAGCCGGCCTGCCGGTGCGTCCCTACCAAAAGGAACGGTAGGACGAATTGCTTCCAAATTCGCCGCGTGGTCGAACCGCGGTGCGGGCCCCGCGCCCACCTCCGGCGCGGGGCGGGAAACGCGCCCTACCCCTTCCACGCCCGCAGGCGCGGCGCCTGGACAACGCACACGCAGTCTTCGCCGTCTTCGGAATGAAGCCAGTGCGGGCCGAGCGCGGCGAACTCGCGTTCCATCGCCGCCCGGAGTCCGCCGACCTCGAGCGCCAGCACGCCATGCGGCTGCAGCCGGTCGCCCGCCTGGCGGAGGAGTTTGCGGATCACGTCCAGGCCGTCGCGGCCGCCGGCGAGCGCCATCGCGGGCTCACGCCTGAATTCGGGCGGCAGGTCGCGGAGCTCGCCCGCCGGCACGTAGGGCGGGTTGGAAACGATCAGGTCGTAGCGGGCGCGCGGCACGGCGTCGAAGACGTCGGACCGATAGAGGTGCACGCGCTCCGCCAGTCGGTGGGCGGCAAGGTTGAAGCGGGCCACCGCCAGCGCTTCCGGCGAGAGCTCGATCGCATCGACCCGCGCACGCGGAAACCGGCGTGCCAGCAGCACCGCCAGGCAGCCGGAACCGGTGCAAACGTCGACCACCCGCCTGACCGGCGTCCGCGCCGGCAGCCATTGCGGGATCTGTTCCGGGAGGTGCTCGAGGAAATATGATCGCGGGATGATGACCCTTTCGTCGACGTAGAATCGGTGCGGCCCGAGCCAGGCCTCGCGCGTCAGGTAGGCCGCGGGTACGCGCTCCTCCAGCCGTCGGCGGAACAGCTCGTCCACGCGCGCCGTCTGCTCTGGGGTCAGGCGCCGCCGGAGGACCGTCGGGCGGCTGTCGAGCGGCAGACCCAGCGCGTGCAGCAGCAGGTAGAGCGCCTCGTCGTGCGCCGTCACGGCCACCTGGCCGAGCGCCACGCGCCGGCGCGCGTACTGCCGCTCGGCCCACGCGAGCCAGTCGCCGAGGGTCTGCCGCACGGCCGGCATCGCTAGCCTTTCGTCCCGTCCTTTGCGGTGGTGTGCACGTGGTGGGCGAGGTGCTCGGAGCAGTAGCAGTCCTCGTCGGCGCACTTGGAACAGTAGCGAAAGTCCAGTTCGGGATTCGTCAGTTCGGTCCGGCCGCAGACGCGGCAGCGGTGCCGCGGCTCCTCCTCCTCGCCGGAGGCGCCGAATTGCTGCGCCCGGTAGGCCATCCGGCGGCGGCCGCTCCGGATCGACTGCACCATGTCCTTGGCGAAGAAGAGCAGAAAGTTTCCGACCGAGGCCAGGACCAGCGTCCGGTCAGCCCAGGTGCCGACCGCCAGCACGTACGCGTAGCCCAGCCACTGGATCAGGGCGAGCCACTTGATCTTCACCGGGAGGATGAAGAAGATCAGGAGCTCGAAGTCCGGATTGAGGTAGGCAAACGCCAGGAAAACGCTGCCGGCGAGAAAGAGGTTGGTGCTGTAGGCCCGGGGAAAGAGGAACGACGCCACCACCGTGAGGAACCAGCCGGCGCCGATGAACAGGTTGAACCGGAACTCGCCCCAGTACTGTTCGAGCGCGCTGCCCATGAGGTAGAACATATACCAGCCGAACGCGAGAAACACGGCGCCGGTCAGCGACAGCACCGACACCGGCGGCAGGAACAGGAAGGTCACCACCCGCCAGACCTCGCCCGCCACCACGGCCGCGGGCAGCAGGGCGACCCGGCCGAGGTCGAAGTTGCCAAACATCGCCAAGGCGAGAAACACCACCTGGCCGCCCACGAGCCAGAGCGACAGATTGGAAACGGCGAAACGCCCGAGCCAGCGTTCCAGGCGGTTGAGCAGCGACATGCGGCCTACTTCTCCGCTTTCGGCGCCAGTTGGTCGAGCAAAGTCTTCTTCTCCTCCGAAAGCTTTGGGTCGTCGACGCGGTCGAGCTCGGCCCGGGCGTCGTCGCGCCGGCCGAGCTTGAGGAGGACGTTGGCGACCTGGAGCCGGACCAGCTGGCGCATCGTGGTGGTGACGGGCCTTTCCTCAAGCTGGCGCCAGATGCCGAGCGCCTCCTCCCACCGCGGCGGGTCGATGGCGTAGTAGGCCTTGGCGTGCTCGTAGGCCAGGGAGAGGTCGAGCGGCTTGAGCTCGGCCGCGCGCTGGAACGCGCCGAGCATCGCCTTGTCGAGCCCCGCGGCGGTGAATTCGCTGCTGGTGAGGAACCGGTCGCGGTTGGTCAGCAGCAGGTGGCCGAGGTTGTAGTGGTAAAGCGCCTCCTTGGGCTCGAGGTCGATCGCCGACATGATCCACGGCAGCGCCTCCAGCGGCTTCCCGTCCTCGGCGAGGTGCTTGGCAATCTGGTTTTTCACCGTCGCGATGTTCGGGTCGAGCTGATTGGCCTTCAGCAGCATGGCGACCGCCTGCCGCGTCATCCCCACCTTGCCGAGGAACATCCCGTAAGCCGCGTACGCGGTGGTGAATTTCGGATTCTTTTCGAGGAGGACGTCGTAGCTGCTGGCGATCGACTGTGCCTCGCCCTGAAAGAGCGCCTCGTCGAGCTGGTCCCCTTCTTTCTCCGCCTTGGCAAACAGGTCCTTCTGACGATCGGCAATGGTGCGCAGGGTCTGCTCTGCCAGGGTTTCCGAACGCTGTTCGGCGGCGGACTCGGCCGGGGCTGGTTGGTCGCCCAAGGCGAACGCCGGCAGGCGGAGGGCGAGCACGAGGCAGAGCAGGAGACGGGATTTCACGCGGCGGTGGGACACGGGAGGCGGCAATTCGTTCAATTCTGTCCCGCTGGGACCAGTTTCCGCCAACCTTTTTCCGCCGAGCGCGGTCTGTCCCTTCATCCCTGATTGTCGCTTGTCTTGGTCTGTCCCTATTACGCGAAATCGTCGCCCGCCGATGGTTAAGCCGCATGTGGTTCCAGGTCTGTCCCTATAACGCGACATCGCCGCCGGTCACCAGGTCTGCAGGGCGCGACATCAGGTCTGTCCCGTCACTCGTAATTGGCGCTGGTCGAACGCTATGCGGCGGGCGGCAGAAATGCCTTCTCTCCGCGCCCCAACGTGATCGCTTGCGCCGCACCTCCTGTTTTCCAAGCCGGCGGGTGACGGCTGCCCCCACCGGAATTTCGCCGGCATTTGAGCATCCCTTTCAACAAATCGGCTCTTGGCCGGAAAATGGATGAACCCGTTTGCCGAAAATGAAACAGGGGCGCTTGCGCGCCCCTGCTTCATCCAACCTTGCACTGAACTACAACAACACTGCAAAAAGCGGAAGCGCGCGCTTCCCGGCGTATCCGGACGCGGATTGGCGGCAGCCGAAACGAGGAAGGGGCAACTGCATGGGGTGACCGACGTGGAGCGGCGGGCCCGGGGGGTCGGGCTTGCGCCGCAGCCGTAGTTTCCAGCATTGACCGCCGGGAAACAACCGGGCTGTTGTTCTTGCTAAAGAATAAGTTTTTCTTCCACCCATGCCCGCTGCTCGAGTCACCATGCAGGACGTCGCCCGGGCGGCGGGGGTCCACCAGACCACGGTGTCGCTGGCCCTCCGCAACGACCCGCGCCTGCCCGCCACCACCCGGCGGCGGCTTTGCGCCATCGCCCGCCAGCTGGGTTACCGGCCGGACCCCATGCTGGCAGCGCTGAATTTCTACCGGGCGGCGCACCACGCGGTGAAGGCGCCGCCGGTGATGGGCTTCCTGGTGAACTTTACCGATGCCCGGGAATTTGCCGGGTCCTACCCGCACCGGATGTTCCGCGAGGGGGCCCGGCGGCAGGCAGAGCAATTGGGCTACCGGCTGGACATGTTCTACGTCGGCCACGGCGCCGACGCCGGGGCGCGGATGCAGCGGGTGCTGCGCACCCGCGGCATCACCGGCATCATCCTCGCGGCGTTTTCCGACACGACGATCGAGTTTCACCTTGAGTGGCGGCACTTCAGCGCCGTGCTGATCGAGTCGCACCAGTTGCGCCTGTCGCTCCACACCATTTCCAACCACCAGGAGGCGGTTACGCGTGAGGCCATCCGCCACCTGCGGGCCCTCGGTTACCGCCGGATCGGCCTGGCGGTCGGCGCGCGCGAGGAAATCTATCTGCAGAACGCGTTCACCGCCGGCTACTATGTCGAAATCGCGCAGTGGCCGGACCTTGTCCCGGTCCCGCCGCTCGTGTTTCCCGGCGTCCCGCCCGCCGAACTCGGCCGCCGGACCGGTGCGTGGATCGACGCCCACGGAATCGACGTCGTGATCAGCAATTGGAACAGCATGCCGGGGGCCCTGCGGCTGGCCGGCCGGCGGGTGCCGCGGGATGTCGCCGTGGCCTCGCTCGACCTGACGCCCGGCACAGGTCCGACCGCCGGGATGCGGCAGAACCACCGCATTGTGGGCGAGCGCGCCGCCGAACAGCTGGCCAGCCTGATGCGCTCCCACGTTCGCGGGCTGGTTTCCACGCCCAACACCACCCTGATCGAGGGTGCCTGGGTCAACGGCGCCGGCGTGCCGCGCCGCCCCCGGCCCGTTCTTTTGTAAGCACAAGAAACCTGCCGGGGTGACCTTGCCAAGCAGCGGCGGCCGCGGGATGTTGCATAATTCCCGCGGGGCCACGCCCGCGGCCCGTCCCGCTCTACCCTTGCCCGCTTCCTTCCCCGCCAGTTTCACCTGGGGCGCCGCCACGTCGGCCTATCAGATCGAGGGCGCCGTCGGCGCCGACGGCCGCGGCCGGTCGGTTTGGGATGATTTCTGCCGGCTGCCGGGCAAGGTGGCCGATGGCCAGAACGGCGACGGGGCCTGCGACCACTACCACCGCTGGGCGGAGGACGTCGCGCTGATGCGCGATCTCGGTCTGAACGCCTACCGGTTCTCCGTCGCCTGGCCGCGCGTGATGCCGGCTGGCACCGGCTCGGTCAACGCGGCCGGCCTCGCGTTTTACGACCGGTTGGTCGACGGTTTGCTGGCCGCCGGGATCGAGCCGTGGGTGACGCTTTTTCACTGGGACTATCCCTCGGAGCTGTACCGCCGCGGCGGCTGGCTGCATCCCGAAAGCCCCCGGTGGTTTGCCGACTACGCGCGCGTCGTCGTTGAGCGGCTCTCGGATCGCGTCTCGCACTGGATGACGCTCAACGAGGCACAGTGCTTCGTGTACCTCGGCCACCAGCGCGGTGAGCACGGCCCGGGCGACCAGCTCGAGCTGCGCGACGTGCTGCGCGTGGCGCACCACAGTCTCCTGGCGCACGGCCTCGGTGCGCAGGTCATCCGCGCCCACGCGAAGAAGCCCTCCCGCATCGGTTGGGCGCCGACCGGCGACGTCGCCGTGCCCGCCACGACGTCGGCGGCCGACGTGGCCGCGGCCCGCGAGGCATACTGGTCCGTGGCCGGCGACCACGTCTGGAACCAGGCCTGGTGGATGGATCCGGTCCTTCGTGGTCACTACCCCGAGCAGGGGCTTCGCGCCTACGGCGGCGCCGTGCCCGCGTTCACGGCCGAGGAGATGCGCACGATCCACCAGCCGCTCGATTTCTTCGGCCTCAACACCTACAACGGCTACGTCGTGCGCGCCGGCGCCGACGGCCGGCCGGAGCGCATCGCACGCGAGCCCGGCGCGGCCACGACGCACATGCAGTGGCACATCACGCCGGCGGCGCTCTACTGGGGCCCGCGCTGGGTGCATGAGCGCTACCGCCTGCCGGTGGTCATCACCGAGAACGGCATGGCCGGACACGATTGGGTGCATCTCGACGGCCGCGTGCCGGACCCGGCGCGCATCGATTACCTCTCGCGCTACCTCGCGGAGCTGCGCCGCGCGATCGCCGACGGCGTGCCGGTCGAGGGTTACTTCCATTGGTCACTTTTGGACAACTTCGAGTGGGCGGAGGGCTATCGCCGACGCTTCGGGCTGATTCACGTGGATTACACCACCCAGCAACGCACCCTGAAGGACTCGGCTCGCTGGTACGCTGAGGTCATCCGCCAGAACGGCGCCAACATCTGCGGCTGAGCGGCCCGCCGCTCAGTGCCGGCCCGCGGGCCCGGGGTCGCCGTCGGCGCGGTGCGGGAACGGCGCGAACCACGCCAGCACCACCGGCACAACCGAGGCCGCGAGCACCAGCAGGAAAAAGCTTTGGTAGTTTCGCCCCACCGCGACGTACACCCACCCGCTGATCGAGCCGGTGAACCACTTGGTTCCGGCCATCACGCCGGTGGCAAAGGCGTAGTGCGACATCTTGTAGTCTCCCGGCGCCATCTGCTGCATCATGTAAAGCATGTGTCCGACCGAGCCGAACCCAAAGCCGAACTTCTCCACCACAACGAGGAAGCCGACGAGCCACAGGTTCTGCGGCATCCAGAGGCTGAGCAAATAATAGGTCAGGTGCGGCAGATTGAGCGCCACCGCGAGGACGACGAACGAGCGCCGCAGTGTCATCTTCGCCGCAAAGAATCCGCCGAGCAGCGTGCCGATGATGAAGCCGATGGTGCCCCAGACGCCATAGAGGCCGCCGATGGATTCGTTGCTCAGGGCCAGTCCGCCGGCCGAGCGCGCATCGAGCAGGAAGAGCGGGCCGAACTTCTCGAGGAAGCCCTCGCCAAAGCGGTAGATGAAGCAGACGACGATCATCAGCCAGATCTTCTCCTTGCGGAAAAACGAACTCCAAGTCCCGCCCAGCGCCCGGAAGGCATCGCCCAGGCTGCCCCCATGCAGGTGCGATGGCTCGCCCTCGGGGAGCAGGCGCAGGTGCCAGACCGCGCAGCCCAGCATCAGCGCCGCGATCACGGCCATCACGATCACCCACGCCTTCACCCAGTCGAATCCGAATCCGTCGTGCAGCCGGCCGGTGACCCACACCAGAATGCCCGAGGTCAGCACCGCGCCCGCGTTCCAGAACATGCCCTGCACGCCGGCGTACCGCGCCTGGTCGCGTGACGACAGGGTCGTCATGTAGATCGCATCGGCCGCGATGTCCTGCGTGGCCGAAGCGAAGCCGGTGACCCAGAAGAACGCCAGCGACAGCCGGAACACCCCCGGCAGCGGCAGCATGAAGGCGACCAGCCCGATCGTCGCCACCATCAGGAATTCCATCGCGAGCACCCACCAGCGCTTGGTCTTGAAGGGCTCGAGGAAGGGCGACCACAGCGGTTTCAGCACCCACGCGAGGTAAATCTGGCTCGTGTAGAGCGCGATGACCTCGTTCGAATAGCCGAGATTCTTGTAGATGATGGCCGAGACCACCGAGGCGGTGACGTTCGGGATGCCCATCGCGAGGTAGAGCGAGGGCACCCACTTCAGCGGATGCGGCGCGCGGTCAGGGGTCGGGCTCATGGGGGCGGGAGCGAAAAGGCCCGCGTTCGGCGTCCTTCCGCAGGCGCCGGCGACTATTTCGAAAGCCTTGGAAATTACCATCCTAGAAGTTTCCCGACACCCTGGTCCGCAGAAAAACCTTGCAGCCGCCGCCCTCCTGTCGCTGTCTCTCGGCCGCGATCATTCCATGATCTCCACCCATCACCATCATCACTCCGCGTAGCCTTCCCGCCCGGGAAGGCTCGGATGTGCCTTCCCGTGGGTGATGACGCGAATTTCCAAGACCCCGGCTGGCATGTCCCGCCGGGGTTTTTTATTTCTCCGGTTCCTGCCGTCGCCCCTCCTCTCGCTTTCACTCTCACCTTCACCTCCACCTTCCCTTCGTCATGTCTCCCGCCACTTCCCCCAAGGACCGACTCCGCCTCGCCCTGCAGAAGAGCGGCCGGTTGTCCACCGAGTCACTCGACCTGCTCAACCGCTGCGGACTGAAGCTCAAGCTGCCCAAGGAGCGGTTGTTGATCCACGCCGAGAACTTTCCGCTGGATGTCCTGCTGGTGCGCGACGACGACATCCCGCAGCTCGTGATGGACGGGGTGTGTGACCTGGGCATCGTCGGCACCAATGTTCTCGAGGAAACCGCCCTCGAGCGCCGCAGCGCGGGCGACGGCCACGCCTACGCCGTCGAGCGCAACCTCGAGTTCGGCGCGTGCCGCCTGGCCATCGCGCTGCCCGAGGAGCGCCCCTACGCCGGGCCGCAGGATCTGCAGGGTCTGCGCATCGCCACCTCCTACCCGCAGCTCACGCGCCGCTACCTTGCCAAGGAGGGCGTCTCCGCCGAGGTCGTGCAGCTCAGCGGCTCTGTCGAGATCGCGCCCCGGCTCGGTCTCGCCGAGGCCATCTGTGACCTCGTCGCCACGGGCTCCACGCTCGAGGCGAACAAGCTGCGGGCGGTTGAGACGATCTTCCGCAGCACGGCCGTGCTCCTGCGCGGGGACCGCGCGTTCAGCCCGGAGAAGGCCCACACGCTCGCAATCCTGCTGCGCCGGATCGACGGCGTGCAACTGGCCTCCGAGGCGAAGTACATCATGCTGCACGCGCCGAAGACCGCGCTGCCCGAGATCAAGCGGCTGCTGCCGGGCTCCGAAAACCCGACGATCCTGCCGCTGGCGGGCGACGAGACCAAGGTCGCGCTCCACGCCGTCTGCCAGGAGGCGGTTTTCTGGGAAACGATGGAGGCGTTGAAGAAGGCCGGCGCGAGCAGCATCCTCGTGCTGCCGATTGAAAAAATGATGCTCTGACGACCGCGCCCCGCCGGCCATGCAAGTCCTCATCTGGAAACAGCTCTCCGTCCGCCGCCGCGCCGCCGTGCTGGCCCGGCCCGCCTCCGCGGCTCAGCCGGACCGCGCCGCCGTCGTCGCGCGGATCTTTGCCGCGGTGCGCCGTGAGGGTGATGCGGCGCTCCGACGCTTCACCAGGCAGTTCGACGGCGCCCGGTTGCGCAGCCTGCAGGTGACGGCGGCCGAATTCGCCGCCGCCGAGCGCGTCCTTGGCCGGGCCGACCACGCCGCGCTCCGCACCGCCTGGCGCAATCTCCGCCGTTTCCACCGTGCGCAGCGGCCCCGGCCGCTGCGCGTGACGACCACCCCGGGAGTGGTCTGTGAAAAAGTCGTGCGCCCGATCGACCGCATCGGTCTTTACGTGCCCGGGGGCAGCGCACCGCTGTTCTCCACCGCGCTGATGCTGGGCGTGCCGTCGCAGCTCGCCGGCAATCCGGTGCGCGTCCTCTGCACGCCGCCCGACCGTGCCGGCCGCATCAATCCGTGGATCCTTTGCGCCGCGCAGCTTTGCGGACTGACGGAGGTCTACAAGGTCGGCGGCGCCCAGGCCATCGCCGCCCTCGCGTGCGGGACAACCAGCGTGCCCCGGTGCGACAAGATCTTCGGCCCGGGCAACGCGTTCGTCACCGAGGCGAAGCTGCAGGCGTCACGCGCCGGCACCGCGATCGACCTGCCGGCGGGTCCATCCGAGGTGATGGTCGTGGCCGACGACCGCGCGCGCCCGGACTTGGTTGCGGCCGACCTGCTCTCGCAGGCCGAGCATGGTCCGGACTCGCAGGTTTTGCTGGTGGCGTATTCCGTCCGCTTTGCCTCCCGCGTGCAGGCCGAACTGGCCCGTCAGCTCGCCGTCCTCCCGCGCCGCGCCATCGCGCAGCGGGCGCTCGCCGGCAGCCGCCTGCTGGTTGCGTCCGGCGCGGAAGCGGCGGTCGCCATCGCCAACGCCTACGCGCCCGAACATCTCATCCTGCAGGTGGCCGACCCCCGTGCCTTGCTGGCCGGCGTCACCGCCGCCGGCTCGGTGTTCCTTGGCGCCTGGACCCCGGAGTCCCTCGGTGATTACGCCAGCGGCACGAACCACGTCCTGCCGACCGCCGGCTGGGCCCGGGCCATCAGCGGACTCGGGCTCGCCGATTTCCACCGCACCATGACCGTCCAGGAGGCCAGCCCGCGCGGCCTGCAACGACTCGGTCCGGTCGTCGAGCGGCTCGCGCGCGCCGAAAATCTCGCGGCCCACCAGCGCGCCGTGCGCGTGCGCCTCCATCTTCTTTCCCGATGAACGTCGACGCCGTCCTTCAGCTCGTCCGTCCCGAGATCCTCCGGCTTTCGCCGTACAGCTCCGCCCGCAGCGAGGCGGCGGAGGTGGCCGCGGGCGGCCGCAAGGTCTGGCTCGACGCCAACGAGAATCCGGAAACACCCTCCGTCCACCGTCCGTTTCTCAACCGCTACCCGGATCCGCAGCCGCGCGAGCTGGTGGCGAAGCTGGCGACCCTGTACGGCGTCACCCCCGCCGGGGTGCTGCTCACACGCGGGTCGGACGAGGGCATCGACCTTCTGCTGCGGGCGTTCTGTCGCGCCGGACGCGACGCCATTCTCATCACTCCGCCCACTTACGGGATGTATGCGGTCGCCGCCGGAATCCAGGACGCCCGGATGGTCGCCGTGCCGCTGGTGCGCGAAAAGGATTTCGCCCTCGATCCCGCCGCGCTGCTCGCCGCGGCCGGGCCGGAGGTGAAGTTGGTTTTCCTTTGCTCGCCCAACAATCCCACCGGTCGCTCGCTCGATCGCGCGGCGGTGCTCGCGGTCGTCCAGGCCCTGGCGGCCCGTGCGGTCGTGGCGGTCGACGAGGCCTACGTTGAGTTTTCCGGCGCGCCCAGCCTCGCGGCTGAGATCGCGCAGAACCCGAATCTCGTCGTGTTGCGGACGCTCTCGAAGGCCTACGGGCTCGCCGGAGCGCGGGCGGGCACCACGCTGGCCCACCCGGCGGTGGTCGACGTCCTGCGCAAGATCATCGCGCCCTACCCGGTGCCCTCGCCGGTCCTGCAGGTCGCGCTCGCCGCGCTTTCGCCCGAGGGGCTGACCGCGGCGCGCGAGTCGGTGCGCATCCTGGTCGCCGAACGCGACCGGCTCGCCGCCGGCCTCGCCCAGCTGCCCGCGGTCCGGCGCGTGTGGCCCAGCGACGCAAACTTCCTGCTCGCCGAGGTGGCCGACGCCGCGCGCGCCATGGCGGCCGGCCGCGCCGCCGGCGTGATCTGGCGCGATCGCAGCCGCGATGTGCCCGGCGCCGTCCGCTTCACCGTCGGCACCGCTGAGGAGAACCAACTCACCCTGGAGGTAATGTCCCGTGTCTAAAAAGATCCTGTTTCTCGACCGCGACGGCACGCTCATCACCGAGCCCGCCGACCGCCAGATCGACCGGCTCGACAAGTTCGTGCTCGAGCCTGATGTGATCCCCGCGCTGCGCCGGTTGCGCGACGCCGGCTACACCTTTGTCATGGTGACGAACCAGGACGGCCTGGGCACGCCGAGCTTCCGCGACGACGAATTTCGGCCGCTGCAGGATCTCCTGCTGCGGATCCTGCAGTCGCAGGGCATCGTCTTCGAGGCCGTGCGGGTCTGTCCGCACACCGCCGCCGACCGTTGCGACTGCCGCAAGCCGAAGGTTGGGCTGCTCCTGGACTACCTGCGGGACACTTCATGGTCGCGCGCGGACTCCCTGGTGATCGGCGACCGCGAGACCGACGTGCAGCTGGGCGTGGCCCTCGGCGTGCGCGGTCTGCGCTACGACCCGCAGAATCTCAGCTGGACCGAGATTGCGCGCCGGTTGGTCGACGCGCCGCGGCGGGCGACGCTGACCCGCAAGACGCGCGAGACCAACATCACGGTGGCCGTTGACCTCGACACCCCCGGAGACGCGAAGATCGACACCGGCCTCGGCTTCTTCGACCACATGCTCGACCAGATCGCCCGGAACGCGGCGATCGGCCTGACGATCGAGTGCGACGGCGACCTCGAGATCGACGAGCACCACACGGTCGAGGACGTCGGCCTGGCCCTTGGCGCCGCGCTGCGGCAGGCGCTCGGCGACAAGCGCGGCGTCGGCCGGTACGGGTTCGTCCTGCCGATGGACGAGGCCGAGGCCCGGGTGGCGCTGGACCTCAGCGGCCGCGCCTATTTCGTTTTTGAGGGAAAGTTTCCGCGCGAGAATGTCGGCGAGCTGCCCACCGAGCTGGTGCCGCACTTCTTCCGTTCGCTCAGCGATGCGCTGGCCGCGACGCTGCACATGAGCGTCACGGGCGACAACACGCACCACATGGTCGAGACGCTGTTCAAGGGCTTTGGCCGGGTGCTCCGGCCCGCGATCGCGCGCGGCGACGGCCGCGAGGTGCCGAGCACAAAGGGGGTTTTGTGATGCCGCATCGAGGGACCCGCGGTCAAGTGAACGGTGGTGCTGCACGCAGCCCGCGGGTGCCGCCGTCCCCGACGCAAAAAGCCGACGGTCCCCCTCGGACGGCTGTTTGGAGTTTGGCGATGGGGGTTTGGGATTTTGCCGATGCTCGCGATCGTTGACAGCGGCGGCGCGAACATCGCCTCGGTGCGCTTTGCCCTCGAACGGCTGGGCGTCGAGAGCGCGCTGACGGCCGATCCGGCGGTCATCCGGTCCGCCGAGCGGGTCATCCTGCCCGGCGTCGGCTCCGCCCAAGCGGGCATGCAGCGCCTCCGCGACCGCGGGCTGGTGGACTGCGTCCGCGGCCTGCGCCAGCCGGTGCTGGGCATCTGCCTGGGCATGCAGTTGCTTTTCGAATCGTCCGAAGAAGGGGCCACGGCTTCGCTCGGGCTCGTGCCCGGCCGGGTGGCGCTGCTGCCGGAATCGCCCGGGATAACGGTTCCACACATGGGCTGGAACACGCTCAAGCTCCTGCAGGACTCGCCTCTGTTGCAGGGTTTCGCTGCGGAAACCCGCTTCTACTTTGTTCACAGTTTTGCCGGCCCGGTGAATGAATTCACGGTCGCCGCCTGCGAGCATGGCGCGGCCTTCGCGGCCGTGGTGCAGCGGGTTAATTTCTACGGCGTGCAATTTCACCCGGAGCGATCGGGCGCGGCCGGCGCGCGTCTGCTACGCAACTTCCTGGAGCTGCCCGCATGATTGTCTACCCCGCCATCGATCTCCGCGGCGGCCGCGTGGTGCGGCTGACGGAGGGACGTTTCGACCAGGAGCAGGTCTACGGCGACGATCCGCTCGCGGTCGCACGCGCCTTTGCCGCTGTCGGAGCCGGCTGGCTGCACTTGGTCGATCTCGACGGCGCGAAGGACCCGGCGCGCCGGCAGACCGCGCTCGTCGAGCGGCTCGCCCGCGACAGCGGCCTGATGGTGCAGGTCGGCGGGGGCATTCGCGACGAATCGCAGATTGCGGCGCTGTTTCAGGCCGGCGCCCAGCGGGTCATCATCGGCAGCCTGGCCGTGAAGGAACCGCAGATCGTGTCCGGGTGGATGAAGAAATTTGGTCCCGGCCGGCTCGTCCTCTCGCCCGATGTGCGCCTCGACGCCCAGGGCACGGCCCGCGTGGCGGCCGAGGGCTGGCAGGAGAGCACCGGGGTCACGCTGGACGACTTCCTGGCCGGTTATGCCCCGGCGGGTCTGGTGCACGTGCTCTGCACGGACATCAGCCGCGACGGCCGGCTGACCGGACCCAACGCCGCGCTCTACGCCAGCCTGGTGGAGCGCTTCCCGGGCCTGCAGGTTCAGGCCTCGGGTGGCGTCGCCTCGCTCGACGACCTGCGGGCGCTGCGCGCCACCGGTGTCGCCGGCGCGATCGTCGGCCGCGCGCTGTACGAGAACAGATTCACGCTGAGGGAGGCGCTGACGTGTTGAAAAAATTCCCCCACCCAGGAGGCCCAATCCCACTCTGCCGGCGGCCGGTGCCGCAGTCCGGCTTGGATCAGGTTTGGCCCTGGGGAATTGATGCTTGGTGTTTTTTCCCATGCTAGCCCGCCGTCTCATTCCCTGTCTCGACGTCCGCGACGGCCGCGTCGTCAAGGGCGTGCAGTTCCGCGACCACGTCGACATGGGCGACATCCTGGAGCTGGCCGCGCGCTATCGCGACGAGGGCGCCGACGAGCTGGTCTTCTACGACATCACGGCCAGCAGCGACCAGCGCACGGTATCGGCTGACTGGGTGATGCGCGTGGCGCGGGTGATCGACATCCCCTTCTGCGTGGCCGGCGGCATCCGCACGCTCGACGACGCCCGCCGGCTGCTGCACAGCGGCGCCGACAAGGTTTCGCTCAACTCGCCGGCGCTCGAGCATCCCGAACTGCTCGGCCAACTGGCGGACGAGTTCGGCTCGCAATGCGTCGTGGTCGGGATCGACAGCCGGGCGGAGAACGGCGACTACTTTGTGAAGCAGTACACCGGCGACCCGGACCGCACACGCCACACGCGCTGGCGGACGCTCGACTGGGCCCGCGAGGTGCAGAAGCTCGGCGCCGGCGAGGTGGTGCTGAACTGCATGAACCAGGACGGCGTCCGGCGGGGCTACGATCTCGTCCAGCTCCGCCTCGTCCGCTCCGTCCTCACCATCCCGCTGGTGGCTTCCGGCGGGGCGGGTGCGCCCGAGCATTTCCGCGACGTTTTCCGCGAAGGGGGCGTGGATGCCGCGCTTGCGGCCTCCGTTTTCCACAGCGGCGCCATTCCCATTCCGCGGCTCAAGGCCTACCTTGCAGCCGAGGGCATCGTGGTGCGGACCGGAGGGGAACCACGAGGGAACCCCCATGACCACAAATGAAAGCGAAGATTTCCGGATCCGTGGCCGGAGCTGGCTCCTTCCCTCTTCGGGTAAATTCGCGTTCACTCGTGTTTGAAAATCTATGAAGCCCCCGAAAATCGACTGGAAGAAGACGGGCGGGCTGGTGCCCGCAATCGTGCAGGATGCCGACACGCTGCAGGTGCTCATGCTCGGCTACATGAACGCGGCGGCGCTGCGCCGGACGCTGCGCACCAAGCGGGTGACGTTTTTCAGCCGGACGAAGAATCGGCTGTGGACCAAAGGAGAAACCTCCGGCCACTACCTCCGGCTCACCGGCCTGAAAGTCGATTGCGACCACGACACGCTGCTGGTCACTGCCCGGCCGGACGGCCCGACCTGCCATCGCGGCACACCCAGCTGCTTCGGCGACGGCGGCGCCACTGGCGTCGGGTTTCTTGCCGAGCTTGACCGGATCGTCACGTCGCGCCTGCGCGGGGGTGGAAAGGAGAGCTACACCGCGCGACTTGCCGCCGAGGGCGTGGTCCGCGTAGCGCAGAAGGTCGGCGAGGAAGGGGTTGAAACGGCGCTGGCGGCGCTTTCCGCCAGGCCGGCAGAGTTTGCCGGCGAGGCCGCTGACCTGCTTTATCACCTCATTGTTTTGCTCCGGGTAAAGAAGCGATCGCTCGCCGACGCCGTTGCAGTCCTCGAAAAGCGCCACGCGGGGAAGAAATAGCCGTCGCTCCGCGCCTGGCCGTCTCTGTCTACCCTCCGGCCGCGGCGGGTCTGGCCGCCGTCGCCGAAGCTGCGGTGCGCCAAGGTGACGCCGCCCTAGATTCGGGCCCGCGGTGTGCTCCGTCGGCTGATCTAGTCGCTCTAGCTCTGAAATCTCTGCGATCTCTTGCGGCCAATTCCTTTCGCCTGCGTCCGGCGACGCCCGCCCGACACCCTTGCGAAACCGGATCTCAGCTTCGCGGCTCGGCCGGGGTGGCGACGAATTTGAAGCGAATCTTGACCTCGTGATTAACCCGCAGCACGTAGCCCATCTTGTAGACTTTGAGCTCCCAGTCACGGTAATCGATGCTCGGATTGCCGGTGATGGTATAGGTGCCCTCCTCGCGGGCCACGTTGACCGGAAACTCCATCAGCTTGGTGTTGCCGTGGAAGGTCAGCTTGCCGGTGACCTGCCCCTGGCCATCGGGTGCCACAGCCAGGATGCCGAGTTCGAACTTGCCGACGGGCTCACCGCCGCCCAGCCACTTGACCATGTCGGCGTTGCGCTTGTCGTCTCCTGTGCGCAGGTCAGTGAACTTGAACTGCAGGACGGCGGTCTTGATCTTGCCCGAATCGTCGATCGTCATCTGGCAGTCATAGGTGTCCAGATGCGCCGTGAAATTCTTGAGCGTCGACTTCACGTCAACCTCCACGAACGACCGCGAGCGGTCGATCTTCAGCGGACGGTCGGCAGCGGCGAGGACGGCAGGGAGGACGACGACGGCCAGGAGCAGACGGGGGAGATGCATTGGGCGAATGTGTTGAGGTCCCCCTTGGACTGCAAATCTTCCCGAAGGTGCCATGCTTGCCAGCAGCCGGCCGGCCGCCCATAAGGGCGTCGCGTCACCCCCCCCTCCCCGCATGAGCGCAAAAACCGCCGACCAGTGGTTCGCCGACTACGGCAAGAGCCATCAAAACGAGACCAACGAGCTGATCCACTGGATCTGCGTGCCCACGATCTTCTGGTGTGTGCTGGGCCTGATCTGGTCGCTGCCGGTGCCGGTTGCCCTCGCGGCTGTGGCGCCATGGTTCAACTGGACGCAGCCGGCGGCCTGCGCGGTGCTGTTGTTTTACCTGCGCCTGTCCATGCCGCTGGCCGTCGGGATGTTCCTGTTCATGAGCGCCTGCTACGCAATTATCGAGTGGCTGGCTCTGGTCTGTCCTTTTCCGCTGTGGAAGAGCGCCCTGATCTTGTTCTGCGCCGCCTGGGTCGGACAGTTCATCGGGCACAAGATCGAGGGCCAGAAGCCTTCGTTCTTCCACGATGTCGTCTTCCTGCTCATCGGACCCGCGTGGCTGATGCATTTTGTCTACAAGCGGCTGGGGATGCGGTACTGAGGCGGGCGGCGTTCGTTGTTCATTTATCAACGTCTACCGTTCAGGGTTCATTGTCCTTTGTCCGACGGGGGGAGCGGCGAGACCAGGCCCGAGCGCGCAGGACTGACAAGGTCCGCCTGTGTCGGGCGCTTGCGCCCTTTTTCTGGCAAGGTGGCTAGCCGGTTCGTCCGCCCCCTGATCGACATTCGAACCTGCCCGGCGATCGGTCCGGGCTTGGCGGAGACGGCCGTCAGCCGCGGCCGCCGCGGAGGACGACCACCCGGGCGAGGTCGTTCTTTTCGAACTCCGCCCAGTAAAGCTCCTCGAGCTTCTTCAGCTGCTCCTCGGCGGACGGCGGCGGTTCGACTCCGGGGGTCTCCAGCCCGCGTTGTGCTCGTTCGCCGGAGAGGTCGCGATCGGACAGCCGGCTCACCAGCTCGTGCCAGAAGACGTCGTTCTGAAACTCTCCCTGGATGTCGCGGATTCGCTCGTCATCCGCGAGTTTGGGTGAAGGCTGGAGCGTGCCGTCCTCCCGCCTCTCAACCAGGTCGGCGCAACCCATGTCCTCCGCCATTTCCAGCAACTGCTGGTCCAGCGCAAAGTAGCGCCGTGCGGCGGCCGTGTCCTCGCCCTGGTAGGCCGTCACGGCCCACATGCCGAGGTGCACGAGTTCCAGGAGCTGGCGGTATTCCTTGGCGGTGAACGAGACTTTCATGGCAGCGGAAGAACGTTGCCCGTCCCGCCGGCCGGGCAAGCGCGAATTGGGCGCACTACTTGCCGGTGGCCGGCGGCGGTGTGGCTCCGGGCGCGGGTGCCGGTTCAGGCGGCAGCGGGCGGGTGCGGTGCATGACGGTGTAGCTGCCGAGCGACGGACGCGGCGCAATGCGCCATTTCCAGTCGGGCTCCTGCACATCTGTCTGGAAGACGATCGACAGCCGCCAGCGCGAGGAAACTGCCGCGCCGTCCTTGATCGCCGGCGAGAACGTCCATTGCTTGATCGCTGCGACCGCCGATTCCCCAAACGCCGGATGGGACGCGCGCAGCAGCGTCGCGTTCCGCACGGCGCCGTCCTCGCCGACAATGACCTCCACGATGGCGCCTCCGGTCACGCCGGCCGCCGCGAGTTCCGCCGGATAAACCGGCTGCTCCTCCCTCACCCCGTGCAGGCTCGGCCGCGGCGCAAGGTTCGCCTCGACGCCCTCATCGCCATCGACCGGGAAGACAAACGGCACGGTGGCCGTGTACTTGATGGGCTGACCGTCCTTCATCCTCACTTCAAACTTTCGCTGGTGCACCATCTGAAACGAAATTTGATCGAGGATGTGCTCGGCCGAAATGTCCTCCGTGCTGACAATATGGGCGTCCTCCGCGGCGCCTTTTTCATCCACCTTGACCTCGACCACAACGCGGTAGCCGGACTGGGCGATCTGGGCGGCTGCCCGGCCGGCGCCGAGCGCCAACACTGCCAGGGAGAGGAGGGAAATGACGGAGAAGCGGCGGGTCATGGGGAAGGGCGACAACAGAATCCGCCGTTGGTGCCGAGGCAAATCCATTGTACGCCGGCGGGTGTGACATAACCCGGCATTGACCGAGCCTGCTTCTCCTCCTTCACTCGCCAACCCGCCTTTTTATTGCGTTCTTTGTTCAGGATTCACCGCCCAAGGTTCACGGTTTGCCGTTAAATGTTCAGAGCTGATGGTTTGGCTCACCGGGCCTCTTGTCTCCTGACATCCGCTCCGATTTCCCGTCTCCTCTCCCCCTTTTCCATGTCCGAACCCGCCGAGTCCAACAATCTCATGGAAGCCCTGGTGTCGCTGGCCAAGCGCCGCGGCTTCATTTACCCGTCGTCGGAAATCTACGGCGGCCTGAACGGCTTCTTCGACTACGGACCGCTCGGCACGGAGCTCAAGCGGAACATCCGCGAGTGCTGGTGGCGCGACCTCGTGCACCGGCGCGACGACATCGTCGGCCTCGAATCGTCGATCATCATGCACCCGAAGGTCTGGGAGGCTTCGGGCCACGTCGCCGGCTTCACCGACCCGCTGGTCGACTGCAAGGTGAGCAAGCAACGCTACCGGGCCGACCAGCTCTTCTTCGCGCCGGTCGTGGTGGACGGCCAGGTGATGGGCTACGTCTCGGCGCTCGAGAGCGAGCGGACG
>Ga0335069_10004012_pt1 | contig 21976 bp, 22 predicted proteins | sample Lox_Sample_11_FD_206714 | JGI IMG/M metagenome (GOLD analysis project Ga0335069, IMG submission 206714) | Soil microbial communities from Loxahatchee National Wildlife Refuge, Florida, United States - Lox_Sample_1.1 | ecosystem: Environmental > Terrestrial > Soil > Wetlands | place: USA...
TGCACGAGCTGCCGAGCCTCGGCTTCGTTCACCTGCGGATTGGCCGGCATGGGCAGCGGGCCCCACACGCCGGCACCGCCCTTCAGCACCTTCTGGGTGAGCTTGTCGACCGCGTCCTTCTGCCCCGCGTACTTCGCGGCGACGTCCTTGTACGCCGGGCCCACGAGCTTCTTGTCGATGGCGTGGCACGACATGCAGTTCTTCTTCTGTGCGAGATCCTGTTGTGCCGATGCGGGCGCGCTGGCAAGCACGAATGCCGTGACGACCGGTACGAATGCCAGGAGAGCGATTTTTTTCATGGTTCCTTGAGTGGGCGCTGGGCTACATTGAGCATAACGGATGGCCGCGGCAGGCGTTGACCGCGGCGGGAGGTCGCCGAATGGTCCTCGTGCTGCTCGGGGTCGCGCTCATCGTGATGAATCTCGCGGGCATCGGTCCCGTGGGCACGTGGAACTGGGACATCACAGGCGACCTGTGGAAGTTCATCGCACCGTTCCTCGGCGCCGTGCTGTGGTGGGGCTGGGCCGACATGTCCGGCCTGAACAAGCGGCGCGAGATGGAAAAGATGGAAGAGAAGAAGCGCATGCGCCGCCGCGAGAACCTGCAGGCGCTCGGCATGGACCCGCGCGCGAAGCGCAAGCGCTAGGCCACGGCCCCTGGGTCGGCAGCGCTCAGGCTGGACGGTCTTCGAAGGCGTCGAGCACCGCGCCGGTGCTGGCGCTCGATGCGTTGAGCGCGAATTTCGCGAGCACCCCGCGCGTGTAGCGCGGCGGCGGGCGCTTCCATGCCGCACGGCGCCGCGCGAGCTCGGCGTCGTCGACGTTGAGCTGCAACGTCAGCGTGTGCGCGTCGATCGTGATCGAGTCACCTTCGCGCACGAGCGCGATCGTGCCGCCCGCGTGCGCTTCCGGGGCCACATGGCCGACCACCATTCCCCATGTGCCGCCCGAGAAGCGCCCGTCGGTGACGAGGCCCACGCTCTCCCCGAGACCCTGGCCGATCAGCGCGCTCGTCGGTGCGAGCATCTCCGGCATGCCGGGGCCGCCCTTCGGACCGAGGTAGCGCAGCACCATCACGTCGCCGTGCCGGATCTGCCGGCTCATGATCGCCTCGAGCGCGCTCTGCTCGTCGTCGAACACGCGCGCGGGGCCCGTCATCTTCGGGTTCTTCAGGCCGGTGATCTTCGCGACCGAGCCTTCGGGCGAAAGGTTGCCCTTGAGAATCGCGAGGTGGCCCTGCGCGTACATCGGCTTCGAGATCGGACGGATCACCTCCTGATCGGGGCGCGGCTGCGCCGGCACGTCGGCCAGGTTCTCGGCGATCGTCTTGCCGGTGATCGTGAGGCAGTCACCGTGCAGCAGGCCGGCCTCGAGCAGGATCTTCATCACCTGCGGGATGCCGCCCGCGCGGTGCAAATCGACGGCGAGGAAGCGCCCGGAGGGTTTCAGGTCGCAGAGGACCGGCACCTTGCGGCGCATGCGCTCGAAGTCGTCGATCGTCCAGTCGACGCCGGCTGCATGCGCGATGGCGAGGAAGTGCAGCACGGCGTTCGTCGAGCCGCCGGTGGCCATGATGACCGCGACGGCGTTCTCGATGCTGCGCCGGTTCACGATGTCGCGGGGCTTCAGGTCTGCCTTCACCGCGGCGAGCAGCACGCGCGCGGCTTCCTTCGCCTTCGCGGCCGTCTCGTCGTGGGGGTTCGCCATCGTCGACGACGACGGCAGGCTCATGCCGAGCGCCTCGAACGCCGAGCTCATCGTGTTGGCGGTGTACATGCCGCCGCACGAGCCGCTGCCGGGGATGGCGCGGCGCTCGATCTCGTGGAAGTCGGTCTCGTTCATGCGGCCCGCGGTGAACTCGCCGACGGCCTCGAACACGCTCACGATGTTCAGGTCCTTGCCCTGGTAGTGGCCGGGCAGGATCGTGCCGCCGTAGACGTAGATCGCGGGCACGTTCGCGCGCAGGATGCCCATCATGCCGCCCGGCATGTTCTTGTCGCAGCCGCCGATGACGAGCACGCCGTCCATCCACTGGCCGCCCACGCAGGTTTCGATGCAGTCGGCGATCACCTCGCGCGAGACGAGGCTGTACTTCATGCCCTCCGTCCCCATCGCCATGCCGTCGCTGATGGTCGGCACGCCGAACACCTGCGCATTTCCGCCAGCTTCGGCGATGCCTGCCACGGCCGCGTCGGCGAGTCGCTGCAGGCCGGAGTTGCACGGCGTGATGGTCGAGTGGCCGTTGGCCACGCCGATCATCGGCTTGGCGAAATCGGACTCGCGGTAGCCCAGCGCGTAGAACATCGAACGGTTGGGCGCGCGGGCGACGCCCTCGGTGATGTTCTTCGAGCGACGGTTGGCAGGGCTCATGATCGGTCTCGATCGACACGCAGACGATCGAACGATGATAGCGGGCCGCTTATCATCGCCACGCTGCGCGCCGACCGCTTCTCGCCCACCGCATGCTCGTCCACCCGCAGTTCAATCCGATCGCCCTCGACCTGACCAAGATCGGGCTGCCGGTCGCGATCCACTGGTACGGCATCACCTACCTCGTCGCGTTCGGGCTGTTCCTGTGGCTCGCGTCGATCCGCGTGCGCCTGCCGTGGTTCGCGCAAAGGGGCTGGACCCGCCGAGAGATCGAGGACATGCTGTTCTACGGCGTGCTCGGCGTCGTGCTCGGTGGACGGCTCGGCTACGTGCTGTTCTACAAGCCCGACTACTACGCGGCGCATCCGCTCGAGATCTTCGCCGTCTGGAAGGGCGGCATGTCGTTCCACGGCGGCATGCTGGGTGTGTTCGCCGCGGTCGCGCTGTTCGGCTGGCGGCGACGCCGGCCGTTTCTGGAGATGATGGACCTCATCGCGCCCTGCGTGCCGCTGGGCCTCGCGAGCGGGCGCATCGGCAACTTCATCAACGGCGAGCTGTGGGGCCGGCCGGCGGATCCGACCTTGCCGTGGGCGATGGTCTTCCCGCAGTCGGGATCGCTGGTGCCGCGCCATCCGTCGCAGCTCTACCAGTTCTCCCTCGAGGGGGTCCTGCTGTTCGTGCTGCTGTGGCTGTACGCGCGCAAGGAGCGCAAGAGGGGAGAGGTGGCCGCGGCCTTCCTCGTCGGCTACGGCACCTTCCGATTCATCGCCGAGTACTTCCGCGAGCCCGATGCCTTCCTCGGCCTGCTGGCCCTCGGCATGAGCATGGGGCAGTGGCTCTGCGTGCCGATGATCGTCGGTGGCATCGGCATGTGGCTGTGGTGCGCGTCACGTCCAGCGCCCGCGCAGGCGCGGCCCGCGACCTGAACGCCGTTACGCTAGCGCCCGTCTCACGCCACGCTGCCCCGATGCGCCAGATCTTCCTCGACACCGAAACGACCGGCCTGTCGCCCGAATCCGGCGATCGCATCGTGGAGGTGGGCTGCGTCGAGCTTGTCAACCGGCGCCTTTCGGGCCGCGACCTGCACTTCTACGTGAACCCGGGGCGGCCGAACACGGAAGACGCGGTGAAGGTGCATGGTCTTACCGACGAGTTCCTGGCCGACAAGCCGCCGTTCGCGGCGGTCGCGGACCAGTTGCTCGAGTACCTCGCCGGCGCCGAGATCATCATCCACAACGCGAGCTTCGACGTCGCCTTCCTGAACCAGGAGCTGCGCCGCATCGGACGCGGCGACATCACCGAGGTCGTCGCGAAGGTCACCGACAGCCTGCAGATGGCTCGCGACGCGTGGCCGGGCAAGTCGAACTCGCTCGATGCGCTCTGCAAACGGCTCGAGGTCGACAACACGGGGCGCAGCGTGCACGGTGCGCTGCTCGATGCGGGGCTGCTCGCCGAGGTCTACATCCGGATGACGCGCGGGCAGGACTCGCTCGTCATCGATGCGGTCGATCTGCTCGAGGGCGCTTCCGGTGCATCCGCCGTCGACCTGCGCCGCTTCGAGCTGGTGGTGATCGAGGCCGACGCTGACGAGTGCGCCGCGCATGCCGCGCTGCTCGCGGAGATCGACAAGGCCAGTGGCGGCAGGACCGTCTGGCGCGCACTCGAGGCCGCAGCCGAGGCGCTCGCCGTCGCGGCATGAAGGCGGACGCTGCCGTCGCGCGGCCAGCGAGCCGGAGGCGTGTGGCAAAATCTCTGTTCGCTCTGCGCCTGCAGAGCACGGGTGGTTAGCTCAGCGGTAGAGCACGTCCTTCACACGGACGGGGTCGCAGGTTCGAACCCTGCACCACCCACCAAAAATCAACAACTTAGCGAGTTTCGGGGTGCGCTGGTGTCAAACCAGTGTCAAACGGCGCGGCTCCGTCCCTCAACTCGCCCTCCAGCGTTTGCCGGCGGATTCGTGAGACGCAAGCTCGTCTCGAGCAGCTTGTGCGTCGTCGCGAATCCACGACGGTCGACTCTTTGCAAACAGCGGCCTGATCGGTGGTGGCCGAGCACACGTTTCCGGCGCCCGTGAAGCTCGCCAAGCGCGCGTCGGGTGGCGCCACGATGATCTGCGGCGGTGGGCTGACGGAAGGCCGAGTACGTCGCGTTGAACCGTCGCTCCCGGCGGGGGTGCACTGGCGAGGGGCCCCCGTTCCGCGCGGCGTCGCCTACGTCGCCCGGGCGGCCAGCCGCGTAGGCTGGCCACGACCTCCGACAAACGCGCCCACTCCAACTCCGGCTCGCGCAGACCTCCAGAGGCGCCGGCCTGACCGGCCAGGATTCCGCTCCAGTCCCACCCAGACGCCGGAAACGGAACTTCTCCCGGCCAGGCAGATTACCCACCCTTCAGGTATGATATCATTCAACGATATCATAGAGCGCGGACCGATCTTGAACAACCACCACCGGGCGACGCTGCGGCGAGTGCTCGCCAGGCCGACATCGAACTCGATCCGGTTTTCAGACCTTGAGTCATTGCTGGAGGCACTGGGCGCGGAAGTGACGGAAGGCAAGGGGTCTCGGGTTCGCTTCGACCTCCAGGGCGAGCAGTGGCACACGCATCGGCCGCACCCTGGTGTGGAGGCTAAGCGCTATCAAGTGCGCGAACTTCAAGAGCTGTTTCGACGATTGGGGATCGGCTGATGAACATGATGGAATACAAGGGATATATCGCCCGCATCGACTACGACGATGAAGACGAGATCTTCGTGGGACGGCTGCTTGGTCTCCGCGCAGTCGTGAGCTTCCATGCTGATACGGTTGCCAAACTCAAGCGCGAGATGCAATTGGCCGTCGATGAGTACGTCGCCTCATGCGAGAAGCGCGGAGAGACGCCGGAAAAGCCGATGTCGGGCCAGTTCGCGCTTCGTATGCGCCCAGAGATTCATGGGCGCGCGGCCATCCTTGCGGAGGCGTCCGGGAAGAGCCTGAACCAATTCATTACGGATGTGCTTGAGGATCTGGTCAAAGCTGTGACGAGCGACAAATTCGCTGACGCTCTCTCGTCTCAGAAGAAAGTCTTGGCCGACGTAGGAAGGTCCACGCGAAGAGCGTCGGGGCAGTTTGTCGAAGTACGAGCGACAGGGAAGAAGTCAACCGCAGGGGTGATGTCAAAGCAACGTGTTGCGCCTCGTGGGTGACAACGGCTTTATCGAGAATCAGGGAGGTGGTGAAGGGCGACGCCAGTCCTGGTGCGACGCCCAGTAAGGATGGGTGATGGCGCCGCCCTCAGTAGTTACCAACCCGGAGGCCACTCTTAAAAGCGCCCGCCCGTCGCGCGACTCTTATTGAGCTTCGCAGATTTGCGCTGCGAATCAGGTCGGTCAGACATGAGTGCCGAATCTAGGGCTCGCCGACGCGCGCAGTAGCCGCTTGCGCAGCGTCTCGCCGGCGAGGCCGGGGACCTCGACGAGACGGCCATTCGCGCGCACGACGGCCGCGGCTACGACTCAAGACATCGAAGCTGCCATCGTCCATGTCGCGAAAGACGAACGTCGCTGTCGGGTCGCGATAAGGGTGGCGAAGCGCCTGGGCGATGCCGAGGCACACGCGCGCGTCGATCTCGTCGCCCACGGGTGGCACACTCTGACACTGGAGGTGGGTTGATGCTCAACGACGACCAGCTGTCGCAGCGCGTCCTCGAGGCGAAGAAGCATGTCGAAGAACTCGAAGCCGCCTACAAGGCGTCGATCGAGGACACGTTGCGCGGACGTACGTTCGACAAGGGCCTGCTGAACCGACTTACGTTGGCGAAGGCGCAGCTCGCGAGCCTCAGTCTGCAGTGGAGTCGGCGGAACAAGCGCCGCTAGGCGCGAGCGCGTCACCGGTGTATTCCAGGTCGGCAGAGTTGTCACGCTGTCAGGCTCGACAAGCCATGACTGCCTTTTTTGATGACAACGTATGACGACGTGCGATGCGCTCAGACGAGTGCATGCCATGCCTCAGGCCCATCCCATCATGAAGGCGAGAAGGAGTGCGACGAAGATGATGGCGGCCGCCAGAGCGAACCGTAGCCATGCACCCCATGGGCGATTTGGGCGGCGATCTTCTCGAGGGCCGCTCGTGCCGGACACATGGTGGCTGCTGTCGTCCGGTTCGCCGGTGGCGGTCTGCGCCGTTCCCAGACGGCGCTCCCGCTGACGGCGCTCCCGCTTCCGGCGCTCCCTGTCGCCTTGCCGGTGCACTTAATCGCGCCTCGGCGCCGCGCCCAGGGCGTCCGCCACTACCAGTCGTCGCCGCTTTCGAGACGGCGTCGGTCGACGACATCGAGCGTCCGCGCAAGCCCCCTCCAGGGGGTCGCGCAGGTGTAGAGCTCCTTGAGGCCTTGCGTGCGCGTCGCGAGTGCTTCGGGCATGAGGCGGCTGTCGCGCCCGATGCGGCGGGCGTCCGACCGTTTGCGTGCCTTGCGTGATGACGTGCCCATGGTCTTGCCGATCGATCGGTCTTCGCGCCGTCCGTGATGGATGCAGTCCACTGTAGGCGACCGGCCTCGATCCGCTTGACGGACTGGCACGACGCTTCGAGTCTTGCGCGTCCTCTTCGTGGTGTAGGAGGTCGCCGTCAATTTCCGCCGCAGGCACGCCGATTGCTATAGGCCGCGCCCGCCATGGATGCGATCGCAATGGTTCGAAGCAAGCGCCGACGGCCGACATCGGTCGGACAGCAAGGACAAAGAGACGACGGAAAAATGAAAAAGCCACCGCGCGGGTGGCTTCTGGCCGAGGTGGGCGCTGCTCAGTGGACGGTGAGGCCACCCGGTCTCGTCTGCACGGGCCAGATACGGCCCAGGTTGGGCTCCGCTCCCCAGACCTTGGGTGGGCGCGACGGCGGATCGTCCGCCTGCGCACGCCCGCCGGGCCAGGGCAGGGACCACTCTTGATCGTCGTCTTCCCCGCTCATGTCGGGCCGTGCGTCGAGAGGGTCGGTCGGAGCAACGGAAGCGCTGTGTTGCAGTGGGTGGGGCATGGCGGCCTCCCATTCCGAGGGGACAGTACGTTGCTACTCTCGTCCGCTGATGTCAAGAGGGCGACCCCGGATCCTGTCAACCGCCTGTCCCGCCGGGCCGCCCGGCATAGGCCTCGTCGAAGGCGCGCTCGAGGACGGGGTGCACGCCGCGCAGGCCATCGATGACACGCTTGGCCCAGTCGAAGTACTCCTGGCGGCGTTCGAGCGGCCAGCCGTGCGGCGGTGCATGGGCCACGTCGCGCAGGTTGCTGATCTTGTCGGCGAGCTTGACGAGCTTCGCCTTCGCGCTGATATGCGGGGCGTGCTCGATCTGCAGGCGCTTTCGCTCGCTCTTGGGCAGTCGCTTGTCGTCGGTCACCTCCTCGACGATGGCACGCACTTCGGCGCCGAACTGCGCCTCGAGCTCGGCGGGGGTCGTCTCGGTGTCCTCGATCGTGTCGTGCAGGAGGGCCGCGCAGATCGGTGCGACGTCGGTGACGCCGCCTTCGGCCGTGAGGATGCGCGCCAGCTCGAGCGGATGGTTGATGTACGGCGTCGCGCGCGCGTCCTTGCGGCGCTGGTCGCGGTGCTTGTGCGCGGCGAAGGCAGCGGCGCGAATCACGGTCTCGAGGTCGGACACGGCACTCGTCGGCTGGCTGGATTCCGCGAGCGTACGGCATCGCGTCGCTTCCATCCAACGCTCGCGGAAGCGTCGCGGTGTGTGGGTATCCCGCGCTGGGGGAGTGCCGACAGGACGGGCACGCCGCGAGCCGTCGCCGGGCATTGATGGCCCGTATCGCGCGCTCGAGCGGCCATGCGCTGCAGCGATCGGAGGCGCCCGAGGTTGTGCACCGATTCTGTGGACAAGGCTGTGCAGAACGGCTGCGCTCGATGGCGTGCGTTCGGCCCGGCGCCGGTTTCGGGGGTGTGGCGTCATCGTGCCGTCATCTTGAGCAAGGGTGCGGCACCATCGAGGCCATGGCCGAATCCGCCGAGCTGAGCCGCGATGCGACGCGGGCACGCTGGATCCTGGCGATCGCACTTTGGGTCGCCTTCGCGTCGCTCGCGGCGGCCACGCACGCTCGCTGGACGATGCGCATCGACTCGCTCGCGCTCCAGGCGGCGCGGTCGCTTCGCGCCGAGCATCCGTCGCTGATCGGCGCGCTCCGCGACCTGAGCGGCTTCGGCAGCACGCTGGTGCTGTTCCTGCTCACCGCGGCCACGGCGGGCTGGCTCGTGCTCCGCGGCTCGCTTCGCGATGCGGTGGTGGTCGGCGCCGCATCGCTGATCGGGTTCGGTGCCGACAACCTGGCCAAGCACGTGGTCGCGCGCGCTCGCCCCCCCGTGGCGGACGCGGCCTTCGCGGTCTCCACGTACAGCTATCCGAGCGGGCACGCGGCGTTCTCGGCACTCGTCTTCCTCATGCTGGCCCTGGTGTTCTCCACCGGGCGATCTGCCGTGGACCGCCGCTACGCGGTCGCCGTGGCGATCGTCTTCTCAGGCCTCGTGGGAGCGAGCCGCGTGCTGCTCGGGGTGCACTGGGCGAGCGACGTCGTGGGTGGCTGGCTGCTGGGTGCCGGTGGCGCGCTCATCGCCGGCACGTTGCTGCGTCCTGCGCGCTGAGCGTACCGGTGGGCCATTCGACGTCGCGACGGGGCGTCGAGGCGCGTCCGCCACAATCGCCCGGCTCCCCCCGGCGACCCCATGCACTTCGATCTCCCGCAGCTCCTGTCTCAATACGGCTATCTCGCCGTGTTCATCGGGGCACTGCTGGAAGGTGAATCGATCCTGCTGCTCGCGGGGTACGCCGCCCACGGCGGCTATCTCTCGTTCTGGATCGTGACGGCCGTCGCCTTCGTCGGCGCGACCCTCGGGGATCAGATCTTCTTCTTTCTGGGCCGGCGGTTCGGTGCCGTGTGGCGCGAACGCTGGCCCGACTTCGACCTGCGTGCGCAGCGCGTCGAGCGCCTGCTGCTGCGCTACCACGGCTGGGTGATCATCCTCGTTCGCTTCGCGTACGGGCTGCGCATTGCGGGCCCGGTGGCGATCGGCATGTGCCCGCTGCCGGCGTGGCGGTTCCTGCTGTTCAATGCGATCGGCGCGCTGATCTGGGCGCCGCTCATCGGCGGGGTGGGCTACTTGTTCGGCCAGGCGATGGAACAGGTGCTCGGCGAGTTGCGGCTCTACGAGGAGTACGGCCTCGTCGTCGTCGCCCTGCTGCTGGTCGCCGTGGGCATCGGAGGTCACCTGGTGCGGCGCCGCAGGCGCTGACGCCGCGCCGCGCACGAGCTCGAAGCGCGGCCGCGCGAGGCGGCCGCGCGCATCACTTCTTCGCGTCCTTGATGGCCTGCTCTTCAGCCTCGTGGACCGTCTTGGCGTCGGCCTTGCGGCTCTTCGCCGCGGCCTTCGCACTCTTCTTGCAGGCGCGTTCGGCGCTGCCCGAGAGCGACGTCTTGCAGTCGGCCTTGTCGAGGTCCTCCTTCGCTTCTGCGACCTTCTCGCGCGCCTTGTATTGCGCTTCCGACTGGGTCTTCAGGTCCTTCGCCTCGTTCTTGGAAACGCCGTCGTCGGCGGCTTGCACGAGCGTGAGCGAGAAGGCAGCGGCGACGGCCGCGATGACGGTGGCAATGGTCTTCATGGTGTTCCTTCGGGTCGGTGGATGGGCTGGCGCCGCACGCTGGGCCGAGCGCCTTTCTTGTTTGCGGGCGATACGGTAGCGATGCCGCGCATCGAGCGGTGCGGGCGAAGGGCGCGACCCGAGGTCGGCGGCTTCCTACCGGCTTCGGTTCCACGTGCCGGGCCGTGCGAAGATGAACGCGACATCGGGGAGGCATGAGCCATGGCTGCTGCAACGACCGCGTTCCAGACGCACGAGGTGATCAACCAGGTGCCGGCGCTGCAGCCGTACAACGCTTGGGCGTGCGACGCGGCGTTGCGCGAGGCGACGGTACGCGAGGGCGCCGCCTGGGCAGCGGCCGATCTCGAGGCGTTCGGCACCCTCGCCGGCGGCGAAATGCTGGAGCTCGGCCGGCTCGCCAACGAGAACCGGCCGAAGCTGCGAGCCTTCGACCGCAACGGGGTGCGGCTCGACGAGGTCGAGTTCCACCCTGCCTACCACCGCCTGATGGAGATCGGCACGCGTCACGGCGTGCACGCCTACTCGTGGCGCCACGCGGAGCGCGAAGGCGCGCACGTCGCACGTGCCGCGCTGTTTCACCTGCACTACCAGGCCGAGCAGGGCACCTGCTGCCCGCTGACGATGACGCATGCCGTCACGCCCGCGCTGCGCCACGACCCGGCGCTCGCCGCGCAGTGGCTGCCGAAGCTCACGGCGTTCGACTACGACCCGCGCAGCGTTGTCGCCGAGGCGAAGCGGGCGTGCACGATGGGCATGGGCATGACCGAGAAGCAGGGCGGCTCGGACGTGCGCGCGAACACGAGCCGCGCCACGCGCGAGGCCGACGGCAGCTACGCCCTTGTCGGCCACAAGTGGTTCTTCTCGGCGCCGATGAGCGACGCGTGGCTCGTGCTCGCGCAGGCCGACGCCGGCCTCACGTGCTTCCTGCTGCCGCGCCTGCTCGCCGACGGGTCGCACAACGCGATCCGCCTGCAACGCCTCAAGGACAAGGTCGGAGACTGGAGCAATGCCTCGTCGGAGGTCGAGTTCCAGGGTGCTTCGTGCGTGCGCCTGGGGGCCGAGGGACGCGGCGTCGCGACCAACCTCGAGATGGTCGCGCTCACCCGCCGCGACTGCACGATCGGCTCGGCGGCCCTCATGCGCCAGGCGACGCTGCAGGCCATCCACCACGCCCGCCATCGGCAGGCGTTCGGCAAGCGCCTCGTCGAGCAGCCGCTCATGAAGAACGTGCTCGCCGACCTCGCGCTCGAGACGGAGGCCGCGACGGCGCTCGCCCTGCGCGTCGCGCGTGCCGTCGACGCGCGCGAGCGCGATCCGCACGAGGCGGCGCTCGCGCGGCTCGGCACGGCGCTGGGCAAGTACTGGGTGTGCAAGCGCGCTCCCCCCCTCGTGAACGAGGCGCAGGAATGCCTCGGCGGCGCCGGGTACGTGGAGGAATCGGGCCTCGCGCGCCTGTACCGGCAGGCGCCCTTGAACTCGATCTGGGAAGGCTGCGGCAACATCCAGTGCCTCGACGTGCTGCGGGCCCTCGAGCGCGATCCCGAAACGCGCGACGCGTTCGCTGCCGAGGTGGCGACCGTGCGCGGCGCGAGCCAGGAGCTCGACCGTGAAGCAGGGTGGCTCGCGCATGCGCTCGATGACCGGGCCACGCTCGAGGTCCGTGCGCGGCACGTCGTCGAGCGCATGGCGATCGCCCTGCAGGCGACCATCCTCGTGCGTGGCGCCCCGCCGGCGGTTGCGGATGCGTTCTGCCGGGCGCGGGTGGGCGGCGCGCAGGGCATGGCGTTCGGCACGTTGCCCGCGGATTGCGCGTTCGATGCGCTGATCCAGCGAGGAGGCCTGGCGCGCTGAGGCCGCGCGAGCCTTCGGCGGCGCGTCGAGTCAGGGCCGATGGAACGGATCGATGCGGTCGTCGTCGGCGCGGGCGTGATCGGCCTCGCCGTCGGGCGCGCGCTCGCGGGCCGCGGCCTCGAAACCGTCGTGCTGGAGCGCGAGCCGACGTTCGGAACGGGCACGAGTTCCCGCCACAGCGAGGTGATCCACGCCGGCCTCTACGATGCACCGGGCTCGCTGAAGGCACGCCTCTGTGTCGCCGGCCGGCGCGCGCTCTACGCCTACCTCGAGTCGCACGGCGTCGCCCACCGGCGGTGTGGAAAGCTCGTCGTCGCCTCGACGCCGGAGCACGTGCCGGCACTGCAGTCGATCGCGGCGCGTGCGCACGCGAACGGTGTGGAAGGACTCGAGTGGCTCGATCAAGCGGCCATGCGCGCATTGGAGCCTGCGCTCGCCGGCGTGGCCGCGTTGCACTCCACGGTCACGGGCATCGTCGACAGCCACGGCCTGATGCTCGCGTATCTCGGCGACCTCGAAGCCGCCGGCGGTGCGCTGGCGAGGTCCTCACCGCTGCGCGCCGCGCGCGCCATGCCCCTCGGCTTCGTGCTCGAGGTGGCGGGCGAGGCGCCGATGGAGATCGAGGCGCGATGGCTGGTCAATTCGGCCGGCTTGCACGCACCGTCCGTGGCGCGGCGCATCGCCGGTCTTGCCGCCTCGCACGTGCCGCCGCCACGCTACGCGAAGGGCAACTACTACGCGCTCGCCGGCCGTGCGCCGTTCTCGCACCTCGTCTATCCGGTGCCCGAGCCTGGCGGCCTGGGCGTGCACCTCACCCTCGATCTCGGCGGCCAGGCGCGCTTCGGACCGGACGTCGAATGGCTCGATCTCGTCGATGCGGATGCCATCGACTACGCGGTCGACCCTGGGCGTGCAGAGCGCTTCTACGCCGCGATCCGCCGCTATTGGCCCGCGTTGCCGGACGGAGCGCTGCAGCCGGCGTACAGCGGCGTGCGGCCGAAGCTGCAGGTGCCGGGCGGCCCGCCTGCGGACTTCGCCATCGAGGGGCCTGCGGCGCACGGCGTCGCCGGCCTGGTCAACCTCTTCGGCATCGAATCGCCGGGGCTCACGTCGAGCCTCGCCATCGCCGACGAGGTGCTCGCGCGGCTCGATCTCGACTGACGCGCGCTCAGGCGGAAGAGGGCTGCCAGACGCCGTTCACGAGCACCTCGTGCGGGCGGAACTGGGCCTTGTACGCCATCTTCTCGCTGCCGCCGATCCAGTAGCCCAGGTAGACGTGCGGCAGGCGCAGCAGCCGCGTCTGCTCGATCTGCCACATGATGTTGTAGGTGCCGTAGCTCGTGCGCGGCTCGGGCTCGAAGAAGGTGTACACCGCCGACAGCCCGTCGTTCAGGATGTCGAGGATCGAGACCATCTTCAGCGTGCCGTCGCCGGAGCCGTCGGGCGAAGGCTCGCGGAATTCGACGAGGCGCGAGTTCACGCGGCTCTGGAGCAGGAACTGCGTGTACTGGTCGATCGAGTCGTGGTCCATGCCGCCGCCGATGTGGCGGCCGGCCTGGTAGCGCAGGTAGAGCTGGTAGTGCTCGGGCACGAAGCACAGGCGCAGCACCCGCGCCTCGAGCTGGCCGTGCTGCTTCACGGCCCGCCGCTGGCTGCGCGAAGGCGTGAACCCCGCCACCGGCACGCGCAGCGGCAGGCACGCGCGGCAGCCGTCGCAGTACGGCCGGTAGGTGAACATGCCGCTGCGCCGGAAGCCGTTGGCCACGAGGCCGGAATAGGCATCGGCGTGGATCAGGTGGCTCGGCGTCGCGACCTGCGAGCGCGCCATGCGCCCCTCGATGTAGCTGCAGGGGTAGGGCGCGGTCGCGTAGAACTGCAGCGACGCGAGCGGAAGCTCTTTCGGATGTGTCACGGGGCGTGATCGGCCGGATCGGGCACCGGGGTCGAGCGGCTATCGAGTCCGAGATGGCGCCACAGTTCCGCATCATAGGTCCATGCCTCGATCGACGGAGCCGAAAGGGCCTCGCGGAGGCGCCGCTCGAAGTCGGCGCGCGACACTTCCCGGCCGCCGAAGGAGGCGAGATGGCCGGTCTTTTGCTGACAGTCGATCATCGGCACCCGGTGCTCCCGGCAAAAGCAGATGAGCGCGGCCAAGGCGATCTTCGACGCGTCGGTGCGGCGCGCGAACATCGATTCGCCGAAGAACATGCGGCCGAGGCTCGCGCCGTAGAGCCCGCCGACGAGCTCGCCGTCCACCCAGGTCTCGACGCTGTGCACCTTGCCGAGCGTGTGCCAGCGCACGTACGCCTCGACCATCTCGGGGACGATCCAGGTGCCGTCCTGGCCCGGGCGATGGGTGCTCGCACACGCCTCGATCACGCGCCGGAAGGCGCCGTCGATCCGGACCTCGCAGCCGGGCGTGCGGATGAACCGCGCGATGGTCTTGCGCAGGGACCGCGCGAGCCGGAACTCGTCGACCAGCAGCACCATGCGCGGATCGGGCGACCACCAGAGGACCGGCTGGCCGGCGCTGTACCAGGGAAACACGCCATGGCTGTACGCCTCTTCCAGGCGGCGCGGCGTGAGCTCGCCGCCGGCCGCGAGCAGTCCCGGCGCATCGCTGTCCTGCGTCAGCGCGTGACGCGTGCGGGGCAGCGGATCGGCGTCGCTGCGCAGCCAGGGGATCACGGGGTCGCGGAGGCGTTTTCGGGCGGGAGCACCGGCTTCTTCTGCTTCAGGGTCACGCCGTTGCGCACCGCGATCACCTCGGCGAGGATCGAGACCGCGATCTCGCCGGGCGTGCGGCTGCCGATGTCGAGGCCGATCGGGCCGTGCAGCCGCGCGATCTCGGCCGGCGTGAGATCGAAGAGCGCGAGCCGCTCCTTGCGCTTCGCCGTGTTGCCGCGCGACCCGAGCGCGCCGATGTAGAACGCGGGCGACTTCAGGGCCTCGAGCAGCGCGAGGTCGTCCAGCTTGGGGTCGTGCGTCACCGCCACCACCGCGCAGTGCGGATCGAGCTGGAGCTCGACCGCGAGGTCGTCGGGCATCGCCTTGCTGAAGGTCGTGCCGGGCACGTCCCACGTGAGGTGGTATTCCTCGCGCGGGTCGCAGCAGACCACCTCGAAGTCGAGCATGAGCGCCATCTGCGCGAGCGCGCGCGACAGCTGCCCGGCGCCGATGATGAGCATGCGCCACCGGGGCCCGAACAGCGCGCGCATCGTCTTGCCGTCGAAGGCGAAGGCGTCGCCGCGGTGCGCGGCTTCGACCGTGATGCGGCCGCTCTCGAGGTCGACGACGCGCGCCACGAGCTGATGGCGCGCGGTGCGCTCGAGCACCTCGTCGAGCCACGCGGTCTCGAGGAGCGGCTCTTGCACGAGGCGCAGGTTGCCGCCGCACGGCAGTCCGAAGCGCGCGGCTTCGTCCTTGGTCACGCCGTAGGTGATGAGCGACGGCTTCGCGACGCGCTCGCCGTGGCGCACGCGGTCGATGAGGTCGTCCTCGACGCATCCGCCCGAGACGGAGCCGACGACCACCCCGTCGTCGCGCATCGCGAGCAGCGCTCCCGGCGGGCGGGGCGCCGACCCCCACGTCTCGATCACCGTGACGAGCCACACCGCGTGGCCCTGCGCGTTCCATTCGCGCGCCTGCGTGAGGACCTGGAGGTCCAGGCTGTCCATGGTCGATTCCTCGAGCGACGTCCTGCGGCGCGAGCCTACTGCATGAACCAGCCGTGGCTCACGACCAGCGACTGTCCGGTGAGGGCGTTCGTGGGAAAGCTGGCGAAGAGGAGCGCCACCTCGGCCACGTCCTGAACGGTCGTGAACTCGCCGTCGACGGTCTCCTTCAGCATGATCTTCTTGATCACGTCTTCCTCGCTGATCCCGAACTGCTGCGCCTGCTCGGGGATCTGCTTGTCCACCAGCGGCGTGCGCACGAAGCCGGGGCAGATCACGTTCGCGCGCACCTTGTGCTTCGCGCCTTCCTTCGCGATCACCTTCGCGAGGCCGATCAGCCCGTGCTTCGCGGCCACGTACGGGGCCTTGAGCTGCGACGCCTCCTTCGAGTGCACCGAGCCCATGTAGATGATCGAGCCGCCGCGGCCGGACGCGTACATGTGCGGCAGGACGGCCTTCGTCGTCAGGAATGCGCCGTCGAGGTGGATCGCGATCATCTTCTTCCACTCGGCGAACGGAAACTCCTCGAGAGGATGCACGATCTGGATCCCGGCGTTGCTCACGAGCACGTCGACGCCGCCCCACTGCTTCACGACCGCCGCCACGGCCGCATTGACTTGCGCCTCGTCGGTCACGTCGGCCGCGACGGACATCGCGGCCAGCCCCTGGTTCTTGAACTCGGTGGCCGTGGCCTCGGCCGCGCCGGCGTTCAGGTCGGCGATGGCCACCTTGGCGCCCTCGCGCGCGTACGTGAGCGCGATTTCCTTGCCGATGCCGCTCGCGGCGCCGGTGACGATGCAGACCTTGTCCTGTAGCTTCATGGCGATGTCGGTGGAGTGGGGATGCGGGGTTTGCGCACCTCGTGCTCGCGCAGCGCGGTGCGCGCGACCGAGGCGGCCTTGTCGTGGGGCTTCGGCGCGGTGAGGTCGTAGACGTGGACGCCGGTCTCGTGGTGCCGGCGATGGACCCAGCGCGGATCGTCGAGCGTGCGCTCCGTGTCGGCGCGGCCGGCGTCCCAGTGCTCGAGCATCGAGATGCGCGAGAACTCGTAGTCCTTCGACTGCGTCTCGTAGAGCTTGGAGCGGTAGATGAGGTGGACGACCGCCACCTCGGCCTCGCAACGCAGGTCGGCGAGCGCCTTGGCGTCGGCGTCGTCGCGCAGCGCGGCGGGCAGCTTGGCCATGAGGCGACGCGCGGCCTGCGCGATCGCCTGCTGCTGCAGCTCGATCGTCGTGTTCATGCGCGTGCGGCTCGAGTAGCGGATGTCCTTCTCCCGCTCGCTGACCTGCGCGAGGTCCTGCGGCAGCGGGCCGCGCGCAGGGAACAGGTCGACCTGGAACACGACGCGGCCGCCGCCGCCCGGCTGGTCGAGCACGTATTGCAGCGGCGTGTTCGAGACGAGCCCGCCGTCCCAGTAATGCTCGCCCTCGATCTCCACGGGGGGCAGGCCCGGCGGCAGGGCACCGCTCGCCATGATGTGACGCACGTCGAGGCGCTCGTGGGCCGTGTCGAAGTATGCGAAGTTTCCGGTGCGCACGTTCACCGCGCCGACCGAGCATCGCACTTCGCCGGAGTTCAGTCGGTCGAAGTCGACGAGCCGCTCCAGCGTCTCGCGCAGGGGTGCGGTGTCGTAGACGCTGATCGCACCGGGGGAGCCGGGCAACTGGAACGCGGCCGGCGGCACGCGCGGCGAGAAGAACCCGGGCACGCCGAACAGCATCGCGGCGAACGCGCTGCCGCGGTTCTGCCAGGCGCGCGCGATGCCGGGCAACGCGAACGTCGGCGCCGCGATCGGCTCGCTGACGAGCTCCCAGAAGGTGCGCAGACGTTCGACGCGCCGCTCGGGCGGGTTGCCGGCGATGAGCGCCGCGTTGATGGCGCCGATCGAGATCCCGCCGACCCAGTGCGGCGTCTGGCCCCGCCGCGCCAGCACTTCGTAGACGCCCGCCTGGTACGCCCCGAGCGCGCCGCCGCCTTGCAGGACGAGGATGCGCTCCTCGGCCGTGCGGGGCGCGCGCTGCTCCGACGCATGGCCCGCCGGCACGGCTCGCCGGTCGTCCCGCCGGGCGGCGCGGCGCGCGGTCTTCGCTGAATTCGCAGCCATCGACCGAAGAATACGCGAGCGTCGATGACGCGTCCGGGCGCGCTGACCATGGCATGCTGCGCGCGCGGCGTGGCGCCGCGGAGCACCCCCATGACTGCGCCCCTCAACGTGCTGGTCCTCAACGGCCCGAACCTCAACCTGCTCGGCACGCGCGAGCCCGAGGTCTACGGGCGCACGACGCTCGCCGACGTCGAGGCCGCCCTGCAGCGCGAGGCGCAGGCGCGCGGCGCCACCGTCGCGTGCTTCCAGAGCAACCACGAGGGTGCCCTCATCGACCGGATCCACGCGGCGCGCAGCGACGGCACGCGCTTCATCCTGATCAACCCCGGCGGGCTCACGCACACGAGCGTCGCGCTGCGCGATGCGCTCGCCGGCGTGGCCATCCCCTTCATCGAGGTGCACGTGAGCAACGTGCACGCGCGCGAGCCGTTCCGTCACCGCTCCTACCTCTCGGCGATCGCAGTCGGCGTCATCGCGGGTCTCGGGACGGGCGGCTACCTCGCGGCGTTCCGCCATGCCTGCGAATGCCTCGCGGCAGAGGGCGCAAAGGGCCGCTGACGACCGGGTCGCGCCTGCGGACTCAGGCGCGGTAGCTCGGATCGGCCCGGTCGAGCCGGCGCAGCAGCCCGGGCCACACGAGGGCCGAGCCGGCGCCCTTGGTCACCGCGCGGGCGGCGGCACCGGCGCCGCGCACGATGTCGGCATGCACCTCGGTGAGGTCGCCGCTCGCGAGCGTGCCCCCCGCCTGCGCCCGCACCTGGATCGCGCATGTCGACTCGAACACGTACATCGCCTGGAAAGCATCGGCGACAGTGGCCCCGACGGTGAGCAGCCCATGGTTGCGCAGCATGAGGTAGGTGTGCTCGCCGAGGTCACGCACGAGCCGCGGCTTCTCCTCGTCGCGCAGCGCGACGCCCTCGTAGTCGTGGTAGCCCAGGTCCGCCAGCACGAAGATCGACTGCTGCGAGATCGGCAGCACGCCGCGCTTTTGCGCCGACACCGCGACGCCGTTCAGCGTGTGCGTGTGCATCACGCACTGGATGTCGTGGCGGGCGGCATGCACGGCGCTGTGGATCACGAACCCGGCGGGGTTGATGGGGAACGGTGTGTCCTGCAGCACCTTGCCGTCGATGTCGATCTTCACGAGGCTCGACGCCGTGATCTCCTCGAACATCATCCCGTACGGGTTGATGAGGTAGTGCTCGGTACCGGGAATGCGCGCCGTGATGTGCGTGAAGACGAGGTCGTCCCACTTGAAGAGCGCGACCAGTCGGTAGGCGGCGGCGAGATCGACACGCGTCTGCCATTCCTCGCTCGAGACCTTGCCCTCGAGGCTCTTGATCGAGCGGGCGAGCTCGGTGGGTGCGTTCATGCGCGGCTCCAGGACGTGGCTGTGCCGCACATTCTGGCGCAGCCGGGCCACGGGGCTCCGGTGCCCGGGCTATCGCACGCGGGGCGACGGGCGATCGAGGGCGTCGCGCACGGCCGCGCTCGCGCGCTCCGCGGGGGCCCGGGACCTCAGTTCTGGCCTTCGGTCAGCGCGTCGAGCTGGAAGCGCCCGTCCTTGTTGACGAGCCAGATCTCCGTGTACTTGACGCCGCCCGAGAGCCGCGCCGGAATCGGCAACGGGCTCGCGCGCACCGTCATCTCCTGCACCGCGGCCGTGACATCGGGTGCGTGAGAGGGGCCACGGACCACCTTGATGTCGCGGGGCATGCCTTGCGAGTCGACGGTCGTCTCCAGCACGACGACGGCGTGGATCAGGGGCGGGAGGCGGCCCTTGTAGATGCGCGTGGGATACGACTCGTAGATGTGGCGCGCCACGTCCAGGCGGTATTCCTTGGCCGTCGCCGCTTGGGACACCTTCTGCGTCTTGTGCACGACCGGCATCGTGACATAGACGGAGTCGGCAGCCTGGGTCGGAACGGCCACCGCGAGCGCGCAGGCCGCGGCAAGTGACATGGATCGCAACATCGTCGCCCCTTCGACCGGGCCGGCGCCCGGGTGTCGTGTTTGCGCGCCTCGTGTGGACGCGCACCGCCGCTTCCCATCGACGTGAGCGGAGTATCGGAAGGGTTGCGGTTGGCCTGCAGCGGCCCGCGAACCGGAAGTCGGTCGCACGCTGCCATCCGTGACGCAGGTCACGGTGTCAGACGTAACGAAGTCCGTCAGCGGGGCGATCGCGTCGTCGCCGCGGCCGATGCGGGCGATGAGGCGGCCGCGCTCGCGAACGCCCCGGCCGACGCGGCGCGAGCGACTTGCGGTGCGCGCTGCAGCGCCTCGACCGCCTCCTGCACCGCGGCCGGGTCGTTGGCGCGCAGCGCGTCGGCCAGCGCGTGCGCCGCACCGCCTCGCAACTGCGCGTAGCGGCGCACGTAGTCGAGCTCCGCAGCCGAAGGTGCCCCGGGCGAGACGGTGACGGATGCCAGCTGCTCGAAGCTGTCCCGGTACTCTCGCGCCACGTCCGCGTCGATCCGACCGGCAAGGTCCTCGAAGCTCGAGCCGCCTTCGCGACCCGCATCGAAGATCGCTTTCCATCGTGCGTTGATGCGCCGCTCGTCGACGCGGAAGTGCTCGATCGCGCTGCGTGCCTCGCGCTCTTCGCTGAGGCGGTAGCGTGGCTCCGGCACATGCAGCGCGAGAGCCGTCGTCGCTCCCGTGAGGACGGCGGCTGCGAGCGCCCGCAGCGCGGGCGGCACCGGGCGCTCGCGGTCGAGGGCCCGTGCGAGCACGGCACCCAGCAAGGCGCCGGCGACGAACCCCCCGAGGTGCGCCGCATTGTCGATACCCGGGATCCAGAACCCGAGCGCAAGGGATGCGGCGGTGAATACCGCTGCGCCTCCGAACAGCCAGCGGAATTCCCTTCGCTCGATCGCGTGGCGCTCACGGGCGAGGCACACGAGAAGGGCTCCGAACACACCGAAGATCGCACCCGACGCGCCGCCCGACACGGCGCTGTCGCCGTGCACGATCAGCGAGACCAGGTTGCCTTCGAGACCTGCGCCGATGTAGAGCAGCGCGAAGCGCCACGAGCCGAACAGTCTCTCCACGAGCCGTCCGGCGTCCCACAGCGCCCAGACGTTCAAGGCGAGGTGCACGATCCCGAAGTGCAGGAACATGGCCGTGAACAGGCGCCACCATTCGCCGTCCTGCGTGGCCGGGCCGAAGTTCGCGCCCCACGCGAGTTGCACGGCGCTCGACCCGTGCCAGAGTCCCGCGCCGCGGGTCACCATCGTGGCGAACACGAGAAGGTTCACGGCCACCAGCGCCACGGTGACCGGCGTGTTTCGCCACGGCCCTCGCATGAGGTCGACGAGCCGCAGGTCGGTGGGTGGATCTGAGAAGGGCACGGCTGCCGCTCGACGAGCGCGGGACGACGGGGCCGGCGGCCGGCGTTTTGCCGCTCGTGCCGCGGGGGGCGCATTATCCGGCTGCGGCGCGCGTGCCCCCACGGCACGCCGTATGCCAACCATGCACGACGTACCTCGCGCGAAGCAGGCCATGGCGACCCCTCCTCACGACGCCGTCGCGGCGGCTCGACCTGGGACCCGCGATCGTGCCTCCGGCGCGCCGCCGGCCAACACGGCGGTCGACGCCACCGCGGAAAGCGACGGTGACAAGACGACAGGCCCCGGCGGGAGTGGCGCGAAGGGCGCCGCACCGGTGCGCCGCGCCGGGAATCGCACACCGCGATGAGCAGCGCCGCGCCGCGCCGAGGCCTCGCGCCCTGGCTCCGCGCTTCGCGCGTTCTCGCCGTGCTCGCGACCCTGGCGCTCGCCGCGCTTGCGCTCGCGTGGCGGCCGGTGATCGATCCCGTCGATCCGCCGGCCGCGAACGCGTTCGCGCCCGAGCTCGTCCGACGCGGCGAGCAACTCGCCGGCGTTGGCAACTGCGCGGCCTGCCACACGCGCCCCGAAGGTCCTTCGCTCGCCGGTGGCGTCGCCCTGTCCACGCCGTTCGGCGTCGTGTACGGCACGAACATCACGCCGGAGCCCGAGACGGGCATCGGTCGCTGGTCCGAGCCGGCGTTCGTGCGCGCCATGCGCCGCGGCGTGGACCGGGAAGGTCGGCATCTGTACCCTGCGTTTCCGTACGACCATTTCGTGCGCACCGCCGACGAGGACCTGCATGCGCTGTATGCGTACCTGATGACGCGCGACGCGGTGCGAGCGCCTGCGCCTGAGAACCGCCTCGTCTTTCCGCTGGGCTTCCGGCCGCTCATCGCGGGCTGGAAGCTCCTGTTCCTCGACACGGAGCCGATCACTGCGAATCCGCGCTCGAGCGCCGAATGGAACCGCGGTGCCTATCTCGTGCAGTCCCTCGGCCATTGTTCGAGCTGCCATTCGCCGCGAGA
>Ga0335069_10004013_pt1 | contig 21970 bp, 42 predicted proteins | sample Lox_Sample_11_FD_206714 | JGI IMG/M metagenome (GOLD analysis project Ga0335069, IMG submission 206714) | Soil microbial communities from Loxahatchee National Wildlife Refuge, Florida, United States - Lox_Sample_1.1 | ecosystem: Environmental > Terrestrial > Soil > Wetlands | place: USA...
CTGGAGCCAGGGAAACTTCGAGGCCGCGGCGCATCTGTTCGCGGATAACCTCCAGGAGCAGACCAGTGGAAGCTTCCGCCCGCAGGACCAGGGCATGCTCAGGAACTCCTTCGGCTGGCTTGGACGTGCGTGGGGCCAGCTCATGACCATGCCGATGCAGATGAATGACCTGCGGCTTCGCGTAATGACGAAAGGCACCCCCGGGCAGCGCGCTCTCACCATGAGCATCATGGCCAAGAACATGGCGATGATCGCGGCAAGCCTCAACATTGTGGGCATCGACGGCTCAAGCTACCTGCCGTGGAATGACCTGACGGTGAGCGGTGGCCCGAGCTCGCAGCAGGTCATCATGGTGATCCAGGCAAGCTCGGCGCCCACGGCACAGGAGCGGGATCAGGCGTTGAAGAGCCTGCTCCTTAACGTAGCGCAAGACATTCCGTTTGCCACCTACGTAAAGCGGCTCATCAAGGCGAATGACTACCTGAAGCAGGGAGACGCGTGGAAAGCGATGCTGGCGGTGACGGCTACACCCATCGCGCGTGGCTCACTCAAAGACATGTTTACCGGGAAGGGCTACCAGACGAAGAAGTGAGGCGAAGCAGGAGGGCATCCAGTTCATCTTCGTAGAGGATGACGGTGCGCTTGGAGGCGAGCAGCGTGAACACCACGCGGAAGTGCTTCTTGTCCAGCGCTATGGAGTACTCCTCGCCGAGGTACGGTTGCAGGCTGGGAAGGGAAAACACCTTCTTCTTGAAGCGGTTGCGGCGCCATTCCAGGTAGTGGTACGCGTCGGCTCTTGTGCAGCCGACCAGGCGTTCTATCGCCGACGGCCGTAGCGGCATCTGTACGTCAGGGTGCGCGGAGTGCCACTTCGCGACGACGCCAGGTGGCTTTCCGAACTTCCAGCGGTTACGCTCGGTGAGGCCCTGCTCGGTGGGCTTCACGCCGGCTTTGCGTACCACCATGCACACCGTGTAATTGCTGCAACCCACGAGGTCCGCGACCTTCCTCGTGCTGCCAAACACCTTGTATGCGCGGACGATCTTCTCGTAGTTGAACATCGGACGAGCGGGCATCAAAGATTTCCTATCAACTTGTCAAACCAATCAGCAATTGGATTAGCTAAAAACCATCCAAAGCTAAACGTAAGCAAAGCCCCAACTGTTAGTGCAACCCACCATGGTAGAAGTGTTGAAACTCCGGCACTTATCAAGATTATCAAAACACTTCCAGCCATGAACACAACCATCATGAATAGGAACGTAAGGAAGTCTTTCATGTCCCATCCTCCGTTACCTTCTTGGCAATATAGCGGTAGACCTCATCTCCGGTGCGCTTGGAGAAGTCCACCGTCGCTCCGTCCTTCCTCACAATCTCTATGGTGCTTGCCTGCAGCATGTGCGTGATGATGATGTCCAGCTCGCTGGCGGTGATGCGCTGGCCGTTCAGGATGTCCTTACGCGAAGCCTTCTTCTTCTGCTTAAGGTAGCGTTCCACCTTGTCCAGCTTCATCCAGAAGGCGTCGGTGCGGACCTCGCCGAACATGGCCGGATACGTTGCGGCGGTGCGCTGCATGATGCGGATGGCGTCGGTGACATCCTGCCGGCTGATGACCTTGCCTTCGTCGTAACGGGAAGCTTTGAGGACCAGGGCCAACTTCAGTACCTGAATATCAAATCTACTGCTTGCGTAGGGCTGCTCGATGCTTGTCTCCAGGTCATCTTTCCACTTCCCGTACCAGTCGTTGTAGACAGCCTGCGCGCCGTCGTCGAGGGTGTGCTCTCCCAGCGTATGCTCGGCTATCCAGGCAAGCCTCTTTGCCAGTTCATCAATTCCGAGGCCAGCTTTGATCGGCATGGGGAAACGTCTCGCACTTCTGCGCTGAAAGACCATGATGCACCGGGAGATGAATCCATCCTCCGTAGCAACTGCAGGAATGCTTTGCTGCAGGCCGCGCGGAGTTGTCGCTCCGAGAAAGTTCGTGCAAAGGTAACGGAGGTGTTCAGAACCTCTCCCGATGGTCTCGTTATGCCAGTCATCTTGCGGATCGTATAGGTCCATGAGTAGTTCCGTCGTCGTGCTCGCATAATCCTTCTTTCCAAGCAGGGTCGCCAGCTCTGGCACCACGATGCAGACTTCGCTCGTGGGCTTGCGCTTCGTGGAGCCGATCTCCACGGGCCTCTTCTTCCTCGTGTCCATCTTGTGCACCAGAGCCTCTGGCGTGGCCTTGTTCTTGATGATGCGGAAGTTGTAGGAAAGCTCGCCGTTTCCGTTCTTCAGGGCTTCGTTGCCCTTGAGGACGCGGATGGCGGGGTTTTTTATGTGCGTGTAGCACTCCTGAAAGACCTTCAGGCCATGCGAAATGGTGGTACCCTTCTTGACCACACCCGGCGGTCCTACGAAGATCACGTAGAAGTTCGCAAAGAGCTTCTCATCCGCCCAGCTTATCCACGCTTCGCGCTTGATGGCGGAGCTAATGAAGAAAATGCTCGCCCAGAGGGCGAAGGCCGTCGGCGTCTCGTAGCCGCGAAGGTGCGAACAGAAGTCGCTGATGAAGCCCGGGGTCTTCGGAAGGTTCGCGTCCCATGGATCAGTGTAATGCCATGGACCGCTTTCCCAGAAGCGTTCTTTCTTGGGCAGGGCTCCTTCGCAAAATGGTGTGGGCTTCTGGGGCGGCAGCATCTACGCAAGGTCCTTCACTTTATTTCTTCCCGAAGAAGCGCAAAAATGATCTGGGCAATCTGGGGGACGATTGCGTTACCGAGACCTCTAAGCTTGTCCACCCGAGCGGGTACCCCATGAGCCACTCGACCCACGTCGGGTTCAACTGACCACTGACCACGTTCATGCCACGACTCTGGAGGCCGTCCCGCCTGTTCGCCGTTGGCGTTGGAATCTGCTTCACGACCCATGACAGGCACGGGCTGTCCCTGTTCGCGTCGTTCGGGCTCTTGCTCGCTTCGCTTGCTCTCGGAGTTGGCCAAAGCTTCACGGCCGTATTCAAGGGCAGACTGTTCCTCTCGAACTGACTCGGCCCCCCGTCGTTCGATGAGTCCTGATCCGTGGGGGTAGGCCACAATCCAGATGCGCTCCCGGCGGTGCGGCGCTCCGACGTCGGAAGCGCGTATATCACTCCATTCCGCATCGTACCCGATTTCGGCAAGCGACTGGAGTACTTCTTTAAGACCTTTGCTGGCAAGGTTTCCGACATTTTCAATAATCGCGTAGAGCGGACGAATCTCCCTAATAAGACGGCGGTACTCCCACCAGAGTCCGCTGCGTGACCCCTTGATCCCGGCACCCTTACCGGCGACGGAAATATCCTGGCACGGAAATCCTCCGGTAAGAATCCACGAACCGTCGCATCCGTCAGCGTCACGCCCGGCTGATGAGTCGCAGTTCTCGGATACGCCGCTGCTCCGCTTGAAGCCGAATCCTGACCTGTTGGCGTCGGCCACAAGCGCCTTGCCGTCGATCTCTCGGATGTCTCCAAGGGCGATGGCCTTGGGGAAACGCTTTTTGTAGAGCCTTTCACAGAACGGCTCGACTTCCGAGAAGTAGTGTTTTTTGAACTTGATCCCTGCCCATTTCGCTCCAAGTGCAAACCCTCCTATTCCCGAGAACAAGTCAAGATAGTTTATCGTCACTTCATCTCTCCCCAATTGCGGCCGCACTTGATTTCGGTAGGGAACCTTACCGTATGTTCACCTATCGTGTACTCCGCTTCCATACGCTTTCGCAGCAGGGCGATCACAGCCGACTTCTGGCTTGCCTTGCACTCCACGAGCAGGCTGTCATGCACCTGCAGCAGGATGCAGGGAGCAGGCGACATGCCTGAGAAGTCCTTGTGCAGGAGTATCATGGCCTTGTTGATGATGTCCGCGGCGGTGCCCTGGATAGGGGTGTTCAAGCCTTCCCGCTGGATTTCTTCGTCGGTTCCAAGGAGGATTCTCTTTCTTCCGAAAGCGTTGCAAACACTTCTATCCTGAAGGCTCGCTTGCCGTGTCCTGCTTGCCCAAGCATCATATGCAGGATGTCGTCGGCGATAGTTTTCGTCCACCTCGCAAAACCGCGCGTAGGTAAGGCCAAGGGAGGGTACCTCCTTGGCAACACGCTCATAGATCCCGCGGAGTCCACCACCATAATTTCTGCCAAAGACAAATATCTTTGCGGCTCGACGGGCAAGGGACCAGGTGGGTGCTTTCTCGTCGATGCCAAAGAGGTCTTTGCAGTTCTGGTCATGGATGTTTTCTCCTCGCTGGAAGGTGTCGATCATCGGAAGATCGTTCGCTAAGTATGCGAGTACACGTAGCTCAAGATTCGAGTAGTCAGCTTCGAGAAAGATGTTTCCTATGCCGGCGACGAACAGGTGCCTTGCGTCTTTCGGGACATTCATCAAGTTCGGCGAATCGCTCGCCAAACGTCCTGTCTTAGTTCCATGTATCTTAAAAGACGTATGGACTCTTCCATCGGTCCAGGAAGGAAAGTCAGTATAGGTAGAGAGTAGCTTTTGAGTTTCCTGATAGCCTCGGAACGACTCGATAAAACGGAGCGTTTGCTGGATGATCTTCTTCTCTGTACGGTACTTCTCCTTGTTCACGAACTTGCCCAGCATTTGCAGGCGGTTGTTGGCGGCGATGCTCAGGGAAAGCAGAGCCTCCTCGTCGGTGGAAAGCTTGCCGCTGTCCGTGGTGCGCTGGCGCTTGGCGAGCCAGAGGGGCTTCACGTGCTGCGCAACGTTTACCAGCGTGCTTGCCGCCGCATACTTCTTCGTGTCCTTGCGCTTGGCGGTGTTGACAACCTCCAAGGCCTTATCGAACTGTGGAGAGCGATAGCCGTAGAGCAGAAGCCGCAGGTGATCGCCGCTTCCTAACTCAAAGCCCTTGGGAAGATGGAAAGAAGCAAATATCTCGTCGTGTGTTTGCGCCAGGGATCGAGAAAGCTTAGACTTCCACCGACGTAAAGCGGACTGGTCAAGAGCGATCCCACGTAGTTGCGCAGCCACGAGAACGTCAACGAGAGGTAGCGAGATTTCGTGGTAAATACTTTCAGTCCCAGACGCCCGAAGGTCATCGAGGAGCGGTGCGAGCGTTTGATGAAGTACGACGGCATCCCGCAGGTTGTAAGTGCGAAGAAGATCGTTTTCCAGGTCGCCCAGTCTTCCCGACCGAAGGATAACATCGTCCTTCCAATATGGAGTGTTGCCATAAATGGAAACGATGTAACCGAGGTTGTGTGGAAGCTCTGGATGGATTGCGTGGTGTATGAGAAGCGAATCATGCGCGATGTTCTTGACTTCATAGCCATGGTACCTCAGGTGGGTGACGTCAAAGAGGGCGTTTTGGAAGATGAGCGGACAGGTGGCAAGCAACTTCGCCAAAAGCTTCTTCGCTTCATGCTCATCCCCATTGACCCAATATGGTTGATAACCCTTCTCCAGGAAGGGGATCGAGATAGCTTCCTCGCCGCTCGTCGCGAGACCCACAACGAAGATGTCAGACTTGTCGGGGCGTAACCCCGTAGTCTCAATATCAACCGCGATCAGGGAGCGTTTCCCAACCGCTTTCTCCACAAACTCTTCGACGTCCCCAAGCGTGGGCGAAGTCAAGAACTTCTCGCGTGGCGGGCGGTATGTGGTCTGTGACAGGTTCTTCGCCTTGCTCAGGTCCGCGATGAACGTCGGGATCTGTTTCTGCTGACCACGCAGGAGAAACGCTGGATGGAATGTCGGTAACGCGAGTACCTTTCTCTCCTTGCCCGAGATGATCAAAACTGAACCCCGTTGCTTCGTTATCCCCGTCGGCAAACCAAGTGCTGACAAAGAATGGTTGCCGAGCGGCACCACTACGCGGAGTCCATGTGACTTCAAGTATTCCATCTCCGAAGAGAAACCTTTCGCGCAACACTTCAGTGCCTCGCTTCCTTCAAACGAATCCAGTTCGTTGTTCGTCGGCCTGCACGGGATGACGTTGCAGATGCTCGTGCGAAAGCGCTCTATCCCAGCCTGCGCCAGCGCCGCGTTAAGTAGGCGACCCGCTGCTCCAACAAAGGGCCTGCCCTGCGCATCTTCCTCACTACCAGGCGCCTCGCCAAGGATCGCCAGCGCGGACCCCTCCACGATCTCGGAATACACTTTGTGACGATCACGAAGAGGGCAAACGGAACATCGGGAACCATTTTTCTCACGGTTAAACCTCAAGGGCCGCGCCCTTACCGAAGTGCATAGTGATCAAAGGCGATGCCGGTGAGAAGGCCGGCGACCGCGGACACCCCACGCCAAAGCCATTCCTGCTTCAGGGCCTGCTCCTGCGCATTGCTCAGCGTCTGCAAGTCCAGGATCGTCTTGGCATCCACGGGCTGCTGCGCCAGCGCCGTGGTTGCCCGCTCCATGTCGTCCCGCATGAGCAGGAAGCCGACGGCGTCCAGGGTGATGTGCTCGCCGTCCGGCAGGATGATCAGCGTGCCTTCAGGCAATACCTTGGCCTCGCTGCTTGCGATGACCACCGTGCCGAGGAAAAGAAGCAGTGCGATGCCGGCGATGAGCAGGAGCTTCTTCATAGGGCGGCCTCCGATACCTTCCTGAGCAACGACGCAATTTCACTTAGTGTCACATACATGAAGTTGCTGAACTCGTTTTTCTTCATGCGAAGTTCCAAGTCGATAAGGGCAACTTTCAGGATGTATGCCTGTTCCTCGTCGAGTTCCAGAAGGTACTTCATCACTGCCCCCCTGTCATCTTGTTGAAGCGTGCGGCGAGCGCGTCGTCGCTGTCCTTCTTGATCTCCTCGGCGATGCGCTTCTTCTCGGACTCGGCATCCGCTACGATCTTGTCGGCGGCAGTGGGGCCTGCTCCCTTTCCACGCAGCACCAACGCGAGGACGCCGGCGACACCTGCGAGGAATGCCAGCACGTAGCCCAGCCATTTAGGTACTTTCATGCTCTTTCTCCTTTTCTACGCACACGGTAGGGTTTGTTCCGTACCTCGTGATACGGTAACAAACCCCCGTCGGAAGCGTCAGGAACACCACCTGCCCGGGGATCATGCCTTTCGCCGAGATGACGCCGGTCTTGTCTATGGTGATCTCGATCATGGTGGTTATTCCTCCCGGACCGGTATGCCCTGGCGGTAGGTTTTCCCAAGCACGCGGAAGCCGGGGTGCCTTCGCAGAAAGTCAAACACCTGATCGCCGTCGTTGTCCCGGTGCGGCAGCAGGTAGCAGTAAGAAGCGATGTGAATGCTGGCGAGCGCAGGGTCCGCGATGGGGCCGCCTCGCGACGGCGAATAGCGTATCTCATTCGCGGCGTACATCGGCCAGGGGTCCTCGTCGATGAGCACGATCTTGTAGAGCACTTTCTCGGACCAAGGGCGCTTTTCGTTGCCGCGGACCTCGGCGACCACACCGTAACCCTGCTCCTGCAGGGTGCTCACGAGCATGTAGAGTGCGTCGTTTCCGTTGTCGTGGATGTCGCCGCAGATCTTGACGAGCACGGACCTTGCAAAGCTCGTGATGCTGCGAATCAGCGCGGTGACGGCCACCGGCCTGTCCTTTCCCAGCTCCACGTGCACCAGCGGAAGGCCGTCCACCATTCCACCGCGGGCGGTGGACATGTGCAGCTCGGAGACGTATAGCGATTCGCTTATGCTCATCAGCCTTTCTCCTTAAAGGAAGCCGGCAGGAACGCTTCCGTGTTGGGGAGGGTAACCACTCGCCGTCCTGCCGTACTTCCACGCGGCAACGCCGCAAAGGCGGAGGGTGGAGTTGAACCACCGCTTTCCCATCTCCGCCAAGGGCGGGCTTTCACCGCCCGGCTTGTCAGGTATGGAGCAGGATGGTTACCTGCTCCGGCCTGCGTCAGTCCTCCGCGAAGGTCTTCGATTCCGCGAGGCTCACCGCGGCCCATCTCTGGTAGGTGGTGCCTTTCTCGTCCGGCTTGCTTTCCCACGCCTGGATAGCGATGGTCTTGCCTGCAAGCTTCTTGGGCTCGGGCTGGTTTCCCGTGGTCTTCACGCCCGCGGCGAGGTAGACCGACTTGTACTGGTCCACCGTAAAGCGCTTGCCGTTGTCGTTTACCAGATCCGGGTCCACGTTCAGAAACCAGGACACCTCCTTTCCCTCCATGTCGGAGCCGTCAGCCTGCTCGGGTCCTCCCAGGATCGTCGTGCGAAGCCGCACGTTGGTATTCTTGGGATTTTTCTTGTTCGGGCTCTCCAGGCACTCGATGATCTCCACCTTGAACTCACCGTCGAGCTTCTTGAAGTTCCGCCTCTCCGCCCCCTCGCTGTCCCCGAATCCCGGGATTCCGCTTCCGACGCGCGTGCTTGCCGTCTTCGCCATACGCTATACCTCTTTGCGCTTACCGTCCGCCGACGTATTCGTTGAAGGTCAACGACCTTCTTTGCTTTTGTACTTGGTTCCGCAAACAGGGCAGTAGTTCATCTGTGGAAGTGCACTGTAGTTGATGACCTGTATGTAGCCATGCGGGTTGAAGTAGTTGTTGATCGTCTGCATGGCACGATGAACGTTGGAGAGATCCGCCCATTTCTCTATGGCGTCTTCGCAGCACATGAGCGGGTGGTCACCGCCATCACGGTCGATCCGTATTCCGACTTGAACGGGACCGCTCACTTGCTTCCCCTCGCCCAGCGCGCAAGCTCCTTGCCATGCGCTTCGGTGAGGAGTTCTTCGCGCAGGGTGTAGGATAGCTTTCCGTCATCGTCCGTCTCCGGCACCGCGAACAGCCCCGTCATGTCCTTCGTGGGCTTGGCGAGATGCTTGTCGTTGATGAGAAAGCAAAGCGGAAACTCGTACTCGAAGCCGTCGCGCTGCACGGGGCCGAGGCCGATCTTGCGCGGAGCCGACACCGTCTTTCCCATCTTGTTGACCTGCTCCTCCATGACATACTGTTCCTTCGCGCGTACGCACACGATGTTCGGCACTTTCAGGTGCACGAAGAAGTCGATGAACTCGGAGTGCTTTTTGGAAGGTTCCTTCCACTTTGCCATGCTGTTGGATGCGGGGCTCTCATCCACCTGCTGCAGGATGCCGCCCTGCCCGTTCCACTCGTAGGTTACCTGATCGATGATCAGGAAGTCGGCGTTGGCGGGGGGTTTAAGCGCGTCGCGGGCCGCGTTCAGGTAGCGCTCCACGGTATACGGTGCCTTGAGCGCGATGACGCCGAAAGTAAACTCGTCCGCGTAGTACTGACTGCGCTCGTTCTCGGTGTCTATGACCACGATGCGCTTGGCGCCGTAGCCCGTGGCCAGGCGGAGTGCGCTCTTCGTTTTTCCGCTTCCGCTCGCCCCCATGAGCAACACGCTTGGCGTGATGGCACTCCTGCGTGCCTTCTTTACCTCGAATGCCATACGCTATCTCCTGTTTTCTACGTAGATCCGGGTTGTTACCATAAGAGCAGCAAAGCCCACAACCGACAACCCCAATGCCACCCAGCTCCACCCATTTTTGAAATGCTCCGCGAAGAAACCCCCAAGGTAGCCTGTAATCCAAAGACCCCACAGAAACCAAAACAGGTTCTTCATGCTTTCTCCTTTTTCTTGGACTTCGGCGGCAGCACTTTCGGAAGCGTGCGCACACCCAGAAGCGCAGTCCGCTGCTTCCACGGGTCGCGTGCGAAGCCTCCCGGTAGCGGACCGCCTTCCTCTAACTTTTCCCGACAAATATCAGCGAACTCGCAACGACGATTGTATGAAATGCATTGGCTGGTGGTACGGGGGAAAAGCGCTTCGGGGCTGGCGGCACGCGCACCGCCAAGAGCCCTGACCCTTCCAGACATATCAAGAAGATCACTCATGACCCCCTGCTCGTAGGACCACAGCTCATAGTCACTGCGGGTGATCAGGTTGCCGCGACGCAGCTCGATGTCTTCTGACTTTCGGCTGTTCCTGTTCCAGTAGATGATGTCCGGCACCACGCCGTTGGCCTTCTTGCCCGTGGCCTTCCACCAGGCGTAGAGGTAGGTAGTCGCCTGATCCCCCAGCGCCACGACGTCCTCCTGCAAGTTCGCCGAGAAAAAGCTCGTCTTCGTTTCAAATATGTAGACAGCGCCATTGCTTGCCTGTAGGACGGCGTCCGGCTTGACGGTGATGGTGTACCCGTTTGGCAGCCGAACCTCAAAGACCTTCTCGACAGCAAGAATCTTATAGTTTGCCAGGTCGTTGCGACCAAACATGTTCGCCCAAGCGTAAAGCATGAGCGGACCACGCTCGAGCAGGAACGGGTAGAAGCGATCCGCTTCTTCGATAAGGTCACGGTCCTCTCGGAGCGTCTTCTTGAAGGCGGCCACCGCCTTCTCCACGGATCGCGTAAGGTAGAAGCTTGCCTTACCGGCATGGAACGCGCCTCCGAAGATGAGCATGAAGGGCTTCTTGCTCGGCGTTATGCCAAGGATGTTCTCCAGGTACCAGAAGCGCTTGCAGTTCTTGAACTTCTCGATGAAGTGGAAGCCGCTCCGCGTGCCGCCCTGCTTTTTCATGCGTGGGGGTGATTTTACCATATGCACGTTAGTTTGTCAAACTTTTTCTTTGGAGATATTGCGCAGGGAACTCAGCGCGGAGTCGTTATCCGAGGGTATGCCTTTCCTGATCCGCACCGTCTCCACCTCCCTGAGCGCACGCTGCACCCTCGCGGCCGACGGCAAGCCCGCGGCGGAGATGTTCATGGCAAGGGAAGCTTCAAAGAACTCCCTGTACAGTGCCAGTTCCTTCTCAAGCTCCGCGTGCTCCTCCTGGAGGCGTTCGTACTTTCTCTGCAGCTCACCGGGGTTCATGTGTTCTCCTTCTTGGGATAGGTTGAGTAGCTGTCCAAGCCCAGACGGCTTTCATCCGACGGCCAGGGGCGGCTGAGGGCTCCGCGGCGCTCGGTGCGCGCCTCGATCTGCCTGCCCATGGCGATGATGCGCCGCTCCATGAGCAGGGACTGGATGCGCTTGCGGATCTGCCACCAGGGGATGAGCCAACGCCTACTCACTTCCCGCCTCCTGCGCTTGGGTCGTCCACAACGGGGCCGCACCACCTACCGCCATCCCAATGACGAACCACTCCATCCGTCTGTGTTCGGCAGTTTTTGAGTTTTATCGCCCGGCCATTCACAGACTTCCTACAACCCTTGCATCTCCATCCAATCGCGGCCTCGGGAGGGGTGGATACCGTTCCGTCACCTTCGCAGGTCGGACACAGTTCTCCCGCCTCTTTGGCATCCCCTGCGGTTCGGAACAAACCATCGCGCTCATCCAGCCTTCCCGCCTTTTTGCACTCAGGACATGGAATGGTCGGCCCGGCGGGGGCGGGCGTCTCGTCGGGGTAGCGGCGGAGGGCTTCGATCAGCTTCCTGTCCATGTCGCACTGAACCTCCGTGCAGTTATCCCATGATCCAACGTGGTGAGATCGGGTCTGGTACTCGTTGTGATTTTCCATCGAAAGCTGGATCAGTCGCGCCATTACTGATCCCAGCAATGCATCACGCTCTTTCTGGCTCATGGCTTCCTCGCTTCTTGCTGGTAGACCGTGGGTGGACTATCGCAGCCATGGGGACATCTCGGAGGCTTGACCTCGTTGTTGAAAGGCAGTGTTGCCAAGCACTCGGGGCAGATCCATTCCCATCGCGGATTCTCTTTGAGCTTCATCCCTTCGTCTCCTTTGGCGGCTGGGCGCGGAGGGCGGCACGGGCCATGAAAAGATCACGGTTGATGAGGTGACTCCCACCAATGTTGAGGCTCATGCTGTGCTCGATCCAAGGTCGTTGGTCGGCCTCAATTGCGAACGGTCTGAGCGCCTCCCGAAGCTTATCAACCTCGTCCCTCAGCCCTCCATCGGGAGCAGGGGCGGTGAGGGCGTGTTCGTACTCGCGCTTCCATCGCGCTTCGCCCTGTTCTGCTCGCATACGCCCCGCCCTCTCCTTCGCGGCAGCTCTGGACATTTCTTCAAGTTGTTCCCTCAGCCCCGTCCCCTCGGCCGGATCGGGCGTAGTCAGGTTTGCCTCTCTTCGCGTCCAGCAATCGTTACACAGAAGGAAGGTCTTTCCGTGATCCATGAACCAATGATGCTCGGCATCTTCCACGGGACTTTCACAGGAATAACAAGCAACCGGATCGGGCGGGTGGGAGACAAGGAATCGGAAAGCCTTGAGAAGATCCTTTAGTGCTTCCTCACTACGGTTACGTGAATCGGCCTCTATCCAGTCGGCCGCCTTCCTTCCCAACTCCAGCGCCTTCCTCAGTTCATCCGTCTGGCTCATTGCTTCACCTCGTCAAAAAGAGCCGAAATGATGCGGGGAACTATTCGCTTTGCTGTTTTATCTATGTACGCCCCCATCTGTGAAACCAACTCGGGGCCTCCCACACCATCCCACTTTCGCATCTCACGCAGGATGGAATCGGAGATCAGTTTAGCCACCCGTTCCCGACCCTCGGTGCGCAGGCGGTCCACGTCGGAAGCGAGGTAGACCGGCTCGTCCGTTTCGTGAACCTGCATCGTTGACATTGGAACCTTTCCATCAACCCACCAGCGCTTCATTCCCCTTCCCTCCTAAAGCTTCGATCCGATGGAAGGATTGACCCGGGCGAGAAGCTCAGTGGCTCCTGCCACGGCCGGCCCTAGGCGTTGCTCTCGCTCCTTGTACATCTCGACGGCCTTGGAAAGCTCGGCGATCTTCCGCTGGTAGCGCTCGCGGATGTCCTGGCCGATGACGTTGGGCATGTGCTCCACGTCGAAGGTCCAGCGCCGGTTGGCCTCGCGCTTCCCGAAGTGGTAGGAGAGCCACAGGAGCCCCGCGACCACGAGGAGGGTGAGGAGAAAGGCCCCGAGTGCGGGTACGTGGAACCCGAGGAACTGGAAGAACTCGATGAAGACCATGTCTATATCCCCCTCTCGTCGCGCTCGCGGAACTCCTGCTTTCTGCTCGAACGTGTCACTACATAAGCTTCCCAGTTTCGGCCAAAATCAATCTTGAACAGTTTCATTCGCCTATGGCTTTCATGCACGCTCCTTGAGCGACCAGTTGATGCCGCTCCATTCGCGGCTAAGCGAGTAGAAGGTTTGCGAGTGGTCTCCGTGCACATACACTTCCCGTGCGTCACCATGCCTGAACTGCATGATGCCTTTCATGCCGGTGAGGAGGTAGGCGGCGGAGCAGAGCCTGCAAGGATCACGCTTGGCATAATGCTCGATGTACTCTGCGCGGCGGGACATGAGCGTCGGCCAGTCGTCGCGGAGCACGTTGCCAAGCAGGTTTTTGTCACGCGCCGGCACACGCTCGCAAAGCAGCACATCCCCGTTGAAGAGCACCACGGGATTGCCTTCCTGGAGCGAGTGACAAAGCTCGGAGCTTATTGTCGTCGGACTGTTCAGCTTGTCCCCGTAGCGGAAGAATCTGCTACGTAGAACGAAATCTACACCTCGCTCGAACAGCCAGTGCTTTACGAAGCGCTCAAACTCCACCTCGCTCTGCCCATTTTCCACCCAGCGCACGGCGATCCACGGGGTGGGGCGGCCTGCTCTCAGGCGGATAGCTTCCTCCACGAAGTGCTGCGCTCTGGCGAATGGTATCTTGCCTCGGCGCACGGAGTAGCTGTGTTCACACTCGCCATCCATGCTTACGATGAAGACGTAGCACGGCGTACCTTCTTCGGTAAGCAATCCGATGTAGCGTTCACCCACGAAGCCTGCTATCGGTATCGATACCCTCATCCTCTCTTCCTTGAAGCGTTGGATGAAGTAAGGAAAGTCTTTGTGAAGAAGCGAATCTCCGTGGTACTGGGGAAGCCACATTGTGCCGGGCTCAACTCCCTTGAGAGCGGCTTCGAATATCTCTTTCGTCATGTCACCGTCACGCGGCCCTGTGACGAATGACCGAAAACACCCTTCGCACCCGGCAAAGCATCGGGCTGAAAGTTCAATTACAACGTAAAGTGGCTTCATCTCTGCAGCCTCATGCTCTCGGTGTGCCTCTGCCCCTGGTCATGCACCAGTTCCATGCGCTTGCCGCAAAGCTCTTCACGGCCCCGGAACGCCTCCATGCCGCCCACGGGCTCGTAGTTGATGGTGTCCACGAGGGGTGATGCGAGCAGGTCCGGCAAGATGCTGCTTATGTCTCCGTCACTATGATAGATGGTGTCCATGCCGTAAGACTTCGCGAGCGCAAGGAGTCTCGCGTGCTCTGCGAATATCCACTTCTTCCAGGTGCGCGGGTCCACGAACAGACCTTGGTTTCCGGCGACGTCATCGCCAAGCATGAAGTACGCGAGGTGTCCGCCCCATGCCTCGAGCAGCTTCTTGTTCCACACCAGGAAGTGATCCGTGATCGGGTGCAGGTCCGGCTGCCGCGTAAGCAGCTCCTCGTAGCCCAGGAAGCGTGCGGCGGTGGTGAACACCGACTTCATGTTCCTCGTTCCAAACGGAAAGCCTCGGCCTTCCACGATGAATGAGCACCAGTCAAAGTGCACAAGCAGGTCAGGCATTTCTATCCTGCCCAGCGGCTTGCTCACGTAGGTGGCTTGCTGCCACTCCCCGCCCTGCACCGTGGTGTTTTCCCAACCCCAGGGGATAGTGGACACCTGCTTTGGCAACACGTTGCTGAAGGTAATCATGGCCGGTACACCACGAAGCCCACGTAGCTCTCATCCAGCTTGGCCTTGCTCAGGTCCTGGGTGCTTCCCGGCGTATGCCCGGCGCTGCTTCCTATGCCGGCGTAGAACAGGTTTCTCTGCAGCTTTACGTGCTGCACGTCGAGCGAAAACATGACGTCGTTCAACGTCTGCACAAACATTTCCTTGCTGGCTTCCTCGACGATAACCACGCGAAGACCTTTCATGTGCTCCTGTCTCCATCCTTCATGAACTTCTTCCAGAAGAGACCGCGGAGCCGCCGCCCTTGCTCGGTGTCTTCCGCCGTTTGCATCTCGCTCGGGTGCAGGTAAAACTCATAGTAATCGGTGATCAGCGCGTCGATGAACACAGACAACGCCTGCTCGTAGGTGCGGCCGGCGGAAGTGTAGCCGCGGAGAAAGTCCTGCCCAAGGATGCTGATGCCGCCGACGTCGCAGAGCACACGCAGCTTAAGCGGAGCGTGAAGGGGAATGCTAATCAGCGTCTCTTCCTTCTCCCAGGAAGGAGAAAGGTTTTTGCTCATAGCGAAAAGCCTTCCCCGCTTTCCACGCGGTCCACGGAGGCCAGGGCGTTTTTCAGAAAGACGCGGGCGGCGGAAGCGGATGCCATGGACGGTATCCTGCTTGCGGCATTCAGCGTGGTCAGCTCTTCGCCAAGCGGTGCGATATGGCCGACGACGTAAAAGCCAATCGGCTTCATGCCGTAGTCCTCGCACGCTCCAAGCACGATGTAGGCAAGCTTTGCCAGGAAGTTGCCGTAGTAGCCTTGCTTGGGCGGCGAGCCATCCATGTAAGTGGCCGCAAGCGCTTCCACGATGCGTATGCGCTCCTTGGCAAGGGCATCGCCATCAGGCAAGGGGCTTTCCCTCCCGCACGAGCTGGTTGATGGCGTCCACGAGCTGGCCGAGAGTCATGGGCTTCGCTTCAGGTTGGATCATGTGAGTGTCAATGACTTCATCGTTGCCATGGACACGTATTCTGTTACACATGGCGCGAACCGCTCGTTGTTCCTCCGGAGTAGACCATGGATTGTCAACCATGTGGCGGAGTTCCTTGATCAAGCGATCGCGCTCATCCGCGCGCGCCATGGAAATCGAGCCCTTCAGGTACCTGAGTTCCGCCTCCACTTCATGCTTGGGAATCCAAAGGTCCACCAGCATGCTGTTTGGAGGGTCTACAAGCTTTCCTTCTCCATCTCTCCACTTCTCGGTCATTTTACAGTCTCCTCTTCGCTGGCGAGGTCCTCGCCCTGGCCTTCGCGGGGGGCGATATGCTTGATGTAGTTTGTATAGAGGCGATCCACGTCGGCACGGGTATACGGTGTCACGTCATCCGCGTAGCCGCTCAGCACCCGCTTTCCGTCCAGGTGCGGGATGGTGTCTTCCAGGATGCCATGGGAGCAACTGTAAAGATGAAACATGCCCGGCTTGCGGTCCTCCTCGGAAAACTCCCGCGTAAAGACCTTCTCGTCCGGCCCCTGGTCCTCTCCGCGGTAGTGCATCGTGTACCAGATTGTGGCGAGCGAACGCTTATAGCCGAGTTGCGCGGCCTCTGTGGGTATGCCACTGGCGCTCTCCGCAAGCGGCGATGAACGTACGCTGTCCACCGGGCGCGGATCGTAGCAATCCCATTCACGGTGTATGGTGTCCCATTTCCAGCGGCGCACGCGCCCGTGGGTGTATTCGCGTGGAAAGCCGCACTCGACGCCGAAGAGGAAAACTTTCTTGACGTCGAACAGGCCTGCGCGGCCCCAGAGGATGGGCAACATGAAGGCACAGTTCACGACGCTGCCTGCCTGCACCAGGTAGCCGCCGACGAAGGGATAAATCATGCACTGGAAGCTGTTCCACGGGTTGTTTAGATCGTTTCCGCCCTGGATGAAGTCCAGGTACCAGTAGCGGCGGTGCGGCCAGCAGGAGGCCGTTTCGGGGTCGGCGGTGATGGGCAGGATAAGCGAGATGTTTTCCGCGCCGGGGGCGGCCGCAGCGTTCTCCAGGTACACCCTCAGCTCGGGGTTTGCGTCGACGGCCAGGACGTAGTGAGGTGTTATCCCGTGCGCCAAGAACGAAAGCACGTTCGTTGCCGCGCAGATGATGATGCCGGGCCAGGACTTCATCAGCGGCAGGTAGTCGTCCAGCGATGGCCCAGAGCCTGCCAGGATGCAGAGATCCGGGCGCGCTACGTCCTGCAGCAAGTTCGCCGACTCCACGCCGGCGGCCTTCGTGGGACGGCGCACATGCTCGGTGACGCCGTAGTCTTTCATGATCATAGGCGCATTCAGCATCATGTTAAGGCCCCAGACTTCCAGCCAGTGGTTAAGCGTCTCCACGTTTCTCATGGTGACTTCTTCTGGGGCGAGTAGCTTCTTGCCCTTCGCCGCCTTCATGATCTCCTTGCTGACGGCATACTTGTCAAAGACAAACTCGGTCGTTATGTCGTCGGGCGCAGGCGCAGGTGCCGGCTTCTTCAGAAAGTCTTTCATGCTCATCCAAGCAACTCCTTGTTTTCGTAGATGCCCACCGCTACCATGACGGATTAGCTTTTCCTGGCCCATATCCAAAAGGGCTTGGGCCATCGCATCTCTCATCCCAGAACGCCCGTCTGTTTATTCCGTTTTTGCTTCCGAATCCAGGGCTATAAGGAACTCCATCCCTATCGACATCCCCTCGCTGGACACCATGTTCTGCGCCCACCCGGTCGTCTTTCCCGTCGCAATTACAATCCTCACCATTCCACCATTCACAATCAATGCGGTGCGAATTAGTCATTGTGTGCTCCTTAAAGAATGCCGAAGGCAGAAGTGAAGGAGGGTTTGCAGGGAGAACCGTAGCGGATCGCGGATCACGCAAGCTTCTTACCTTCGGCATTTCGGGTATTGTAGCATAGGTGCAGGCCGTTGTACAGCGAAAAAGAAGATTTTTCTTGCAGGAACGTTAGGAATGTGATAGAATACCTTCAGCGTTCAACGTCAAGCGAAACGGAGGTGCGAACATGGTAGCGTGGTGGTGGATTCCGGTGACTTGGTTTCTCACGGAAGTGGTGATGCTCATCGTGGCGGCATTGTGTTACGCGGCACGCAGATGAGCAAGAAAAGAGAAGTGGACTTCACCGAGAACAGGGAAGTTCCTACCTACAACCATCCGGTGATTTGCCGCAACTGCGAAGAGGAATGGATGGGGAAGTTTGCCTTCGGGAAGACTGTAGAGCAGCAGCTTCGTGCGAGGGTATGCCCGTTCTGCGGTTGCTTTACACTCATGCGGGACAAGCTCAATGGGTAACGTGCTTCTGCTCTCCTGGCTGCTTTCCGTGGGCACCATGAACTACCAGCTCGGCGTGCAGCAAGGCGACGTGCTTGCAGGTTACCAGGTGCCGCCAAGCACCTTCGCGACCACGCTGAAGGTGGAAGGTTTGCTGTGGCAGCATGTTTTCTTCTCCGCGTCCGTGACCACCTGGGAGACTACCCACGGCGGCCTGAGCTTCAACCCCGCCGAAAGCTTGTACACCTTCTCGGCCGGCGCGCGGACACACGGCGTGGAGATCGGCATACGTCATGAGTGCGATCATATCACGCTGTCCTCGTTCGGCGGAGCCGGCGACGGCTTCATGGCGAACAAGACCGAGGTGTACGTCAGCGTAAGCGGTAGCTTCTCACCGTTCTAAGGAAAGGAGGGAAAGTAACATGAGAGAGAAGATCGTCCAACAGTTAGGGTACAAGAAGAACGCCGTGCGCTTTCGGGACATCTCCAAGGTGTTCAAGCCGGAAGGCTTCAACGGAATGTTACCTGACGAAGCTTACATCGACTCTGTGGGAATAGTGGAAAGAGGAAAAGAAGAACTGGAGTTTCAGGTCATCCGTGTCTATTTCAAGAAGGAGAAGCAAACATGATCGACGACATTCTGAAGCGGACCTTGATTTATCTGCAGCTCATTGCCGCCGTTGCTGCTCCCGATCCAAGGTACAGCATGCCCGACGGACCTGAAGCGGGCAACGACGGGTACAAGCTGGACGGAGGCGATGAGGAGGAAGAGGTGAGCAAGGAAACGGAGGACTATGACGCCAGCGAGGATTGTGACGAGGTGTGTCCGGAGTGCATGTCGCGCAGGGTGTCTATCTTGGACCTGATTACCTGGAACTTCACCTGTCTGAATTGTGGACACGAGTGGTTCAGAGCGGATCTGAAAGACAAGGAGGAAGAAGAATGAAGATGGGACGCGGCATCCTGCAGGTGCTGGCGATGCTCAGCGCATCCCGCCCACGCGAGGAGCCTGCCATGGACATCATGGCAAGGATGCTTTTCAGGAAGAATGAAAACGGGGGACGGATGGCGTTCAACTCCGACTTCCGCAAGGTGCATCTGTGGAAAAAGAAGAGGGGGTAACACGATGAGCAAGGGCAAGAAAAACGGCAAGGGCTCGGCGAATGTGCTGGAACTGTTTGCACGGCTGCGGCAGGTGGCCGCCGAGCAGGGCACGCTCGAGGAGGAGGAAAAGGCCATCAAAGCCCAGCTCCGCCTGCTCATCCCGGTGGACAAGAGCGTGGATGGCGTCGTGCACCTGGAGCGGAACCATGTGAGCACGAAGTGGGCGCAGGTGTATGAGAAGGTAGTGAAGGAACTCGTGCCTTCCACCAAGCGCGATGCGGCCCAGCTCATCCGCGAAACCTTCACGACCGCGACGACCTACGCGGTGTTCGAAGAGGAGAAGGTATGAAGAAGATGCTCATCCTGTCTGTACTTCTTCTTTTCCTTTTCGCTTGCGAGAACCCTGATATGCGAACAGGAGTTTCTCCGTTCAAGGAGGCGCCTCCTGCACAAGCGACCATTATCCTTCGTGGGTATTCCTATACTCTCTACGAAGTGAAATACCACGGGCATGTGTTCATCGTGAGCAGCAAAGGAGGGGTCATAGAAATTAAGGAGTGAGCAAACAGCAGGGCCGCCGCCCTGCTTTTTTTATGCCCGCGGCGCCCATCACGGTTACGGGGGCGAAGCGCGCGGAGCTTGAACCGCACGCGCACGCCGAAGCTCGGCTTTCCTGCCCCCGTGTTACCATACCCTTGCGCGCGTATGAGTACGCGTAGCTCGGCGGCGGCCGTAAACGCAAAGGGGAGCAGGCATGGCAACATACCAGGTAAAAAGGATCGTTGTCCGGAAAGGCGGCGAGGGATGAAACGGGGCGCGCATGTTCCCAGCTGGGAAGACTTCCAGCGTATGCCAGTCATGCCAGCGTATGCGCCAAGATTCCTGACGGCCGCGCAGTATGCCGATGCTATCAACTTCTATCATTTAGCACGCGCGGCCGGCGCGCATAGCAAGTATGAGCGGATGCTCTGGGCCGCGCGGGAAGTTTCCAAGAAGTACAACGTGAGCAGTGGCGCGGCATACAAGGACCTTGACGGCGGATTGGAGGGATATTAGATGATGGGAAACCAGCAACGTACATCCATTTCCTATGACGCGCGCGGGCACGCGTTCCGCGCGGTGGCCCTGTGCGATGACGGGAAGGTGCGAGCGGTGAAGATCAACGGTAACCGCGCACAGTACTCCACCAGCATAAGCGGGGAGGTTTCGGCTCGCGCTGACGGTGTCATCCTGTTCACGGCAAAGGGGGCGCGCGCATGAGCACGGAAATCTACCATAGTGCGTTTGCACGCTACACGCGCATTCGGCGTGTCGCGCATGTTCGCGGAGACACGTGCGATTGGTGCGGCGGTACAAACGCGCGCGGTCAAGTCTATCAGTATGGTACGGAGCATGATGACTCCGGGCGCCAGTCATGGGATGAACACCGGTTCTGCAGTGTCGCATGCATGCGAGCGTATCATGACGTAAAGGAGACACCCTAATGACAAAGAAGGACTACGAGCGGATTGCGGAAGCGTTCCAGGATTGCTATCCGTCACTGACCAACATGGAAGCACTGGCGCAGTGGGCCGCGTGCCGCGCGGCCGTTGCGCGCGCGTTCAAGGCGGATAACTACCGGTTTGTCCAGGGGCGATTCGAAGCGGCATGCCTGCCAGGCGCGAACGTGCGCGCAAGGCATGGGTACTAAGATGGCGACGATAGAGGATGACCGCACGCCGGCGCAGCGCACCGCGCTGCCGTGGCTCGTGGTCGGCACCGATAGCTTCATGAGCGGATGGGGTGGGGCGGCCGGCGGTGCAAGCTATGCTGCATGGGCGTGCGATGAGGCGCAGCTAAGGGATTGTGAGTGCTGGGTCGAGCGGCGGGGCGATATGCGGCGGGTACGCCGGGTGTATGGAAGTTATCGCCCGGGGCGAGGATGTGCGCATCTGCATGTGTATGTGTGGCGGGGGAACATATGAACTTTGTGTTCACGAAAAGCGGTTTGCGGATTGGCCGGGATGCGACGGATAAGCGCGCTCGCACGGAGACGGAAGTAGTGTATAGGGCCGTAAAGGGCATAGCGGGCGCGCATCGGTTCAATCCGTCACGGTATGGGCTCACTGACAGCAAACTCGGCCTGTACATCGGTGCAAGCTTGCGAAGCAGCAAGCAAGTGTACTGGCATGCGAACTATATGGTAGAAAGCGCGCGGGACGCGTTCAACGAAGGAGCAGTGTTTTTCCATAAAGCGTAAAGGAAACGGACCGCAAAGAGCCGCAGTGCATGCCGACTGCGGCTTTTCTTTGCTCGCTGCGCGCCAGTGGGCGAAGCCCACAAGCGCCTTGTGGATAACTTTCGCCTTAATTTCCGCACGTTTCCGCATGGATTTCCGCAAGTAGAAAAACGGTCTAAACGGTTACAGCGTAAGGAATTAAGCGTTTTTAGCGTCCAGGATTTCCGCAATTTCCGCACCCGCAAGCTCACATTCTTCCCCCGTCCAACAACGTTTTGGACGCGTCCTTTTTGCGGAAATCCTTTCTTATTATTATAGGTATATATATATAATACATAGAATTAGAAGCAGTTTAGCGTTGCGGAAAAGCGTGCGGAAATGTGCGGAAAAAAGGGGCAAAGTTATCCACAGGGTTATCCACAACCTATCGCGTTGTTCGACGATGCGCAGACACAAAAAAGCACGCGTTGCGGTCCGCGTGCTCTTCGCCTTCGCGTTGTTCGGCGGTGCTAAAACGTCATGATCTCCTTTTCCCACGTGCGAATCATACCGCATGGTGATTCGACACAGTACACGTTACCCATCTCGGAGTCACGCGTGTAAATGACCGCGCCGTGCTTTCCTTGTTTTGCCAATTGGCGAGCGCGCGCCAGTGCATCGGCCTTGTTATCATGGAATGTTTGCTCGTGGTCCATCAATCCGCCCCCTCTTCCGTGAGCGCGTAGTAGTCCGCCACCGTCGCGGCCGCGCGGTCGATGATGATTGCCAGACGC
>Ga0335069_10004014_pt1 | contig 21970 bp, 20 predicted proteins | sample Lox_Sample_11_FD_206714 | JGI IMG/M metagenome (GOLD analysis project Ga0335069, IMG submission 206714) | Soil microbial communities from Loxahatchee National Wildlife Refuge, Florida, United States - Lox_Sample_1.1 | ecosystem: Environmental > Terrestrial > Soil > Wetlands | place: USA...
GCCGGTCGTAGGCCATGCCTAACAGACTCGAAGGCCGGTTGCGCGTGAAGTTGAGCGTCGATCCGCGCAGTTCGAAGGTGGCGTTCAGTGGCACGACGTAGACCTTGCCCGGCCGCGCGATCTCCCACGGGTCCTTGCTGCGCAGCCAGTTGTCAGGCTGCTCGATCTGCGAGCCGTCGCGGATCAGCTGACGGAAGATGCCGTACTCATAGCGCAAGCCGTAGCCGATGGCCGGATACTGCAAGGTGGCCAGCGAGTCGATGAAGCAGGCCGCCAGGCGCCCGAGGCCGCCATTTCCCAGTCCCGCATCCGACTCCTCTTCCGTGAGGGCCTCCAGGTTCCAGCCCTGCTGTTGCAGGGCATGCCGCACGAGTGGTTCGGCGGCAAGATTCATGATGTTGTTGCGCAGTGTGCGCCCCAGCAGGAATTCCATCGAGAGGTAATGGATTCGTTTGGGGGCCGCGTCCTCGCGCGCACGGCGTGTCTTCACCCAGCGGTGTGCCACCAGATCGCGAATGAAGCGGCTGGTTGCCTCGAACTGCTGTCGGGAGCGGGCGGTGAGCGGATCGACGAGGTGTTCGCAGAGCAGGTAGCGCTCGGTCCACTGATCTTCGTGGCCGGCGAGTCCCAGCCGCTCGAGGCGACGGGCGAGGGCTGAATCCGGAGAGTCGTCCGCCGCGACAAGTGTCGGCGGCACTGGCTTCGAAACGCTCATCAATACACCTCCGGTTCCAACATCTCGCGCGTACGCGGTGAAGAGCGAAGCGATCGGCGCTGGCGTCTGAGGCCAAGGCGGCGCAATTGTAGCAACTGACCCGCGGCGCGATTGTGACCGCCCTGACGCCTGCTACGGCGCCAGCGTCAGACGCTGACTCTCAGGCGGTGGAACGGGAATCCGGCTTACTCGCCCCCCCACGCGGGCCGCCGAGCGGCTCATTTGCGTTCAAGTTATTGAATCAGCGAGACTTATAGGCCATCGGTCAGCTCCGGCGACCGGGCGGAAACCACCCCGCGGTGCGATGCATTACAGTAGCTCTGCCCAAAACCGACCCAGGGCCTTGCGTCCGTGGCAACGCCAACCCGCTTCGCAGTCGGCAGCCGCCACACCGTGTCGGCGCTCACTCTGCTGCCTTCCTCGGCGCGGGCCTGCTTTGTGTTTGCACACGGCGCCGGCGCGGGCATGACACACCCCTTCATGGAGTCGTTCGCGAAAGGACTCGCCGATGTGGGCATCGCGACATTCCGCTATCAGTTTCCCTACATGGACCAGGGATCGCGCCGCCCAGATCCTCCCGCTCTGTGTCACGCCACGGTGCGAGCTGCGGTGGACGAGGCGACCCGGGTTGCACACGGCCTGCCCTTGATCGCGGGCGGGCGATCATTCGGCGGCCGCATGACCTCACAGGCGCAATCGTCGGCACCCCTTCCCGGTGTACGCGGCCTGGCCTTCCTCGGATTCCCGCTGCATCCGGCCAAGAAGCCGGCAGAGGATCGGGCAGCACATCTGGTCGGTGTCTCGGTTCCGATGTTGTTCCTGCAGGGTGACCATGACGAACTGGCCGACCTCACGTTGCTGCGCGCCGTCGTTGGCCGACTGGGTGACCGCGCGACTCTGCAGCTGGTCCCCGATGCCGACCATTCGTTCCACGTTCCGGCCCGCTCCGGCAGAAAGGATGCGCAGGTACTCGAGGAACTCGTACGGGACTTCCAGCGCTGGGCCAAAGTGCTGATCGGGTACTGATGCATGAAGAAGGCTCTCGATCGGTACGCCACGAAGCGCAAGTTCTCCGTCACTCCGGAGCCCGCACCCGAGGTTCACAGCGCGCGCCACGGGCCGCTGCTGTTCGTGGTGCAGAAGCATGCCGCCCGGCGTCTGCACTATGACTTCCGGCTCGAGCTGGACGGGGTGCTCAAATCCTGGGCGGTCCCCAAAGGCCCCTCACTCAGTACGCAGGACAAGAGGATGGCGGTCGAGGTGGAGGATCATCCCTTCGACTATGCCTCCTTCGAGGGAATCATTCCCGAGAAGCAGTATGGCGCCGGACGCGTGATCGTGTGGGACTGTGGAGTGTATTCACCGGACGAAGGCCAGGTGTATTCCTTTGAAGATCGCGCCGAGGCCGAGGCCCGGGTGCGCAAGGAGCTGGCCCAGGGCAAGCTGAGCCTCTTCATGCGCGGGGAGAAACTGAAAGGCTCCTTCACCCTCGTGCGCACCAGGACCCGTCCACAGTGGCTGCTGATCAAACACAAGGATCGCTTCGTCGATGAGAGCGATCACGACCTGCTGGCGCGCAGCGAATCGGTATTGACCGGTGCAACGCTCGAGGATGACGCGGCACCGGACTCCGCGCCGCGAGTCGCCGCTGCCACTCTGGCACCGACCGGCCCCGAGGAGCCCATGCCCGCCAACCTCAGTCCCATGCTGGCTGACAGCGGCGAATCAGCACGATCGGATCCGGCGTGGCTGTATGAACCCAAGCTGGATGGCTACCGGGTCATCGCCTTCGTGCGCAACGGACAGGTGCGACTGCAGTCGCGGCGCGGCCTCGATCTGACGGAGCTGTTTCCCGAGATCATCGCCGACCTGGCCATACCGGCCAACGGCCAGATGATCCTCGATGCCGAAGTGGTTGCTCTCGGCAGCGATGGCCGGCCTTCCTTCAACGCGTTGCAGAATCGCGCCCAGCTCAAGACCGCGGGGGAGATAGCGGAGGCGCGACGCAGATCCCCGGCGGTGCTCGTGTGCTTCGACCTGCTGCATTTTGCGGGAATGAACCTCCGCCAGGCACCCTACATCGACCGCCGCCGGTATTTGGCACAGTGCCTGCTGCCAACGCCCCACATCCAGCTGATCCACGTGGCCGGCAGCGCCGAACCGCTCTACGCCGCAGCTACGGCCAGCGGCTTCGAGGGAATCGTGGCGAAACGCAAGAACAGCCCCTATCTGCCCGGCAAGCGCTCCAGCGCCTGGCTGAAGATCAAGACAACACAGACTTCGGAATTCGTCGTGGGCGGATATACGCGCGGAAAAGGTGCCCGTGAACCCCTCGGTGCCCTGCTGCTGGGCTACTGGCAGAACGACAAGCTGCACTACGCCGGTCACGTGGGCTCGGGTCTGACCGAGGACGTGATCAGGGAGCTGGCCCGGCGAGCGGCACAACTCGAGCGCAAGGCAACGCCGTTCTCGGCCAGGGTGGCGCTGCACCGACCCACGCGCTGGCTGACACCCGAACTCGTAGCCGAGGTCACGTTTGCCGAGTGGACTGCGGATGGGCTGCTGCGCGCTCCGGTATTCGTGAGGTTGCGTCATGATGTAGATCCGCGGAGCATCACCAACGGTCCTGCGCCAGCTGCGAACCGAGGCAAGAATGCGAACCGAGGCAAGAGTGCGGGTCGAGGCAAGACTGCGAGCCGCACCAGACAGACCGGCATACCGCCCATGAAAACTGCCGCGAACGAGATCGAAAGCGTCCTCGCCCAGCTCGACAGCAAGGCGGATCGAATCGAGCTGGCGGTCGGTGACGCGCGCGTGCGTCTCTCGAATCTCGACCGGGTGTACTGGCCCGAGCAGAAGAAGCCGCGCCTGCCTGCGTACACCAAACGTGATCTCATACGTTACCTCGCGCGCGTATCGCCCTACATGCTGCCTCACCTGCAGCAACGACCCCTGACGATGATCCGCATGCCGGAAGGCATCAGCGGCGAGCGCTTTTTCCAGAAGCACTGGGAACAGTCGTTGCCGGATTTCGTCGATACTGTGACGGTGTTCTCCGACACCAAGGATGAGAAGCATCGCTACCTGCTGGCCAACAATCTGCCCACGCTGCTGTGGCTGGGACAGAACGGCACGCTGGAGTTCCATGTCTGGCACTCGCGCGCCCAACCTGGCAAGGACTGCGTCAGCGACAGTACCGACTACTCCAGTTCGCTGCAGGCGCTGAAGTCCTCCATCCTCAACTACCCGGACTACCTGGTGTTCGATCTCGATCCATACATCTACTCCGGCAAGGAGGCGAAGGGCGCCGAGCCGGAGTTGAATGCGCGCGGGTTCGCCGTTGGAAAACGCGTGGCGTTCTGGCTGCGCGCGCTGCTGAGAGAGATGTCCCTGGATGCGATCGTCAAGACTTCAGGCAAGACCGGCCTGCACATTTTCGTGCCGATCGAGCGAAGCGTGACCTTCGAGGAGGCGCGCCATATCTGCGAGACCGTCGGACGTCATCTTCTCAAGGCCCACCCCAGGGAGATCACGATGGACTGGGCCGTGGAGAAGCGCACGGGCCGGATCTTCATCGACTACAACATGAACGTCCGGGGCAAGACGCTGAACGTCGCCTACTCGCCCCGGGGCCTGCCGGGTGCCCCGGTCTCCATGCCCCTGACATGGGAGGAACTGGAAGCGGCAGAAGTGATGGATTTCACGCTTGCCAACGCCCCCGCCCGGTTGGAAAAGACCGGGGACCGGTGGCAATATGCCCTTTCGGACAAATACAGTCTGCGAAAGGCCCTCGGGGGTAGCCCGAAGAACGGGGGCCGGACGCGCTAACTGCAGGTGTACCATGGCCGCGCGCTCGATCGGTTCCCTGACCATCTCCTTCGGACTGGTTGCCATTCCGGTGAAGCTCTACACCGCGACGCAGTCCGCCAACGCGATCTCCTTCAACCTGTTGCACAAGGGCTGCGGTTCGCGCCTCAAGCAGCAGTATGTGTGTCTCAAGGACGGCTCGATCGTCGAGCGGGACGACATGGTCAAGGGCTACGAATTCGCCAAGGACCAGTACGTCAGCTTTACGCCCGAGGAGATCAAGGCACTGGAGGAAGCTGGCACTCACGCCATCGACATCTCCGAGTTCGTGCCGGTGGCCTCGGTGGACCCGGTCTACTTCGACAAGACCTACTACCTCGCCCCCGACAAGGGAGCCGCCAAGCCCTACGGTCTGCTGACCGAGGCGCTCAGGCAGGCCAAGCTCTGCGCCGTCGGTCGCTGGGCGGCGCGCGGCAAGGCGTACATCGTGCTGCTGCGACCCGTCGGCGATGTCCTGACGATGCAGCAACTGCACTTCGCGGCGGATGTGCGCAGCGCAACCGAAGTTGAAGTGCCGAAGCCGGACGTGAAGCCGGCCGAGCTCAAACTCGCACAGCAGTTGATCTCGCAACAGACCTCCGAGCGTTTCGATCCGGCCGCGTATACCGATGAGCTGCGCGCGCGCATCGAGGCGGCGATCCAGAAGAAAGTGGAAGGTCAGGAGATTTCGGTGTCCGAAACCCGGCCCGCTGGCGAGGGCAAGGTGATCGATCTGATGGAAGCCTTGCGCGCGAGCCTGGAGAAGACGGAGCGGGCGCGCACGTCGGCATCCCAACTGGGTCCGCGCAAGGCTCCCAAGCGCGTGGAAGAGGCGGCGCGTCCGGCACGCAAGGCCACGAAGCGCCAGTAATGGAATGCCGCCTGACCGGATCGAACGTCAGTCCAGGCGCAGTACCCGGCGCCTGCGTGGGGAATCCGATCGGCCGACCCTGACATCATGCCTGTCTATAGCGTGCAAGACGTGGAGCGGGTTCTGCACTTGTCGCGCAGCACGATTCGCGGCCTGGTGCAGGGTGGCTTCGTCAAACCCGAACGGGGCCCGCGCCGCGAACTGCGATTCTCCTTCCAGGACCTGATCGTGTTGCGCACCGCGCGTGCGCTGATCGAAGCCCGGATACCTCGCAAGCGCATCCGGCGTTCCCTGGAAGATCTGCGGCGGCACCTGCCCGAGGCGCTGCCCCTCTCCGGCCTGAGTATCTGCGCGGTTGGCGATCGTGTCGTGGTCCGCGACGGCACGACGCGCTGGCAGGCCGACACCGGCCAGTACCTGCTGGGCCTGGATGTCGTGCTGGAGAACGGTGTGCTGCATGTGGTCGAGGCTCCGAAGCCCGCCCGGCCAACCGATGGCAACGCCGTAGTATCCAAGAGCGCCGAACAGTGGTTCACCGAAGCCCTTGAACTCGAGAAGGCCGATGCGGGCGCGGCGCGTGGCGCCTACGAGCGTGCCATCGGAGTGGATCCCCGGCACGTGGCCTCCTGGATCAACTGGGGCCGCCTGCTGCACGAACAGGGTGCGACCGGTGAGGCCGACCGGATCTACCGGCGCGCCATCGAGGAATGCGGACCGGATCCGCTGCTCATGTTCAATCGTGGCGTGCTGCTGGAGGATCTCGGAAATCCCGCCGCCGCGCTCGAGGCCTACCAGGCCGCGCTCGAGGAGGATCCCGATCTCGCGGACTGTCATTACAACCTCGCACGCCTGTACGAGTCCCTCGGCAAGCCGCAGCACGCCATCCGACATCTCGGGCAATATCGCCGGCTCCTGGGCGGACCGGGCAACTGACCGCAACGGGTGCCGCGTGGCGATCTGGGTAGGCACCTCCGGCTACAACTATCCCGAGTGGAAGGGCAGCTTCTATCCGCAGAAGCTGCCGGCGGCGAAGATGCTCCCGTACTATGCCGAGCGCTTCGCCACGGTGGAGATCAACTACACCTTTTACCGGATGCCCAATGAAAAGACCGTCGCCGGCTGGAGCGCCGAGACGCCCGAGCGGTTCAGACTGACGCTCAAGGCTCCCAAACGGATCACGCACGAGCGGCGCCTGCGCGATTGCGCCGAGCCGGTCGGACTGTTCCTGCGGGTCGCGGGTACGCTCGGACCCAAGCTGGGTGTCCTGCTGTTCCAGCTCCCGCCCTACTTCAAGAAGGATCTGGCTGTGCTCGATGCCTTTCTGCAGGAACTGCCTTCCGGCACGCGCGCGGCATTCGAGTTCCGGCACGAGTCGTGGCTGGACGAGGAGGTCTTCGGTCGCCTGGAGGCGAAGAATCTCGCGCTGTGTGTCGCCGACAACGAAAAGACTTCGACGCCGGTCCGCACCACCGCCGATTACGCCTACTTCCGATTGCGCGACGAGGGCTACACGCCTGCTGACATCGCCAAGTGGGCGCGGACCATCCGGGATCACACGGGGAAGTGCCGCGACGTCTACGTGTACTTCAAGCACGAGGAACAGGGCAAAGGGCCCGAGTTCGCCCGGCTGCTGCTTAAGGATCTCGGGCTGAAGCAGGCGCGGCGTGGAGTCGCTGCACTGACTGCGGCGCAGCCCCGGAACACATGACGGGCACTGCGCGCCTCATATCAGGGTCTGAAAGAGAAGCGCTCAAGCGGATCCCGCTCTGTGCGCAATTTCTCAGAATGGGTGCTTCGCCCCCCACCCGCCGCAGCCTAAGTGCCTGACCGGCAAAGAGTTGGCTGCTGGGGCGTCGCGACCGGACACGCGTTGTGCGCAATCGAGCCGGCATGGCAGCGATACGCCACCGTATCATTCGTGGATGCGTACCTCCCTTGCGGATCTGCTCGCCACCCAGCGTGTGCTGCTGGCCGATGGCGCGACCGGAACGAACTACTTTCTCGCGGGCCTGGGCTCCGGCGATCCGCCGGAATTCTGGAACACGACCCGGCCCGACGAGGTGACGGGGCTGCACCAGCGCTTCGTGGATGCCGGTGCCGACATCATTCTCACGAACTCCTTTGGCGCCAATCCACAGCGACTCAAGCTGCACAACGCTCAGGATCGGACGTACGAGCTTGCGCGCCGCGCAGCCGAACTCGCCCGGCAGGTTGTCGATGAATCGGGACGCCCCGTGGTGGTCGCGGGCTCCGTCGGACCGACTGGGGAGTTGTTCGAGCCCATGGGCGCATTGACTCACGGGAGCGCCGTGTCTGCGTTCACCACACAGATGCGCGGCTTACTCGACGGCGGCGCCGATGTTGCGTGGATCGAAACAATGTCCGCGCCAGAGGAGGCAAACGCAGCCGCGGAAGCTGCCATGGCTGTTGGCTTGCCTTACGTGATCACTTGCTCCTTCGACACAGCGGGTCGCACGATGATGGGCCTGCTGCCGAAATCACTCGCCGCGGCTGTTGGTACTCACCCGGTACCTCCTCTGGCGATTGGCGCCAATTGTGGCGTCGGTGCCTCGGACATTCTCGTGACACTGCTGGAGATGCAGGGGACCCCGATCCCTCTGGTCACCAAGGGCAACTGCGGCATCCCTCAGTTCCAGGGCACGAAGGCCGTGTACACGGGCACACCTGGTCTGATGGCCAACTACGCCCGGCTGGCGGTCGACGCAGGCGCCCGAATCATCGGTGGCTGTTGTGGCACGACACCCGAACACCTGGCTGCCATGCGCGCCGCCATAGACACGCACACGCCAGGCCCCGCCCCCACGATCGATTCGATCATCGGGAAGATCGGCCCGCTGACCAACGCGGCGCCATCGGAAACTCAGAAGAAGGTATCGCGGCGGTCACGGCGCTGAAGCGGTCCCAGGGCCAGCGCCATCGCAAGTCTCGCCAGCATCCACGCGTCGATCGCCCCGCCACCGCTCTTCGCTGGTGGGGCATCTACAGTCAGAGTGACGCTGGCCTGACCCGTCTGTCCGGCGGCCGGCAAACTCCTCGAACGGGTGCTCGATGGCATGAGCCGCGCGGCCGAGGAAATCCGCTCGTACAGGAGCGCGCACGAGGACTTCGCGCGGGCCGGCCACGCACTGCTGAATCGATTCGAACGGGGGCAGCAGCGGCTCGGATGACCCGCCGCATCGATTCCCGGTCAACCCAGGCGCACTCTGGACCCGCTGTCCGCGGGCAAGTTCCGCATCGGAACCGTCTATCGCCCTGATCGAAAAGTGCAATGACGCCGGCCACGGGCCGGGGTATGTTTTGCGTACACCCTTCGATGCGAGTACGACCATGAGTGAAGCAAGCAAAGGCAAGTGCCCGTTCGGGCTTGGCGGGGGCGGCACCTCCAACCGCCACTGGTGGCCGAATCAGCTGCCCCTGGACATCCTGCATCAGCGCTCTTCCCTGTCGGATCCGATGGACCGGGACTTCGACTACGCGAAGGAGTTCAGGAGCCTGGACCTGCAGGCGCTGAAGCGCGATCTGCTCTCGCTGATGACGGACTCGCAGGACTGGTGGCCCGCGGACTTCGGTCACTATGGCCCTTTGTTCATCCGCATGGCGTGGCACAGTGCGGGCACGTATCGCACCGGCGATGGCCGCGGTGGCGCCGGCAACGGCAGCCAGCGCTTCGCGCCCCTGAACAGTTGGCCGGATAACGGCAACCTGGACAAGGCGCGGCGCCTGCTCTGGCCCATCAAACAGAAGTATGGCCGCCGCATCTCCTGGGCCGATCTCATGATCCTCGCGGGCAACGTCGCGCTGGAGTCGATGGGGTTCAAGACCTTCGGTTTCGCTGGCGGGCGCCAGGATATCTGGGAACCCGAGAAGGACATCTACTGGGGTTCCGAGACCACCTGGCTTGCGGACAAGCGCTACTCGGGAGACCGCGATCTCGAGAACCCGCTCGCGGCGGTGCAGATGGGGCTGATCTACGTGAATCCGGAAGGGCCCAACGGCAACCCGGACCCGATCGCTGCGGCTCGCGATATTCGCGAAACATTCGCGCGCATGGCGATGGATGACGAAGAGACTGTCGCGCTGATCGCAGGTGGCCACACCTTCGGTAAGACGCACGGCGCCGGAGACGCCAAGTTGGTTGGTGTCGAGCCGGAAGCGGCGGACATCGAGGAACAGGGTTTAGGCTGGAAGAGCCGCCATGCCTCCGGCAAGGGTGCAGACGCCATCACCAGTGGACTGGAAGTCACCTGGACCAGCACACCGACGAAATGGAGCAACGAGTTCTTCCGTAACCTGTTCAGCTATGAGTGGGAGCTCACCAAGAGCCCGGCCGGTGCGCATCAGTGGCGTCCCAAGAACGGTGCTGGTGCCGGGACCATTCCCGATGCCCATGATCCCTCGAAGCGGCGTGCGCCGACGATGCTGACGACGGACCTGTCGTTACGGTTCGATCCCGCCTACGAAAAAATCTCGCGGCGTTTCCACGAGCATCCGGATCAGTTCGCGGATGCCTTCGCCCGCGCCTGGTTCAAGTTGACCCACCGTGACATGGGACCGCGCGCGCGGTATCTCGGGCCGGAGGTCCCTGCCGAAGAGCTTTTGTGGCAGGACCCTATTCCCGCGATCAACCACAAGCTGATCGATGCGCAGGACATCGCCTCTCTCAAGGCCAAGGTCCTGGCTTCTGGCCTGAGTGTCGCGCAGCTGGTTTCGACCGCGTGGGCATCCGCGTCGACCTTCCGCGGCTCCGACAAGCGCGGCGGTGCAAACGGCGCCCGCATTCGCCTCGCGCCGCAGAAGGACTGGGAAGTCAATCAACCCGCGCAGCTGGCGAAGGTACTGAAGGTCCTGGAAGGGATTCAGAATGAGTTCAACCGCAGCCAGTCAGGCGGCAAGAAAGTCTCACTCGCCGATCTGATCGTGCTCGCTGGGTGCGTCGGCGTCGAACTGGCCGCGAAGAATGCCGGCCAGGCCGTGACCGTACCGTTCACGCCGGGCCGCATGGATGCCACCCAGGAGCAGACCGACGTGCACTCCTTCGCAGTGCTCGAACCGGTCGCGGACGGATTCCGCAATTACCAGAAGGCACGTTACGCCGCCGTGCCGGCCGAGCAGTTCCTGATCGATCGCGCACAGCTGCTGACGCTGACAGCCCCGGAGTTGACCGTACTCATCGGTGGGCTGCGCGTACTGAACACCAATGTCGGGCAGACGCGGCATGGTGTATTCACCAAGCGCCCCGAGACGCTGACCAACGACTTCTTCATCAACCTGCTCGACATGAGTACCGCCTGGACGGCGACATCTGATGCCAAGGACGTATTTGAAGGACGGGACCGCAAGACCGGCGCCGTGAGATGGACCGGGACTCGCGCCGATCTGCTGTTCGGCTCGAACTCCCAATTGCGGTCGCTGGCCGAGGTCTATGCCAGCTCGGATGCGCAGGCGAAGTTCATCCGTGACTTCGTCGCCGCGTGGACCAAGGTCATGAACCTGGACCGCTTTGACGTTGCGTAAGCGATAGCTCGCGACCCGACGCTTGGCTTGCCGAGCGTCGGGTCCCGGTTCATTGTTCCAGAATGGGACACCGCCGGTCGCGTGGCCTGTGGGGGCTGATCCGCACTGCGGCAAGGGACTTGGCTGGTGCGATTACCTCATATAAATCAGATCATTAAGTAATGAAAGGGCCCGGTGCGAGCGGTGCCGGGGCAGGCTCGAGGCAAAGAACAGGACTGCTCCGGACGTGACAGTCACAGCATCCCTGCCATGACGTATATGGCCGTGCAGGTCGCCGCAGGGATACAAATGAGCCTTGCGGGGATTGTGCTCGAATTGCCCCATCTGCCATGAATACCGCATCGAACATGCCGAATCAGAAGGCCGCCTCCTCCATGCTGGACTTGCTGCAGGCTCAGCGTCAGGCCTCGCTCCGCGCGACCGCGGGAGGACCGCCAGCCCGCACCGTGAATCAGTTCTTCGGTGTGGGGCCCATCACCAACATGAGCGCGGACGAGTACGAGCGCCGTGCGCTGCGTTACGAGTTCGAGGCCTGGCTGGAAACCAACTACCGGAAACGGGATGACCGCGGCCGCGATCTGGGCCCGTTCACGGTCGGCGAACTCGAGCGCAGCATGCATCGCGGCTATCCGGCCGACAAGATCGTGCTGGACATGATGCGCGAGATACACGACTACTTCGGTTTCCCGCGGGAAAACCGCATGGCCGTCGGTCTGGGCGGTGGCCATAACGGCTTCACGGTCGCGCTGCTCCATCTGATGAATCCCGCGGATCCGACGCAGAACGTGTATGTCGACACGCCGCGACCGGAGACCCCACAGTCCGCAGAGGCTGGATTCTTCCGCCAGTCCTGGGGCACGCAGATCTTCGACCTGCAGCGCTTCTCGCGCGCTGGCGATCCGAACCGCATTCACTTCGCCTCCAGCGAAGGCAGTGTGCCCACCGCCGATGAGTTTCAGGCGAAGGGCATCACGCTGTTCGTTGGCGTCGGACACGAGACGACAGGTGCCACGACCTACAACGACAGGGACATCCGCAATCTGCTTGCGTGGCTGGACCGAGACCCGCAGGTCCATCACGCATTGATCGATGGCACGTCCCTCCTTGGCGCCATGCCCTGGCCCGACGATCTGATCACGCAGCTGCTCGCCAAAGCCTGTTTCTTCATGCCCTTCCAGAAGGCGGTGGGTGGCGTGGCGGGCTACTTCGCCGCGACGTTTACGCCGGCCGCCATCGAACTCATCGAGCGCAACGTCAAGAATCCAGGGTGGGCCATTCCGCGGCACCTGCAACTCGCGGTGCCGAAGGATGCGCGCCGGCCCGTCAGCGGCGAGAAGACAACTCTGCTCGGACCCTTCTACGACGCGGTCCAGGACAAGATGCTGGGCGGCATCATCAACACGTTCAGCAACACGGCATTCGCCGAGACCACCTTCGGCATTCTCTCGATGCAGAAGCGGGTCGGCAGTATCACCGAGCTCAACCGACGCTCGGTCGCCAATCGGGCCACCGTGGACCAGTGGGTGGCCAAACACCCTCTGTTCGAGTTGGGCGTCGAGGATCCTTCGCGTCGCGGAGCCGCGGTCACGCTGCTCAAGGTGTGTGACCCGGATGTGACCGAGCCAGCCCTGCGGGCCTCCGTCATCGCGAAAGCCAAGCAATTGCTGAGCTACGACGGAGTCACGCACCCGAACGACGACTACGAGACGGGCCTCGACGTCGCGCGCTACATCAACGCCTTCCCCGGTACCCCCGGTGACTTCAGGGCCTGGATCGGCGGCATCCGCCCGCAGAGCGACATCATCGCCCTGCTCGACAACATCGAGTATTGCTATCACCGCGCCCGGATCGTCGTGATCGAGGAGCTCCTGGCGGCGCAGGGCGTGAAATTCGATGCCCAGCCCGCCGCGGGCAGCCGCGTCCGCAAGGACGACCCGGCCAGAGCCTACAAGGTCCTCATCGCAGACCCGATTGGCCTCAAGCGCGGTGCCTCGGGTGAACCTGACATCAGCGAGGTGCGTGCTTACATCGAATCGCAGGGCGGGGTATTCCATTTCGGACCCGCCACCCCGGGATCGGCCTACCAGGCTGGGACCATCCACTTCTTCTACCAGCCCGATCTGAGCCGGGAAGCGGAAATCCTCGAACAGACGGCCGACGGTCGCTATGACGCACTCATCGCCGCAGCGACATTCATTCCGAAGGATGCCGTGTTCAAGGAAGGCGGTGTCCGCATCGGCGCCGGGACCGGCAACATGGCAAGCAAGTCCTGGGGCGGCGGCAACGGCTCGGGGGGCCACGCGCCCCTCATGAATACGCCGAGTTTCAACAGTCGCGTCACGGCCCACATGGTCATCAAGGCCCTGCTGCGGACGGCTTCCGATCTTCCGTTCCGGGAAATGCACGATCGGGTGGTCGGCGGAAAATTCGACACGGGTCGAGATCTGAAGGACTTCCCGACGGAGAAACTGGAAGGCAAGCGGATGGCCGTGCTCGGGTTCGGCAACATCGGACGTGAGGTCGCCAAGCTCGCCAAGGCCTTCGGCCTGCAAGTGGTTGTCTACGCGCGGGCGAAACACCGGCAGTGGATCGAATCCGAAGGCTACGAATATGCCGAAACGATTCCCGCCGCCACGCGAGGTGCTGACTTCGTCAGCGTTCATACCGGTCTTGGAGCCATCCAGAACGGCGTGCCTGCCAATGCCGGGCTGCTCAATCGCGAGGCCCTGGAACAGCTCAACGCCGGCGCCACGATCATCAATTACGATCGCGGCGAGGTCATCAACGCGGCGGATCTCGGTGCCGCACTGGCCAAGGGCAAAGTTCGCTACGTTTGCGTCGACGCCGATGTGTTCGTCGATTCGGCTGGCAAGGCCAGCGGCCCGATGGCCCCTTACCTGGAGCTGCAGAAGCGGTTCCCGCAGGCCTTCGAACTGCTGCCGCACGCCGCAGCGGATACTGACCATATCTCGCGCGTCGAGGGAGCCAGGCAGGCGGTCGATCAGATCATTCGTGCCATCCGCTATCGCGAGGTCGTGAATGGCAAGGGTGATGTGCCGGCTGGCTACACATCGGCTGGCGCTCACACCGTCCCCGGAGTCGGCAAAGTCAGCGCTCAGCGCCTCCTCGGGATCGCCGCCGACGGTGAACGGGTCGCGGAGCTGCGCGCCGCAAGTGAAGCACTCGCTGCGTTCTGGAGCGCGGTCTCGTCCACTTCAGATCCGCACCGACGGGCCGAACTCATCGCCCGCCACGGTGCGGATTTCGTGCTCGAGTCGAACCGCTATGCCTCGATCATCGAGGCGTTGGGGCTGAAAGGACCGTACGGCTGATCATGCGAACCTGCAGACACGGAGCGTAGTCTGCGCCCTCAGGCAGCCTCTGCCAGCGCGGCAACCCGCTCCCAGGTCGTCGTCTCGAAGCTCCTGCGCGCGTTCATCCGCTCGAGCCACTGAACGAGATTGGGACGATCCTTCGTCAACACCGCCCATTCTGGCGTGAGCGCCAGGAAGTCCATGTGCGGAGCCACCATCAGATCCGCCAGGGAGACCTCCCTCGATGCGAGATACGGCTTGTCCCCCAGGAGTCGCGCAAGCTCGGCAAACACGACATGCGCCTTGGGCATCACCGCGGCGATCGCCGCCTCGTCGGGCGTGATCCCTATCAGGCGTGGCCCGACGATCCGCTGGAATCCGATGACGTTGTTGACCCCCTGAAACAGATACCAGTCGCAGATGCCGATGATCTGATCCATGCGTGCCGCCGACTGGATGTCGGCCGGAGTCAGCGCGGGCAGCGGCAGGATCCGATCCAGATAGCGCAGGATGGCCTGGGTCTCGTAGAGCGAGAATCCCTCATGCTCGAGTACCGGCATCCGGCCGAATGGGTGCCGGGACAGATGGGGTTCACTCTTGAGGGCCGGCGGAGTAAGTCCCTCGACACGGAATGACGCGCCCTTCTCGGTCAGCGTGGCCAGCACGGCTCTCGCGCAGGGGCTGCCTGGGACGGTGTACACGATGAATTTCGACATGATTCGGCTCCTTGAGAACGAGAGACAGCGTGGTCTTGAATCAGGCGGTCACTGGCCAGCAGTGCCATAGACTACGGGGACCCAGACGTATCCCTTGCCGCTCGCCCGCAGGCGGCCAATACCAGGAAAAGCAACGTGGGCCAGGGCAACGTAATAGCCCTGCTTCGCCGCGTCTGCAAAGTTCCGCAAACGCTGCTCCTTGGCAAGCCCCGGGTCCGATTCGGTCCATGTGACGGTCGGCTGCGGAAACTCCACTGCAGCGACGTGCATCATGTCGCCCCATGCGACGAGTCTCCGACCCTCGCTTTCGACGAGGTAGATCGTGTGCCCAGGAGTGTGGCCATACGCTGGAGACGAGCTGATTCCCGGTTCGAGGTCGGTGGCGCCATCGAATGGCTTGAAACGCCCCGCATGGGCATAGGGTTCAATGCAGGCGATGGCGACCCTGAACATGTCCCTCAATCCGGCAGGCTCGGATTCGCGGTTCCTGTCATTCAACCAATGGTCGGCGTCCTTCGCATCGGCGCGCACGATTGCGTTGGGAAACACTGCTTTGCCGTCAGCCGTGACGAGGCCGCCGACATGATCGCCGTGCAGGTGAGTCAGGTAAATCTCGTCCACCTGTTCGGGCGAGTATCCCGAGGCCTTGAGGTTCCCGACCAGCTTTCCGAGCGTAGGCCCGTAGAAGCTTCCGGCACCCACGTCGATGAGTATCAACCTGTCACCCGTGTTGACGAGGAAGCCGTTGACGGACGTCTCGACCGGAGACTTGAGGTAGGCGCGCTCGAGCAGCTCCTTCTCGCGCGCCGGCGAGATGTCGTGCAGGAATTGGTCCACGGGTGCCGGCAAGGTGCCATCGCTCAGGGCGGTGATCTCGAATTTGCCCAGCGCCATTCGATACCAGCCTGGCGCCTGACCACCCTGGAGCGGGGCTGCGGCCTGGGTCGAACTGGCAATGAGGGCCAGTGTGATCGCGGCGCACGCCGCCAGAAGTCGCTTGCTGAACATCGTGCCTGGCCCCCACTGGTTTTCGCCCCTGCAGGGCGCGGTTGACAGGCAAGTTATCACTTGCCTATTATTCAGGCAAGCATTGACTTGCCTATCTCGATTCATGCCGGAACGACCCGATGACACCGATGCACTCTTCAGGGCGCTGGCCGATCCCAGCCGGCGCAAGCTCCTGGATCTGCTGCATGCCCACGATGGCCGCACGCTCAATGACCTGTGCGAGCACCTCGACATGACCAGACAGGGCGTGACGCAGCACCTGAACCAGCTGGAGGACGCGAACCTGCTTGCCACGGTGTGGCGGGGCCGCGAGAAGCTGCACTTCCTCAATCCAGTGCCGCTGCAGGACATCTACGAGCGCTGGATCGCCAAATTCGAGAAACCGCGCCTCAGGGCGCTGGCGGATCTGAAGAAACGACTGGAGAAAGCCCATGGCTAGATCGACGTTCGTCTACGTGACCTACATCCGCACCACGCCCGAGAAGTTGTGGTCGGCGCTGACAACCGACACGGCCTTCATGAAGCAGTACTGGTTCGGCGTGCACTGCGATAGCCCATGGACCGCTGGTTCAGCGTGGAAGATGGTCCGTGGCGATGGTGTCGTCTGTGATGCCGGCGAAATCCTCGAGTCCGCTCCGCCGCGGCGCCTGGTGATCCGCTGGCAACACCAGGACCGACCTGAGCTCAAGGCCGAGGGCGAATCACGCTGCACGCTGGAACTGGAACCCAACGGACCCGCGGTGAAGCTCTCCATCACCCACACCATCGAGCGCGAGCCCTCGAAGCTGATCGAGGCGGTGTCGGGCGGCTGGCCGAAGATCATGTCCAATCTGAAGTCGCTGCTGGAGACGGGCTCGGTGGTTCTGGGCGAGGCCTATCCGCCAGCCAGGACATAGGCCGCAAGAGGCGGACCGGCCCTGCCAGTCCCGGCCCCTCTCAACGAACTGGCGGCGCTTGCCTGCGGGCCGCGCCACCGCTTTGATTCGGGTCAGCACCGCTCACACGGAAGTGCCACGCGTCCGTCGGCGAGCCCGGCACGGCCCCGCTCATCCCGTTTCGACTACCCGAGGGCGACTGGACTGCAAATCTACAAATAATCAATGGGTTATCCTGGTATCGATGCTGGCTTTCCTGCCTGTAAGGTCACCTTAGGGGAACCGTAATACTTGACGGGCAAACCGCATGTAATACAAAATGTCTTACCATATGTATTGTTCTGGCGAATTACAGATGGAAGACCTGATCTCCTTCTCTCTTCGCATCCCCAGAACCTTGGCCGTCAGTATCGAAGTGACCGCCAAACGCCTGGGTATGAGCAAGTCCGAGTACGCGCGTCGTGCAATGGAGGAGTTCGAGGAGCGATTGATGCACGAGCGTATCGCCGAGCTTTCGCGCCAACTCAGCGCCCACAGCGCTTCCGCTGCGCGTTCAATGGACAGCAGCACTTCGGACGGCCTGGAATGACCCAAGCGGTCCGTCGCGGTGAGGTGTGGGCGGTTGACTTCGAACCTCAAACGCACCGACACGAACCGGGGAAGAAGGAGCGCCCTGCGCTCGTCATCCAGACCGACGCGCTCAACAATGCCGGCCATCAGACGACCATTGTCATTCCTGGAACGAGCCAAGTGGACTCACTCCCCCCCGGTGATCATTTTCCGCTAAGGGTCCGCATTCAAAAAACCGCCGAGTTGAAGTACGACACGGATCTTCTCATCGATCAGGTCCGCGCGATCGCAAACGCCCGGTTCAGGATGCGTTACTGCGCGGTACCGCCTGCTCTGCTGAAACGAGTGGAAGAAGCGTTGCGGCATCTTACCGGCCGCTGAAGTCAGTACGGACACTCTCGCAGACCGCCAGGCGAGGGAGGGCTTTCCGCGATCACAGGTGGGACTTCACCGCTGCGGATTCGCGACGAATCACCCGCGCCAGGGGTATGGCAGCCATTGCTCCCAGAAGCTGGGCCAGGATAAATCCCGCCACGTGCGATGGGGCAATCCCTGCAAAGGTATTCGAGAGCGAGCGGGCGATCGTGATCGCGGGATTCGCAAACGAGGTCGAGGATGTGAACCAGTAGGCTGCGCCGATCCAGGCCGCAACCATCCACGGCACGTCCTCTCGCCGCCGGTGTCCCGCGACGACCAGTATCAGGCCGAGCGTGGCGACGAACTCCGCGAGCAACTGCGGCACGCCAGTGCGTTGATGGGTAGAGAACTGAAGCAAGGGAAGTTCAAACATGGCATGAGCCAGGATTGCACCCGCGCAGCAACCAGCTATCTGAACGAGAATATAGCCAGCCAGGGAACGCCAGCCCAGTTCGCCGCGTATCGCCTGAACCAGTGAGACCGCTGGGTTCAAATGCGCTCCACTGACCGGCGCAAGTAGCGCAATCAGCGCCGCCAATACCGCTACGGTGGCGAGCGTATTGGCCAGGAGCGCTACGGCGAGATTTCCACCGGCCAGGCGTTCGGCCATGATCCCTGAACCGATGACCGTGGCCGCCAATAGCGTGGATCCGATCCCTTCCGCAAGCAGCCGCTGGACCAAGGTCAGCTCCGGGCGCGCCCGATGGCCTGCAGTTCGTCCTCGATCTTGCGGGGAGCAAGGGACGCTATCGGCAATTCGACGAAGCGTCGGATTCGCATCTCGAGTTCCTGGAACGCGATGCGAAACGCGAGCGCCTTGTCCACCTCGGTTCCCTCAGCAGCCGCGGGGTCTGCGATACCCCAGTGTGCGGTCACGGGTTTTCCAGGCCACACGGGACACATCTCCCCGGCAGCGTTGTCGCAGACGGTGAAGATGAAATCGAGTGCCGGCGCGGCGGGCGACGCGAACTCGTCCCAACTCTTGCTACGAAGATTCCGCGTCGGCAAGCCCTGTTCAGTCAGCAACGCGATGGCAAGGGGATGCACGGCACCTTTCGGGAAGCTACCGGCGCTGAAGGCACGAAACCTCCCTGCACCAAGATGATTCAACAGCGATTCGGCCATTATGCTGCGTGCCGAGTTCCCCGTGCACAGAAACAGGACGTTGTAGACAGGACTCGCGGTCATTTCGCGCAGCAGTTGCTTCGTCATGAAAGCCGAGCTCGCCGGACACAGACCGGAGAATTCCCTTGTCTGCTGGATGCTGAGCGGCGCTTTCGTGCGCTCGATTCGCGCATAACCCAGCCGGCCGAAGAATTCTTCCGCAGTCGTCGTCAACAGGAAGAGGTTCGTGGCACCGTGACGGGCCGCGTGATCTTCCGCGTGTCGGACCAAAGCAGTGCCCAGTCCCCGGCGGCGCTCGCCCCGAGCGACCGCGAGAGAGCGCAAGAGCGCCTGGGAACCATAAATTTCAATTCCGACGAGTCCAATCGGGGCACTGCCGTTGCCGGCGAAGAAGAAATGCTCCAGATGCGCAGCCGTCAGATCCTCGGCCGGCAGTCCCTGGGCTCGCAGAAGGGCCAACGTCGGAGCCAATGCCGGGCGGGCATGTATCAGGAACAGGTCTGCCATTGCCGCGTACTTAGCCGTTCGCCACCCGCTTTCCGGACCGAGACGCTGGTTTACAGACCGGCGCGCAATCGCCACCCGCACAACAATTCTCGGTGAGATACCCCACGAGCCCGTTCATCGCATCGAAATCGGCGCTGTAGATGAGCTGCCGGCTCTGCCTGCGCTGGTTGATGAGCCTCGCTCGCCGCAGGCCCTGCAGATGAAACGTCAGCGATGACGGAGCAAGTTTCACTCGCTCTGCAATATGGCCTGCCGGCAACCCGTCCGGACCACGCTCGACCAGCAGCCGGAAGACCGCCAGCCGATGTTCGTGCGCCAGCGCCCCCAGTGCCTCAATGACTTCCGCGCTTTTCACGTCATTACGATACTTTGACTATTATCGAAATGTCAATATGCTCGCCGGGAACGCCGGCAGCAGGCAGGGACCTACTTCAGCTCGATCTCCAGAAATCGAAAGTCGTGAGCATTGATGTTGATCACGTTGTGGTTCACCCCCGCTGATCGGCAGTAGGACACCCCGGCCGTCAACTGAACGTCACGCGAGCCTTCCGGTTCAATCAGGCGAAGGGTGCCACTCGTCAGGGGCACGATCACATAGTCCAGGGCATGAACATGCTGGCCTGTCTCGGCCCCAGGGGCGAAGGCCCACTCGGTGACGATGACCCGCTCGTTGTCGATCTGCAGGGTCGGAACGGCTTTCACATCTGCAATCCCCGGGGTTTCAACTCGGTCGTGCGCAATTGAGTCTATCCGACCGAAATGCCAGCGGATGTATCGGGCGACGGCGTGCTACTCGTCCTTATGGACGTTCCCCCCTTGCACCGAGAGTGACGAGGAAGTCGTCCAGTTGTCTGAACGTCTCGTCCATCGCATCCAACGCGCCGGTGCCCGCAGCCTCGGCAGCCTCCTTCGTGGGATAGAGCTCGTGCACTGACAGCAGCGTCTTGCCGCCCTTTTCCTCGAAAGTCACCGTAGTAACGGAGCCAGCGTCACCCGCTTCGTCATTGGTCCAGACAATGCGCGAGTGCGGTATCACTTCAAGGTACTTGCCGAAGAATTCCATACCGTTGCCGAAGACCAGACGGTAGCCCCCTCCCACCCGAACATCCATTTCACACGAGCGCAGGGACATGCCCATGGACTTCGGCAACCACCACTGCCTGAACAGTTCGGGCCTGGTCCAGGCTTCGAAGACGATGCGCGCCGGAGCGTCGAAGGTCCGCGTGACCACGAACTCGCGCTCGGATTTCCGCTCGACAGACAATCGATTCTTCATGGGCGTGGATTCATTCTCTGTTCTTGAGTCCATCGGGGTTATCCCTCTCTTTCAGATCCTCGATCACCCTGTCCAACTCATCGAAGCGCGCGGACCAGAGCTGGCGATATTTCTCGAGCCATGCCGTCGCCTCCTCCAGTCGATGCGGGCCAACCTTGCAGGTCCGCACACGGCCCACCTTCTGCGTGATGACGAGCCCGGCCTGCTCGAGGACACCGATGTGCTTCTTCATGCCCGTGAGTGACATGTTGAATCTCTCGGCGAGGTCGGTGATTGAAGCCTCGGCGCGGCCGAGTCGCTCCAGTACGCCGCGTCGGGTGACGTCCGCGAGAGCGGCGAATGAGACATCCAGATTGACGTTCGTATACTGAACCATTTGGTTCAGTATACCAATCCATGCACGAGACGCAAGAGGCTGTGCCTGCAGACCCGCGGGTCGCCGATCGCATGTCGGCTGCATGGATTGCACACATTCCTATATCGGAATATGATTGAATTCATGGCACGAGCAGCGACGACATCGGACGTCTTCAACGCGATCGCCGAGCCGCAGCGCCGGGAGATCCTCGCACTTCTGCGAGCGGGTGAGCGACCGGTGACCGACTTGGCCCAGAAGCTGGGAATGACCCAGCCAGGTGCTTCCAAACACCTGCGGGTGCTTCGGGAGGTCGGACTGGTACGGGACCGCAAGTCAGGTAAACAGCGCCTGTACTGCATTGACGCCCGCGGGCTGCGGGCGGTCCACGATTGGACCGGCGGGTTCGAACGTTTCTGGAACGAGAGCTTCGACCGGCTGGACGCGTACGTGCAGGACCTCAGGAAGGCAAGGCAGAAGGAGTGATTCGATGACAGCGACAGTACGCGAGCCACCTGCGCAGCAAGCCACGGCCGATCGGGAGATCGTGATCTCCCGGGTCATCAATGCCCCACGGGAACTGGTGTTCGAGGTCTTCACCGAAGTTCGGCACCTGTCCCAATGGTGGGGACCGGATGGGTTCACCACCACGACGCGGGCGTTCGAGTTTCGCGCTGGCGGGGAGTGGATCTTTGTGATGCACGGTCCGGACGAAACGGACTACCAGGAGTGGATCTACTGGACCGAGATCTCCCCGCCGGAGCGGATCGCGCTGCTGCACGGTGAGTCTCGCGGCGACCCGAACGCCTTCGAGTCAGTGCTGACGTTTGTGCCCGACGG
>Ga0335069_10004015_pt1 | contig 21963 bp, 14 predicted proteins | sample Lox_Sample_11_FD_206714 | JGI IMG/M metagenome (GOLD analysis project Ga0335069, IMG submission 206714) | Soil microbial communities from Loxahatchee National Wildlife Refuge, Florida, United States - Lox_Sample_1.1 | ecosystem: Environmental > Terrestrial > Soil > Wetlands | place: USA...
CGATCGGTCTCATATCTGCAGGTTAATTGCCGTCCTTCCGTCCCGCCTGTTTCACCCTGTCGCGCTTGTTCGGATCGTTTTCACCGTGTTCTGTGGCCAAATCCGTGGCCAACTCACCGAGAATTGACGACGACCCGGGCAAATCCCGGGGGCGTAGAGCAGGAGTCGCGACGTGCCGATCGCCGCGCGCTAAAGAACCGAGTAGACCGCTGTCGGCGAGCGACGGCTCAGCCGCGCCCACTTGTTTGTCTTCCGCGCACATGACCACCGTCGCATTGACCCGCCTAAGACGCTCACCGGTTAATCGGATGGCCGCCGCTTGCTTGGACACTTCGCACGTTGCGGCAACGCAGGCCGTTGGGCTTGCCGAGGACCCATGACAGTGGCGGAACCCTCCACAGATACCTGAACAGAGTGGTGAAATCGGCACTGAGCGGCTAAAAACATCTCAGTAGTTCCCTACAGTTACCTGCAACTTCCTCCAATTTGTGTCCAAAATGTGTCCACGGCACCCGTTAGCTGGCCAGCGGCACCGGCCCGGGCTCATGCCGCAGCTAACGATCGGAATCGGAAACAGGAAACGGCCGACTGGCGCTCGACCCCGCGGGGGGCGCGCCGCCCAACCCGTGCCGACGCTGCACCCCGCGGCTTCGAGGTGCACTCGACGCCGTGACCATCCTCGAACGTGCGGGGGACAAATGGAGCATCCTGGTGATCGTCAGCCTGTAAGGCGGCCCGTTGCACTGCTCAGGACTGCTATGGGACGAAACCTAGCAGAAACCGCAGCAGTCGTTCGCGACGGTCAGCGTCGACCAGCGGCAAACCTTCGGTGTAGCGAGTGGCTATGACTTTCCGCGCCAGCAATTCGCCCGCTGCCAGGGTGTGCAATGCCTCGATGACGCTTGACAAGCGTGCTTTCCTGGTCGCAAAAAACCGATCCGTAGTGACGAACCAGTTGAGCTTACGTAAGTCCACCTCTAACGTCACCGCTGGTTCAGGCAACAACGACCACGCTCCGGCGACCATCGGGTGTAGGGAACTGTCGACTTGGGCGCTGCTGTAGATGCCACGCGAAACTGCCTGGAGGGTTTGTTGCACCATTCCGCCCTCTCTGTCGGACAGCTTCGCGATCTGGGACGGAAGCCATACGAGGTTCGGAACGAACGTGTTCAAGAGCGGAATTCGGCTCGCCAGGCAATCGGCGTCTACCTTCCTCCAGATATGTGAAGCGACGAACTCCGAACCCATGCGAGAGCCGCTCAGATGACTGCCCTTCGGCCCGCGCACGGCAAGGCTTCGCGTCAAGGACTTGACCAGCGAGTTGTCATCTCGCAGGTATCCATCCTTGTTGGGCGAAGCCCACTGGTCCGGGATGTGCTTCTTTTTGTTCCCCCTACAGTGCGGGTCGCGTACCACCCAAGGCATGAGTACGGGCCACTGCCGGTATACGTCTACCGGTAGCCAAATTGCCATGCTCTCGACCAAGAGCTGCGGGACGACAGCAAAAAGCTCGGGTTCCGACTTCAATAGATCGAGGAAAAAGCGATAGAGCAGGTCATCGCCATGAACGACCTTGATGCTCAAAATGGTGAACCTCGTTCTCTGCTAGGTGGAGTTCCAATTCAGGACCGCTGTTAGCCACCTCCTCCTGGGGCTTGAGTGTATTTATCAAGCGATATTCCTACAGGGGTTACTTCCAGAGTTCGTCATTGAAGGAGCACATCCGGCTCATCGAGCAGGGATCGAATGCCGCGCGCCCGCCCATCGCCCGCTCGGGAACGTGATCAACACGGCCGCTCGTAGCAGCCTCGAAGCGCGAGCCCACGAGCAGGCCTGAGCGAGTAACCGGCTGAGGCGGTTACTACCCTGAAGGCCCAGCCTGCGCGTTGGATTCCCACTTTGGCTGTTTCTGTCGGCGGCTTGCCCTAGCGTCCTGTCCTGGAGTTGGTGGAGGACTCGGGACCTTCGGAGGATGCGGCGGCAATGACGGCTGACACTGTGCGTCCTCGCGTCATGCTCGGAATCGTCGATGAGGCGGGTGCCCCGCTCAAGGGCGACCCCTTCATTGGGGCGTTCGTGAGCCTCGGCTCACTGCTCAGGCGTTACCTCCCAAGGCTCGAAGGGCGTCAGTTGGTCGTCGCACTGTCAGTGCCGTGCCGCGATTACGCGGCAGCTCTTATCGGGGCGGGTTGGATGTTGTCGGGGCCGACGCCAAAGCTCGACCGGCCGATCGACGTGTTCCGTCGCGCCGACCGTCAGACGTACCTGCGCGCCGTGACCGATAAGAAGGTCGTCACCGGGATTTTCTCCAGCCTCGACGAGACACGAACGCCTCCCCGCGTCATTACAGGGGGCAAGAACCGGACGGTGGATTGGTACAAGGCTGTCGCCGTGCTCAGCGACGCGTGCGACAGCATTGAGGGCGATGTCCCCGAGCCAGGATTCCTCGCTACTCTGACCGGAGCGGCGACGACATGGCTCGAGCGAATCACTGCTCCGGCACAGGACCTAGCGCTTGTTGGCACCTCCAAGTGGTTGCGAGAGGACCTCGCAGCGCGCATTGGGAACGCCACCGGGGGCGGCGCGGTTGCCATGCCGCTAGCAAACTATCTGTTGCCGATTACCGACAAAGCTGCCACTTGGGCGACCGCCATTATTCCTTCCGCGCGGCTGGGCGAAGGCAAGATTCCTCCGCACCGCACCGCGGTAATCCTCGATGGCTACGGAGCGATCAAATATCTGAACGACATCACAGTCCCGATCGTTGTCTGCATCATCGATAGGTCGATAGCCGACGAGTCGTCTGCCGAACTCGTTGTCCAGGCACGCGTTTCGAACAGCCGTCCGGTATCCATCAAGGAGAATCTTCGTTGGCAACCCCCCATCGGGGTTGAAGCGCTGGCCTTTACAGTGGCGCTATGAGTCGCATCCATGATGTGGTTCACCGTTACGACGCGTGTCGCGCCGTACTCAAACACGGTGTGGACATCTTCGCAGTTGGCGATCCTGCTGGGGCGCGGCTCAATGCCGCCGTCCGTCGCGCCCTGTATCAGGTGGACGAGGACAACCGTGACGTTTGGGAAGACCTTATCCGGGCGGCTAGCGCGGCGCGCTGGCGCCGCATGACGCAGCCTCAACCGAATGCGTACAGCCCGGCGTTGAGCGAAGCCGTCACTGGCGTTCTGCGAAGGGCGAAGCTACTGCGCGGCTTCGTCGGCGATGATTCGTTGGTTGACGAGATTGCAGATGCGGCGGCTGCTGTCGGTGACACCGATTCGCCGGTCGGCGCGGAGCTGTTGCGCTCGGTCAAAGAGGTCGGGACGGAGGCGTGCGTTGTCATCGCCAACACGGGTTCCGCGCGGGCGGGTGTGTATGGGTGGCTCGAGCAATTCGGCGCTAGGGTCGTCGTCCCGAGCGATCTCGACGATTTACCGGCTGACGTCGAGCAGAGCTACGCGATTGGACCGCCCGCGTTCTTCCCGGCATCGCTTGTGACTGCGCCTGCCACAGAGGCAATCACGTTCTTCATGCCGGCGTGGTTTGGAAACCGATCGATCCCGACGTCTATCCTCGCGCCGCATTCCGAGGGCGGCGTCGCAATCAGCGCAAAGGTGTTTTTCATCGGCGATGTCGCAGAGCCCGCCGCGGGGGTTCCCGAAGCGGCGGAGATCGAGGACACGTTCTACCCGCAACCGGTCTGGGGTACCCGGAAGTCCGACGACCGCGAACCGGAGAGCGACGAAGTCGAGGCCTGGAAGATCCTGCTTGGCGGTGGGCTAGCGCTCTGGCTTGATGACGGCGAGCGGATCCGGTCACTCGATCCGCGCCAGCCGGAAGGCGACCGGGTCGGCTACGAAGCGGTCGAGGACGTGCAGCCTGGTACCTACTTGGTGCTCCGAGATGGAGCGACTGAGCATGCTGCGATGTACGACGCTGCCTTGGCTGCCGTCGGGCAGCGTGCTGCGAGCATCACGGCGACGCAAGAGCGATGGAAGCAAGCGCTGGCAGACCGTCTGGCGCGGGACGGTGCCAAGCGCGTCATCGATGAGCTCAAGGCACGAAACATTTTCTCGCCGGGACGGGTTCGCGCGTGGACCGGGCCGACACTGATCTGCCCGAGGCATGAGGAGAGCCTTGCGGCGCTGCTGGAGTGGTTGGGTATTCCCCTGCAGCCGACCTATGGGAACGCGGTGAGCCTCCGGCGCGCGCTCTATAGGGCAAGCGCCGAACTGCGGCAGGAACTCGAGGCCGCGGTCGGGCAGGCCGACCTACATGCCCTGCAGCGCGACGGCCTAATCCACTTGGAGCTCCAGCGAGAGGGCTTCCGCGGAATGATTGTCGCGCGTGTGCTTGCGCGCGCGCCTTTCACTGAGATTGTTCCGCGCGGCCAGACCCGACTGCCGTTCCCAGATGGTGGTGCCCAGTGGCTCGAATGATCCCGGCGTTCTTCCCGGAGGAGGCGCCGCCAGGAGAGAAGATGCTTTATCGGGCGCTCGCGCGAAGCACCGACGAGTGGATTGTGCTGCACTCGCTGGTTATTGCAGACCACGTCAAGAAGCCAGAGGGGGAAGCGGATTTCGTGGTGATCGCACCTCACCTCGGGGTGCTCATCATCGAGGTGAAGTCGCACGACTACGTCCACTTCGAGGACGGCGTCTGGCACCTCGGCACCCAGAAACCGGACACCCGCGGTCCTTTCAGGCAGGCAAGCCAGGCAGAGCACTCGATCCGAAAATACTTGAAGCGCAAGCAGGTGGAGCTCCGGTCCGTGCCGGTTATCAGCGCGGCGTGGTTCACCGCGGTACGCGCACGCACGATGCTTCCCGCCTCATCGGAATGGCACGAATGGGAGGTGCTTGATTCAGAGGATCTCAAGAACGATCCCATCGCAGCGATCCGCCGCACCTTCGACGCGGGAACTGCACATCTCGACGCGAGGTTCCCCGGTTTCAGCTATGGGGGCGTTGGCCCCGACGTGGCGAACGCCAAGCGCATCGGGCTGCTCCTGCGCCCAAATTTCGAAGTTGGCGTCGTCGCTGGGGACCTACGCCATGCGCGTGAAGATCAGCTCGTTCAGTTCGTAGAGGAGCAGTACGAGGCGCTCGATTCCATGGCTGACAACCAGGCGGTGCTGTTCACCGGTCCTGCCGGGTCGGGGAAGACCTTCCTCGCCATGGAGGCAGCACGCCGCGAACTCGCCATGGGGAACCGCGGTTGCCTGATCTGCTTCAACAGCCTCCTTGGCAAGCGGCTGGCCGCAGACATGCCCGACGATCCGAAACTCACCGTGGGCACGTTGCACCGGCAGATGCTTACGCACGCGGGACTGAGTGCGCCGACGGCGGCAGATGGGGACTTCTGGAACCGTGAGCTTCCGGAGCGTGCCTTTGAAGCCCTAGTCGAGGCAGGCGATGATGCACAAGGGGACTTTCTGATCATCGACGAGATCCAGGATCTCGTGACCGAGCCGTACCTGGACGTGCTTGATCTCATGGTGAAGGGTGGGCTCAAGTCGGGGCGCGTTCTGCTGTTTGGGGACTTCGAACGCCAGGCGATCTACGACGAGGGCGACGGACGCGAACTACTCCGGGCACGGATGCCTCACCTCGTGTCCAGCAAACTAATCATGAACTGCCGCAACCTCCCACGCATCGGCTACGCCGTCAACATGTTCAGTGGACTCAAACCCGGATACCACAAGTTCCGGCGCGACGACGACGGAGCCAACCCGGTCTGGCTGAAGTATCGCCGAGGCGAAGATCAATCGCCGCTCCTCCGCGAAGCCATTCAGGCACTCCGCGACGACAAATACGAGTTGAACGAGATTGTCGTGCTGAGCCCGCTTGCGAGCGACTCGGTTGCAGCATCGACGACCGATCCCTGGCTACGGCAGGTACTGAAGCCAGCCGACGGACGGGCGCCCAAGCGGGGCGAGCTTCAGTACTCGACGATCCACGCCTACAAGGGGCTTGACGCGCCGGCGATCATCGTCACAGACCTCGATCGCCGAATCGTTCCGAACTTCGAATCAATTCTGTACGTGGGGCTGACGCGGGCGACCGATCGCTTGTACGGCCTGGTTGAGCAAGGAACGGGACTAGCGGGCGTGGAGGGCAAGCTGTGACAGGCGTAGAGGCACGGGCGATTGTCGAGGCAGCTGTGCGCCGCGAACTGTTCGGACCGGCGCCCGGGGAGAAGCCTTCCGGCACCCCAATTGACTGTTCGGGTGCTGCTCTTACCTTCGCAACCAAGGACGAGAGCCGCGGTCAGTTCCATGACCGCGACACGCTTGAGGAAGTGCTCACCCGCTCCGATCCGCTCCGTCGCTACGGCGTCGGCGTCCTCTACAGCGGAGGTACACCCGGTGGTGGCGGCTCGGACGACGATCCCGTGGTGATCCCAGGACTCGCTGAGAATGAGGACAACCCCGAGCAGCCGTCACCAGAGCTCCAGCCGCGCCCTGGACAGGATGAAGCCGATTCGGATGACTTCGACCTCTCAGATGCCAACCGGCGGAAGCCGTCCGCTATGGCAGTTTCGTTCAAGGTCCGGGTGCCCGAAAGTGGTTCGCTCAAGCTGGGTGTCACTGGTGCCTACTACGACCGGGTTCGAGTGACTGTTCCCGATACACCCGAGCTCACGTGGTGGGTTCGGCGCCCGTTCACTATCGAGGGCACGGTGGACTCGTCGGCCTTGCTCCGCGACAAAAAGCTAACGCGGGTGTCGATGACGCCTGTCGTCATCGAGCCGAAGATTGCACCCCGGATCGTGCCGTCAGTGACGTTGTTCAGCCGAAGTGTCCCGAATGAACGTGAGCCTCACCTTCGCCTCGTGACGATTGCGGTCGTTAACGACGTCCAGGACACGGGACCTGGCAGCGCATTCTTCCAAGTAGGTTTCACCGTCGATGCGCAAGGCGAGCTGAGGATCGAGCCCTATCCGGATCTAGAGCAACCAGATAGCGACGACGAGGAACAGTCGATTGCGCTCCTGTACCGGTATCAGCGCACCTTCGCCATCGGGCATGGGTGCGCAGCGGACTGGAGTGTGGTTCTCGGTGCTGACGAGGTGATCCCCCGCGTGCAATCCGTGACTGCAGACGCGATGCCCGCTTATGAGGTCACTAGCCTTACCCCGGACGTATACGAGGAACACACCGACGGATCGCGCACATCGGTGAGTGTCAGTATGGAAGAACTGTCGCGGAGCTCAGATGAGGGACGCGCCCAGGTCGAAACGGTTCTCTCGCTCTATCGGCAATGGATCGCGGAACGCCGGGTGTCGATTGGGGAGCTCCCCGATCGCTACCGCAAGGCCGCCGATCGGCACATGGACATGTGCGCCGAAGCACTCGAGCGGATGGAGGAGGGTTGGCAACTCGTTCGGTCGGACGCACTGGCAGCGCGCGCATTCCAGCTCGCGAACAAGGCCATGCTCTACCAGCAGCTCCGTTCGCGATTGCCAATCCGCGACCTTATCCGCGGGAGTGACGACGTCTATCGCCCGCAGGGACCTTATCCGGAACCGGTCCCCAACGAGCGTTCGGGCCAGTGGCGCGCTTTCCAGATCGGGTTCGTCCTCGCGAGTCTGCCGGAGCTCGTCCGTCCCGAGCACCCCAGGCGCACACTCGTCGACCTGATCTTCTTCCCCACCGGTGGCGGTAAGACCGAGGCGTACCTCGGCGCGTCTACGATCTCGCTGTTGGCTCGGCGGCTCCGCAACAAGGAGGACGCCGGAACCGACACCTTGATGCGATACACGCTGCGCCTGCTCACGGCGCAACAGTTCCTACGTGCGTCGTCACTAATCTGCGTTCTTGAGGACCTACGCTCGCAGCTCGAAGATGAACTAGGCACTGCACCCTTTGGGATCGGAGTGTGGCTCGGCGGTGACTCCACCCCGAACACATGGAAGTCCGCCGAGCGCAGCCTCAAGCAACTGCGCCGCGACTACTACGCACCGAACCAGTTTCTGCTGCTGAAGTGCCCGTGGTGCGGCACGAAGATGAAACCGATCCGTCGATCCAGGGGGCAGGACACGCCTGGCTACGTTTTGACTGGCACGAAGGTCGTTTTGCGTTGCGTCGACGAACTCTGCAGGTTCGGTGGCAGGAAGGAGCTGCCAGTCCATGTCGTTGACGAGGACATCTACGAGGCTCGCCCGTCGATCGTGATCGGCACCGTCGACAAGTTCGCGACGATGGCATGGCAGCCGGCGGCACGGAATCTGTTCGGGTTGGGCGAGGACGGCGCGCGGGTGTTCTCGCCGCCGGGACTAATCATCCAGGACGAGCTGCACTTGATCTCCGGACCGCTCGGATCCATGGTTGGGTTGTACGAGCCGGTCATCGACGACCTCACCACCGAACGACGGAACGGCGAGTCGATCCCGGCGAAAATCATTGCCTCAACGGCGACGGCTCGGCGCTACGAAAACCAGATCAAGGGCTTATTCGGACGGAAGAACGTGGCTCTATTCCCGCCGCATGGGCTGGAAGAGGGGCGATCGTTTTTCGCCGAACCCGCAACACTCGAGGACGGCACGCGCGCACCGGGGCGCCGGTACCTCGGCATCATGAGCTCCTCGCTCGGTTCCACCCAAACGGTCCAGGTCCGCGTAGCCGCCGCTACGCTGCAGGCAGGTCCGGAGGTCCCTGACGTTGCCGATCGGGATGGTTACTGGACTAACCTCAACTTCCTCAACAGCTTGCGCGAGCTCGGTAACACTGTGTCCCTGCTAGAGTCCGACATTCCCGACTATCTGGTCGGCCTGCAGCGGCGCGACGGCATCACGCCACGCTGGTCTCGTAACACCATGGAGCTGACGTCCCGGCGTCGGGGCGACGAGATCCCGGAGGCGATTGAGGCACTTGAGGTTGCGCTACCGAAATCCGAATGTGTCGACGTCTGTCTTGCGTCGAACATCATTGAGGTCGGCGTCGACATTACCCGCCTGGGGCTCATGACCATCGTCGGGCAGCCAAAGACGACGGCGCAGTACATCCAGGTCAGCGGTCGCGTCGGTCGTGACCCGAAGGCACCTGGTCTCGTCCTAATGATTTACGGCGCAAACAAACCCCGCGACCGAAGCCACTATGAGCGGTTCCGAACCTATCACCAGCAGCTCTACGCGCAGGTAGAGCCGACATCGGTAACTCCGTTCGCCGAGCCGGTGCTCAAGCGGGCGCTGCATGCGGCGGCGATCTCGCGCATGCGCCAGTTGGGGCCGGAACTAAAGCCGGACCCGTTCCCTCGCGACGAGTTCGACGAGGCGGTCGCCCTGCTCCGGATACGTGCCTCCCTAGTGGATCCTGACGAGCTATCGACGTTTGACTACTGGGTGGGTGTGCGAGCGCGTCAGTGGGCACGCGGCGAGCGCACAAACTGGGCAGCAACCACCTATTTCCGTGGGGATCCCAAGCAGGGCTTGATGCGTCCTGCGGGCGAACTCGCGGACCCTGACAACAAGAACGTCACCTGGGATACGCCGATGAGCATGCGCAGTGTCGACGCTGAGTGCCGACTCGACGTCACGAGGGCGTATGTCGTCGATGACATGGCAACCGAGGAGCCTGCATGACTTCAGGAAAGGTGCGTCGGGCTCAGCTAGTAACGCCGTTTGGCGTCGGCGCGATGAGCGTCCTCGTCGATGGGACGTCGGTGATCACCGCTGGACTTGACCACTGGTTCCCGAAGGACAACCAGGACCTTGTGATCGAGGACTTCGTCGTCCACGACTGGCGCCTTGAAGCCCGACTGGGGGTCAAGGAGTTCCGCTTGCCGCCGGACTATCGAACTGCGGCTGGTGATGACCACCGGAACACCAAGTTGTCGGTGCCGGTACTTCGCTTCCCGCGCTATGCCTTCTGCATGTATTGCAAGCGTCTTAAGCAGGTTCCGCTCAGCTTCCAGGAAACCGTGCGGTGCGAGGATGCCGCGCATGCTGGTCGTAGAGGCAAGGGACCCCGAATGTCACAGGTTCCGTTCGTTGCGATCTGCGAGGACGGCCATATCGACGACTTCCCATTCCGGGAGTGGGTGCACCGCTCTGTAGATACCAGGTGCACGGGCACGCTGCGGCTATTTTCCACGGGTGGAGGTGGGCTGGAAGGCCAAGTCGTGCGCTGCGGCTTTGACGCGAAGAACAAGCGCGACGAAAGGCAGGGCTGCGGCGCGTCTCGCTCGCTACAGGGAATCACCATGGCAGGGCGGCGCGACGATGGGGGCGGGGAGAGCACGGTTCTCACGCAGGACCTTGCCGGGCGTGCCACTCCCTACCTGTGCACGGGCGCACGGCCCTGGCTACATGAGCTCGGCGGTCGCTGTGACAGGCCGGTGCGCGGTGCACTGCGCGCGGCGGGCAACGTCTACTTTCCACTTCTCGAGTCGTCGATCTTCCTGCCGCAGAAGGTTGGTGCGGTCAGCGGCGCGATGCGTGACCTCCTGAAGCGGCCTGACGTCAGCCCGGTGCTCGACGCTATATACGCGTTCGTGGGCGCAGGAGCCACGGCGGCTCAGATCCGGGATCGGCTCCCGAGCGAGCTGTTCGACTCGTACGCAGACGACGAATTGCTTGCCGCGTATAAGGATCGGTATGGCATCGGCGAGGACGTGTCTAACGACGACGGCGATGGGTTGGACGACCTCGACATCTGGCGGTACCCAGAGTTCAAGATGATCCGCGAGACGCCAGCAGACGATGCACTCCGAGCGTCTGACCCAGGGATTCATGCAGACCTGCGCACGCACCTCGGCCGCGTGCGCAGTGTGACGGTCCTGCAGGAGACACGGGTGCTGCGCGGCTTCACACGTGGACGGGACGCCGACCTGAGGATCCCCGTCGGTAAGGTGCTGCTCCGCCGTCGCCCTCTGCCGCCCGACCGTGATTGGCTGCCGGCGTATGTGGTCAAGGGCGAAGGCATCTACCTTGAGCTTGACTCCGGGGAGCTGGCCCGGTGGGAGGGGCGGGGCGAAGTTCAGGAGCGTGCCGACTTGATCGCCGATCGCTACCAGCGGATTTTGAGGGACCGTGGCGGCCGCTTGCGCGACATCAGCCCGCGGATGGTGATGATTCACACGCTGGCGCACTTGTTGATCAACGAACTTGTGTTCACCTGTGGCTACAGTTCCGCCTCGCTCCGTGAACGCCTTTATGTGTCGCGAGAAAGAGGTCGCGAGATGGCGGGGCTGCTGATCTACACGGCAGCCGGGGATTCGGAAGGAACCATGGGCGGCCTCGTTCGCATGGCTCGCAAGGATCAACTCTGTGCGGTCTTCGCGTCAGCGCTGAGAGACGCGCGGTGGTGTTCGACAGATCCCGTCTGCATGGATGCAGGTGACAAGGGTCAAGGTCCGGATTCCTGCAACCTTGCCGCGTGTCACGGCTGTGCGCTTGTCCCGGAGACAAGCTGCGAGGAGTTCAACCGCTTCCTCGACCGCGGCCTGGTGATCGGGACGTTTGACGAACCAAGCCTGGGATTCTTTTCGGAGTTCGCCTAGGTTCGGCCGCAATTTGTATTTGAGGGACTTGCGACACGCTCCGGCGGTTGGTCCCCATGCTCGGCGTGTCCCCTCTTCATGGGCAACGGAGCGTCAGATGGACATGCCATGATCGGCGGTGACATGACCTTTAACTCATTCCTCCCTTTAACGCACCGCCGCCTCAGCTTCGGTGAAAAGCGAGCAGTCATTCTCCGCGTAGACGAACTGCTCGAACTGACTTATAGGAGCCAGGAGCCGAGTGGGACGCGCCAGCCGATTGGGCGAATTGCCGACCCGGACCGACTCGCCGGGTCCGTCGCCGCTGGGCGAAGGTCGGCGATTCACCGGAAGCGGGTGCTGTCAAGACTGGGACTCATACCCGAAATTTCCAGCGCTGAGAACAGGAATGACGCGGAAGAAGAATTGTTCGAAGGTCCCAACGGGCGACGCTTGCACAACAACTTAATCCACCACGGCCGGTGGGTATGCCGCGCGTCCAAGCCTTCGTGTGACGACTGCGTGCTGATCTCCTTTTGCGGGACCGGGCGGTCGGTCGACCAACAAGATCGTCGGCCTGTTGCAGTCGAGTTATTCGCGGGGGCCGGCGGTCTCGGTACTGGCTTTGCATCACAAGGTTTTCGGATCGCGTTAGCAATCGAGTCCGACATGCGGGCTGCGCAAACGTACCGCCTGAACCATCCGGGGACAGTAGTTCTCGAGGCCGACGTCAGGACGGTCAACGCTCGGGTGGCGCGCGCGCTTGTTCCTTCGGCGAACAAGCCAACCGCCGTTATTGCTGGCCCACCGTGCCAGGGCTACAGCGCCGCCGGCAAGCGAGAACCCGACGCTGAGCAGAACGCGCTCTTCCGCGAAGTCACGAGGCTAGCTCGCGATTTAAAGGCGCGCTTCGTGGCGATCGAGAACGTGCCAGGCATGCGCCGCGTCAGCGGAGTTCGGTTCACCACGGCAGTTATTGAAGAGTTTCACCGCACAGGCTACGCAGCCGAGGAGCACCTCTTGCGCGCATGCGACTTCGGCGTGCCGCAACTCCGGCACCGCATCGTGTTCCTTGCGCAGCTCGCCGCCAGAGGACAAGCGCCCAGCCAGCCAGAACCTACGCATTGCCCGAGTTGGGCAGGCGTAGCGTGTGCCCGTCAGTCCCAACAGTGCGCGTTGCCGCAGACGCCAACAGTTCTTGAGGCCCTCGCCGACCTACCCTTGTTCGGATGTGGCGAGCTCGCCGAATTCCGAGAAGTGCGCGGCCGGATCTTAACGAACGCGAGCACAATGGCTCACTCCGGCAGAGTCGTAAAGAAAATCTCCCTCATTGAGCCAGGCACAGGCCCGATCTCATACCGGAGACTCCACAAGGACCTCGCCCGCACAATCGTTGCGGGCCACAGGGCACTTCCCGTGCACCCGACCCTCGACCGGGCTATCAGCGTTCGTGAAGCGGCCCGAATACAAGGATTCGACGACTCGTATGCCTTCTGCGGTCCCCGCGCGGCACAGCCATTGCAGGTCGCCAATGCTGTACCACCGCCAATGGCGGCTGCAATCGCCAAGCAACTGCTCGTACTCCTCTGACTCCGCAACTGATTCGTGGACGAAATCGGCTAGCTCGAAGCCCAGTACCCGCTCTCTACGACAGCGTTCGTCGTACCGTAACCTTTGTGTCGACCACGAAGGGCGGTGCAACACCGATAGCTGGAGGACAAGCTGGATACGTGACAACACCGGGACGGTCCCGGAACATGGCGGCCATCCGCCGGAAGGACACGACGCCGGAAGTTGTACTGCGCTCGGCACTGCACCGTACCGGTTATCGATTCCGGAAGGACTATCCGATCCGGATCGAGAATCAGCTCATTCGCCCCGACATCGCTTTCACCAAGCAGCGACTTACGGTCTTTGTCGATGGCTGTTTCTGGCACTCCTGCCCCGAGCACGGCCGTCGGCCGAGTGTTAACCGACAGTATTGGTCACCAAAGCTCCAGCGGAACGCTGAGCGTGATCGTCAGCAGACGGAAGCACTAAGGACCGCGGGTTGGACGGTCCTGCGTTTTTGGGAACATGAACCTTTGGAAGACGTATTGCGCTGCATCACCACGATTTTGGATCAAACGTAGGGCTTTCTGTTTGGATTGCGAGCTTGCCGTTACGGGCGCTGCCGGATGCCAGGTGACAACCACCAGCAAGTGGCGTATCCACGCGTGCCAGGAGCCCCATGGTCACCATGAACGGGCCTGTCAGGTCCCTTACGACAAGTCAGTCATAGATGCCTGTGGAGGATTCCGCCGTGGCCGAGTCGCTCACCGTTGCCAGTATCGCCTCGAACCACTTCATGTGCCCCTCGAAGCCTAGGAGGCACATGCCCAGTTTTCGGATTCGCCAGGCGAGCGACATGATCGCGACGGGCACCGCGGTCCAGCAGTCGCGCGTGCTGGGCGCTGGCCCCGTCGTACGCATATTCACCGCGTTACAGGCGGCGCAGTAGCCATGCGCGCCAAAGCGGGTCCCGCCGTCGAGCAGCTCGACCTGTTCGCCGAGTCTGAGGCTGCCGAAAAGCAGCGCCGCTTCGGGGGAGCACCGACCCTATTCGATACCAGGCAGCGGGCCTACTTCGCCCGGGTCGCCGCGCTCGAGCAGTGAGTCGAGCAGTACGACCATTTCGACTGCTACCCGCCGTTCGCGCGCCTGGCACGCACAGCTCGGCGCAATGCGCTTCGGTGGCGACCAGCCCTCCGACACATGCAGGCCCACGATCCTTAACGCGGACCTGCGCTGCAATCACTACAACGAGAACTGCTTCTGCGTCGGCGACCTGGTCTACCGAGGCGTTTGCCTGCACTGCGACTGGGAAGGCCCCGTCCGCGGCGACGAAACCGAAGCTGCCGAGGACGCCCACCACCACGCGTGGCCCGGCTGGCGTGACCTCCAACTCGTCCCTCGCCCGCCCGAATCGGGTACCAATGCCAAGCAGAAGCAAGCGATGACGCGCTGGGCCGAGTATGTCAATGACATTTACCCGACCGGCTGGCTCGAATCGGGCGGGCCGATCCGGACCAGCTGCCTGCGCTGCGGGACCCGCAACATCCCCAACGACACCCGTTCGGCGGCTACGACCTGTGCGGCGAGGTCCGCGAGCAGCAGGCCGCGACAGTTCGTTTCCGGCTCAGGGCCAATCACGCTACGCGCGTAAACCGGCACTATTGGTGTCCGCGCCGCTGACGTTCGCCGCCTCGTCGGCGGGCGAACCTGGTGCTTCCGACGAGCTCTCGACAACTACACTTTGCGCGCCGCGCGCAGCCGCGAATTTCAGATACGTGCGCACATCGCTAACCGTGGTCTCGGCGAGCCGAGCGATCGCGGCGATCGATTCACCGCGTGCGCGAATCCGCGCGACGGCGACCGCCGCCGCCGCGTGGTGTTCCTCGCGCCGTCGGGAGGCCTCCGCGCTCACCTGGGCTACCCGATCGGCTTCCCACTGATCGACACCGGCCAGCCGGGCGCGCGACACCAGGAACGTGGCCATGTCCTCGATGTTGGCTCGCTCACGCAGCTCGCGCTCATCGCGAACCTTCTGCTGAGCTTCACGCACCTTTTTGCGGGCCATCGTCTTGGAGTTGTAGTCCGCCATGCCCGCACTGTAGGGCCGGCGTCATGCCGGCCACCACCACCGCAGCCAACTTCATCAATTACCAATCTCGGAGCCAGCCCTGCCCCTCAAACCCCCGCTCTACCATCACCACTCACCGCTACTCCCCCCATCCCCCAACCACTAGCAAGTCCCCCGGCCACTCACAGGCAACCCATTTCCACCCGCACCAAACCCCACACACCTCTTGCATTTAGGTCACGGTTGGGTAACAACCTCCGGCGCGGCGTTTGATTTGACGGCCGTCAAATTTCTAACGTCCGCGGCGAGGGGTGATGCGGCCGTGATGAGCTTGCACAAGTTGACCGCCGGCGATGGGTATCTGTACCTGGTCCACCAGGTCGCCGCGGCCGACAGCACCGAGCGGGGCCGTAGCGCCCTGTCGGACTATTACTCGGCCAAAGGCGAGTCGCCCGGCCGCTGGGTCGGCTCCGGTTTAGCGGCCCTGAGCCACACCGGTGCCCGCTCGGTTTCACCTCAAGCCGTCGAAGAAATCTGGACGGTGGCCGAAGGCTCGCAGGTCAGCGAAGCCCAAATGGCCGCGCTCTTCGGGGAGGGCTTACACCCCAATGCCGATGCCATCTCGGCCTATCTGACGGCACGCGGTGTGCACGGCCGCGCGGCGATCGACGCCACCCGGCTGGGCCGTCGCTTTCATATCCGCGACGGCGAGACCAGCTTTCAACGCGCCCTTGCGGTGGCCTACCGCGACCACAACACCGCGGCCGGGCGGGCGTGGAACGCGCCCATCGACGCGGCGACGCGCGCCGAGATCCGCACCGCGGTCGCGCGCGAGAAATTCGCCGCAGAGTACGGGCGCGCGCCGGGCGACGACCGCGAACTGTCCGGATTTATCTCGCGCGCAATACGCGCGCTCACCACCGCGGTGGCCGGCTACGACCTGACCTTCAGCCCCGTCAAGTCGGTGTCGGCGTTGTGGGCGCTGGCCCCGCTCGCGGTGGCGACGGTAATCGAAGAGTGCCAGGACGCGGCGGTGGCCGACACCCTGGCGTTCGTGGAGTCCTCGGGTGCGTTCACCCGCTCGGGCACCAACGGCGTGGCCCAAGTCGACACGACCGGACTGGTCGCCGCCACGTTCACGCACCGCGACTCACGCGCCGGGGACCCTGACCTGCACACCCATGTGGCGGTATCCAACAAGGTCGCCACCGTCGACGCCGACGGGGTGCAGCGCTGGCTGGCGCTGGATGGTCAACCCCTGCACCGGATCACGGTGGCTGCCTCTGAGCTGTACAACACCCGCCTGGAGGCCCATCTGCAGCAGCGTCTGGGGGTGCGCTTCGCCGAAACAGAACCCGCGGGGCGGGGCAAGCGGCCGGTGCGTGAGATCGTCGGCGTCCCCGCCGAACTCCTAGGGCGGTGGTCATCGCGGCGCGCGGCGATCGAGGCCCGCACGGCCGAGTTGTCCAAGCAGTTCCAGGCCACCCACGGCCGCGAACCCACCAACGTCGAGGCAATCGCGCTGGCCCAGCAGGCCACGTTGGAATCACGGGAGGCCAAGCATGAGCCGCGCTCGATGGCCGAGCAGCGCCACACCTGGCTAACGGAAGCCATCGGGGTGCTCGGCGGGCGACGTGAGTTGACCGCGATGCTCGGCGAAGTCCTGTCGGTGCCGCAGCGTGCGGTCCAGCAGGCCACGCCCGACTGGGTCGCCGAGCAAGCGGCCAAGGTCATTGACGTTGTCGCGGCGGCACGCTCGAGCTGGCAGCGCCACCACGTGCTGGCCGAGGCACTGCGCCTGGTGCGCGCCAGCGGGCACGCCAGTGACCTCACGCTGGCCGACCGGATCACCGATGCCGCACTCGCCCAACCCTTGTCGGTGCCACACGCGCGCATCGACGACGGCGACCTCGACGAGCCCGCCCTGCTGCGCCGCCGCGACGGCGAAAGCATCTACACCCCCCACGGCACCGCGCTGTACACCTCGGCCAAGACGTTGGCGGCCGAACGCCGCATCCTCGCCGCCGCCACCCGCACAGCTGCCCGCCGCGCCAGCCCGGATGATCTCGAGTTGGCGTTGGCCGACTCCGCGGCCCGCGGCAAACCCCTCAACCCCGGCCAAGCCGCCCTGGTCGCCGAGATGGCCACCGGCGGACGGCACCTCGCGCTGGCGTTGGCCCCGGCGGGCACCGGCAAGACCACTGCGATGGCCGCGCTGTCGCACGCATGGCGCTCCTCCGGCGGCGGGGTCGTTGGGTTGGCGCCGACCGCAGCCGCCGCCATCGAACTGGCCACAGACCTCAACGCGCCGACTGACACCGTCGCCAAATACGTGCACCTGACTCGCGGCGCACCCACCCGCACACCGCCGGGCTGGTTTGACCGCATCGACAACAAGACCCTGGTCATCATCGACGAGGCCGGCAAGGCCGGCACCCTCGAACTCGATGCGGTCATCGGCCACGCCCTGGCCAAAGGCGCCAGCGTGCGCCTCATCGGCGACGACGGCCAGCTGTCCTCGCTCTCCGCCGGAGGCGTCCTGCGCGACATCGCCGCCCAAACCGACGCGCTCACCCTCTCCCAGCTGGTGCGGTTCGCCTCCACCGCCGAAGGCGCGGCCTCGTTGGCGATCCGCGCCGGCGATCCCGCCGGGATCGGCTACTACATCGACCATCACCGGGTGCATGTCGGTGCCGACGAAACCGCAGCCGACATGGCCTACAGCGCCTGGCAGGCCGACATTCTCGCCGGACGGGACAGCCTGTTGCTCGCCCCGACTAACGACGCCGTCGACGCGCTCAACGCCCGCGCCCGCCTGGAGCGCCTCACCGCCCAAGCATCTTCCCCCGGCCGGGAGGTGGTGTTGGCCGACCAACTGGCCGCCTCCCCCGGCGACCTGGTGCGGGCTCGCCGTAACGCGCGCTGGCTACACCTGGGCCGCGGCGACTTCGTGCGCAACGGCTACCGCTTCCAGATCCTCTCGGTCCGCGATGACGGCGGCCTGCATGTACGCCACCTCGGCACCGGGCGCCGACTCGTCTTGCCCGCCGACTACGTCGCTGCCCACCTCACCCTGGGCTACGCGGCCACCATCGACTCCGCCCAAGGACTGACCGCCCAGCACGCCTGCCACGTCGTCGGGGCCGCCCACTTGACCCGCCAACTGCTGTATGTGGCGTTGACCCGCGGCAAGGTCGAAAACCACATCTACCTCTCGACCGCCGAAGCCGACCCGCACCGCGTGCTGTCCCCCAAGGCCACCCACCCCGACACCGCCGTGGACGTGCTGACCAAGGCGTTGGCCCGTGACGCCGCCCAAATATCGGCGACCAGCGCCGACCGCCAAGCGCGCGACCCATTCACCCGCCTGGGCGCGGCCGCCGACATGTACCACGACGCCCTCGGCACCGCCGCCGAAAAACAGCTCGGTGCAACGCGGCTGGCCGAACTCCAACAGGCCGCCGAGCTGCTCGCCGCCGGCGTGACCCGCGCCGACGCCTGGCCGCTATTACGTAAACACCTCGCCCTGGTCGCCGCTCGCGGCGCCGACGCACTCACCGTTCTTGCCGACGCGGTTAACCAAGGCGCGCCGGACAACGCCGTCGATGTCGCCGCCGTGCTCGATTGGCGCATCGATCCCACCGGCGGGCACTCCGCCGCCATTGGCCCGCTGCGGTGGCTGCCCGCCATCCCTGACCAACTCCGCGACGACCCCGCCTGGGGGCCGTATCTGTCCCGGCGCGCTGACCTGGTCGCCGACCTGGCCGAACAGATCCGCGTCATCGCCCGGGAATGGACCCCGGCCACCGCCCCGGCGTGGGCCAAGCACATCAGCGCCGTCGACTCCGTCCTCGCCGCCGAGATCGCCGTCTTTCGTGCCGCCCATACCGTCGCGCCCGAAGACACCCGGCTGCTGGGTGCCGACCAGTACGCCGCCCGTCCCCGCGCCATCCAACGTCTCCTGCAAACCCACGCCACCACGGCGATCGGGCGCCGCAGCCCCGACATGCGCCGCTGGCAACAGCTCATCGACACCATCGACCCTCGCATCCACACCGACAGCTACTGGCCCCAACTGGCCGCCCGGCTCGCCGACGCCGCCCGCAGCCGCCCCGACCTCGCTAACCTCGTCAAAGCCGCGGCCACCGAAAAACCCCTGCCCGACGAACTACCCGCCGCCGCGCTGTGGTGGCGGCTCTCCGCCGAACTGGCCCCCGCCACCCTGGACACCACCCGCGCCCGGCTGCGCCCGGCCTGGATCCGTGACCTGCACGACATCTTCGGATCGGCCACCGCCGAGACCATCACCGCCGACCCCGCCTGGCCCGGACTGGTCGCCGCTATCACCGCCACCGACCCTGACCGCTGGGCACCCCGCGACCTGCTGCACCTAGCCGCTGAACACCTCGCCGACGCCCACCAGGACATCGCTGCCCACGACTACGCCCGCTTGATCACCTACAGCATCGAGCTGATCACCAGCCACCCCGACAGCCACCACATTCCCACCCCCGAACAGCCCCCGCTCACCCCGGAGGAAGAAGAACAACTTCCCCCGGACCCGAGCCGCGTCCAACCCGGTATCGACACCGCCACAACGCAACTGACCGCCGAACCAGCGCTCTTCGACCCACGCGGCCACCAACACGACCAACGCCTTGGCGGGCTGCAATTCGAAGACCTACAAACCACCCGCCCAGCCCCAGAACTACAACCCGCGCTCGCCAACGTCCACCAATTACGTGGTGAATACGCGCAGGCGCTGACATCGCTCACCGAACTCGAAAACCAGGTGCGCGGTGGCGATGGCCCGGCCGTACAACACGCGATGCCACAAATCAGAGAAATGCGCGCCCGCGCCGATGCCGACCGCCCCCATCTGCTGGCCGTTCAAGACGTCATCGCCCAATGGGCCGACGCTGAAACCGAATACGACGCGGCAGTCCAAAGTGTCGAATGGGCACGTAGTCAGCTGCGAGAGCTGCAAGCCCAGCCAGACGCCGACCCTCTCGACATCGCGTCAGCCACACTCGACATCAAATGGCGCCTCATGCTGGTGCCCGGCATCGCGCCCGCGCAGCGCTACCATGCGGCGCTGCAAGAGGCGCTCGCCGCGCGAGCGCACGCCGCCGGGGGTGCAGACAAGATCATTAGCGGCGACGACGTCGATGCATATCTCGCACAACTCCGCTCCGCCGACGAGCGCGCGCTACGAGTCGCGCACGAGCGCCTCCGTGGACTGCGTCGCCAACTCCACCGCGCTGAAATCGCCGCCGCCGCAGCGTTCGCCGCCGCCGAAACCCGCACCGCCGAACACATCGACCAACAGCGCGTCCAACTCGACATCGAATTACGCGTCCTGCAGGTCGCCGGCCGCTACCAAGACACCCGGCCCCTGCACCTACCCGCCGCCGCACTCACCGGGCTGCCCACCCCCACCGCGGAGGCACTGACCAGGCTGGCCGAACTGCCCTTCACCGTCACCCCGGTGCGAGCGGTTGCGAGCAAGGAGCGAACCCTGGTGCTGCACACCCTGCACGCCGCCACCGCGGGCGCCGACCGCAAAATCCTGTGGTGCACTGCCGGCGAGCACATCCAACAAGTCCTCACCGACAACCTCGCCGACACCGCCACCACAATCACCAACGCACACCAGCAGATCCGCGACGCCCAGTGGCAGCTTCCCGCCGGTGCCCTGCTCATCATCGACGAGGCCGCTAACGCCGACCCCGCCGCGATCGCAGACCTCGCCGAGCACGCCGCCGCCAACCGCGCCGGCCTCATCCTCATCGACACCACCACCACCACCGACACCTGGCCCCCCGCCCCCTCTGCCCGGCTGCTGCGACTCCTGCAGGCAGAGCTGCCGTGGTCACTCACGCTCGGGTCCCCACCCCGCATCGCGCCCAGCTACCACCCCGACCCACCCGACCTCGACCCGGTATTGACCCAAATCCATCGCCTCCCCCCGCACCTGGTCACCGGCGAACTGCGCGACGCCCTGGCCCGCCAGGACCGAATCCGCGCCGCCAACGCCGCCGCCTACCAACGCCACCGCGATGCCATCCGGATAAGAAGACGACACCGCGACACCAGCATCGACCTCGGCCGCGACGCCGGCGTTGACCTCACCGACAACTGAAACATCGTCATCGCGCGGCGATTGCGGGCGAATTCGCCTGCGGCGCTGGACATGTGTCACGCCTGACTCCCACGATCAGCCGCATGACGTACCCGGTTGAGCCCTACAGCCCCTACTGCGGCCTCACCTATAACGAGAAAAACCAGCCGGTGCGCGCCCAAGGCGCCCCACATGTTGCGATCAGCGCCCCCACCCGCACCGGCAAGACCCGCCGCATTTTAGTCCCGGCCGCCGTCCTTCACCCCGGGCCCGCAGTCTGCGTCTCATCCAAAGAAGACCTCGCCGAACTCGTCGCGACGATACGCTGCCTCGGCGTAACCGGTGTGATCGACCTGCGCCCGGAAAAGACTGTCATGTGGCCCGCCGGAGTCCGCCAAATGGTCACCGACCCCACCCGCACGATCACCAATCCCCATGAAGCCCTGACCATCGCCGAAACCATGTTGGCCACCTCCGGAGTGGGCTTCGGCGGCGTTTCCAGCGGAACCACCGTCGGCGCCGGCGGCCTCTGGGAATCCACCGCCTCCAAACCCCTGGCATGCCTGCTCTACGCGGCTAGCCCGCAAGGAAACAACCGCGGAATGCCATGGGTGCTTGAAGCCGTCGAAAACCTCGGCAACGAGAACTCTGACGACGATACCCGGCCCGCACCAGTCAGCCGGCCCTCCTGGCTCGCGGCCTACGGCCTATGCCCCCACCCACTGCTGGCCGAACCCCTCTAC
>Ga0335069_10004016_pt1 | contig 21957 bp, 16 predicted proteins | sample Lox_Sample_11_FD_206714 | JGI IMG/M metagenome (GOLD analysis project Ga0335069, IMG submission 206714) | Soil microbial communities from Loxahatchee National Wildlife Refuge, Florida, United States - Lox_Sample_1.1 | ecosystem: Environmental > Terrestrial > Soil > Wetlands | place: USA...
GGTTCGGAATATGGCTCGGAGTATGTCGTCGACCGTTGCGCTGGACAAATGTACCGGGACAATCTGCGTCAGTTGCTGCCGGTCGACGTATTCGACCCCAATGGGGATACGCGCATCATTGCTCAGCTTGAGCAACGCTCCCGTCATGGAAAGGCCATTCGCATCGAACGATATCCTTATCTTGAGGGGGTCCGAAATGACGTTCGTACATCCCGATAACGGCAGTGCCGATGCGAGCAAAAGAAGAGCCCAGATTATCCAGCACTTTACAGTTTTCATCGATCACTTCCCATCCACTGTTATAGAGGCGCAGGTGTAGACAAGTGCATTGACGTGCGGTAGCGCAGTTCCGTTGTAGGTCCAAGACTGCGTTGCGTCTGTTTCAGCGTTTCTTGTCTGGCAAACCTGCGAGCAGTCAAAGTATGTGTCCGGCCACTGCCCGGACGCATTCGTCGGATGCGTCCCTGTGTTTGTACCCTGCAGGTTAAGGCCGTTCTGGGTCTGACTGATCTGAATGTTGTCCGCCATGTTGATTCCTGCAACTCTGTAGGCGTTTCCGTACTGATTTTGTAGCTGGGCCGTAATCGTTCGTGACCAGCCTGAGAAACCAGCGGGGCAAAGAGCTGCACCTTGGTTCTGGGTGTTTGCAACCGCCACGAAAAACGGAGACACCACGGCAATCGGGAGTGCGACCTCTCGCGCCGCAAAACCGCATGCGCAGCTGCCGCCGTACCAGGGTATTACGCCGTCTGCAAAGCCGGTAGCCTGTCCGGGAAATATCGCTTTCGCCTGAGCCGTTGTGACCTGGGCAACGGCGCTGTTTGAGCTTCTCCAGGAATCAAAGTAACCGGTCACGTCGTAAGTGTCTCCCGTGCAGGGGTCGGTTGCAATGACCCCAAGCGGTTGCACTTCAGGCCGGTGGCCCATTCAAGCCTTCTTTTGGCTTGAGTGGGGCTTTCGCCAGCGTTAAGCTCTTGACGTGCCCTGCAGGCTGACCACAATGTGTGCAGCTATGAGAAGTTCCGCGAGAAGCTGCGCTACCTTCATCATAATCCGGTGAAGCGCGGACTGTGCGCGCGTCCCGAACTGGCCCTGGAGCAGCTTCCGCCACTATGCGACCGGCTGCGAAGGGCGACTGGAGATCGAATCGCAATGGATCGCCAATCGCAGAGAAGCGGCGGCCGGAAGGTTGGCCCCGCGCATTCAACTGCCCCACTCAAGCCAAAAGAAGGCTTGAATGGGCCACCAGCCGGATATTTTGTTCGAAGACACTATCGCGATTGCACGTTCCAAAGCATAGTAGATTGCAACCTATATCCTTCGGATGTTTTCATAGCAACATTATCGGACAAGGCAGCTGTTGCGATAAGATCCTTTCCACACTCGCCAGTCGAGCGCTTATCGATTTTGATATTGTGAATTGCAGCGGATTGCCCGGGCGCAAGTGTGATTTGTGAGCCCATCGACTCTGAATTGCCAAATAACTGCTCGGACGCAACTATGTTCCCGCCTTGGCGTTGTAAAACGCTCACGTAGAGATTGGCGAAGACAATCTGTATTTTGGAATCCGCGTGTGTAGTTACGACCTTCGCTCCGTCAAGGCTCCAAGGAAGCACAACCGCCTGATCGCCTCGATTTAGCAATTCGACATCGACCGATTGTGGTCCGTTTTCGCAGCTCTCAGGGTCGGGTTTGGTGATTGAGATCGAGACGGCCTGCGGAAGCTTTTTGCCTGATCCGCCGACCCCTCCCCCTGTGGCGCTACCGCCAACAAAATGGATGGCTGGTAGGCTACGTTCGGCTCCGTTGAGGTCGATTTCGTACTTCTCCGTTTGTGCCGTTACCGTAGTTGGCCCGCTTGGACAAATCGACAGACCAAGGAGGATGCTACTGACAAGAAGCATAGGGCTGAAATTGATCGGGCCATCATACACTCCATTTTGGTCATGATTTGCGTCATATGGTTCGGGAGATTGCGTGCTGGCATGAAGAGCACTGATTCGAGGTGCAATGTATGTGTTTACCCAGTTGGTAAACGTGCTCCCGGAACTGAGGTTCACGGCTGATTCAAGACCGGTGCCTACGTTGTTTGCTGAATTGTTTTGGACATTAACGTAGTTTCCGTAATGACCTTGTACAGGCGCTGACTCGTGCCTCACAATATTCGTATTCAGTTGGGATCCGCTGATGAAGCCTGTCCTTGTAGACGAGTTGTAGTTTCCGCACTGAGCGAGGTAGAAAGCTGACGAGGGGTTGTCCGCATCTTGCGCAATTATCCAATGGAACGACGCATTGTTTGTTCCGGACGTGATATACGAGAACCCGTTGTTCGGACCGTTGTCCGAAATGGTCGTAAAATTGTAGGAGTAGTCTTCAATGTCACAGTATTGGCCGATGTAATCGAAGTTGCTGCCGACAGCCGGCTGGGGTGGATTGTTGACCGAAAGTATGGGGCTAACACCTGTTGAACTCACGCATGTGTAAGGATTCGTTTCTTTGTGGGGTTGAACAGCAGTAAAGGTGAATCCGGAACGATTGGTTACAGTGATGCTCGCAGATAACCGCCCAGCACTCGACATTACGCTCACCGTACCGCTAGTGACCATTGTGCCGGACCAACTGAGGCTTGTGGTATTTGTGGAGCGTGTCACGGTATTACCCTGACCGTCTTTGAAAGACCAGTTCGACGCCGTGTGACCTGTGAGCGTGCAAGTCGCAGTTGCACCGCGGGTCACCGAGGGCGGGCAGTTAAGGGCTATTACCGTAAGCATCACCGTTACCTCTCTCGGCTGGTATGGACAGGCACAGCCAGCATTAGGTACAGGTATGTAGCCGTCAGCGTAACCGGTAGCCTGCCCAGGAAATATGGCTTTAGCCTGTGCCGTCGTCACCTGAGCAACAGCGCTGTTCGAACTGCCCCAAGCGTCAAACTCGGTGTTAATGCCGTACACTTCACCATCACAGGAATAAGTTCCCACGATTCTCAATGGATCGACATCAAACGGAAGGAAGTCGACATAGTTTATGTCAAAACCGATATTCCTATAGCCGCTGCAGCAGATCATGCAATTCGGCACAACCGTTGCTGTAGCGGTGTTCACTGCCAAGTCTGTGGCCACCAAATTGTTCCCCTGCGGCGCAAGGTCTTGGACCTCGTATGTGGCTGAGCCTACGGTAGTCGGGAAAACGGTGCCGGCTCGATCTGGCGTTTTCTCCTGGACCAACTTCGCCAAGTTAACCCACATTTGTTGCCCGGGTTGAATCGTCTGCCGCAACTCGTACTTGCTCAGTCCATTTTTGTAATGCACTGTCAGGAGGCCGCAACGTGCCCCTGAACGCGGAAGACAGCCGACGCGCCTGTCATTGATGGGACGACGGTCGCGTGAAGGTTAGAGGCGTCGCTACCCTGAAAACGAAAGACGACGGAGCCATAGGAGCCGACACTCCCGACGAGATTGGGGGCGCGCTTTTGCAATTCTGCGGTCACCGAAAAGGAAACGGAGCCGTTAGCGGGAATGTGAATGGCGGCCAACGCGATTTCCTGCCCGGAGGCCATGCGAACAACAGGAGTGACATCCAAAGGCGCCGTGGAGAGATTGTTTTTCAACTGGAGGTTGGTGTCCCATCCGGGTTCAGAAGTCCAGTAGGCGGCAGTTTGTTCGACCTGCCCGATGGTTGCCGGCTTTGCGGCCTTGCTGGCCCCGTTAGCCGCGAAGACGTTGAATGCCAGAGAGACAACAAGGAATAGAAAGATGCCATTGCAGCTTTTTGGGGGACGCATGCGATCTCCTCACGATCACGGGCCCTGAAGTGGCGTGCATCCTACATCGGAAAAAGATATTCCGAAAAAAATTGTGAAGTTTGTTCCGTTTTCGTAACAAACCGTTCGAGTCCGGTTTGAGTGGCGGCGGTCTTATGCTCCCCGCTTGCGTTCCAAGCGGACGCGTTCGAGGTAGCGGCCGGTGTGGGTGTCGATGCGGATGAGTTCTCCGGGAGCGACGAAGAGTGGGACGAGCAGCTTGACTCCGTTGTCGAGGACGGCTTGCTTCCACGTGGTGTCTTGTCCCGAGTGCTGCGGAGGCGCGGTCTCAGCCACCGTGGCTTCGACGACCGCAGGCAATGTAACGGCGATGGGATTGTCGTCGCAGAACTCTACCGGTAGAGTTACACCGGGTTGGAGGAACGGCTCCATGGGGCCGATGGTGATGCGCGGCAGCTCGACCTGGTCGAAGGTGTTGGGATCCATGAAGACGCAGTTCTCGCCGTCGACGTAGAGGAACTCCATGGTGCGGCGCTGGACGGGGCGGTCATCGAGCTTTTCGTCGGGATGGAAGCGGCGCTCCCATTCGCGTCCGGTGAGGACATTTTGGAGGAGAGTTTTGACGGCGCCGCCGGCCTGGCCGCCTCCGGCCTTGAACTCGGAGCTGAGGACCCTGAAAAGTTGCCCTTCCAGGTGAAGGGCCATTCCCGCGCGCAAGTCCGATGCAACGATCATGACCAGCCCCCCGACGAACCGCCAGATTTTACGCCTATCGCGGAGCGAGCGCCATGCGGCTTCTATCCGATTTTGGGGCCGTCTTCTGGTTTTGCGATCTGATGCTGGAGGTGATCGAGCAGTCCGCGAACGGGGATGCGCAGCCAGGAGGGGCGGTACTCCAGTTCGTGCTGGATTTCTTTCAGGCACTTCTCGATGAGATAAGTGTTCAGCAGGATGCGGCGCTGCTTGGTCGATTGCGGGACGAAGTCGGCCGGGCCGGCGGCTTCGAAGTAGCTTTTGACGAAGATGGCGCTCATCCAGGTGCGCCAGACCTCCGCCCACTTTTCGAGTTGCTGGGCGTCGGCTCCGGCGACGATGCCAGGCACTTGCCCGTACAGAACCGCGCAGGAGACGTAATGCAGCGAGCGCACCAAGCACGCAACGTCCCGCAACGCGGAGCGCTTGATGCGACGCTCGGTGTAGGAGCGCGTGACGTCGCCATCGAAGTTAACGATGATGACATCGTTGCCGGTGAACTGGAGCTGCGAGAGGTGCAGGTCGCCGTGGATGCGGATACGGTTTCCGCCGATGCGTTCGTCGCGCAGTTCGGCTAATTGGGCGCGCAGTTGATTGTTGAGATCGAGCAGGTGGTGACACTCCTGTTGACCTTCGGGCGACAGCTTGCCGCAGTTGGAGTCGAGCGCGTCGAGCGTGCGATTGATGAGTCCGATGATGCCGTGGTAGACGCCGAAGCGGTAAAAGTCGGTAAACGGCTCGGGCGCGAAGGCGGGGACATCGGCGTGGCTGCTGAGCGCGGTGTGGAGTTCGGCGGTACGCTGTCCGAGTTGGCGAATTTTTTCGGCGTAGGTGCCAAGCAGGTCGGCGATCACGGGTGGGATCGGTTTGGAAGCGTCGGAGAGCAGGTCGCCGGGAGCTTCGATTTCCCGCAGGCGAGGATCGTCGGACGGGATCGCGAGCGCACGCTCGAAGTAGAGGCCGAGGTGGTCGAGCATGAACTTCCATCCGCTGGTGCCATTGCGGGGATAAGACGTGAGCGTGGCAAGCGTGGTGGCTTCGGCTTCGGGATCGAAGGCGTTGCGATATTCCAGCCAGCCTAGTGCGCGCGGAGCATTGCAGAACTCGGTGTGCTCGGTGAGGAACTCGAGCATCTCGCGATCGGGATTAACGCCGGCCTCGAGGCGGCGGTAGAGCTTGAGAATGAAGTCTTCGCCATAGCGAATGTAAGAAGATGGCTGGTCGGTGGTGAGGCGCTGCGGCTCGAGGTTGGAACGGGTGCGAGCCCAATCTTTGCGGAAGGCGCGGGTATGGCCTCCGCTGACGTCGCCGCGATCGCCCTTGAACTTACGGCGGCGAACGATGGCGGTGAGCGCGGCGTTGGCGAAATCGCGGTCGAGCACGGCTCCGTAGACGATGGCGGTCTTGTCGCCGAGTCCTTTAACGCTGGCGAGAACGGCATCGCGGTTGTCGTGCAGGATGGTCTCCGCATTTTCGCCGGTGGCAATGGCGAGCGCAATGACGTAGCTGTCGGGATCGCCATCGGTGTATTCGATGTCGGTGAGCAGAACGTTGCCGTTAGATCCGGCGAAGGGGACGACATCGCGGATGGTCACGTCGCGGATGGTGCGGTTGCGGCCGAGAAACCACATGCGCGTGGGCAGCACGCGGGGAAGAAGGCCAGCGATTCCGCCGCGCGTTTCGACGGAGAAGACTTCCTCGGCAGACTCGGCGTAGATGACGGGCAACTTCTCTTCGCTCGAGCTTGAAGTCAGCGACTCGGCATTCGATTCCTTCGGCTCCAGATGGAACCAGTGGAATGCGTAGGGTCCGAGCGAGAGGAAGTAGGGCTGATCGCCGATCGCCGGAAAATGGCTGTGGCCGAAGACTTCGATGGGAACGAATCCCTGGTGCTTTTGCAGGTCGAGCTGAACGGCCTGCGAGAAGCGCGAAAGATTGGCGATGACGAGGATTTTTTCGTCCTGGTACTGGCGAATGAAGGCCAGGACCTTGCTGTTGGGGGGATGGAGAAATTCGAGCGTGCCGCGGCCGAAGGCTTTGAAATGCTTGCGCTGGGCGATCATGCGCTTCATCCACCAGAGGAGCGAGTGGGGATTGTTGTATTGCGCCTCGACATTAACGGCTTCGTAGTGATACTGCGGGTCGATGTTGACCGGCAGGTAGAGCTTTTGCGGATTGGCGCGGGAGAATCCGGCGTTGCGGTCGGCGCTCCATTGCATCGGCGTGCGGACGCCATTGCGATCGCCGAGATAGACGTTATCGCCCATCCCAATTTCGTCGCCGTAATAAATGACGGGCGTGCCGGGGAGCGAAAACAGGAGGGCGTTCATGAGCTCAATCTTGCGGCGATCGTTTTCGAGTAGCGGAGCCAGACGGCGGCGAATGCCGAGGTTGATGCGCATCTGGCGATCGTGCGCGTAGGTGCGATACATGTAGTCGCGCTCTTCGTCGGTGACCATTTCGAGGGTGAGCTCGTCGTGATTGCGTAAAAACATCGCCCACTGGGTATTTTCAGGGATCGGCGGGGTCAGGCGCAGAATGTCGGTGATGGGGTAACGGTCTTCCATGCGCAGCGCCATGAACAAGCGCGGCATCACGGGAAAGTGAAACGCCATGTGGCACTCGTCGCCATTGCCGAAGTAGGCGACGGAATCCTCGGGCCACTGATTGGCTTCGGCGAGCAACATGCGGTCGGAGTACTTCGAATCGAGGTGACGGCGGAGTTGCTTGAGGATGTCGTGGGTCTCGGGCAGGTTCTCGCCGGTGGTACCCTCACGCTCGATGAGGTACGGAATGGCGTCGAGGCGGAGCCCGTCAACACCGAGATCGAACCAGAAATCGAGCACGTTGAACATCACTTCGCGGACTTCGGGGTTGTCCCAGTTCAGGTCCGGCTGGTGAGAATAGAAGCGATGCCAGTAGTAGGCCTTGGCGACGGGATCCCAGGTCCAGTTGGAGGTTTCGAAGTCCTTAAAGATGATGCGAGCGTCTTTGTATTTGTCGGGGGTGTCACTCCAAACGTAATAGTTGCGCCAGCGGCTGCCGGGCTCGGCGCGGCGCGAACGCTGAAACCAGACATGCTGGTCGGAGGTGTGGTTCAGCACCAGCTCGGTGATGACGCGAATGTCGCGGCGATGCGCTTCGCGCATGAATTTTTGGAAGTCTCCGAGCGAGCCGTAAGCGGGGTTAACGTCGGTGAAGTCGGCGATGTCGTAGCCGTCGTCTTTGCCCGGCGACGGACAAAACGGCAAGAGCCAGATGGCGGTGACGCCGAGGTCTTCGAGGTAGTCGAGCTTTTGGGTGAGGCCGCCGAAGTCGCCGATGCCATCCGTCACGCTGTCGTAGAAGGCGCGGACGTGCAGCTCGTAAATGATCGCGTCTTTATACCAAGTGGGATCGGAGCGCAGAGGCATCGTTCACAGGGATCTAACCTTACTCCGATGCACGTTTTCAGGATAGCGCGTCAGAAAAACAGTGGAAAAATGAGGCTTTCGCGGGCGGCTTGCAAGGAAATTTGGCAATTGGGCCTAAGATTTGGTAAATGTTGCGCTTCGGGGGACTATGAGCCAGGCACACCTCACGCACCCGCATCGGATGCTCTCGGAAATCTACGAACAGCCGCGGGCGATCCGCGACACCGTGGCGTACGCGGTGGCCGGTAACGGAATCTTCCGCGACGAACTGCTCACGGTGGAGCAGGCGCTGAGAACGTTCAAGAAGCTGATCATCGCCGCCAGCGGATCGAGCCGCCACGCCGGGCTCGCGGGCGAGATCATGATCGAGGACCTCTCGGGCAGCGCCGTCGACGTGGAATACGCGAGCGAGTATTGCTATCGGTCGACACATGCGGAGACCGATCCGATCGTCATCGTGATTACACAGTCGGGTGAGACCGCGGACACCATCGCCGCGCAACGTGAGGCATTGGCCCGCGGGGCGAAGACGCTGGCGATCTGCAATGTGGCGGGTTCGACGATCGCACAGGAAGCCAGCGCTCACCTGATCACACAGGCCGGTCCGGAGAAGGCAGTTCCCGCGACGAAGAGCTTCACTTCGCAGGTAACTGTGCTGTACCTGTTCGCGCTGTATCTAGCGCGGCGGCGGGGGCGTATGACGTCGGAGTGGATTCGAGCGCGTATCGATCCCTTAATGCAGTTGCCGGACCAGCTCAATACGCTGATCCCGCAATGGGATCCGCTGGCCGCCGAAAGCGCCGAGCACTATCGGAAATCGGCAAGCTATCTCTTCCTCGGACGCGGCGTGCATTACGCGATCGCGCGCGAGGGCGCACTGAAGCTGAAGGAAATTTCGTATGCGCATGCCGAGGCATATCCCACCGGAGAAGTGCGGCATGGGCCTGAGGCGCTGGTTTCCGGAGGTATGCCGATCGTGGTGGTCGCGACGCGAGACGATGCCGATCCCGATTCCGTCCTGCGCTATAAGAAGACGCTGCTCACGCTAACCAGCCTGAAATCGCACGGCGCGAGCATCTTTGCCATCGCGACCGAAGGCGACACGGAAATTCAGTCGCTCGCCGAGCATACGATCTTTGTTCCGCGGATGCCGGAGCTGGTGCTGCCCATCGCGGAGGTGATTCCGCTGCAACTCTTCGCGTATCACGTGGCGCGGCTGAACGGGTTCGACATCGACAATCCGCGGAACCTGACGAAGGCGGTGGTGAGCGAGTAGTGAGCGACCACATCATCGACGGTCGACGCCCGCGATGGAAGTTTGCTCTTTCTTTTCAATATGTTCCACGTGGAACAATCTGCGGTTTTCGGGTTTTATTCGTTAACTAGATCGTTAACAGGCAGAGGACGAGACTAATTTTGTCCGATTTTGTGGAATCAAGATTTTAGCGATGGATCTATCGGCAAAATTTTGAAGAGAAATGGGTTGCGGCAAAGATCTTGAGGGCGTGAGAGTTGGCAGATTTTGGCTGTTGGACGGGCGAAACAACCTGTTAACGTCGTGGTTATGGGTTTATGGGCGTTCCGGATCTTCCAGATTAGCGAGACCTGGAAAAAGGAAAACACGGAGCTTGGAGCTCACGGAGAGCATGGAAAGTTTTTGGAATTTCGGGTTCAGCAACAGTGGAATCCCACGTTAGGCCAAAGAAGGGCCGAACGTGGGGCACCAGGCCGTCAGTCGGCTGTGACATGACGCACCGAGCGGAGTGTTTGGCCAAACCAACCAAGGAGTTTGGCCTTCTCTTGCGTTCTCCCTCTCTGTGTTGAAGAGAGAAATCTCATGAGTATCACCTTGCCGCAAGGTTACCCGATACAGGACAATCTCAAGCCATGTCTGGGAGGATCAAGAGAGGACAAGAGCCAAACGGAGTGTCCGAGCCTTCGATTGTGGATAACCCCGGAGTGGGGGGCATTCATTTCGAGCGCAAGGAGTTTCTTGTGCTGGTGGCGGCACAAACACTCGCTTTGGCTGGCGTAGCAATTGATGACTTCCTCTTACTGACCGTGCTTCTCGTTATCTCATGGGGAGCACTAACTTATGTTTGCATAATTCATGATGGAAAACGACAGTACAGAATTGTGATGGCGCTGTTAGTCACGGTTTTATATCTTGCTATAGGTTACAGGGATTACGAACTTAAGTTTATTCAGCGTCATCATACTTCGGCCACGCTGGTGGTGAATCCCGTAATTAGCAAGGGAACGGTTGAAGGTCTCTCGCCGTTTTATGTAGGCGAAACTCCTGCTGTAAATGTTTCGTTACTCAACCGCAGCGATGAATCGTCAATACAACAGCCAAATCTTGGAGCGGCGATTATCGTTGTGGATAAAAACGATCTGCCGGGAGCCTATGCAACATACAGGAATCAAATTAAATATACTGGCGAAGGAGCCGAAGTTGGAACGGTAGTCACCTATCACGGCTCATCGCTTATACAAGCACCATATTCGACCTTTCACGGTGCGCCCCTGAAGCAGGATGAAGTATCTGGCCTTCGCGACGGAAGCAAGGCTTTATGCGTTATCTCATCTCTGCTCTGGAAGGATAGATCAGGATCATATGAAACGGTGGGCAACCAATGCTATCTGCTGGCAGTGTACCCAGATGAGTACAACTGGGCTATCGGAAAAGAAAATGGCAGAGAAACCAAGATCGGTGAACCCTAGGCCACACGGGTCAGCTGTTTGTATTCGACGTTTTCCGCTTCGAGCATCTTGATGAGGAATCCAATCCCACGGTTCTTCGAACCGTGGGCTGAACAGCGTGCGTCCTCCGCTTCGCGTCGGACGGGATCGTCTTGATTCGCGGTGGACCACGGCAGAATCCGTGGGCTTAGAAGCAGGTCCTTTGGCAACGGCGTCGCCTCATGATGACAGAGCGGGCTTGCGACGACGCGCTTGGCTCGCTCGGGCGCTCGGCTGCGTCACCCTCCAACTCTCCACTTTTCCCGAATCTTCTGCCCTTCCCGCTCATCCCTTCCCTGTACCAGTTTCGGCGATACAATACTCTTTCCGTTTTTGCGGCGGGCGTTCCAGCCGTTCTGTCCGCCGTTCCGTCTGGCTCCATTACAAGCGAACAGGAGAACTTCATGAGCACTGCTACCTATCCCGAGCAAAAAGTTAATGGCAAGGCGGCTGCCGCTGCTACGCCCGCCTACGCCGCGCAGGGTCCGAAAGACCAACTCGCGCCTCTTTCGATCCATCGCCGCGAACCCGGTCCCAAAGACGTCCAGATCGAAATCCTGTATTGCGGCGTTTGCCACTCTGACCTGCACACCGCGCGCAACGAGTGGACCAACACCACCTACCCGGTCGTTCCCGGACACGAGATCGTCGGCAAAGTCACCAAAGTTGGCAAAGACGTGAAGAAGTTCAAGGAAGGCGACTACGCGGCGGTCGGCTGCATGGTCGATTCCGACCGCACCTGTCCGGACTGCAAAGACAATCTCGAAAATTATTGCAGCAACGTGATCCTCACCTACAACAGCCCCGACGCGCATCTGGGCGGCATGACCTATGGTGGCTACTCGAAGCAGATCGTCGTCGATGAGCATTTCGTGCTGCGTGTGCCCGACACGAAGAATCTCGCCGCAGTCGCTCCCCTGCTCTGCGCGGGTATTACGACGTACTCTCCGCTGAAGCACTGGAAGGTCGGCAAAGGACAGAAGGTCGGTATTGTCGGACTCGGCGGCCTCGGCCACATGGGCCTGAAGATCGCTCACGCGATGGGTGCGGACGTGACCCTGTTCACGACCTCGCCGGGCAAGACCGAAGACGCGAAGCGGTTGGGTGCCAATCATGTGGTGGTTTCGAAAGATGCAGCGGCCATGGAAAAGCTCGCGCTTACCTTCGACTTCATCCTCGACACCGTCTCAGCGAACCATGACATCAACGCCTACCTCAACCTGCTGAAGCGCGACGGCACGCTGGTGCTGGTAGGGGCGCCGGAGAATCCGCTGCCAGTGGCTGCTTTCAGCCTAATCCCGAAGCGCAAGACGTTTGCTGGATCGATGATCGGTGGCATTGCCGAAACGCAGGAGATGCTCGACTTCTGCGCCAAGCACGACATTGTGTCGGATATCGAGATGATCCCGATGCAAAAGATCAACGAAGCCTACGAACGCCTGCTGAAGAGCGACGTGAAGTATCGGTTTGTGATCGATATGGCGACACTGAAGTAGTCATCGGTTGTCGGTTTTCGGTTATCGGTAAAAACATAGATGCTTCGGCTTCGCCTCAGCATGACCTGATTCATAAAGGAGCGGGCTCCCTGGAATTCCGGGGAGCCCTTTGACTTTCTTCTCTGGTTAGCTTCTTCCAAACACCGCGCCGGGTGCGGCATGTCACAGCGCGTAACTCCGGCGTTCCGTAGAATCCATCTGCCTTCTTGTCGGAGTATGGCGGGCACGCGGGAAACGAGATCTTGGTGGTGGGAACCAACCAATGAGAAACGCCCCGGAATGGACCCGGGGCGTTTGTTGTTTGCCCACCGAAAGGAGGTGGTGGTGATGCGTCAGATTAAGTTAGACGTGGCAGTCACGATCGATCATCGTTTCGTGCTTGCCGTTGCGTTAGGCTTAGTTGCCGTACTAACCACCGTGCTGCTGCTCAAAAAGTAGCGGCACAACCGCCGGGTCCAACTTACCGGCGGTTAACTTCAGCTTCTATTCTAACCCTCGCGTCAAGAAGGCTGCCGTTACTTCTGTGTTGCGCCAGCTTCGTCCGGCACGGCCAAGGTCGATTTGGCTGGGCGATTGCCGAGTTTCCGCAGCGGAACACCATTCTTCAGATTGAACTCCATCTCTTCCAGGGTAATGCCCTTCGTCTCAGGGACGAACAGCGCTACGAACAAAATCGCCACCACGCAGAAGCCCGCGAAGACGTAGAAGATTGATGCGTTGCCATGCGCCTTCATGAATGAGAGCGCGTTTCCCATCACCAGGCCAGCGAAGGTCCAATTGACCATGGTGGTGATGGTCATCCCGACCTCGCGGCCTTCAAGCGGGAAAATTTCGGAGCAGACGAGCCATGCCACAGGTCCCCAGGAGACCGCAAATCCGAAAATGTAAATTACGGCCGAGGCGAGCAGCACGGCTTTGGCAGTACCGCTGATCATCTCAGGATTCGTAGCGGAGCCTATAGTCTGGAAAGCGATACCCGCTGCGACCATGGTGATGAGCATGCAGACGGCACCAACATAGAGAAGCTTCTTGCGTCCCCATTTCTCGACCCAATGAATGGCCGGAAAGGTGAACAGCATGTTGACCGTGGGGACGGTCATCGCGGCAAGCAAACCCGTCATGCCCGCGTAACCGAAGATCGTCGGCGAGTAGTAGATCATCATATTGATGCCCACGAGCTGCTGGAACATTTGCAGCAACACCCCAACCAACAGAACCTTGAAGAAGTAGCCGCGGAAGACGATGCCAATGCCGGCGCCCTGGGGTCCGTGCAGTGCCTGCTCGATCTCGCCGATCTCGGTGTCGATTTCCTGCTGGGTATTCATCGTCTTCTGCAGGACCGCGACGGCTCTTTCCTTGCGGCCCTTCAGCATGAGCCAGCGCGGGCTTTCGGGGAGAATGAATCCGCCAAAGAACATCATCGCAGCGAATATCGTGATCGTCAGGAACATCAGCGGCAGCGAGGTGGAAGGATTGGTGAAGGCTCGCGCGATAAAGACGTTGGTCAGCGCGATGAGGAAGATGCCGATGGTGATCATTAACTGGAACAGAGTGCCCATGGAGCCGCGGATGGAAGCTGGGGCAGTTTCAGCCAAGTAGAGCGGGACCACGAAAGATGCCACACCGACCGCAAAGCCGAGAGCGAAACGGCACGCCGAGAGTGTCGCAAATGGAGGTAGCGTGGCAGAAATGGCCGACGCTGCCGTGAAAATGAAACCGGCAAAGAGCAGGCTTTTCTTGCGTCCCAGGAAACGGGCGAACACACCCGACAGAAGGGCGCCAATGATTCCGCCAGTAGCGAGAATGGCCGAGTAGCGTTCTCCACCCTCGACGCCGAAATGGTAATGTGCCTCGATGGTAGCGAGTGAGTTCGCGATGAACCCCTGGTCAAGGCCGAACAGCAGTCCGCCCAGCGCAGCAACGGCGCAGATGACATATACGATTCTCTTGTAACCCCCGGAACTCGTACCACCAGACTTCGCACCAACCATCACGGGCTGAGCCATTCCTGTCTCCTGTTGCCCGCTCAGCGGGCAATGTTCACTGAGTTTTGGCTGAGTCGGCTTCGAGGTGAGTCACTTGCACGAACACCGACTCAAAGCCGACGGAGTAATCCCTCGCGCCGTCGATACATGGCGGCCGTGGTGCTCGCACGCCAGATTTCGCGGTAAAGTCATTGGAAGTTTCTATCCAGCCAGCGTTTCCGTCAATGACCAAAAGGGGAACGGCCCTAAGTGTGACCAATTACTAACACATTGCAAAGAATGACTCTTCTGGGTCGGCTCCAGCGAAATCGAACCACATGCGCCGGCTTTCGTCACGACCTGGGCATTTGATTGGCCTAGGGGCGAAGTGAGGTGATCGTCGTAGTCTGTGCAGAAGTTTTACCCATCTGTGCAAATGCTTTGCAGAGTTTGTAATTGTTGGTAAAGAGAGATCCTCTTTCATCTGACGTTAGCTTCTCTTTCACCCGACGTTCATAACGCGTTGCTAGTCTCGGCTTCCGGATTTTCCGGAGGGTGAGAGATGAAAACCAAACTGTTGTTTGTCGCCAGCCTCGTGCTGGCTGCCGCTGTAGTAGCTAACGCCAGCCCCACACTTACGGTGGGTACGCCAGGGTGGGCCGGCAGTTCGCCAGCCACGCCCCCGTCGCCAATCATCAGTAGCAAGCTCATTAACTTCGATAACCTCACGGCATATGCAACGTACTCCTCGTTAACTCAGAAAGGCGTGACTTTCTCCAGCCCGGATGGCCTGCAGGTTTTGCCCTATAGCGACCAGAGCGGTCCGAACTACCTGTACGACAACAGCCTCGACGGCAGCGCCGATCTTTCGATTACCGTCGCAAACGGGGTGAGAGGCATCGGCGTCGGCATCGCCGGCGATTCCGACGATGTTCCCCTGTTCCTGGAAGCATTGGGTGCCGGCGGAACGGACCTCGGTACGTTCCAAATCACCATTCCGGATGACGGCTACAACGCCTTCAATGGCTATTACGTAGTCACCGATACCTCGGCGGATATTTACGGTCTGAAGATCACTCAGGGCAGCGGGGCTTTTGGGTTGGCCATCGACGATGTGCAGGTCACTCCTGAACCGGCGAGTCTCCCTCTTTTGCTAACCGGTCTGGTGGGTCTCGGCGGCTTCCGTTTCCGCAAGCGGGCGTAGTTCATTCACCGACACTGACGAGAACTTCGTAGGAGAGAATATGCGTTCCTTTATATCCCTCGCCAGCAGCGCGCTGTTGCTGCTGAGTACGGCTATCGATCCGTCGGTAGCGAACGCTCAAACCCCCACGCCGCCCGCCACCACGCCGATCCAGCACGTGGTGGTGATCTTCGGCGAAAACATTTCACTCGATCATTATTTTGGAACCTATCCCAAGGCGCAAAATCCTCCAGGACAACCCCGCTTCACGGCGGCAGCGGCCACGCCGGCCATCAACGGATTCACTCCGGCATTACTCACCAACAATCCGAATCTCAACCCCGCCAACGGCGCGGGAGCTTCCAATCCGTTCCGCCTGAATCGGTCGCAGGCGCTCACGTCTTCACAGAACCACAACTATGGTCCGGAGCAGAAGTCTTTTGACTTGGGCAAGATGGATCTGTTCCCGCTGAATACGGGTGCAGCGGGCGGGACGCCGGTTCTCTACCCGCCTGTGACCAACACCAAAGGCATGGTGATGGGCTACTTCGACGGCAACACCGTCACCGGGTTGTGGAATTACGCCCAACGTTTTGCGTTGAATGACAATTCGTACAACACGCAGTTTGGGCCTTCCACCCCAGGCGCCGTCAACCTGATTTCTGGCCAAACCAACGGCATCAGCGGTCAACTGAACGGCCCCAGCAGCGCGGAGATTGCCGACGGTCAAGGCGGATTCACGCTGATTGGTGACGCCGACCCGATTGGCGACGTGTGTTCCGGTCCTTCCAAGTTCCAGGTGAGCCTGAGCGCCAATAACAAGAACGTCGGCGATCTCCTGAATGCGGCGGGACTCTCCTGGGGATGGTTCGAAGGTGGCTTCGATCTCGGGATCACCAACCCCAACGGCAGTTCGGGCTGCAGACGCAGCACGGTTTCGCCGGTTACCGGATTGACCGTGACCGATTATGTGCCGCATCACCAGCCGTTCCAGTACTATGCCAGCACCGCCAACCCGACTCACGCCCGTCCCAGCAGCGTGGCGATGATCGGCAAGTCGGACGTTGCCAACCATCAGTACGACATGCACGACTGGTATGACGCACTGGCCAACGGAAACCTGCCTGCTGTCAGTTACCTGAAAGCGGCGGCCTACCAGGACGCTCATCCCGGGAACTCTAATCCCCTCGATGAGCAGGCCTTCGTGGTCAACGTCATCAATGCATTGCAGAACTCGCCGTTCTGGAACAGCACGGCCGTGATTATTGCGTACGACGATTCCGACGGTTGGTACGATCACCAACAGGGTCCCCTGGTTAACGGCTCTTTCACGAACCAGGACGCCCTGACCGGGCCGAACGCTTGCGGCACGCAGACCCCCCCGAACGCCACGCCACAGCTTCCCGGACCGAATTCCAACGGTGCTCCAGTCAATGGCCGTTGCGGTTATGGCGTTCGCACTCCGCTGCAGGTGATTTCGCCGTGGGCGAAAGCGAACTTCATCGACCACACCGTGACCGATCAGACTTCCGTGCTTCGTTTCGTTGAAGACAACTGGAACCTGGGCAAGATTGGCGGTGGCTCATTTGACGCCGTTGCCAACCCGCTCACGAACATGTTCGATTTCAGCCAGAACGCGCCGCAAAATTCCGCGCCACTTATTCTGTCGCCAACTACCGGTCTGCCGGAGTAACCAAACTGTCACAAAAAGCTGCGAAACTTGATCTGGGGAGCTGAAGGGCTCCCCAGTTTTATTTGTCGTTCACGGAGGGCCGTATTAACCGTCGCGAATTCCTGGTAGGAAGTGGCGCACTGATTGCCGCCACAAAGTTGAGCTTTTCGCAAATGGCGCATCTACCGCCCGTCGCGCCCGCACCTCCGCTGGTCGACCCGAACAAGATTGCGGCATTTGTCGACCCACTGCCCATCCCGGAAGTGGCCAAGCCTGTCGCTTCCGCTTCACACGCGACGCCGCATTACCGCATTCCGATTCGCGAGTTCCACGCCAAGGTCCATCGCGACTTGCCGCCCACACGCTTTTGGGGCTACGGGAACAGCGTTCCTGGTCCAACCCTGGAGGTGCACAGCGGTCAGGAAATCAGCGTTGAATGGCCGAACCAACTGCCGCCAAAACACTTCTTGCCCATCGACCACACCCTGATGGGAGCCGAGGCTGGCGTTCCGGAATCGCGCGCCGTGGTGCACGTGCATGGCGCGAAAGTGCCTCCCGATAGCGACGGTTGGCCCGAAGACTGGTACGTGCCAGGAAAATCCGCGACCTACCGCTATCCCAATCATCAGGACTCCGCGCTGCTCTGGTACCACGATCACGCGATGGGCATTAACCGCCTGAACATCGCTGCCGGCATGGCCGGACTCTACATCATTCGCGACGCCGCCGAAGACGCCCTCAATCTGCCTAAGGGGGAATTCGAAATTCCTCTCGTATTGATGGATCGCATGATCACCACCGAGGGCCAGATCTACTATCCGGTGTCGCAACTCAAGGATGCGCCCTGGGTTCCCGAATACATGGGCAACCTGACGCTCATCAACGGCAAATTGCTGCCCTATCTTGCGGTGCAACCGCGCAAGTACCGCTTTCGTTTGCTGAACGCGTCGAACATGCGGCTCTATTTCCTGTCACTATCGAATGGCGCGCCGTTTCAGCAAATCGGCACCGACCAGGGACTGTTGCCCACTCCGGTCGAGGTAAAACGGATGACCGTTGCTCCCGGCGAGCGCACCGATTTCGTTATCGACTTCTCCTCGCTTCGCGGCCAGAAGCTTCTGCTTCACAATCTAACCAGCCAGTTAATGCAGTTTCAGGTCGACGACAACGCCGTTCACGATCCCAGTTCCCTGCCTGCCGCGCTGCGTTCAGTTCCGAAGATGCCCGAATCCGCCGCCGTGATGACGCGCCGCCTATCGTTAGGCGAAATCGACAACACGATCGACGAGCCAATGGTCCACCTGCTCGATGGGAAGCACTGGCATGACCCGATCTCGGAGAAACCGGAACTCGACAGCACGGAAATCTGGGAGTTCCTCAATACCACCGACGATTCCCATCCCATCCACCTGCACCTGGTGCGCTTCCAGATCCTCAATCGGCGCCCCATCGACGTGGACGATCTCATCTACTACGACAAAGTGACCCATCGCGGAGACGCCGTGGCTCCCGATCCGGGCGAGGCCGGCTGGAAAGATACCGTCATCGTTACACCCGGCTCGAGCACGCGCATTATCGTGAAGTTCGAAGGTTACGCCGGCCGCTACGTCTGGCACTGCCACATCCTCGAACACGAAGATAATGAGATGATGCGGCCATACGAGGTCGTGCCCCCCGGCAAAGCTGGAACGCCTCACGCGCGGGCCAAGGTATAGGATAGAAACACGAATTTTCGAGGAGTCTGGCCATGATCTCTTCCGAAGCGACTGCCGTTACTGAAAAACTGTCCGTCAACCCGCCCAAGCGGTTGCTGTACGGGCCGGGACCGACGCAGGTTCATCCGCGGGTGTATGAAGTGATGGCGAAGCCGATTGTGGGCCACCTCGATCCCTACTTCTTCGAGATCTCGCAGGGCGTGCAGCGCATGTTGCGCACCACGTTTGGCACGAAGAACGAGATGACCCTGCCGATCTCGGCTACGGGCAGCGGAGGCATGGAAACTGCCGTCTCGAACTTTGTTGAGCCAGGGACGAAGGTGGGAATTCTCGCTGCGGGATTCTTTGCGGACCGCATTACCGAGATGGCCAAGCGCCACGGGGGGAGTGTCGTGCGGTTGGAGAAGCCGTGGGGGCAGCCGTTCGACATCAACGAAGCTGCCGATTGGATTCGGCGTGAACGCCCGCAGGTTGTGGCGTTCGTGCAGGCAGAGACGTCAACCGGCGTGTTCACGCGGGGGAAGGAGATCTGCGCGGCAGCACATGAAGTGGATGCCATCGTGATCGCCGACTGCGTGACTTCGCTCGGCGCCATGCCCGTGGAGGTCGACGCTACCGGCATTGACGTCGCCTATAGCTGTACGCAGAAGGGGCTGAGCTGTCCTCCGGGACTGAGCCCGGTGACGGTGTCGCCGCGCGGCATGGATCGCCTGAAGCAGCGCAAGCAGCCCAACCGGAGCTGGTACTTCGACTTGTCGCTGATTGCCGATTACCTCACCGTCTCGCATCGCTACCACCACACGGCGTCGGCAACTTTGTTCTACGCGCTGCACGAAGGCTTATCGCTGGTCGAAGAAGAAGGGCTCGAGAATCGCATTCAGCGTCATCGTCGCGCGCACGAACAGTTTGTCCGCGGAATGGAATCGCTCGGATTGAAGATGCTGGTGGCGCCGGAGCATCGCATCTGGAACCTGAACACACCTTGTGTCCCCGAAGGCGTGGATGAGGCGAAGGTGCGGTCGCACCTACTGCAGCATGACGGAATCGAGATCGCCGGCGGGTTTGGGCAACTGGCGGGGAAAATCTTCCGGATCGGGATCATGGGTCCGCTGGCGACGGAGGACGGTGTCAAACACTTCATCGAGAGATTCAGAGAGGCGCTGAAGGTCGGCGGGCACCGGGGATAAACGAGCTTCGTTCGAAACGAGACCCTCGGCAGAAACCGAGGGTCTTCGAGTTTAAGCTCGCTTACTTCACCGGCTTCGGCTGGTGCGCTTCCACGTTTAGCTCGATCGCGATATCGGTGCCGACGGTGGCGCCGTTGTCCACTACGCTCGCCTTGGCCACGTGATAGTCGTTGCGATTGATTTTGAAATCGGCGCTCGCGCCCACGCTCGGACCAAACATCGGCGTGGTGGCTGCGGTCAGGTCGAAGGGAATCTCAATCGTTTTAGTTACATCCTTGATGGTCAGCGGACCGGTCGCTACCCACTGGTCACCGCGTTTCTCGACCTTAGTGCTGGAGAACTTCATCTCGGGATACTTTTCAACTTCCAGATAGTTCTGCTTCAGATCGCCATCGCGATAGCTGTTGTCGGTGTTGACCGATGACGTCTTGATGATCGCCTCGACCTTCGACTTCGAAGGATCGTTCGCGTCGTACCAGATGGTGCCTTCGACGTCGCTGAAGCGGCCCACGACTGTGCTGACCAGCAAGTGCTTCACCTTGAACGTCGCCGAAGAATGCACGGGATCGATCTTGTACTCCTGCGCCTGACCAAAGGACAACACCGCGGCCGCAACGACCAGCAGAATTACCGAGCTGAGTTTTCTCATTACGAAGTCTCCTGAAAAGAATGTAGCTGAATGGATGGCGGTACCCACGAGCCGGATGCACTTATTTTAACCTTGAAGTATTGTCTCGTACTCTTCGGCAAAAACCCCCGGCCGAAGCCGAGGGTTCTGCAACGTCAACTTCGTTTATGCCGCCTTGCCCTTGGCTTGCGCTTGCATCTGCTTACCCCACTCACGCATGGCCTCGATGTGCCCTGGCGAACGCTTTTCGATCCACGATTCGTACTTCTTCGCTGCCTCTTCCAGGTTAGCCGCAAAGAGCTGGTTTACGAACTTCTTGCGGCCTTCGTCGATGATCGGCTTCACGCGTTCCCACACGCCGTAAAACTCGCCGCTGGTCGAGAAGAAAAGGTCTTCGTGCAGCAACCCGTAATTCAACAGCGCGCAGGCGTTCTCCCAGTAGCTGATCACCTGCATGAAGAGTGCGCCGTTTTCCGTCATCGGGCCGGCAATCTTCATGGCCTCGTCGAGGTTGTTCGCAAAGTAATTCTTGAAAAACCAGTCGCGCGCCTGGCGGAGCTTAGCCTCCCGGCGCAGATCGTAAACTTGCAGATGGAGTTGTGCTTGTTCGTGGGTAGGCTTGCTAAGGGTCGTCATCGTCTTCTCTCCTCTGATTTGGAATTCCGGTAGCCCACTTGCCGGCTACCTGCTCACAAATGAGTCGAACGACCACATTGGAAATCGACAACCAGCGGGACAAAATGGAAACCCTCAGCCGAAGCCGAGGGTTCGTGAATGCATAGATCCTTCGTCGCACTTACGTGCTCCTCAGGATGACATCTGAGCGTGACCTAATCGCCCGCCAGCTCCACCAGGTCGTTCACCGGTTGCGCGCCCTGGATCGCGACCAGCTCTGACGGCGCCGAATCGTGCGTGCCACAGCCGCCTTTTTCGCCACCGATGCTCGCCGCCAGGCGCAGTTCGTTGCGGATCTGCTCTTCGAACTTCTTGAGCTGCTCGTCGATCGAGTGCACCTTCTGCTTGTTGCGAACCATGTCTTCACGGTAGCGCTTCAGGAAGTAGCCGATCGTCTCGACGCGGATTTTGATCGATCCGCTGGGTTTGTTCTCGTCGATGTCTTTGAAGCAGAAGTACGGCGTGCCCGAGTGCTCGACGATCTCTTCGATCGCCGTGTAGATCGGCGCATCGTGTCCACACTTGAAGCTGGAGAGTTCGAGCGCCACCAGGTTCGGATGCCGCGCCACGTACTTCGCAGCCCACACCTTGCGCGTCGTATTCTCCGAGTACGAGTTCTTCCAGGCATCGCTGACGTCCATAGGATCCTGGATGATCCCGGCTCTCACTTCGTCACCGAACAACTTCCAGACGATTTCGTCGTCGAGCGGGAGCGAATCCTGCGAGAAGACCGGGTAGCCGAGCTTCTGGAATTCCTCGAGGATCTCGT
>Ga0335069_10004017_pt1 | contig 21957 bp, 18 predicted proteins | sample Lox_Sample_11_FD_206714 | JGI IMG/M metagenome (GOLD analysis project Ga0335069, IMG submission 206714) | Soil microbial communities from Loxahatchee National Wildlife Refuge, Florida, United States - Lox_Sample_1.1 | ecosystem: Environmental > Terrestrial > Soil > Wetlands | place: USA...
TTTGTTTCTCGGTGATCCCTGCGCGCAACGCGTTTCTGCCGCCTTCGGCAAGTTTTGGCACATCGATTGCATCAACGCGGCTGATGACTGACGATAATTATACCGCACTTCTGCTCTGGACGATCTGCGTGCTGACCTTCGCGTGCGGGATCGTCGCGCTCACGCAGCATCCGGAGTGGTTTGGCGCCTGACCTGAGGCCTTGGTTCGCTCAGTCCAGGCTGGGCAGCATTTGCCGGCGCTGCAAGGTAACGCGCGAAGACCTCTCTCGCCGCCGCAATCCGCGCCACGCGTGTCGGCGCTCACGTCATCCCAAGGCCGGGGAAGCGCAGGATCACGTTCATCGTCGTCAATAGGCCGATGGCGGAGAACAAGGTGACGGCGACAAAGTCGGGACTGGAGATCGCCTCGGCGACACGGAAGCGAAGGGTTTCCGGTAAGATTGCGTGCCCGCGAGCCAGATATGCAACAGCCGTTCTTTGCCGACGTGGCGATTCGCCTCGATAGTCCCTTCCAGTCATTGCAACCTCCATCTGCCGCTGTTTGAAAATTAGCCCGTCCATTATCGACAAGCTGTGACGAAGGACACACATCGCGTTTTCCGGCGCTCTGAGGATATCGGCCCGACGCGCACGGCGACGCAACCGAAAGCGTGGGCCATGCGTGGGCCGGACGGTGGATCGTTGCCCTCAAAAACACCGCTAGTGACTGGCTCGCGCATGTGTCATTGAATTGCCGAGAGCACTCGGCGGGGGCCGGGCGGCGCCTTGGATTGGCTGTTCCGCGAGCACTATCCGGGTGACATCGCACAGGTCACGTTGCAGAGGCGATATGGCGGCCAAGATTATCGATGGAAATGCGGTTGCGCGCTCGGTTCGCGCCGAGATCCGAGAGCGTGCGCGCCGACTTGCCGCCGTTCACGGCATCCAGCCGGGTCTGGCCGTGGTCATGGTCGGCGAAAACCCAGCATCAAAAGTCTACGTGCGCAACAAGGTGCGCGCCTGCGCCGATGTCGGCATCGCTTCGGAGGTCTATACGTTTCCCGCCACCATCTCGGAGGCCGAGATCCTCGACTGCATCCGGCGGCTGAACGAGACCGAGAAGGTGCATGGCATTCTCGTGCAGCTGCCGCTGCCGCCGTCCATCTCGGTGCAGCACATTCTCGAGACCATCTCGATCGACAAGGATGTCGACGGTTTCCATCTCTACAATGTCGGCGGCCTGGTCGCTGGCGACGCGGTCTTTCCGCCCTGCACGCCCTATGGCGTGCAGAAGCTGCTCGAGCACGAGGGCATCGAGCTCGAAGGCCGCAATGTCACTGTCGTCGGCGCCAGCAATATCGTCGGCAAGCCGATGGCGCTGATGCTGATGCGCAAGGAAGCGACGGTCGCCATCTGCCACGCCAAGACCCGCGATCTCGCGCAATATACGATCATCGCCGACATCCTCGTCGTCGCCGCAGGCCAACCCAATCTGATCCTGCCGCAAATGGTGAAAAGCGGCGCCGTGGTCATCGACGTCGGCATCAACCGCTTGCCTGACGGGCGACTGGTCGGCGATGTCGACTTCGAAGGCGTGCGGCAGAAGGCGGCTTATATCACGCCGGTGCCGGGCGGCGTGGGACCGATGACGGTCACCATGCTGTTGAATAATACCGTCGCTTCGGCCGAACGTTTCGCCGAGCGCACGGCGCGCAAGCGCGCCTTGGAAGCGGCCGCGCCCGGCTAGGCCCCCATCGCTATTCGTGCTGTTGCCTTTGCAGCGCGCCCGTGCTCTTGCATGGAGCGACCCGCTTTTGCCGAAAATCGCAAGCGGCGGCTTGCGCACCCTTTCGCCGATGGACCCTGCGCTCAACATCGTCATTGTCGATGAAAACCCGGTTCGTGCGGCGATCCTCGCCGACGGACTGCGCGAAGCCGGCTATACGCGCGTCACACGGATCGAAGAGACCACGAACCTGCTGGCGCGCATCTACAGTCTCGATCCGGACGTCATCGTTATCGATCTGGAAAACCCCAGCCGCGACGTGCTGGCGCAGATGTTCCAGGTCAGCCGCGCGGTGAAGCGGCCGATTGCGATGTTCGTCGATCAAAGCGACGCCGCCGCCATCGAGGCGGCGGTCGACGCCGGGGTCTCCGCCTATATCGTCGACGGCCTCAAGAAGGAACGTATCAAGGGCATTCTCGACCTTTGCATTTCCCGCTTTAACGCCTTTGCCCGTTTGAGCAGCGAGCTTGAGCGCGCGCAGACCGCGCTCAGCGAACGCAAGGTCATCGACCGCGCCAAAGGAATTCTGATGAAGATCAAGAATGTCAGCGAGGCGGATGCTTATGCCTTGCTGCGCAAGACGGCGATGAACGAGAACAAGAAGATCGCCGAGGTCGCGCAGTCCGTCGTCACCGCCGCGGAGCTGTTGAAATGAGCGGCGACAGCCTGCGCATCGGCTTTATTCCGCTTGCCGACGCAGCGGCTTTGATCATTGCCGCCGACAAGGGATTTGCCGCAAAGGCTGGCCTGTCGCTCGATCTGGTACGGGAAGTGTCGTGGTCGAATGTGCGCGACAAGCTCAATATCGGCCTGTTCGATGCCGCGCATCTCTTGGCGCCGGTCGCCATCGCCTCGAGTCTCGGCATCGGCCATCTCAAAATGCCGCTGCTGGTGCCGTTTGTGCTCGGCGCCAACGGCAATGCCATTACCGTGTCGCCGGCATTGCACAGCGCGCTGATATTGGCGGCCGACGGCGGCGACGTGAGCGATCCGAAAATCTCGGCGCGGGCCCTGGCGCGGGTCGTCGGCGAACGGCGCCGGCGGGGAGCCGATCCCCTCACCTTCGGCATGACGTTTCCGTTCTCCTGCCACAACTATCTTCTGCGCTTCTGGATGGCGGCGGGCGGTGTCGATCCGGACGAGGACATACGGCTTGTCGTGCTGCCGCCGCCCTATATGGTCGACAGTCTTTCCAGCCGGCAGGTCGACGGCTTCTGCGTCGGCGCGCCGTGGAATTCGGTCGCGGTCGATCTCGGCATCGGTCAAGTGCTGCATTTCGGCACCGACATTTTCGCCAAGGCGCCGGAAAAGGTCCTGGCGGTGCGCGCGGCCTGGTCGGCCAATCGCGATGATGTGGTGAGGCGGCTGGTTGGCGCGCTCCACAACGCGGCCGACTTCATCAACGATCCCGACAATCTCGACGAAGTGGTCGCGCTTCTGGCCGCACCGCAACGGATCGGCGTCGCGCCCGAAATCATCGCGCGCACGTTCGAAGGCCGTCTGCGGGTGGCGCCGGGAAACAGCTTCCGCAGTGACCCGGACTATATCCTCATCGGCCGCAAAGGCGCCGCGCGTCCCGAGCTCGCCGACGCCGCCTGGCTCTACGCGCAAATGGTGCGCTGGGACCAGGCGCCGTTGTCGGCCGAGTTGCTCGCTGCCGCCAAGGCCTGTTTTCGTCCGGACCTCTACGATTTGGCGCTCGGCAGCGCCGCGAAATCATCCGCGGTGCCGGCGAACGACATCGGCGCTTTCACCGGTCCGCGGTTCGACGGCGATGACGTCGCCGGCTATCTCGCCGCGCTCAAAATGCCGGTTAAGAATCAATAAAGACTCATTTCGCACTGCACAAAACTTTCTCATAATGCAGTTCCAATAGGCAGCATTGACTCACTGCCTATAGAATCATCATGACATAAATAACTGATAACACTGCACTTTCATCCTAAGAGCTCTCTGGCACAAAGTTTGAATTGGTAGTGGGTGAAGGGTGCGCTGCGAGCTGTGCCCTTGGTCCAACGAAGGGCCGACAGCAACGCCGCTGTCCCAGGGGAAACGCGAGGGTCGCGTTCTTCTGGGCACGGCGTTTTTTGTTGCCCGAACTGGAAATGAGTTCGCCGGGATGAGCTCACACGCATTCGAGGATGAAAGGACAAGCAATGAGCAGTTGGATTTCGGAATGGAATCCCGAGGACTCGTCATTTTGGGAAACGAAGGGCAAGTTCATCGCGCGGCGTAATCTGATCTGGTCGATTATTGCCGAACATCTCGGATTTTCGATCTGGCTGATCTGGAGCATTGTCGCGGCCAAATTGCCGGCGGCCGGCTTCCACTTCACCACCGATCAGTTGTTTCAGCTCGTGGCGCTGCCCGGCCTGATCGGCTCGCTGATGCGCTTTCCCTACACTTTCGCGGTGACCACTTTCGGCGGCCGCAACTGGACGATCTTCAGCGCCTCCGTCCTGTTCATTCCGACGATCGCGCTCGCTTATTTCGTCACGCAGCCCGACACGCCGTATTGGGAAATGCTCCTGGTTGCGTCGCTTGCGGGTCTCGGCGGCGGCAATTTCGCCTCGAGCATGACCAACATCTCGTTCTTCTATCCCGACCGCATGAAGGGCTGGGCGCTCGGACTCAATGCCGCCGGCGGCAATATCGGCGTCAGCAGCGTGCAATTGCTCACGCCGATCCTGATGAGCCTCGGCGTCATCAATCTGTACATGGCAAAGCCAGGGCCTGACGGCAGCTACATCGCGAACGCCGGATTGATGTGGCTCGTGCCGCTCGCGATCGCGGTGTTCGGGGCCGTGTTCTTCATGAACAACCTTACGACCGCACGCTCGACCTTCAAGGAGCAGCTCGCGATCGTCGGCCGTAAGCACACCTGGATCATGTCCTACATCTATATCGGGACATTCGGCTCTTTTATCGGCTATTCGGCAGCCTTTCCGCTGCTGATCAAGACGCAGTTTCCGGGCATCACCATCGGCATCGCATTCCTTGGACCGTTGGTGGGATCGCTGGCGCGTCCGCTCGGCGGCCTGCTCGCCGACAAGGTCGGCGGCGCCATCGTGACGTTCTGGAATTTCATCGCCATGGCGGCCGCGACCATCGGCGTGATGTATTTCGTGGAGCAGAAGGAGTTCGTCGGCTTCCTGGCAATGTTCCTGATCCTCTTCGTCACGACAGGCGTCGGCAACGGCTCGACCTACCGGATGATTCCGTCGATCTTCCGGGAGGAGAAGCTGCAAGGTGCGAAAGGCCTGGGCGATGCTGGCCGGGCGCTGGCCGTGAAGGCGGCCAGTATCGACAGCGGCGCTGCGCTCGGCTTCATCGGCGCGGTCGGCGCCTGCGGCGGCTACTTCATCCCGCGCGGCTTCGGCGCCTCGATCGCCGCGACCGGAGGGCCGAACCTCGCTCTGGGCATCTATCTCGGCTTCTACGCGACCTGCCTTGCGCTCACCTGGTGGTTCTATCTGCGCAAGAGCTTCCTGTCGTCGCAGGCGGCAAGCCTCGCACAAGCGCGGATCTGATCGGTCGCAAACCAGGAAGACATTCATGACGCCAGACCGGGTCAAAGCGATCCAGGAGAGCTTTGCCAAGGTCGTGCCGATCTCGCAGCAGGCGGCTGCCATGTTCTACGGCCGCCTGTTCGAGATCGCACCATCGGTCAAGCCGCTGTTTCGCGGCGATATCGAAGAGCAGGGCCTTAAGCTCATGGCCATGCTCGGCGCCGTGGTCAACGGTCTCGGCAATCTCGAGACCCTTCTGCCCGCGGCGAGCGCACTCGCCAAACGCCACGTCGATTACGGCGTGAAGGCTCACGACTACCAGCCGGTTGGCGCGGCGCTGTTGTGGACGCTTGAACGCGGGCTCGGTCCGCACTGGACCCCCGAATTGAACGAGGCATGGAGCGAGGCCTACACGGTCCTTGCCGACTTCATGATTGCAGAAGCTCACGGCCGCCGGGCCGCAGCCGAATAGCGGCAGGAAATTTGGAGCGCCTATGAGCGAACCTCTCGTCATCATCGGCAACGGCATGGCCGCAGCACGTCTTTGCGAGGAGCTGTCGCAGCGCGCGCTCGGCCGCTACGCCATCGCCGTCGTCGGCAAGGAGCCGCGGCTCGCCTATAACCGCGTGCTGCTTTCCTCGGTGCTCGCCGGCGAAGTCGCCGCCGGCGATCTCACCGTCAAGCCGGCGGACTGGTGGCGCAAGCACGGCGTGACGCTGTGCTACGGCACCGGCGCGACCGCGATCGATCCCGCGGCGCGGACCGTAACGCTCGAAGACGGCACCACGATGCCGTATTCCAAACTGGTCTTTGCCACCGGCTCGCGGGCCATCCGCCTGCCGCTTCCCGGCGCCGGCCTGCCCGGCGTGCTGACATTCCGCGATCTCGCCGACACCGAATCTCTGCTCCGCGCCGCGCGCCGCGGCTCGCGCGCGGTGGTCATCGGCGGTGGTCTCCTCGGCATCGAAGCTGCTTATGGCCTCGCCAAGGCCGGCGTTGCCGTCACCCTCGTCCACTTGATGGACCGGCTGATGGAACGGCAGCTCGATCCGCGCGCCGCGGCGCTCCTCAAACGCGCGGTTGAAGCCAAGGGCATCACGGTCGAGCTTGAGGCCGCGACCCTCAGATTCCACGGCAATGATTGCGTGGAAAGCGTCGAGCTCAGGGACGGACGCCGGTTACCTGTCGACACTGTCGTCATCGCCGTCGGCATCGCGCCGAATGCCGAGATCGCCCGCGCCGCCGGCCTTACGGTGAACCGCGGTATCGTCGTCGACGACGGTCTTGTCACCAGCGATCCCAACATCTTTGCCATCGGCGAATGTGCCGAACACTGCGGCACCTGCTACGGCCTGGTGGAGCCGGCCAACGAACAGGCCCAGGTGCTTGCGCAACGCCTTGCCGGACGCAACGCGACCTACAACGGCAGCGTGAACGGGACGAACCTGAAAGTATCCGGCGTCCACGTTTTTTCCGTCGGCGACTTTCTCGGCGCGCCGGGCACGGAATCGATCGTGCTCGCTGATGCCGGCCTCGGCACCTATCGCAAGCTGGTGATCGAGAATGAGCGACTGGTCGGCGCCGTGCTTTACGGCGATACGGCCGATGCACGCTGGTATCTCGATCTGCTGCGCACCGAAGCTTCGGTCGAGGCCATTCGCCAGGATCTGGTCTTCGGCCGTGCCTTTGTCGAGCGCAAAGCAAGCCTGACTGCGAGAGCCGAACCTGAACGCAACGACCATCTCACGTCCGCACGCGAACTGCACGGCGCGGCCGATGCTGCTGCGGCCTACCCCGCCGCGCATGTCGTCGCCGCCCGCGCTGCTCAAGCAGCGGCCCAAGCACGGAACTGAGGGAGGAAATAATGGACTATGTGAAGCCTATCGACCTCGCCGAGGTCATGATCAATACAGGACGCAGCAAGCTTGCTTTGTCTCCAGTTGACCTCGTCATCCGTGGCGGTCTTGCCGGCGCAATCCTCGCCGCCGCAACGAGCCTCGCGCTCACCGGCATCGTGCAAACCAGCCAGCCGTTAGTCGGCGCGCTAATCTTTCCGGTCGGATTGATCCTGATCGTGCTGCTCGGCCTTGACCTGGTGACCGGCAGCTTCGGCATCGTGCCGCTGCCTTGGGTCGACGGCGAAAGCGATGCCAAAGGCATGGTGGCGAACTGGTGCTGGGTGTTTGTCGGCAATCTGCTCGGCAGCGTCATCTATGGCGCGCTGCTGGCGATCACGCTGACCAATTTCGGCACCGCGGCGCCGGCCGGCGTCGCCGCCAAGATCATCGCCGTCGCCGAAGCCAAGACCGTCGCCTACGAGGCGCTCGGTTCAGCCGGCATGATCACCGTCTTCGTCAAGGCAATCCTGTGCAACTGGATGGTCTGTCTGGCCGTCGTTGCGGCGATGACGACAACTTCGACCATCGGCAAGATCGCCTGCGCCTATATGCCGGTATTCATCTTCTTCGCGCAGGGCTTTGAGCACTCCGTCGTCAACATGTTCCTGATTCCGACCGGGATGATGATGGGCGCCAAAGTCACCATCGCCGAATGGTGGATCTGGAACCAGATCCCGGTGACGCTCGGCAATCTTGTCGGCGGCTTCGTGTTCACGGGTCTGGCGCTTTATCTCACGCACAAGTCCCGCAATACCGCGCCCGCGCCGCTCACCGCGCCGACGGGGGTCCCTGCCGAATGAGCGAAGCCGATCTCAAAGGCACTGCCAGCACGCAATCCGGCGATTTCGAGCCTGAGCAGAAGCGATATCTGGAAGGGTTCGTCGCCGGCATTCAGATCGCCAAGGCGGCAAAGAGCGTGGCCGGCGCCGGGACGCCCGGTGCACCGGCCACCGAGGCCGAACCGGTCGGACCCGATGCCGCGGCGTTGAAGGCGCAAAACCGCGTTATCGCGTCCGGCGGCAAGCTTAACGACCAGGAGAAGTTCAAGCGCGAACTGCATCCCTTCGATGCCTACGAGCGGCTTAAGGCCGACGGGGCGCGCAATGAATATCCAAAGCCGCCCGACAATTTCCGCTGGCGCTTCTTCGGTCTGTTCTACGTCGCGCCGAACCAGAATTCCTATATGTGCCGGCTGCGTATTCCCAACGGCATTCTCAAGGCCGGACAGATGTCAGGACTGGCCGACCTCGCCGAAAAATACGGTGGCGGCTATTCGCATGTGACCACCCGCGCCAATCTTCAGATCCGCGAGATCACGGCCGCAAATGCCGTGCCCATGATCGAGGCCATTCAGGATCTCGGCCTGTGCTCGCGCGGCTCCGGCGCCGACAATATCCGCAACGTCACCGGCACGCCGACGGCGGGCATCGATCCGCAGGAGCTCATCGACACGCGCCCCTTTGCGCGCGAATGGCACTTCCACATCCTCAATGATCGCTCGCTCTACGGCCTGCCGCGCAAATTCAATGTCGCCTTCGACGGCGCCGGCACGATCCCCGTGCTCGAAGACACCAACGACATCGGCTTCCAAGCGGTCGAGGTGAATGACGGCTTTGGCCTCGAGCCCGGTGTCTGGTTCAAGCTCTGCCTCGGCGGCATCACCGGCCATCGCGACTTCACGCGTGAAACCGGCGTCGTTGTGCGGCCGAAGGATGCCTGCATGGTGGCGGATGCTGTTGTGCGCGTCTTCATCGATCACGGTAACCGGACCGACCGCACCAAAGCGCGGCTGAAATATGTGCTCGATGCTATGGGCGTGGAAAAATTCCTCGGCCTGATGGAGGAGAAGCTCGGCCGCAAGCTCGATCGCGCGGTCCCGGGAGCGGTCGCGCCGCGGCCCGAGTTCAGCCGCACGGCGCATATCGGCATCCATCCGCAAAAGCAGGACGGCCTCAACTGGATCGGCATCGTGGTGCCGGTCGGCCGCCTGACGGTCACGCAGATGCATGGGCTTGCCGACATCGCGCGTGACTACGGCGATGGCGATATCCGTCTCACGGTCTGGCAGAACCTTTTGCTCTCGGGCGTGCCAACGGAAAAGCTTTCGACCGCGCAGGCGCAGATCGAGGCGCTCGGCCTCGGCATTGCGGCCAATGCGGTCCGCTCCGGCCTCGTCGCCTGCACGGGCAATACCGGCTGCAAATTCGCCGCCTCGGATACCAAGCGCCATGCCGAGGACATCGCCAGCTGGTGCGAGACGCGCGTCGCGCTCGACACGCCGGTCAATATCCATCTCACCGGCTGCCATCATTCCTGCGCCCAGCATTTCATTTCGGAGATCGGCCTCCTCGCCTGCAAGGTCCAGGTGAACGAAGATGCCGATCCGGTCGAGGGCTATCACATCTTGGTCGGCGGCGGCTTCGGACCGCATGCCGCGATCGGACGCGAGCTCTACCATGATGTCGTCGCCGACGACGCGCCGCGCGTCATCGAATGCATCCTGAAAAGCTATATTGCGCACCGCGCCTCGCCGCAGGAGAACTTCCTCGCCTTCGCGCGCCGCCACGATACCGAAGCCCTCAAAACCATGGCCGAACAGGAGGCCGCCGAATGAGCGTGACGCCGCGCCCGCCGATCCCGTCATTCATTCCTGAATCGGCGCCGTTCTCGCCTGAGCAGCGGCTGTGGCTGAACGGGCTGTTCGCCGGACTGTTCGGACTTGAAGGCGTTACGGCGCTATCGCCGGCAGACTCCGCGGAATTATTGAACGGCTTGCTCGGCGGCGCATCGGCTCCAGCACCAGCCGAGACTGACGACGGCGCCCCCTGGCACGATCCCGCAATGACTCTGCCGGATCGTATGAAGCTTGCCGAGGGCAAGCCGCTGCCGCGGCGCCTCATGGCGGCGATGGCGCAACAGGATTGCGGCCAATGTGGCTATAACTGCAAAGATTATGCGGACGCGCTGTTTGCCAAGTCGGAAGCGCGGCTGAACCTCTGCGTGCCGGGAGGCAAGGACACTTCCCGCATGCTCAAGCAGCTTTATCAGGAACTCGAGGCCCCACCCGCCTCGGCGAAGGCCGCCGCCGAACCAGCCCCGGTGCCGGCGAAGCCCGCCATGGTCTCGCCTGTCGGCTATTCGCGCGACAATCCGACCTACGCCACCTTCGTCTCGCGCCGCCGCCTCAACAAGGAAGGTTCCGAGAAGGAAACCTGGCACATCGAAATCGATATCGGCGAAGCCGGACTGCTTTATGAAGTCGGCGACTCGTTCGGAATATTCCCGAGCAACGATGCCGCGCTCGTCGATGCGGTTGTTGCAGCGCTTCACGCGCCACCCGACTTTCCGATCGGTGACCGCACCCTGCGCGAGGAGCTTCTCGACGGCGTTTCGCTTTCGCCGGCGCCCGACATGCTGTTTCAGCTGTTCTCTTACATTTCCGGCGGCGAGCGCAAGCAAAAGGCCAAGCGTCTTGCGTCCGGCGAGGACCCCGACGGCGATGCCGCGACCATCGACGTACTCGCGGCCCTGCATAAGTTTTCCAACCTGCGCCCCGATCCCGAAGCTTTCATCGAGTGCCTCGAGCCGCTGCAGCCGCGGGTCTATTCGATCTCGTCATCGCCGAAATCCGATCCGGGCCGCGTCGCGTTGACGGTGGACGCCGTGCGCTACCAGATCGACAAGCGCACCCGTCTCGGCGTCTGCTCGACCTTCCTCGGCGGCCGCATCGCGCCGGGCGACAAGGTCCGCGTCTATGTGCAGAAGGCACAACACTTCGCCCTGCCACAGGATCCTTCCAAGCCGATCATCATGATCGGGCCCGGAACAGGCATTGCTCCGTTCCGCGCCTTCCTGCGCGACCGCCAAGCTGCGGGAGCCTCCGGCCGCAACTGGCTGTTCTTCGGCCACCAGCGCAGCAACTACGATTTCTTCTACCAGGACGAGCTTTTGCCCATGCGCTCGGCCGGCCTGCTGACGCGACTGACGCTCGCCTGGTCGCGCGACGGCAAGGAGAAGATCTACGTGCAGCACCGGATGCGCGAGGTCGGCCGCGACCTGTGGTCATGGCTGAACGACGGCGCCCATATCTATGTCTGCGGCGACGCCCAGCGCATGGCCAAGGACGTTGAGGCTGCTCTTGTTGATGTCATCGCAGAGCATGGCGGCTGCACCCCGCCCGAAGCGGTGAAATTTCTCGCCGATCTCAAAGCCAAAGGCCGCTACCAAACCGACGTTTATTGAGCGGAAAAACCATGAATGCTCCGCTCCCTCATTCTCCGGCGGTGCGCACCACCTGCCCCTATTGCGGAGTCGGTTGCGGCGTTCTCGCAGCTCCGGACGGGACGGGCGGCGCGGCCATCTCGGGAGATCCCGAGCATCCGGCCAATTTCGGCCGGCTGTGCTCAAAGGGCTCCGCACTCGGCGAAACACTGAGCCTCGATCAGCGCCTGCTGCATCCGATGTTCCGCTGTGCCGACGGCGCGCTCGCCCGCGTGAGCTGGGACGATGCGCTCGGCCGCGTCGCCAAGAGCCTGCGCGAGGTTGCCGAGCGCCATGGCCCGGGCGCGATCGCGTTTTATCTCTCGGGCCAATTGCTTACCGAGGACTATTACGTCGCCAACAAGCTGATGAAGGGCTTCATCGGCTCGGCCAATGTCGACACCAATTCGCGGCTGTGCATGTCGTCGTCGGTCGCCGGTCACAAGCGCGCGTTCGGCGCCGACACCGTGCCGGGAACCTATCGCGATCTCGACGAGGCTGATCTCATCGTGCTGGTCGGCTCCAACACCGCCTGGTGCCACCCGGTTCTGTTTCAGCGCATGCAGGCGGCGCGGCGCCACCGCGGCACGAAACTCGTCGTCATCGATCCGCGGCGCACGGCGACGGCGGATGAAGCCGATTTGTTTCTGCCGATTGCGCCCGGCATGGACACCGCTTTGTTTTGCGGCCTGCTGTCCCATCTCGCCGATACGCGGGCACTGAACTACACCTATATCGAGCGGCACACCAAAGGCTTCGTCGAAGCCCTCGCGCGTGCCAGAGAGATTGCTCCGGATGCCGCGGCCGCGGCCCAGGCGGCAGGGCTCAGCGAGGTCGACGTCACCCAATTCTTCAAGCTGTTCGGCAAGACCGAACGCGTCGTCACCTGCTACTCGCAAGGCGTCAACCAGTCCGCCCAGGGCACCGACAAGGTCAACGCCATCGTCAACGTGCACCTGGCCGCCGGGCGCATTGGCCGCACCGGCATGGGGCCGTTCTCGCTCACCGGACAGCCAAACGCGATGGGTGGACGCGAAGTCGGCGGCCTCGCCAATCAGCTGGCCGCGCATATGGGTTTTTCTGCCGCCGAACGCGACCGCGTCCGCCGCTTCTGGAATGTGCCGTGCCTCGTCGAGACCGAAGGTCTCAAGGCCATCGACATGTTCGAGGCGATCGATCGCGGCACGATCAAGGCGCTGTGGGTGATGGGCACCAATCCGGCGGTGTCGATGCCGCGCGCCGGCGCGGTGCGCGACGCGCTGCGCAAGCTCGACCTCTTTGTGGTTTCCGACAATGTCGTCAACACCGACACGATCGAGGCCGGCGCGCATGTTCTGTTCCCCGCCGCGGCCTGGGGCGAGAAGGACGGCACTGTGACCAATTCGGAACGCCGGGTGTCGCGGCAGCGCGCCTTCCTGCCGCTCCCGGGCGAGGCGCGGCCGGATTGGTGGATCCTCAGCGAAATTGCGCAGCGCCTCGGTTTCGGCAACGCGTTCGCCTATCGCGGCCCCGCCGATATCTTTCGCGAACATGCGGCACTCTCGGCATTTGAGAATGGCGGCACCCGTGACTTCGATCTTGGCGGCCTCGCGGCGATTTCCGATGATGCCTATCAGACGCTCGACCCGGTGATGTGGCCGGTCGAAGCCGGCAAGACGCGCGGCGAAAAGCGCTTCTTCTCCAGCGGCGGCTTTTTTACCGATGATCGTCACGCGCGCTTCATCGCACCGGAACCGCCGGCGCTGCGCACCGCGACCAATGCGATCTATCCGTTGCGCCTGAATACCGGCCGCGTGCGCGACCAGTGGCACACGATGACGCGAACCGGCAAGAGTCCGCGCCTCTCCGCCCATTCGTCGCAGCCTTTTGTTGAAATCAACCCGGCCGACGCGAGCGGCGCCGGCGTCGCCGATGGGGGCTTTGCCAAGGTCACGACCCGGCACGGCACAACGATCCTCAAGGTCGTGGTGACACCAGGCCAACGGCGCGGCTCGCTGTTTGCGCCAATTCACTGGAGCGACGCCACGGCGGGCCATGCGCGCGTCGATGAAATGACCACGTCGCAACACGATCCCTATTCCGGACAGCCGGAATTGAAGGCGACGCCCGCGCGCATCGAAGCGGTCGACTTCGCCTATCGCGGTTTCGCGCTGACGCGGCAGCCGGTGACGCTGCCCGCCGGCACCTGGTTTGCGCGCCAAGCCGTCACCGGCGGCGCCGGCCTGCTGTTCGCCACGCGCGAACCACCCGCGGTCTGGCGCGAGATCGCGCAAAAAGTCATGCCAGGCGGCGCCGACCTTGCCGAATATGTCGATGAGCGCCGCGGGCTCATTCGCATTGCCGCCTTTCGCGCCGGCCGCCTTGACGGCTGCATGTTCGTGGGCCCGCCTGCGGTTCTGCCATCGTGGGATGTGGTGCGCGGACTTTTCGAGTCAGACAAGATCGAAGAAAGCGACCGCCGCCTGCTTCTGTCCGGATCGGGCGGCGATGGCACCAGCAAAACCGGCCCAATCGTCTGCGCCTGTTTTGGCATCGGCCTTCCCGCCATTCGCGAAGCGATCGCCAAGGGTGACGCCATGACGGTCGCCGATATCGGCAAGAAGCTGCGGGCCGGCACCAATTGCGGTTCCTGCATTCCGGAACTGCGGGCGATCATCGAGCGGATCGTCGAGCCGGCTTAATTTCCCCTTTCCCGGATCATGTTCTAAGGTGGCGTTCCAGCAACGGAATTGCCCAAAACGGTGAAGTATGGACGACAAGACCGCGACCTCGAACGACATCCTCTACGACCTCAAGAACGGCATCGGGAAAGTCACATTCAACCGACCGCAGGCCCGCAACGCCTTCACTTTCGCAATGTACGAGCGGCTTGCCGAGATCTGCCAAGAGGCCAACAAGGATCGTTCGATCAAGGTGCTGGTGTTCCAGGGCGCCGGCGACAAGGCTTTCGCATCCGGCACCGACATCAATCAGTTTCGCGCCTTCACCACCCCGCAGCATGCGCTCGACTACGAGGAGCGTATCGACCGCGTCCTCACCCAGCTCGAGCAATGCCGCGTGCCGACCATCGCCGCGATCAACGGCGCCTGCACCGGCGGCGGCGGCGGCATCGCCGCCTGCTGCGACTTGCGCATCGGCACCAAGAGCACGCGCATGGGATTTCCGATCGCGCGTACGCTCGGCAATTGCTTGTCGATGTCGAATATCAGCCGGCTCACCGCCATTATCGGCCCGGCGCGGGTCAAAGACATCATCTTCACCGCGCGCCTCGTCGAGGCCGAGGAAGCGCATAGCGTCGGCCTGCTCACCGAAGTCGTCGAGGATATTCCGGCGCTGCAAAGGCGCGCCGACGAGCTCGCCACTCTCATCGCCGGCAATGCGCCGCTCACGCTCAACGCCACCAAACAGGCGCTCGCGCGCCTGCAACGCCGCCTGACCCGCGAAGAGGGCCAGGACCTCATCCTGCAGTGCTACATGAGCCAGGATTTCCGCGAGGGTCTCGACGCGTTCCTCACCAAGCGTCCGCCGCAATGGAAGGGCGAATAGCGCTTTAGGGCGCGCCCTGCTGGCTGCCGCTCTGCGACCGGTTCTCGCCGACAATAACCTGGTCGCCGGGGCGCAAAATCGCCCTCGGCGATTTCGGTGAAGCTGCCATCATCCAGCCCGGTCACGACGGCGACCGCGACCGGCACGTTGCCGCGCATGACCCACACCTGGTTCCTGGGCGAAGAGGATTCAGCGGAAGTTGAACTGCTTTGGACTTTAGCGCTCGCAGGTGCGAACTGCAGCGCCTGATCCGGCACGCGCAGCACGTCGCTTTTCTGATCAACAACGATCTGAGCGGCCGCGGTCATGCCGGGCTTGAGCACAAGATCGGCATTGTCGATGCCGATCACCGCGTCATAGGCCGGCGCGGCAGTTTGCGGGCTCGGCGCAGCACGGCGAATCTGACTCACGGTGCCGTGGAATATGCGATCGGGAATGCCCTCGATCGTCATGGTCACCGCATCGCCCCGCCGAACCGCACCGACCTCGCCTTGGCGCGGCGCGACATCGACTTCCATGCGCTTGGGATCGGCCGCGATCGTGAACAGCGCGGCCGAGTTCGCCGCAACCGGCTGGCCCTGGCTGACATTGCGCGTCAGCACGGTGCCGTCTGCCGGCGCCACGATATCGGTATAGCCGAGATTGAGCTTGGCGCTGTCCACCAGCGCCTGATCGAGCTTCACGGTGCCTTCGTCACGGCTGACAATCAGCGCCTGATCCGTCACCTGCCGCCGCATCAACGGATTTGCCGCCATCTGCCGGCGCAGACGTGCCAGATCGGCGCGGTCCTTTTCCAGGATCGCCTGATCGCGCAAAAGCTGGCCGCTATATTGGTCGAGCACCGCCTGATAGGGCCGCGGATCAATCTTGGCGCAGAGCTGTCCCGCTTTGACCTCGCTGTCGTAGTCGCATGCGAGATGTTGCACGGTGCCGGAAATGCTGGCGCCGACGACGATGGTCCGCGCCGGATTGACGGTGCCCGTCGCCGCCACAGTGCGCGAAATCGTGCCGCGCGCCGCGGCAACGGTGACGTAGCGCGGCAGGCTCGCCGCAGCAAAGCTCCACAAGGCTGCGCCGATGCCGGCGGTGGCCAGAGCAATCACGCTGACGGTGAACCAGTGCCTCTTAAGGCTGGAACTAAGGTTCGATCTGGCGCTCTGCCAAAGGCCGAGCCAGCCGGTACGGCCCGCTGCCATCGATCCTGGAAACTTCAGAACATTGCTGCCAGCCTCGCGAGGCGACGCATCGGAACTCAAACTCATCACCGTGTCTCGCCTAACAAGGACCAAATATTGGACCAGACAACGGTCCAACGCAGCTCGCCGTCCCGCGCGCTGCCACGGCGGACTCTAGCGCCGCACGGTTTCCTGCCCGTAAACGGCTGCTTTAACATCTTAATTTGGGTCAATCGGGGACCGCCGACGCGGCGGCCCCCGTTTTTCGGCCGGTCTAATGCAGGGTGAGGATGGCCGGGTTGACCACATAGAACCCGACACCGATCACGATCAGATAGGCCAGCAAGAACAGCGTCCAGCCGAAATTGTGCCGGACCACCTCGCCCTCGTTGCGGACGAATTTGCTGGTCGAGACGCCGACGCTCGCGGTCTGCGGCGCGATCGGCTTGCCGATCTCGGCACCCACCGAATTTAACGTTGGCAGCAGCAGAGTCGGGAAGCCAAGCTGCGTGCCGACCAGAGCCTGGAACTTGCCGAACATGGCATTGGTCGAGGTATTGGAGCCCGACAGTGCCACGCCGATGAAGCCCAGGATTGGCGCCACGATGATGAACCAGGTGCCGAGATAGGAGAAGCCCTTGGCCAGCGAGGACGCCATACCCGAATAGTTGAACACGAAAGCCAGACCGAAGATGAATATGCCAACCAACAGCGCTCCCCACATCTGGTGGAAGGTTTTGCTGAAGATCGCGCCGATATCCGCGAGCTTAAGCTTCCCCGCGAGCATCAGCAGGGCCGCGACGATCAGCCAAGACGCCAAGATTGCGCTGCCGCCGATCCAAGGAGCAAACTTGAACGCGGCCGAAATTGTGGCTTTCGTTTCCGGCGCCGTTGCCTGGACCTGAACGAAATACCAGCCAACAGCCGGCAGGCTCGACCATGGTCCGGTCCACAGGCCAACCACGATGACCAGGACCGCGAACGGCATCCATGCCAATAGCAATTCGCCGGTTGTCAGCCCGTGATCGTGCGATTGCGCGGCGAGCTTTGCCGCGTCGACGGGCGCGCCGCCGTAAGCCAGAATGCGGCTCGGCCGCCAGACTTTCAGCAGCAGCAACAGCCCAACGAAGCAAACGATCGAGCCGGTGACGTCAGGCAGATACGGACCGAAGTAAACCGCAGTCGGCCATTGGCCTAAGATGTAGCCCAATGACCCAACGACAGCGAGGGGCCATCCGTCTTTCAAACCCTCTTTGCCGGCGACGAGATAGATCAAGACCCACGGCGGCAGCAGTGCGAGCACAGCGACCACCGTGCCGACCGAGCCGGACAGTGCAAGGAGCGGCATTCCCGTCACCGCGGCCAGCGCGATGATGGGCGCGCCCAGCGCGCCGTAGGACACCGGCGCATTGTTGGCGATGGCCGCAACGCGAATCGCGTCGAGATCGGCAATGCCAAGCGTGATCAGGATCGGCGCCACGACCGCCCAGGGATAGCCGAAGCCGACCAGGCCCTCGAGCAAAGCGCCGAACGCCCAGGCGAACAACATAGTCTGCACCCGGACATCAAGCGTGCCTTGAGAGATCAACCAGCGTCGGAAATTTTCGAACGTTCCGCTGATGCCGAGCGTGTTGAACAGCACCAAGCCCCAGAACGTGATCCAGTTGACGTTCCACATGCCGGTCGCGGAGCCATAGAGATAGGCCTGCATGCCGGTATCGAGCGGCATTTTCCAGACCCAGACCGCGAGGACGAAGGTCAGGATCGACCCGAGCAGAACGGCAAGCCACGCCGAAACGCGGAACACCGCCAGCAGAACGAGAAGAAACACGACCGGTATCAGGGCGACGAGACAAGTCAGCCCGAGATTGCCCAGTGGATCGGTGATTTGTGTGAACATGGTCCTCCCCTATCGTCCCTGATGTTCCCGCTCTTGCGGCGGGACTTCTCGGTAGTGAACTGTGTGCAGTACAGACGCGCCGCGAGATCTCCTCCGTGTGAGCAGCGATGGCGCTGTCGCAGCGTTTGCCGTTGCCCAATACCGCGAGCGTTTCGTTGGGCGTTATTCTTTGTACCAGCATACCAACAGCCCGTTGCCCAAGGAATAGGCAGGCGCGGGATTTCTACAACTTGCGGCGTGCTCCATTGTGCATTGCAACGCGGAGCATCGTGACGACAGCGCCGCGACCGCTGACGAAATCTACCAATGAACGAGTCGTCACGCGCGTGTGCGTTCGCGCATGTGTCGCGTTCTGCAGCATCGTGTGCGCGCTACCTTCGCGAATCAGTTCAATTGAACGTATCTGCAGCGTGGAGTTTCACGCCTGCGCCATGGTTGCGTTGTGCGCATGCGCAGCAGGAACACCGCACACGCAGGCGAATCACTTGCCTTGGGGCAAACTCTGCTGTGATTGCGTAATAGCATTCGACAACATTGCGAATTAATGAATAAAATATCGCGGGAAGAAAAAACGAATCGGGCGACCGGACGTCTTGTGAGAGTTCGAGGCGCTTCGAACAGCGTCCGAACCCTGATGGCGCGATCCGAGACGATCTGAACGGGGCCTCGTGACAGCAACGCCTCCCAATATGAATCTCCGGGACCTGGTGATCCTGGTCGCCGACCCGAGTTCGTACATTTCCATGCTGATCCACGGCATGTTGCGCGGCTTCGGCTCAAACAAGATCCTCGAAGTGCGAAATTCCAACGGCGTGCTGCAGACGCTGATGGGTCAGAAGATCGACATCATGATCTGCGACATGCATCTGCCGCCGCACGGCGGTCTGTCGCTGACGCGCGCCATCCGCGGCAAGACCGACAACGAGCACCGGACCATGCCGATCCTGGTGATGTCGAGCGATTCGCGCGAGGCGACGATCAAGCGGGCGCGCGACGCCGGCGCCAATATGGTCATCGCCAAGCCGATTTCGCCGGCGAGTCTTTACGACCGCCTGAGTTGGATCGCATTCAATCCGCGGAAATTCGTCGACACTGCAACCTATTTCGGACCGGACCGGCGCTTCAAGATCGAAGGTTATCCGGGCGGCGTCGGACGGCGCGCCGGCGACAAGGAAGTCGAAATCGGCGCCGAGAGCGGGCCCGCGCTTGCGCAGGACGACATCGACAATTTGTTCAGCTCCGTGCAAACCGGACAAGACTGATGGCGAAGGGCAAGAATCCGAAATCCGGAGCAAAAAGGCCCGGGCCGTCGGTGGTCGCACCGCCACTCGCGGACACCGGCATCGCCGACAAAACAAAATCCCGGAAGGCAAAGCCACCAAGCCCTCCGGCACGGATTTTTCAAGTTGAAACACGCTTTCAGCAATTGGCGCGCCGTTCCGGCGGCATGCCCAGAGACCAGGCGATCGAGCGCGCCCAGGCGGCGCTGGACGTGCTCAAGCCGGCTTACGAAGAGGACTTCCTCGAACGCGAAGTGAGCGGCTTGTGCGACCTGGTGAAGAAGGTCGATGCCGGCCACGATGAACCGGGCTGGCTCGAAACGGCGACCTTTCGCACCCGCCAGCTCCGCGACAGCGCCGGCTCGCTCGGCTACGAGCTGGTCGCCTTCATCTCCGGCTCACTCTGCGAATTGTTGGATTCCATCGAAGGCGGCGGCGACTGCAACATGGAGTCGCTCGTCTGCCACGTCGATGCGCTGATGCTGGCGCGGCACAAGCCGTACCGCCGCATGCGGCCCGAGCAGGTGCCGGAGCTGACCAAGGGCCTGCAGCGCGTGGTCAAGCACGTGACGATCTAGATCAACGTATCGAAGCTGATATCCGAAGAGAAAGATCGGAAGGCTCGCCATTGCGAGCTGCAGCGGTCGCCGTTAGGCCGCAGACAAACGCGGCCTAAAACACCACTTCCTCGCCCGTCGGAACGAGCATGGTCAGGTCGATCTTGGTGATGCCGAGGTGGCGCATCAGGCGCTCTTTCAGCTCGCTGACGGTGACGCCTGAAATGGAATCTTCGGCCGGGTGCCCACCGCCGTTCGTCCTCAGCCAGGTTTCGCTGGATTTGCTCGAGGCGTGGGTCAGAACCTCGGCCAGGGCGACGAATTCCTGATTGAGCCGGTCGAACGCCTGCAAAGTCACAATGAGTTCGCGGTTGGCTTCATTCGGCCGACTTGCCACATAGGCCGAAATCCCGGCCGAGGTCTGCTCAAAGCGGTTCACCGCGTCGCGCAGGGCCGACGCGGTGGCAATTAGGAACGTCGAAACTTCACTAACAACTTTTGCCGCCGGTACGTCCGGCTTCGCGGCAACCGTCACGTCAGCTTCCCCATCACCTGTTCGATTTTTTGCCGCAGGATGTCGGCGGTGAACGGCTTGATCAGGTAGTTGTTGGCACCGGCCTGAGCGGCCTGGACCACGAGCTCGCGGTCGCCGCGGCCGGTCAGCAGGATGAACGGCACCTTGCGCGCCGCGGGATGCCCGCGCACCGCGCGCAACAGCGTCAGCCCGTCCATTTCCGGCATGTTGTAATCGGAAATGATCAGATCGAGCGGCTGCAGCGACGCCGTATTCATCGCTTGTTTACCGTTCTCGGCCTCGTGGATGTGTCGCACCCCGATCTGCTCCAACGTGATGCGGGTCATCTGCCGCACGCTGTTTTGGTCGTCGACCACGAGAACTTTGATAACTGCTGCGACTGGCATTGTCTTCGCTCCTAGAACCCGCCTCGTATAACACCGAAGGCGTAAGCCTGCGTTAATGTCAGGTCAGTTGGCAGCCATCAATTGGCTGCCACGGCTACCTTTGATTCACCATTCACGAAACGGGTCACGCCCGTCTGCACGTTCTGGCTGCTGGCAATGTCGGACAGCTTTTCGACATCAAGAATGAATGCGACGCGGCCATTGCCGAGGATGGTGGCGCCGGCGATGCCCGGCACCGAGCCGTAGCTCTCCTCGATACTCTTGACTACGACTTGCTGGTGCCCGCACAGCTCGTCGACGACAATGCCGAACCGGGCGCCCTCGCCGGCATCGGTAATGATAATGACGCGCTCGTCGGTCCCGGACGCTGAAGATCCGATATCGAGGAGCTCGCACAGCTGAACCAGCGGCACGAGATTGCCGCGCAGGCGCAGCATGCCCGGCGTGCCGATCAGCGCGTGGATGTCGGAGGCCGGCGGCCGCAGGCATTCCACGATCGCCGACATCGGCATGACATAGGTTTCCGAGCCGACGCGGATGACCATTCCGTCCATCACCGCCAGAGTGAGCGGCAGAGCGAGCTGGATGGTCATGCCCTTGCCGCGATCGGATTTGAGCGAGATGCGCCCGCCGACGTCCTGGATGTTGCGGCGGACCACGTCCATGCCGACGCCGCGGCCGGAAATGTCGGAAATCTTCTCCGCGGTGGAGAAGCCCGGCAGGAAGATGAGATTGTTGATCTCGTCGTCGCTGAGCACGGCATCCGGGCTGACCAGTCCGCGGTCGCGCGCCTTTTGCAGAACGCGATCGGAATTAATGCCGGCGCCGTCGTCCTTGATCTCGATGACGATGCGCCCGCCGCGATGCTCGGCGGAGAGCCGGATCGTTCCTTCCTCGGGTTTGCCAGCCGCCGCGCGATCGGCTGGCGATTCGATACCATGGTCGACCGAGTTGCGGATGATATGGGTGAGCGGATCGCCGAGCCGTTCAATGATCGAACGGTCGACTTCGGTGTTCTCCCCCGCCAATTCCAGCTTCACCTTCTTCGCGGTTTTCACGGCGAGCTCGCGGACCAGTCGCGGCATGCGCTGGAACACCGCATTGACCTGCTGCGCGCGCATCGACATCACGCTGTCTTTGAGTTCG
>Ga0335069_10004018_pt1 | contig 21954 bp, 15 predicted proteins | sample Lox_Sample_11_FD_206714 | JGI IMG/M metagenome (GOLD analysis project Ga0335069, IMG submission 206714) | Soil microbial communities from Loxahatchee National Wildlife Refuge, Florida, United States - Lox_Sample_1.1 | ecosystem: Environmental > Terrestrial > Soil > Wetlands | place: USA...
TTACAGCCTATGGCGGCGTAAGTTGGCATCTGACCCGGCGATCGTCGGCAAAGTAATTCGTTTGAACAGTGAGGCCTACACCATCATCGGAGTGATGCCAGACGGCTTCACCTTTCCGCGTGGCGCGGAGATGCCGAAAAGCATGCAGTTTCCCAGGCAAGCTGAGCTTTGGGTGCCGCTGGCATTGCCTCCGGCGTATCGAGGCCCGTCGGATCTCGCTTTGATCGCGCGTTCTCGCCCGGGTATCTCGATCGAGCAAGTCCGCTCCGATCTTCAGGAGATGAATCGCGAATGGCTGGAACAGGAGCCGGGATGGAAAGGCTGGTCGAACTTCAAGCTGGTTCCACTGCGCGCGCAGACCGAAGGCGATGCCCGGCCAAGACTGTTGATGCTCGCTGCCGCTGTAATTCTTGTTTTGTTCATTACGGCTGCCAATGTTTCGAGCTTGTTTCTCGCCCGTTCTCTCGGGAGATTCAAGGACTTTGCCGTCCGCACAGCTCTGGGGGCCCGGCGTGTAGATCTTGTTCGTCAGCTCCTTGCCGAAAGCCTTCTGCTCGCTCTCTCCGGAACCTTGGTTGGGATGGGATTGGCTATTACAATCTTGCGCGTCGTAAAGAGCGCCTTTAGTTCCTACATTCCACGTCTCGCGTTGGCGGAAGTCGACCTTCGCGTTCTTCTTTTCGCCGCCGGGATGGCCTTCGCCGTCGGAATCCTATTCGGCGTTTTCCCCGCGCTTTATGTCAGCGGCCTTCCTCTCTCGGATTACCTGAAGAGCCGGGAACAAAAATACTCGGGCAAAGGCGTTCATTCGTTTCGCAAGGCGATGGTTATCGGGCAGGTCGGCCTTTCATTGCTGCTCGTAATTGGAACGGGAATTCTGGCGCGCAGCTTTGTCAATCTTCTGAAATCCGATCCGGGGTTTCAGGCCGAGCATCTCGTCACCTTGGAAGTTACCGTTCCGGCCCTGAAGTATTCGACACCGGACACTCTGAGCGCTGCCTACCAGCGCATTCTGGACAAGCTGCCGTCGACGCCGGGAATCCAATCGGCTGGGCTGGTCAAGCCGCTGCCGATGAGCGGCACGCAGGAAGAAACCGTTTTCACGATTGAGAATCGTCCGCCGATCAAGCCGGAGAATCTTCCGATTGCTTCCTACACGATTGTCAGTCCCGATTATTTCGCTGCGGCGCACGTTCCTATGTTGAGTGGGCGCGCGTTCACCGATGCGGATGATTCCAAGTCGCCGTGGGTGGTGATTATCAGTCAAAGCTTCGCACGACAATTCTTTCCCAATCAGGATCCTATCGGCCAACGCGTAAAGCTTCCGGCGTCCTGGTATCCGGGAATGACGGTGGTCGGCGTCGCTGCGGACGTGAAGAAATTTGCCTTGAGCGACTCGCCCGGACCCGAAATGTATGTGCCATACAAGCAAAAGCCCTATCCGGCAATGCAAACGGTTTCGGTCGTGTTGCGAACTTCGCGCAGTGCCTCCGCATTGACGGAAGATCTCCGCAAGAACGTGGCGTCCGTCGATCCCGAATTAGCGGTTGCCAATGTACAACCGATGGACGAGATCGTGGCGCAATCGCTGTCTGCCCAACGCTTGTCCGCGTCGGTTCTTGGCGCTTTCTCTCTTGCTGCTTTAGCGCTGACTGTGTTGGGCATCTATGCGCTCATCGCGTTCACGGTGACTGAGCGGATCTATGAAATGGGTATTCGTCTCGCGCTGGGAGCGCAAAAGGCCGACATCGTAAGATTGATCTTCGGCGACGGAACTCCGCTCGTGGCCTGGGGCGTTGGCATCGGATTGGTTCTCTCGCTCGCTGCATCAAGATTCATTCGAGGCTTTGTCTATGGGATCGCGCCCCTCGACCCAATCACCTTCGTTGTCGCTCCGGCATTGCTTCTTCTCGCCGCTGGCTTCGCAATCTATCTGCCTGCGCGACGCGCTAGCCACGTCGATCCTGTTGTCAGCCTGAAAAGCGAATAACAGTGGCCCAGCAAGTTGAGTGTCCGCTTCCGGACACTTCCCTCCAGCCGTTTTCCAGTTGACGACCTTGCCCTTCGCTCGTCGAACCAAGCGGAGGGCGAGTCTGGAAAATTTCCTGCAAGATCTTCGCTATGCGCTTCGCGTCGCCTGGAAGTCACCTGCATTCGCCCTCATAGCCATCGCGACTCTGGCTTTGGGAGTCGGCGCGAACACCGCCGTCTTCACCGTAATTAATGGTGTCCTGCTTCGCCCGCTGCCATATCCCGACAGTGACCGCCTGGTTGCCATGGCTTCTAACCGGTCACGCATGGACGTGGACGACTTCAATGAGCGTACGAAGGCACTACAGCCTGGCGGTGCCGTGACGATTCAACCGATGGACTTCACCGGAGGTGCTGAACCGGTTCGCATTCAGGCTGCACTGATAAATGCGGACTTATTCACGGTATTAGGCGCGCATGCTCAGTTGGGCCGAATTCTCTCGCCCACCGAAGACCAACTTGGCGGACCGCAGCTTGTTATATTGTCGCATTCTTTCTGGCAGGAACACTTCGGCGCAGACGCGAATGTTATCGGTAAAGCGATTCCACTGAGCGGCCAGGCCTATACCGTGATCGGAGTGATGCCCGCCGACTTCGCGCTACCCAAGGGTACTGCGGACGTGTTCGCGTCGTTGCGAGTCGTCTACGCGGAGGCCGCGAAGTACCGTGGTGTGCACTTCATGCGCACCTACTGGAGGCTCAAGCCGGGAGTAACGCTGGCCCAGGCGCAGGCCGATACTGAGGCAATCGATCGCACGCTCGAGCAGCTTTACCCCGACGAAGACAAGGGACGCCAAACGCAGCTGGTGCCGCTGCACACCTGGGTGGTGGGAGACACGAGTTCTGCGCTGTGGGTGATGTTCGGCGCGGTCGGACTGGTGTTGCTGGTGGCCTGTGCGAACTTTGCAAATCTACTGCTTGCCCGCTCGGTTTCCAGGCGGCAAGAGATGGCGGTGCGGGGCGCGTTGGGAGGCAGTCAATTTCGGCTGATCCGACAATCGCTTACAGAAAGCATATTGCTGGCTCTGGTTGGAGGTTTTTTCGGCTTGCTTCTCGCCAAGGGCGGGGTAACGCTTCTGCTCTCGCTAAGACCTGCGAACCTGCCGCGTCTTTCAGCGATCGCAATGGACTGGAGAGTTTTCCTGTTCGGCATTGCAGCCTCTCTGCTGACTGGGGCTCTCTTCGGGTTCGCTCCTGCATGGCAATCAGTTCGCTCGGGAAACCCCGAGGCACTCAAAGAAGCTGGACGAGGCCTATCGGATGGATCCGGCAATCATCGCTTGCGCAGCGCTTTAGTCGTTGCAGAGTTAGCCCTCGCACTCCTCTTGCTGACGGGAGCCGGTCTCTTAATAAAAGTGTTCTGGAAATTGCGCTTGGTTGATCCGGGATTCAACTCCGACAACCTTGTAACCATGCAAGTCCAGCTTCCCGAATCCAGATACGCCGAGATACCAAAGCAAACTGCATTTCGCCGGAGAGTGCTTGAGGGGCTGAATGCTTTGCCAGGATCAAGCGCCGCCATGGTCAGCGAAATTCCTCTCGACGGAAGCTGGGTCTTCCATAACTTTGTGATTGAAGGCCGGCCCGCGATAGCGGTGGGAAGCGAGCCGGAAATTCAGTCGCGCAGCGTGATGGGCGACTACTTTCATGTTATGGGCGTTCCGCTTTTGACCGGGCGCGACTTGAACCCTCAAGACCGCGAGGGAAGTCCACTGGTTGCATGGATCAATGCGTCTGCCGCCCAGCAATACTTCCCCAAGCACGACCCCGTTGGCTCGCGCTTTCGCTGGGCCCGGCTTGATGGCCCGCCGCAGTGGATCACCATCGTTGGCGTGGTTGGGGACGTGCGACACTTCGGACTGGACCAACCGGAAGAGCCTGCCATCTACACTCCTTATGCCCAGTCACTTCAGCCCTGGAAACGTTGGATGGCACTCGTGGTTCGAAGCCGGACCGACCAGGCAGCCTTAGTGAAAGCAGCTAAAGAAGTTGTGTGGTCGGTGGATGGTCAAATTCCGGTCAGCCAGGTCCGCAGCATGAACGAAGTTATGGGAGAATCACTCGCCGAGCGGCGGTTCAATACCACCCTGCTGACATTATTCTCTTCACTTGCTCTCGGCCTGGCGGCTGTCGGACTTTATGGACTCATTTCCTATTCCGTAACGCAGCGTACGCATGAAATCGGTGTTCGCATGGCCTTGGGAGCCGATCGCGGCAACATCCTTAAATTAGTGCTCAAAGAAGGTGCGCTTCTGGTGGTGACTGGCGTGGTCCTCGGTTTGATGGCAGCTGCGGGATTGACGCGTTTGCTGGCGAACATGCTGTTCGCTGTGCGTCCGACCGATTTCGCCACCTACGCCTCAGTGTCGGCGCTGTTGGCAATCGTGGCGTTATTCGCGAGCTGTATTCCGGCCGCGCGGGCCACGAAAGTTGATCCTATGGTCGCCTTGCGATACGAGTAGCTCGTCGGTCGCACGGAGTTTAGAATTCGCCTGTTAGACTGAGATTGGTGGACTATTCAAGCCGGACAAGAAAGCTGCGAGCGAGTCTCGAGCAGAAATACCTCGACACGCTGCTGATCACTCACCTTCCCAATATCCGATATCTTTGCGGGTTTACAGGCAGCGCCGGCGTGCTCTTAGTCACCGGGGAAAGAGCCTTCTTTTTCACTGACGGACGTTACACGCAACAGGCTAAGACTGAGGTTCAGGGCGCGAAAGTTGTTATCGTCCGCAAAACCCCTTTGATTGCGGCGGCTGAGTCTCTCAGTGAAAACGGTAGGAACTGGGGCGTTAAGACCGTCGGCTTCGAAGCTGAACATCTCACAGTCACCACAAAGAACCAGCTATCACGAGCGGTTCCGAAAAGCGTTCGCCTCCGTCCCACTACTGGCCTGATTGAGCGACTGAGAATCATCAAAGACGCAGACGAGATTCGCCTTCTGCGTGATGCAGTCATTGCCGGTGCGGGTCTCTTTGACGTCGCCCTTGAAACCATTCGCACTGGCGTGAAAGAGACCGCCGTTGCCGCAGAAATGGAATACAGCGCCCGACAAGGCGGCGTGGAAGGCATGTCATTCGACACGATTATCGCTTCCGGCCCGCGTTCGGCGCTTCCTCACGGACGCGCATCTCAAGCTGCGGTCCCGTCCCGCGGGTTCGTCGTGTGTGATTTTGGTGTTATACTCGCGGGCTACTGCTCTGACATGACCCGGACTGTCCATGTGGGCAAACCCGGGGCCGCAGGGCGCGGGATCTACGAGGCGGTGAAGGACGCGCAGCAGCTTGCAGTCGACGCTGTAAAGCCCGGAATTGCCATCGGCGAGGTTGACCGGGCGGCCCGTAGTCATCTACAAAGGAAGGGCTTAGTTCGATATTTCACGCATTCGACCGGCCACGGTGTGGGTTTGGAGATTCACGAAGCGCCACGCATTGCGGCAGGCCAAAGCGAGCAGCTGCAGCCTGGCATGGTGATCACGATCGAGCCGGGAGTTTACTTGCCGGGCAAGGGTGGCGTTCGTATCGAAGACATGGTGCTGGTGACAGATCGGGGTTGCGACGTCCTGACACCAACGCCCAAGGAACTGATAACGATTTGATAGCATCGAATGTTCTGCTTTTGAGCGGTAAGGCTAATTCAATGGTCCCACCCGAACGATGAATCAAAAAGAGCTCAAAGAACTCATAGAATTCTTAATCGAAAAAGATATTGCCGAGTTTGAACTCGAGCGCGGCGACGTCAAAGTTCGTATCAAGCGGGCCGGTGAGCATGGCATTCCCATGCTGGCGCCTACGATGCCTCAGGTTGTCGTTCAATCGGCACCCACTCCCGCACCGGTCCTAGCGTCAGCAGCGGCCGGTCCAGGTCCGGCAGCAATTGCGCCGGCGGCTGCCGCGGTGGAAGAGGGATTGCACACGGTGAAGTCGCCGATCGTCGGCACATTTTACGAGTCACCGTCGCCGGGATCGCCTCCATTTGTGAAGCCGGGAGACATGGTCGAGGCTGGCCAGGTACTTTGCATCATTGAAGCCATGAAGTTGATGAACGAGATCGAAGCAGATGCGGGGGGCGAGGTCGTGAAGAGGCTGGTCAACAATGGCCAGCCAATCGAGTACGGTCAGGATTTGTTCACGATCCGCAAGAAATAGTTTGTAGCGCCGCCGTCTCGGCGGCCTGCGATGGGGTGCCACTGCCGGCGCAGTGCTGGTTCTACTTTTCATGTTCAATAAGATCCTGATTGCTAATCGCGGGGAAATCGCTCTCCGCATTATTTGTGCCTGCAAGGAACTCGGCATTCGCACGGTTGCGATCTATAGCGAGGCCGATCGGAATTCATTGCACGTCCGCTTTGCTGACGAGGCTATCTGCATTGGCCCACCTCAGCTTGCGCAAAGTTACCTGAATATCCCGTCGGTCATAAGCGCTGCTGAAATCAGCAACGTGGACGCGATCCATCCCGGTTACGGATTGCTGGCCGAGAACGCCAACTTCGCCGAAGTCGCGGAAACCAGCAATATCAAATTCATTGGACCGCCGCCTGAAGTCACGCGGCTCATGGGCGAGAAGGAAAAAGCCCGCGCTGAGATGAAGCGCCACGGCGTGCCGATCCTGCCCGGTTCGGATGGCATTCTTGGCAGCGAAGGTGAAGCCGCGGAGTGGGCTCGCCAGGTTGGTTTTCCGGTCATTATCAAAGCCTCTGCCGGTGGTGGTGGACGTGGTATGCGTATCGTGCGCAGCGAAGAAGAACTGCCGGGACTGTTTAAAGCCGCGCAATCCGAAGCGGCCGCCGCGTTCGGCAACGGCGACCTCTATATGGAGAAATTCATCGAGCGCCCGCGCCACATTGAGTTCCAGGTGCTCGCTGACCAGTACGGAAACGTGGTCAGCCTGGGTGAGCGCGAATGCTCGATTCAGCGGCGTCATCAGAAGTTACTCGAAGAATCACCTTCGACGCAGGTGACGCCCGAGTTGCGGGAAAGGATCGGGAAAATTCTTTCGAAGTCGCTCTCCGAGATCGGCTACGTCAATGCGGGCACGATTGAATTCCTGATGGATGAGGACGGCAGCCTGCACTTCATCGAGATGAACACTCGTATTCAAGTCGAGCATCCGGTAACGGAGATGGTCACCGATGTTGACTTGGTTAAGAGCCAGATCCTGATTGCGGCAGGTGAGCGCCTGGAAAGCGTTCTGCACGGCCCGGTTCTGCATCGCGGACATGCGATCGAATGCCGCATTAATGCCGAACATCCGGAAAAATTCACCCCATCAGCGGGCAAAATCACCGCGTTTCATCCGCCCGGGGGGACAGGCGTGCGCATCGACACCGCTGCCTATGCCGAGGGCGTGATTCCACCGTACTACGATTCGCTGATCGCGAAGCTGGTGGTGCGTGGCAAGGACCGCGACGAAGCCTGCGCCCGCATGGCTCGCGCGCTTGAGATGTTCATTGTCGAGGGAATCTACACGACTATCCCGCTGCACCGCAAGATTCTGGCTGATCCCGATTTCCGAGCCGGGAAGATCGATACAACATTCATCGAAAGATTTTTGGCGAAAGACGGTAAGGCCAAGCACTAGGCTTAGGTCCACTCGCGTAAGCGGAACTCGGCTACATCCAGATAGGCTTGCCTATTAAGATGCTGGCATGGCGTTTTGGCCTCGGTTTTACCCCATCCTCGACTGGTCCTGTTTCCCGAACGACGAATATCTCATCTCCGCCGCCGAATCCCTCGCCTCGGTCGGCGTCACGCTTCTCCAATACCGCAACAAGTCCGGTAATGCCCGCCAGATTCTGGATCACGCCCGCGAACTAAAACGCCGACTCGGGGATTCCGCCAAACTCATCATGAATGACCGTGCAGATCTGGCTCTGGCAGCCGGATTCGATGGGGTCCACGTTGGACAGGACGATCTATCGCCTGAAGGCGCGCGCAACGTCATCGGCGAAAAGCTCTGGCTTGGTGTTTCCACCCATAATCCCGAGCAGGTCAGTGACGCTGACAAAACAAGGGCTGACTATATTGCCATTGGACCGGTTTTCGCCACGTCCAGCAAAGCCAAGCCCGATCCTGTCGTCGGCCTTGAAGGCGTGCGTCAGGCAAGCGCTTTGACCAAGAAGCCGCTGGTCGCAATCGGCGGTATCACCCGCGTTAACTGTCTCTCGGTAATCGAGGCCGGAGCCGACTCGGTGGCCGTGATATCCGACTTGTTACCCGATCCCGCGAAATCAGCGGAGGCATTTTTGCGCATCTTAAGGTAAAGTCATGGCTGCCGGGAAAGCCGGTGCCGAGCTCCGCTCGGCAGGACCGCCGGGGCGGCTGTCCCCACGCAAGCATGGCCGATTCAATCCGTGAGCACTGAAACCAAAACACCGACGCCACAAGCCTCGACCGATTGGGACATCCACACCCATCAGGATAAAGAACTCATCAAGGGCCTCGGCCTGACCAGTTCCACCATGCTGGTCATGGGGTCGATGATTGGGTCGGGCATCTTCATTGTCTCGGCTGAAATCGCCCGCGAAGTGAACTCCCCAGCGTTGCTCATCGGTGCCTGGGCGGTTACAGGTTTTATGACCATTGTCGGCGCCCTCACTTACGGCGAGCTTGCCGCGATGATGCCCCGCGCCGGCGGCCAGTATGTCTACTTGCGCGAATCGCTCGGGCCTCTGTGGGGATTTCTCTACGGATGGACGCTTTTTCTTATTATTCAAACGGGAACGATCGCGGCGGTTGGCGTAGCATTCGGCAAGTTCCTCGGTGTCTTTTTCCCATCAATTTCTTCGAGCAACTGGATTCTGCATTTCTGGAAGGTTCCCCCCATCCATATCGGACCGATGGTTCTAGGAAATATGGAAGTCGGTCTGAGCACGCAAAATCTTGTCGCCATTCTGATGGTCGCTTCGCTGGCTGTAATTAATGTTTTCGGCATCAAGACCGGGGCCATCATCCAAAACATCTTCACCATCGCGAAGGCTTCGGCACTACTGGGCCTTGTTCTGCTCGGCCTCGCTCTGGGAAGAAATGCAACTGCCCTGGCGGCAAACTTTTATGGAAATTTTTGGCGCAATGCCGGACTTGGGGCCATGCACGACATTGGTGGTGGCGTGCTGGTCAGCACACTAACGGTTCTGGCGATTGCACAGGTGGGGTCACTTTTCTCCGCCGATGCCTGGAATAACGTCACCTTTACTGCCGGGGAGGTAAAAAATCCCAGCCGCAACCTGCCGCTTTCGTTGGCGCTCGGCACCGGCGTCGTTATCGCTCTCTACGTCAGCTGCAACTTTATTTATCTGAACGTCCTTCCATTGGACGGAGTTCGCGGCGCTGCGACTGTCATGGAGCGCGGAATCAAGTACGCCACCGAAGATCGTGTAGCCACTGCAGTTCTCACTCAGTTGTTTGGCGCTCTCGGCGGTTTTCTGATGGCGGCGGCCATCATGATCTCGAGTTTTGGTTGCAACAACGGCTTGACCCTTGCCGGTGCCCGAGTGTACTACGCGATGGCGAAGGACGGACTGTTCTTCCGCAGCGTGGCCAAGCTCCACCCGAAATACAAGACACCACACATTTCACTGATGGTGCAGATGCTCTGGACCTGTGTGCTCTGCGTTTCGGGCAGTTATGGACAGTTACTCGACTATGTGACTTCTGCTGTCCTGATTTTTTACATCCTGACCATCATCGGGCTGTTCGTGCTGCGCCGCACCCACGCCGACGCTGAACGCCCGTATCGGGCCATCGGCTACCCGGTACTGCCAGCCATATATATTGTTATGGCTTTATTCATCGATGTCGTACTATTGCGGTACAAGCCGCAATACACATGGCCCGGGCTTTGCATCGTACTGTTGGGGATCCCGGTCTACTTTGCTTGGAAAAACACCGGACCGGGAAAGGTCAAAAATGAGTTATAGCCTTTTTGCCAAGAAAGACATTCAAACTCTCTTAAAAGAAGCCGAAAGCGACGGGGGAGAACACGGTCACGGATTACGCCGGGCTTTGGGCCCACTGAATCTGGTCACTTTAGGTATCGGTGCCATCATCGGCGCGGGCATCTTCGTTATCACCGGACAGGCGGCGGCTCAATTCGCGGGCCCAGGCATCCTGATTTCGTTCATACTGGCGGGCATCGCCTGCGCATTCGCCGGCTTATGCTATGCCGAGTTCGCCTCGATGATCCCGATCGCGGGCAGCGCCTACACCTATTCCTATGCGACCCTGGGCGAGCTTATCGCTTGGATCATTGGTTGGGACCTTATTCTGGAATACGCTTTTGGCGCTGCCACGGTCGCCGTCGGCTGGAGCGGACACTTCCGAGCTTTCATGCATGACCTCGGCATCAGCATCCCGGCGATGCCGACTTCTAACATTGTCTTGTTTGGCACTCCGATTCACCTTACTTACGACTACATCGGCTTCATCATTATTCTTGTCGTCACGACAGTCCTGGTAATTGGCATTAAGGAATCGGCAAACTTCACCACCGCGATTGTGATCCTCAAAGTTGCGGTGGTCTGCATGTTCATTGGCTTGGCGACATGGTTCCTGTTTAAGAACAACTGGTCCGTCAACCACTGGCATCCGTTCATTCCAGCCAATACCGGTGAGCGCGGACAGTTTGGGTGGTCCGGCATACTGCGCGGTGCAGGAGTGGTTTTCTTCGCTTATATCGGATTTGACGCTGTTTCGACCGCGGCGCAAGAAGCCAAGAACCCAAAGCGTGACATGCCGCTGGGCATTCTCGGCTCGCTGGTGATTTGCACTGTTCTCTACATTCTGGTTTCGGGTTTGCTAACGCGTCTGGTTCCCTACGGTCAATTGAATGTTCCTGACCCGGTGGTTGTAGGCATCCGCGCCACGGGCCAGCAATGGGCAACGTTCCTGGTAGAACTCGGCGCGATTGCGGGCCTCGCAACGGTGATGCTGGTCATGCTTCTTGGACAATCTCGCGTGTTCTACTCCATGTCGCGCGACGGTCTGCTATGGCCATGGGCCAGCAAAATTCATCCGCGCTTCCGCACACCATATCTCAGTTCCATTGTGGTCGGTTTGTTTGTGGCAGTTCTCGCAACCCTGGTGCCGCTCAATATTCTGGATGAGATGACCAGCGTGGGAACGTTGCTAGCCTTCGCCCTGGTCAGCGCGGGCGTATGGATCATGCGGGTTAAGCATCCAAATTTGAATCGCCCGTTCAAGACTCCAATGGTGCCCTTCGTGCCGATCATGGGAATACTTTTCTCGACGCTGCTGATCGTTTCCTTGTCGGGGTACACCCTGATGCGGCTGGTGGTCTGGTTGGTGATCGGACTGGCGATTTATTTCAGCTACGGCCGCAAACACAGCAAGGTGCAAGGCTTGCAGACGTCTGCGCCAGCTGGGGAGCGCGCACCGTCGATGGCGGATTAGAAAGGCTGTCGTCGGCTTTTGGTCGTCGGTTGTAGCGGTTCGTCGTTGGCCTGTTCAATTTTTTCTGTGCTCTCCGTGTCCTCTGTGGTTAAGATTTTCTTGTTCGCCAATCGCTAAAATACAAAATTCGGCCTACAACCTAGGACCGAGAGCCTACGACCGTCATGAAAATCGTCTCTTCTTCCGAGATGCGCGATATCGACCGCGCTAGCAGCGAGAAGTTCGCAGTTCCGTCGCTGACTTTAATGGAGAATGCTGGGACTGCCGTTGCTGACTTCACCTTGTCGCACTATCCGCGTGCGAAGTCCTTCGGTGTGATCTGCGGCAAGGGAAACAATGGCGGCGACGGATTTGTGGCGGCGCGAAAGCTTCGCGAGGTCGGCAAGGAAGTGCAGGTTCTTCTGCTTGCCAATCCGAAGGAGCTCAAGGGCGACGCAGCCGAGATGTTCCGCAAGCTCGCCCAGCCTGCAATCGTTGTTCACTCGCACGAACAGTTCAAGTCGGAGAATGCTCGCCGCGTTTTCGAGTGCGATGTTCTGCTCGATGCCATTCTCGGAACTGGCTTTCGTCCGCCCGTAAGCGGCCTGTATGCCGACGCAATCCACGCGTTGAATTCGACCGAGCAGCCAGTCATCGCTATCGACATACCCTCCGGCGCCGACGCTGATCTCATGGGCGAGCAGACCGGCACAGTCTCGCGCGCCGACAGCATCGTGACTTTCACCGCGCCGCGACCTGCCCACGTCTTCGGAAGCTTGACTTGGGGCACAACTGTGATCTCGCCGATTGGCTCGCCCGATGAAGCGATCACTTCTTCACTGCAACTGAACCTAATCACACCCCGCAACTTTGCGTCATTTCTTGAGCCGCGTCCCGCAGCTTCGAACAAGGGCAACTTCGGCCACGTGCTGGTGATTGGCGGATCGCGCGGCAAAGCGGGCGCCGCAGCCATGGCGGGAATGTCAGCTCTGCGGGTGGGCGCTGGCCTGGCCACAGTTGCCACCGCGAAGTCTGTGTTGAACACGGTTGCCGGATTTCATCCTGAAGTCATGACCGAATTTTTGGCCGAAACATCCGCTGGAGCTATTGCGCTTACCGCCGCGCGTCGCGTCAGCCAGCTCGCGGAAGGCAAGACCGTTCTAGCTATCGGTCCAGGAATTTCTCGCAACCCTCAAACCAGCGACCTAGTTCGCACCGTGATCAAAAGACGTGCCGCCCCGACGGTTCTCGATGCCGACGGGCTGAACGCGTTTGAAGGTCGCGCTAAAGAACTGGATGGCCGCAAGGTGCCGCTGGTTCTGACTCCGCATCCTGGCGAGATGGCACGCCTGCTGAAAACGACGGTTCCGGCGGTGCAGCACGATCGCATTAATGTCGCTCGCAAATTTGCCCGTGAGCACCATCTCATCCTCGTTCTTAAAGGGCACCGCACTCTGGTGGCATCGCCCGATGGAGAAGTTTGGGCCAATACCACCGGCAATCCCGGGATGGCAACAGGAGGGACAGGCGACATCCTCACCGGCATGGTTGCAGGGCTGATCGCTCAAAAGCCCGATCAGATTCTAAAAGCCGTGGTTGCTGCAGTTCACCTGCATGGCCTGGCCGGTGATGTGGCCCGCGAAACGATGGGCGAGCACTCACTGGTCGCGACTGATCTGGTGAAGTTTTTACCGGAAGCTTTTCGGAGAGCGACCGAGGCGGCGAAAACGTCAATTGTAGACATTCCTGGCTAGCGTGAGCTGTAACTGATTTTGACCAATTATCAGCGACAACGCTTACTTCGTGCGGCCTTGTAGTTATAGGTAGGCTCGAAGTCAAACGTTCCGAAAACCTCGAGAATGCACATCTGCTTACGCGGCGAACATACTCCTCGAGCGCTGCCCTCAAGGCTTCCTTTTTTGTCTTATGGTGTCCCGCGATGCGAGCTTCTGTCATCTCTAACTCGGTTAACGGTCATATTTTCAGTATCGGCAGCCATCAGCCCAACATCGCATCGCTAGGAATTGCCGATTTGTCCCTTGGGACATTAACTCCATCATTATCCTGTGTATATTACTGTAAATAAAAGGGTTAGTGCATATCTTCGCACCCCACTTCGCATTCCCCTAATGGGTCATCCGTAATCTAACGTAACTCCGCCTGTCATGAAATATTGGCTTGGTATGACACACTTTCCCCAGCCAAACGCCAATAACCGCGCAACACGCATTCAGCTCGGCACCTCCGCGCTTGCCCTGATAAAGAATGAAGATGGGCAGCGCCGAGCCAAGCTGCAAACCGTTTCCACAACCGGCGGTCTTCTGCAACTTTCCCGTGCCATGGAGGAAGGAGACTTCGTTGAAGTTGCTTTCCAGACCCTCTCTGGCCCGGTGCATGGCATGGCCGAGATGCTCCAGCCGCGCAAGCTCTCTGACCAGGGGTGCCTGCAGGCGTTCCGCTTCGTCGCCCTCGAAGACGACGATCACCGCAATCTCAGCTTTGCAGTTAACACCACGACCGAGCGGAATTTTCTGCTCGGCTCCAACCAGTTTTCCAAGCAGCACTAAGCAGGCGCAGTCTCGGACGATGTGAACTCTCGCTATACTGTCGGCAGTGCCGACACGAGAGTTCACAACTCATTCTCCTGAAGAAACCATCGCCCTTGGACGGCAGTTCGTCGCGTCGCTAGCCCCTCCGAAGATCGTCTTGTTGAGTGGCGACCTGGGCGCAGGAAAGACCACGCTGGTGAAGGGCATTGCTGAAGGCTTTAGCGCCGCGTCCGAAGCCGACGTGACCAGCCCGACATTCACGCTGGTGCATGAATATCGCGGCCCGGGCGCGAGCGTCTATCACATCGATCTCTACCGGGTGGACACTCCTCGCCAGTTGGAAACTTTAGGTTTAGATGACTTGATCAGCGAGAGAAGTATTCTCCTGATCGAATGGGGCGAGAAGTTCGATCGATTTGTGCGGGAGTGCGATGTGGAGATCGCTTTGGAGCGAATCAGCGAGAACGCTCGCCGGGTTATTCTCACAACAAAATGATTACGAGAAATTTCTTGTCATCGCGAGCAACGCGAGGGATCTGCAGGTAAGGTTTTGGGTTCGCTCACTCCTGACTCCTGCTTCTAAAATCCCATGATGTTGTAACCGCAGTCGACGTAAATCGTCTCACCCGTAATTCCCGAACTTGCATCAGACGCAAGAAACACCCCGGTGGCTCCGACTTCAGCCACATCAACGTTGCGTCCCAACGGTGCCCGCTCCGCGTGCGATTTCAACATATCTCCGAGACCAGAAATCCCGCGCGCGGCCAGCGTCTTGATTGGTCCCGCGGAAATGGCATTCACCCGAATCTTTTTCTTTCCGAGATCGTTCGCCAGATAACGCACTGTACATTCGAGCGCGGCCTTAGCCACGCCCATGACGTTGTAATGGGGCACGACTTTCTCGGCGCCGTAGTATGTCATCGTGATCACGCTGCCGCCATCTTCCATGAGTGGCGCCGCAGCCCTCGATACCGCAATCAGCGAGTAAACGCTGACGTCGTGCGCCATGCGGAAGCCCTCACGCGTGGTGTTCACAAAATCACCCTTCAGTTCATCCGCGGGAGCGAAGGCTACGCTATGCACCAGAGTGTGCAGCTTGCCATAGCGTTCTTTCAGTTGACCGAACACCCGATCGATCTCCGCGTCATTCGATACGTCGCACATGAACGCTTCCGCGCCCGGCAGCGACAGAATCAGATCTTTGGCTTCCTGCTCCAGCCGCTCATTCTGATAAGTGATCGCCAGCTTTGCTCCGGCGTTGTGCAGTCCCTGCGCAATCGACCACGCGATCGAGCGCTTGTTCGCAACTCCGAAGACAACTGCATTCTTCCCCTGCAGATCGGATGACATAAGTTCCCCTTGATAGAAGGAAAAGGATATCAGGCACCGTGGGCTTTACCGCAAACACCTCTCCGGATTTCGTAGCGCGGTTGCAACAATCTGCACAGTTGACAGCCTGCTGCAACGGGGCTACAGTCCCCCATCAGTGGTTTCCCAGTATGCCCGCTGAACCTCTGGGACCCTTTAACTCACCCTATCCTTAGGAGCCAAGTGTCATGTCCTTACGTAGATACCTTGCTTGTACCTTTCTCATCGCTTTGGCTGGGTTGTTACTTCTAAGTCGGCCTGTGTCATCTTCGCAACTTGAAAAAATCTCCTCCCGCGTCTTGGACGAGACCAAGAATGGTGGTTCTACCGAAGCCATTGTGGTGTTGAAGGCACAGGCGGACTTGAGTCCCGCCGAGAAGCTTTCTACTAAAGCAGAGAAAGGCCAGTTTGTGGTCAGCGCGTTGCGCTCGGTAGCAAACCGCACTCAGGGACCAATTCTTGATTTCCTTCGCCAGCGCGGAATTCCGTACCAGAGCTTTTTCATCGTGAACATGATCAAGGTGACCGGCGATCGCTCTTTGATGGAAGCGCTGTCGGCCCGCGAGGATGTGGCTCAGATCGACGCCAACCCGCACGTGCGTACGGCTCTGCCACGCCCAACGGGCTTTGACCTTCCGCAAGTGAAGCCGAACCCGGAGTGGAACTTGAAGCAGGTAAAGGCAACCAATGTTTGGGCGCTCGGCTTCCATGGCGAAGGCATGGTAGTGGCGGACGCAGACACAGGTGCGCAATGGGACCATCCGGCACTGAAGAACCAGTATCGCGGATGGGACGGGCAGAATGTAAACCACGATTACAACTGGCATGATGCCTCGCCGGAACATTCGCCGACTCCGGTCGATCCCAACTCGCATGGCACTTTCACGGCCAGCGAAATGGCGGGTTACGATGGTGGCAGCAATCTGCTGGGCGTTGCTCCGCGCTCCAAGTGGATTGCTTGCCGCAATATGGATCCCAATGGAACGGGTTCGCCAACTAGTTACACTGAATGCTTTCAGTTCCTGATTGCTCCCTATCCAGTGGGACAGCCCGACAAGGGCGATCCGAGCAAGGCTCCGGACTCGATCAACAACTCCTGGGTTTGCCCGCAGAGCGAAGGTTGCTCGACTAACACGTTGCTGAAGATCGTAAACGCGGTCCGGGCTGCTGGAATTTTCCCCGCGATGGCGGCAGGCAACAGCGGTTCGGGCTGCTCAAGTGTCGACACTCCGCCGGCGATTTATGCCGCAGCCGTCAGTGTGGGCGCGACCGATTCTGCAAACAATATTGCCTCGTTCAGCAGCCGTGGCCCCGTGACAGCCGATGGCAGCAATCGCCTGAAGCCGGAGCTGTCCGCGCCTGGCGTAAACATTCGCGGCGCAGTACCGACCAATCAATACTCCTCGGGTTGGGATGGGACGTCGATGGCGACTCCGCATGTGGCCGGCGGCGTAGCCCTGATCTGGCAGGCAAAGCCGAGCCTCAAGGGACAGATCACAGCCACGGAGAAGCTGTACGCACTGACTGCAACCCATTTGAAGAGCAGCCAGAATTGCGGCGGGTCGGGCCAGAACATTCCGAACAACGTGTTCGGCTATGGCTTGATCAATCTGTATAAAGCGGTGACTGCGCAGTAGAGAAAAGAGATGCTTTGTCGTTTCGAGCGTAGCAACAGCGTCCGTTACCGGACGCTGTTGCGGAGTCGAGACACCTGCTTCTTGATGGAGAACAGCAGGTCCCTCGACTTCGCGCCTCGTTCTGCGAACGATGCGCTGCGCTCGGGATGACAGAGCAAATGTTTCGTGAGAATTTTAGCCTTACGTCCGGTTTTTGATCCAAAAGACAGGAGAGAACCGTGAAGCTGCTTCGCCTTCTGGCCCTCGCAGTAATCGTTATTAACTCCGCATTTGCCCTTGCAAACAACCCAACGCCTTTCGTCAATCAGCCGCTGATTCCCGCCAGTGTTGCGCCCGGCGGGGCAGGCTTTACGCTGACCGTGAACGGCACGGGTTTTGTGTCGGGATCGACGGTGAACTGGAACGGCAGCGCTAGGGCGACCACGTTCGTGAATGCTTCGCAGCTGACCGCGACAATTCTGAGCACGGATGTCGTCACCGCAAGTACGGCGTCTGTAACTGTTGCAAGCCCAAGCCCGGGTGGGGGCACGTCGAATGTGGTGTTTTTGCCGGTGAGGGAGCCGGCGGGGTTTGTGTCGTTGAATGCCAGTAACATCAATACTCCGGCGATGACGTTTGGGCTTGCAGTTGGGGATTTCGACAACGATGGCAATCAGGATATAGTCGCCGGACTCTCCGACAACTCAACCTCGGGAATTGCCATTTGGCTTGGTAATGGAGACGGCACATTTCGGAAAGGTAAGGAATACTCTGTTCCGCAACTCAGTGGCCTATTTGTCGTTACCACAGATCTCAACCAAGACGGGAAATCGGATCTGATTGCATTTGGTGCTGCAAACATTTTTTTTATCTTCTTGGGACGCGGGGACGGTAGTTTTCGCATGCAGCAACCCGAGAGTCTTCCTGAATCACCAACTCAGGCGGCAGTTGGAGATTTCAATCGCGACGGAGCGAATGATGTTGTCTTTCTAACTAATAATGGTTTTTGTGTCGCCCTCGGCAACGGTGATGGATCATTCGCCCCGGGGATATGCACCGATACTGATCACGGTCATCCCCAGACTGGCCTCGCTGTCGGTGATTTCGACCTAGATGGAAACCTTGACTTAGTACTCGGTTCAGGCGGCATTAAGGGACTTACCGTGGTTCTCGGCAATGGGGACGGTACTTTTAAAGCCGCTCAAAAATACTCAATCGCCGAGGTTGATAGTATCGCGACAGCAGACTTGAATGGTGACGGTAAACTTGATCTTGCCATCCTACCTGGGGCCAGAATTTTGTTCGGTAATGGAGATGGTACATTTACCCAGTCCGCAAAAGCACCGGCTGCACCCTCCGCATCCTTAATCATGACGGCCGACCTCAACGGGGATGGGAAGGTTGATCTAGTGACTGCAGATAACGGATTCGACGCGGTGGCGGTCTCCACGTTCCTGGGGAATGGAGATGGTAGCTTTCAGGAACGCACGGACTTCGGTGGAATACGAGCCGGCGGTCTTGCCATTGCGGATTTCAACGGGGACGGCGAACTGGATACCGCGATCTCCGGCAGTACGCAGCAGGCTCTAGTGGTTTCCACGCAGGACAGTGGAACAGTGGTACAACTTTCCCCTAACAAAATTAAATTTCCGACGGAATTGGTCGACAATGTTAGCGACCCGAAGATTGTTCGCCTAGCTAACACAGGTTCATCGTCGATCAAAATCAGCCGGGTCGAGACCGACGTAAACTTTTCTCAACTCAACAACTGCCACACGATTCAGCCTGGTGAATTTTGCAAAATTGCGATCTTTTTTACCCCGACCCAATCCGGTGATGCTGTCGGATATTTAACGGTGAGTGACTCAGGTGGCGGAAGTCCGCAAAGGGTGGGTCTTGCCGGAACCGGGACGGTCGTAGCGTTTTCGCCGACGCAGCTCGACTTTGGCAATCTGCAGGTTGGAAAGTTCAGCACGCCGGAGAAGGTAACGTTAACGAATGAGGGAACGGGCACACTCTCTATCACGGGAATTACGATAGGTGGCGACAACGCTCCCGATTTCTCTCAAGTAAACGCTTGCCCGGGTCAACTTACAGCCGGAGCCAGCTGTACTATCACCGTAATCTTCCATCCTCAAGCCCAAGGGCTGCGTATCGGTTCAGTCGAGGTAAACGACAACGGCGGCGGAAGTCCGCAGAAAGTCCCGCTAACAGGAACGGGAACGTAGACGAAGGTGCGGCTACATCCACTGCGTTTAGAAAATTACTATGTGACGTGGTGCTTGGAGTTTGCTGCGTTGGTCATGGCTCTTCGCAACAAACCGTTGATTCTCGTCTGATATCCCGGGCCAGCGGCTTTTAGCCACGCGACAACATCTGCGTCCAGCCGCAAGGTTACGGGCTCTTTTATCGGACGATAGAATTTACCTACAACGGCCCGACTCCAATCCTTAACTTCTGGGATATCGGAGGTGTCGATGTCGGCATCCCGTAACCGCACCAATGCGGCTAGTTCATCGTCGTGCCGCCCCGCGGGCCTCCTCGTACGCCCGTTTTTCGATGCGCGTCGCTTTTCTTGCCGAGATAATCCTAATCTCTTGTTCGTCATCCTCTTCTATCTCCGTGTGCACCACAAGCAAAACTACTGCCTCATTAACCAGCCCCAAGGTGCGCCAACGTTCCTCAGTCTCCGATGGATCTGGCTGAGTCAACTGAAAAGGATCCGCGAAAACTAGACTGGCTCGTTCAAAGCTAACCCTGTGCTTGGCCAAGTTCCGACGGCTTTTCTTCTCATCCCAAACGAAGCGCGTGGGCATTTATCGATGCACTGTCAATATTGTACATACAATTTAGGCAATATAAAAGGGGCGGCTTGCGCCGCCCCTCATGCACTTCAACTCAACTAGTTGCTCGAGCCGCCGTTGATCGCCGCGCTGTGGTTTTCGCCGTCTGGCTCAACCACGATGCCGTCAAACGGGGTCGCCGCTACGTAGTGCCCATGCACTACGCTGATGCGGCGCAACGGGTAGCCGGTGTCCGGACCGCGATGCCAGCTCTGGCCACCGTCGGTGCTCTTGAACACCACGCCGCTCTCGGAACTCGTCGCCAACAGCTCGCTGCGAGTCTCGTCATAAACGACGTAGCTGATGTTCTTGTCCGGCAGGCCGTTCTGCAGATGCTCCCAGCCGCCGCCGGCGTTCGGGCTGCGGAACGCGCCTTCACGCGAGGCCAGCACGATCTGCTTGTCCGGCGTGATGGTCAGGGTGCGAATGCTGCTGACAAACGGCGCCAGGTTGTTCGACTCTTTCCAGGTCGCGCCGTTGTTGGTCGAGACCAGAACGTCGCTGCGGGTCGCTACGGCAATCATTTCGTCTTCGCTCTGCACCGAGACGAAGTCGGTCTTGCCCATTACCGGGCCGCCGCTCCAGCTCTGGCCATTGTTCGAAGACTTGTACAGGCCTGCCGAGGTTGCGGCATACCACTCTTTGCCGCTCACGGCAACGTCGCTCACGCGCGCCGAAAGCACTGACCGCGCAATCGATTTGCCGCTCTTGGAGAATTTCTTCTCTTCGATGTTGTTGATCGGGCTCCAGGTCGAAGCATTGTGGCCCAGAGAGAACATGCCGCGATTGGTCCCGGCGATGATCTCGCCGTTCGAAGCCTGCTTCAGGGTGAAGACGTCGCGTCCGTCGAGGCCCGCGCTCTTCTGCGTCCAGTGCTGGCCGCCGTCATGCGACATGAACACGCCACCTTTTTCGCGGTCGTTCACCACGCCCACGTACATCGTGTCGGGATCCTTCTTGTCAGCCAAAATTGCGGTCACATAGCGGTGAGCGTAGCCATGATTCGAAGCGCTGAAGCTCTGCGCGCCGTCGGTGCTGGCCAAAACGCCCGCACGGTCGGTCGCGAGCAGCACACGCTGCGAGTTACGCGGATCAACCATCACGTCGTTTACTACGACTTCTGGTCCGGTCACGCGCTTCCAGGTCTTGCCAGCGTCGGCCGTCTTCCACAAGCCTTCGGTCGTTCCGGCATACACCACAGAGGCGTTGGTCGGGTCCTGCTTCAGCACGCGAGTGCGGCGCGCTGAGAACGGGATGCCCTGAATCTTGGAGAACGCCTCACCGGCGGTCTCGCTCTTATAAATACCCGAGCAAGCGCTGGCAAACACAACCGAAGAATTGGTCGAGTCAACGATGATCGAGAAGACGTCCGAGTCATCGATCATGCCTTTGTTGATGTGCTTCCAGGTCTGGCCACCGTCTTCTGTCTTCCATGCCAGGTGCCAGGTTCCGGCATAAATCGCGTTCGGGTCTTTGGAGTCGATTGCGATCGACTCAACGTTCTTGATCTCAGTGTTGCTCTGCGAAATCTTTTCCCACTTTTTGCCGTTGTCGGTGGTGCGATACACGCCTTCGAGCGTGCCCGCTACCATGACCTTCGGGTCCGACGCCGACATCGACAGGGCGCGGATCGACTTATTGTGCATTGCGGGAACGATTTCCCAGGCTTTGCCGCCGTCGTGCGAATAGAAGAGGTCGCCGGCTTGCTGGTTCTCTACGCTCCAGGTGGCTACGAACATCTTTTCCGAATTCTGTGGATCGATCACGATGTGGTCGATGACGTAATCATCGCCCGAGCCCAGATGGGCGAAACGCGTCCAGTTGTTGCCCGCGTCGCTGGACACGAAAATGGAACCGGTGCTGGTGCCCAGGAAAATATGGTCAGGATTGTGGGGATCGAAGGACAGGCTGCGGACGTCGCCTCCATCCGGGCCGAGGGCGGTCCATTGCTGGCCGGCCCAGGCGGCGGTCGAGAGCGCGATCAAGGCGCAGATCATCCACAGCGTGCGCACAGAAGTCTTGGTACTCAGAGTCATAGCTGAATTTGCCCCTGCAAAGGAAGTTGATCAGAGGCTAGGGTGACAGGGTAGCACGGGGGGGAACAAGTTACCGACGGCCAAGGGCGAGAGGGCGTGGAGGGGCTGATTCCCCTAGGTGG
>Ga0335069_10004019_pt1 | contig 21950 bp, 25 predicted proteins | sample Lox_Sample_11_FD_206714 | JGI IMG/M metagenome (GOLD analysis project Ga0335069, IMG submission 206714) | Soil microbial communities from Loxahatchee National Wildlife Refuge, Florida, United States - Lox_Sample_1.1 | ecosystem: Environmental > Terrestrial > Soil > Wetlands | place: USA...
TGCAAGTTGTCACCGCAGAGTCCTGAGCCGCGAAGAAGACTTGGCAAATCCTGATGTTTTTGGGAAAGTTGCCGATAGAGGGGACTAGGTCATGCCCCGGCCGGCGCTCTCGCTCGCCCGCACGATGATGGCAGGAGTCACGGCATTCAATCCGGGCTACCACGCGCCTTGCAGGTAACGGCGCATCGAGGAGTCTCCATGGACCTCGGGCCAATTGCCGGAATTCGCTCCATCGCCCTGCTCAATGCACAGAAAGCTAAGGCAGAGCAGGAGCCGCACTTCGAGATCGACGCTGCAGCCCGTAGCGGCGATGACCCGTCCCATCAGGAAACGCCCCAGCGGCAGAAGTCCGCCCAGAAACAGGCCAAGCCTGAGGATCAGGCCGAAGAAGAGTTCCGCCCCACTCCTGCACCCGATCAGCAAACCACAGCTGACACTCCTTCGGCTGAGCCCGTCGTCGACTCCGAAGGCCAGCTCAACTGGTTCGTCTAGAATCACCAGGCGCGAGGACAACGGTTGTCGACACATCCCATGCCAGGAAGACCCGCCTCAGGGGCGCCGCGACCTGCGCATGCAGTTTGCGCAACTCCACTGGAACCTGAACGTCTTCCTGTAAAATATAGAAGATAAAAACCTTAACAATATCATCCTGTACGACCTTGCAAGAATATCGAATCGGCGGTATTTTACTAACTAGTTAGTTTAACTATCTGGTTAGTCAAAGTGACCGCAGCCACCACACAACCCGCCTCCGAACGCGCCACCGACTCCCGCTCCCGTATCCTCGATGCCGCGCTCACCGAATTCTCCTCCTACGGCCTTGCCGGTGCCCGCACCGACCGCATCGCCCAGGCTGCTGGAGTCAACAAGGCGCTCCTCTACTACTACTTCGACAGCAAAGAGAATCTCTACCTCTCCGCGCTCGAGATGATCTCCGCCAAGATTCGCGATCGCACCCTCGCCGTTTTTCTGCGCGAATCCTCGCCCGGCGAGCGCGTCCTGCGCTCTGCACTCGAACACTTCGATCGCATCCTCACCCAGCACGAGTTCCAGGGACTCATGCAGCAGGAGATGATCCGCCTGCACAAAGGCGAATCGAGTGCACTCGAGATTCTCATCAAGCGCATCTTCGCCCCGGTCATGACCATGTATCAATCCATGGTGCGCGAAGGCATCGAGACCGGCGAGTTGATCCAGGCCGACTGGTTGCAGATTCACCTCGCCAGCCTCGGCGCCAACGTCTTCTACTTCCTCAGCGCGCCCATATGGCGAATTCTGAATTCAACTGAGCCTTTCGCGCCCGAAGCCTTGGCGGCGCGCCGCAAGGCAATCCTCGATTTTTTGGGGCAGGCGATCTTCACAGATCGGCAGCGAGGCGCTGCCCTGGCAGCACAGATCCTCGCCGAATCGCCCATGCCCGAATTCGATGCCGATCGGTTGGTTTTTCGGAGGAACGATGAACGCACGAAATAGAGTCTTCATGATTCTCGGCCTGCTCACGCTGGGCTCGCTCATCTGGTATCTGGTGACAGCGCGCCCCCCCAGCGATCTCAAACTCATCGGCACCGTCGATGCCAACGAGGTCCTCGTGAGCGCCAAGATTCCCGGCCGCGTTCAGACGCTCACCGTCGAAGAGGGCCAGCAGGTCAAAGAAGGCCAGCTCCTTGCCGTCATCGAGAGTGATGACCTCGCCGCCGCGCACAAAGCCGCCGAAGCAACCCTGGCAAGCAATGAGTCGAAACTCAGTGAGACCATGGCCACCGAGCGCCAGAATCAAGGCGAGGTCTCCAGCGCGACGGTCAATGCCGAAGCCCAGCTGCGCGCCTCTGAAGCTGCACTGGCCCAGGCCAACGCGAACCTCGCCCATCAGCAGGCCGAAACCTCCCGCACCGTTGCCTTGGCCAAGCAGGGAATTGCGAGCGAGCAGTCCAGAGACGAGGCAGTCACCAGCCTGCAGGCCGCGCAGGCGGCAGTACAAACCGCAAGTGAGAACGTAGCTGCAGCTCAGGCCGCGGTCAGGCAGGCCAAGGCCCACGAACTGCTCGCACTCGTCTCCGCCAAAACCGTAGCGTCCACGCGCGGTGAAGTGCAGAACTCCGCGGCGCTTGCCGACCAGGCTGGCGTCGAACTCGGCTACGCGCAAGTCGTCGCCCCCGTGAGCGGAAGAGTCAACGTCCTCGCCGCACGGCAGGGCGAAGTTCTCGCTGCTGGGGGCACCATCGCCACCGTCATGGACCTGACCCAGACCTGGGTCTACGCGCCTTTGCCCGAAACCCAGGCCGACGCTGTGCAACTTGGCGACAGCCTCAAGGTTGTGATGCCCAGCGGTGCCAGCGTGCAAGGCAAAGTCATCGCCAAGTCGGCCCTCGCTGACTTTGCCACGCAACGCGACATCAACGGCGGCCGCAAGCGCGACATCCGCACCGTCCAGATCAAACTCCTCATTCCCAACCCCGATGAGCGCTACGTTCCCGGCATGACCGCCGAAGTGTACGTGCCTAAAGACAAATTGGTGAAGCGATGAACTATCGAACGGCTCAAGTTTGCAAGGCGCAAGAGGGCCCACGGCCCCCCAAGGCCAAGCTGGTGAAGCCATGACTGCTGCATTAAGGACCCACAAGCCTGAGCCGGCGCGTCCGCCGGCGATTAACGGCAATGGGAAATTCGGTGCGCCGATCGCGATGGCCGTCGAGAAGATCGTCAAGCGCTACGGCGACTTCGAAGCCGTGAAGGGCGTCAGCTTCGAAGTGGCCGAAGGCGAAATCTTCGGTCTGCTCGGCCCCAACGGAGCAGGGAAGAGCACCCTCATCCGCATGATGACCACGCTGATCCCTGTCACCGCCGGCAAAGCCATCGTCGCAGGCCATGACGTGACCAAAGACTCAGACGAGGTACGCCGCATGATCGGCGTCATTCCCCAGGCCCTCACCAGCGATCCCGACCTCACCGTCGAAGAGAACCTCAGCATCTACGCCAAGCTCTACAGCGTTCCTCGCGCACAAAGAGAAAAGAACATCACTGAAGTCCTCGGAGCCGTTGATCTGCTCAAGTGGCGCGATGCCCAAACCAAGACCCTTTCCGGAGGCATGCGTCGGCGTCTCGAAATCGCCCGCGGCCTCGTGCACGATCCCCGCATCTTCTTTCTCGATGAGCCGACCACCGGCCTCGATCCCGTCTCGCGCATCGCCGTGTGGGAGATGCTCAACAACCTGAAGAAGACCCGCAATCTGACCATGCTGCTCACCACGCACTACATGGAAGAGGCCGATCGCCTCTGCGATCGCATCGCCATCGTCGACCACGGAAATCTCGTCGCCCTCGGCACCCCGGTCGAACTCAAACAGAGCGTCCCCGGCTCCAACGTCGTCGAAGTGCAGTTCCAGCGCGAAGACGAACAATGGAAACCGCGCCTTGAAGCCCTTCCCAACGTCACTGAAGTGCAGTCGCAATCCGCAGGCGTCTATCGCGTCCTCACGTCGAACGGCTCGCAGACCACCACGCAGCTTGTCGAGATGGCCGCATCGCTCGGCGAGCAACTCACCTCTCTCAGTGTCCAGAACACTTCGCTCGACGACGTCTTCGTCCATTACACCGGCCGCCAGCTCCGCGACGAGCAAGTCAAGGCGGTCTTCACGCTGCCGCCTCGCCCAGGAGCTTGAGCCATGAACAGAATGCTCGCCATCGTCGAGCGCGAGATGCGCAAGTTCTTCCGCTCGCCCGTGCTCATGATCATGTCCATGATGCTGCCGCTGGTGCAGCTCATCATTCTGGGCAACGCCTTTGGCGGAAAGATCCGCAATGCACGCGTCGCCGTTGTCGACTACGACCACGGTCCGCAGGCTGTCAAGGTGCATGAAGCCTTCGACGCCGTTGCGGCCAACATCGCCACCTTCAGGACCGTCTCCTACGACGACGAAACAACCGCGCGTGAAGACGTGCGCACCGGCAAGGTCGACGCAGCGGTCATCATTCCCGCGCAGTACTCGCGCCGTGTCTATGCCCAGGATGCTCCCAGCATCGGCCTGGTGGTCGACAACTCCGACCAGTTCCTCAGCTCTTCGCTCGAAGGCGAGATGCAATCGCTCGTCGATGCCCTGAATCAGCCTGTGATTCAAACCCGCGTCGTCAAGAACATCGCTCTCGAGACCGTCGAGCTCTATCCCTATATGGAGTACATGAAGTTCCTGCTCTCTGGCTCCATCGCACTGGCCATGTACATCTCGGTCATGATCGGCGGCGGCATGCTCTACATCGACGACAAAGCCCGTGGCGTCCACGAGGGCTATCTCGTCACGCCCATCAGCAAGCTCGAGCTCGTCATGGGACTCAACATCGCCGGCGCCATCAAGGCCGTCCTCAGCGGCATCTCGCTTACCGTGATTGGAACCCTGATGTCCGGCCTCGGAACCATCTTCCATCCCATGGCGCTTGTGCAGCTGTTCCTGCTCATCCTTGGAACCTCGATCGCCTTCAACGGCATGATGTTCCTCATGATGGTGCGCGTCGACGACCCCCTCGTTCCACGAGCCATGTTTGGCGTGCTCAACACACTACTCTTCTTTCCGTCGGGCGCGATCTACCCCATCTCCGCGTTTCCCAAGTGGCTGCGCTCCATCGCCATCGTCGATCCATTCACCTACGCAATCCACGGCTTCCAGGCCGTTCTTCTCAAAGACGGCGGCTTCACTGCCATCCGTTACGACCTGCTCTTTCTCTTCACCTTCGGCATTGGAACGCTGCTGATCGCAACGCCTTTGTTCAAACGCACCCTCTAACCACGAGACCCCTTGCAGTGGCTCGATAGAACTCAGTCCAAGGGGGCAGAAAAAAGTTTCCGGCGGCGAGCTTTCGAACCCGGAATGCAAAGAGGCGGTCCATTCCTTGTGGGAGGATGGGCCGCCTCGGCGCGTTTGGGTCCGACGATCCCCTCATGCGCGTAGCCTTCGCACTTACGTCAACACGCCGTCGCGCCAACTCAACAGTTTTCTCCTTTGCAGCCTGGCATCCTGATCCCTCATCCTAAGAAGTGAGGAGATTCCTTCGCATGACCACGCAGGCTCTCACTGCCGCAGCGGCTGGCACAGTCCAACTTGGTGACCTCATAGTCAACCGCCTCGGCTACGGCGCCATGCGCCTCACCGGCAAAGGCATCTGGGGACCGCCCGACGACAAAGCTGCCGCGCTCGCCACTCTCCGCCGCGCGGTTGAACTGGGCGTCAACTTCATCGACACTGCTGACTCCTACGGCCCTAACGTCTCCGAAGAGCTGATCGCCGAAGCCCTCGCTCCCTATCCTTCAGGCCTTGTCGTTGCCACCCAGGGTGGATGGGTGCGAGTCGGTCCTGGCCAGTGGACGCACAACGCAAGCCCCAAACACCTCGAAGAGGCCGTTGCCGGTAGCCTTAAGCGCCTGCACCTCGACCGCATCGACATCTATCAGCTCCACATCCCCGACCCCACCGTCTCCTTCGATGCCTCGATGGAAACGCTGGCCCGCCTCCAGCAACAAGGCAAGATCCGCCACATCGCTCTTTCCAACGTGACCCTCGAGCACCTGGAGCGCGCTCGTAAAATCGTTCCCATCGTTTCAGTTCAAAACCGCTACAGCTTCGCCGATCGCGAGTGGGACTACCTCCTCGACCACTGCGAGAAGAACGGCATCGCCTTCATCCCCTGGGCGCCGCTCGGGCAGAACCGCCTCGCACAGGACGCGCTCACTCGAGTAGCCAAGCAACTGGGCGCAACACCTCTTCAGGTCGCCCTTGCCTGGCTGCTGCAGCGTTCCCGCGTCACGCTGCCAATTCCCGGCACCTCCTCCATTGCCCACCTCGAAGAGAACATCCAGTCCGCGGCACTGCGTCTGCCCGACACCGTCTTTCAGGAACTCTCTGCCGTGACCTCGCCCCACGCGAGCCTGCGCTAGCGCATTTCCTGAGTCACTGTATCCCGAAGCCGCAACATCCAAGTCGACGCGACCCCAAGGAGCGGCGACCTTGTGCAATTCTCCAAGGCCACAGCAACTCAGGAAATGCCGTAGATCGTCCTCCTCCCATGCTCAGTCTCGATCCAGCCCGCGTCAGTGTATGCTGGTCTCCGTCATGAAGACACTCTTCTCGCATCCCCTTCAGCTTGCCCTTCTCGTCGCCGCAACCCTTCCCCTCATCGCGCAAAACAAGCCCAAGCCTGAAGACACCGAGGTCTGGCAGCCCGAACCCAAAATCGTTACGCCCTCCGCCACCGATGCCGCTCCGCCCTCCGACGCCATCGTCCTCTTCGACGGCAAGAATGAAGATGCCTGGGTCTCCGCACAGGATCACACTCCCGCACGTTGGGTCGTGCACGACGGCATCCTCACCGTCAGCAAGGAGCACGGAGTCGGCAACATCGAGACCCGCCAGTCCTTCAAGGACTACCAGCTCCACATCGAATGGCGCATCCCCGAGAACATCACCGGCAGCGGCCAGGCACGCGGCAACAGCGGCGTCTTCCTCGCCTCCACCGGACCCGGCGACGATGGCTACGAACTCCAGGTCCTTGACTCCTACAACAACAAGACCTACGTCAACGGCATGGCCGGCAGTCTCTACAAGCAGGCCATCCCTCTCGCCAACCCCATGCGCAAGCCAGGCGAGTGGAACGTCTACGACGTCGTCTGGACCGCGCCCACCTTTAACGATGACGGCACAGTCAAAACGCCCGCCTACTGCACCGCTTTTCTCAACGGCGTGCTCGTCGAGAATCACTTCGAGCTGAAAGGCCAGACCCTCTACATCGGCAAGCCGTTCTATAAGAAGTACGACAGCGCGCCGATCAAGCTTCAGGCCCACGGCGACAAGAGCGAGCCACTCAGCTTCCGTAACATCTGGGTCCGCGAACTGCCCTGAATCGCTCCGCAGCCGGCATGACTTCTGTTTGTCCCGCGGCGTGTCCTCCTCCGCCGCGACCCCCTACAATAGAACCTGATAACCCCAACTCCGAGGAACTCCATGCCGCTGTCTGGTGAAGCGATCCGCCTGATGAACTACATCGACGATGTCTCTGTGACTCTGCGCCGCGTACTCTCTCTTGTGCCCACGCTCTCTGAAGAAGAACGTGGCCGCGTTGCCGATCATCTTCTGCAAGCCAAGCCCAGCGCCGACGACGTCCTGCAGGCGCTCAAGGCCAAGTAAGCCCTTCCTTGCTCACTGTTGCGATCATTGGGGCAGGTCCGCTTGGCCGGCGGCTTGCCCTCGCCTCCGCACGCGCCGGCTATCGCGTCCTGCTTGAAGACGTGATGCCGGCCAATCTGCACCACGCGCGCGAGGCTCTGCGCCTCGAACTCGGCCCCGAAGCGCTTCCCGCCGTCGCCTTCGTCTCCACCATTGAGGATGCGGTGCGCGAAGCCGATCTCGCCATCGACTGCGTGCCCGACGAACTCGAGTCGAAGCTCGAAATCTTCTGCCTGCTCGATCGCATGGCGCCGCCGCGCACCGTGCTCGCCACGCCCACCACCAGTCTCTCCATCGGCGATCTCGCCTCCTGCACCTATCGCGCCGACAAGTGCATCGCCATCGCCGCCCGCCCCGAAGCCCTGGCCGACCTCGGCCGCAAAACGGCTGAAGAACTCCCTCTGCGCATCACCGCGCAAACCATGCCCGAAGCCGTCGCCCTCGTCACCGAGTTCTGGCAGCGCATCGGCCTCACACCCCGCGTCGAAACCGAATCCGCGTCTTAGGCTCCAGCTGCTCCCAGCACCTGCTCGTAATACTTCACATACTGCGGCAGGACCAGCGTTGCACAGAAGCGCGAGCGCGCAGTCTTCCGCGCCTCATCGCGCATCACCTCCAGCCGGTCCCGATCCTTCAGCAGTTTCAGCGCCCCCGCTGCCATGCCCTCCACATCGCCCACCTCGTAGAGCAGCCCGGTCACACCGTGATCGATCAGCTCCGGTACGCCACCCACGCGCGTCGAAATCGAGGGCACCTTGCAGGCCATCGCCTCCAGCGCCGCCAGCCCAAACGACTCCAGCTGGCTCGGCATCAGCATCAGATCCGCCAGCGGCAACAGCTCGTTCACGCGATCCTGCTTGCCTAGAAAATGGATTTTGTCGTTGATCCCCAGATCGTGCGCCAGCCACTCCGCCGCCGACCGGTCCGGCCCATCCCCCACCAGGATCAGCCGCGCCGGCACCTCGCGCGCCACCCGCGCAAACACTCCCACCGCATCCACCACGCGCTTCACCGGCCTGAAGTTCGACAGGTGAATCAAGATCGCCTCGCCCGGCTGCGCATAGCGCTTCCGTGCCTCCGCGCGAATTGCCTCATCCGTAAACGGCGTGTACACATCGCAGTTCACAAAGTTCGGAATCACCTCGATCGGCCGCTCGATCTCGAAATCTTCCACCGTCTTCGTCTTCAGATACTCCGAGATGCTTGTGACCCCATCGCTCTGCTGGATCGAATACCGCGTGATCGGCAGATAGCTCCTGTCCAGTCCCACCAGCGTGATATCGGTTCCATGCAGCGTCGTCACAAACGGCAGTCGCCGTCCGCGCGCCGCCAGCATCTGCCGCGCCAGCATTGCGCTCACCGAGTGTGGAATCGCATAGTGCACATGCAGCAGATCGAGGTTGTAGAACTCCGCTACCTCCGCCATCCGCGAGGCCAGCGCCAGATCGTACGGCGGAAACTCAAACAGCGGATAGCTCGACACCGGAACCTCGTGGTAGTAGATTCCGCCATCGCGTCCGGTCAGCCGGAACGGCTGCGAATACGAGATGAAGTGCACCTCGTGGCCGGTCGCCGCCAGCTCGATACCCAGCTCGGTCGCTACCACACCCGAGCCGCCATACGTGGGATAACAGGTGATGCCGATGCGCATGGGCGCCCTTCGTACTGCGTGAGTTGTTGTTGAAATGCCTTCCGTTGGACGAACCAGCCCCCCAGGAAGATGCAGAGAACCGCTGAAACTACCGCCCGGTTCGCCGCCCTTTTAATCCTCAATCCCTTTCAATCACAGATGATCTGGGTGCCCCAGAGCCTGCCCTGAGCGAAGTCGAAGGGTCTCGCGTCTGAGACCCGGTACGGCTTGCTGAAGGCCTTCCCCCGGACCGTGTGCTCCTCGTGCCTCCCAGAATCCTACCGTCCCCTCAGCCCGGCAAACGAGATCAGCTCGATCCCCCCAAACTCCCCGATCACGCCCAGCGCCTCGCGTTCGATCTCACGCGAAGCCCGCAGCCGCGTCCGTACCTTGTCCAGATCCGCGTCGTTGTAGCCGGGATGTGTCACCAGTTCCCACGTCCCCTCCGGCAGCTTCGCCAGCAGCGCACGCACCGTCTCCGCAGTCACCACCCCCGTCGCCGCCACCGCAATCGTGCCGTCCGTCGAAACAAATCCCTCTTCGCCCAGTACCCGCCGAAAGTACGGTCCGAACCGCCGCAGCATCGCCACCTCCGCGCTGCGCACCAGCCCCGCCCGCGGCGTCGCCCGTATCGCCCACTCCGGCTCAAACGGATTGCGCACCGCCCCGATCCCCGCCGCCCGCGCCGCCCGCAACACCGGCCGCAGCACCGGCGGAAACATGTGCGTATGTTTGTGCGAGTCGATATGCGTCGGTCGCAGCCCCTGATCCTTCAGCCGCGCAATCTGCGCCGCCGCCTCGGCCTCAATCTCCGCTGCCCGGATGCGCCCCGTGAACAGCCGCCGCAAAAACGTCGTCAGCTTCGGAGGAAACCGCCCCGTCTCTTTCTCAACCAGGGAAGGAACCTGCTCGGCCGGCAGCACCGGCTCCCCGTCCACAAGAACAACGTGGCATCCCACTCCCAGCTCCGGATGCGCGCGCGCCAGCGCAATGGCCTCGTCTGTCGCTCCCGCCCTGGCCATCAGCGTCGCGCTCGTCAGCACGCCGGCACAGTGCAGTTCGACAATGGCGCGGTTGACCCCCGGCGTCAATCCAAAATCGTCCGCGTTCACAATCAGCCGGCCCACCGGCCAAGTGTATCAACGGCAGTGCGCCGTCCCCGCCGCACGCGCGCTATCCCGGCAGCAGGAGGGACAGGACCGCCGCACGCAGTCTCTTCAATCGAAGGACTGCTATCATAAACGCAAGACTGTTCTGGTCTTCCCACCATCTGTGGGCGGTTAGCTCAGCTGGTTAGAGCGCCTGCCTTACAAGCAGGAAGTCGGGGGTTCGAGTCCCTCACTGCCCACCAAAAAGTCGCCTAAGTTGTTGATATTACAATTAATTATGACGCGAATCTGTCGCCGTATCGGCTAGATTTGGGTGACAAATGGTGACAACGCAGTCCATTCGCTTTCAATAGACGATGAGCTTCCCAGAAGATTGACTGTTGCTCGTGATGTGATGTCTTTCCAAGAGGGCGCTTACCCATGATGCAGGTGCCGCGAGCATGATGCCCGAAGGCTGGAACGTCCCCGCGTCCTCCACTAGGTTGCCGCCGATTGTCATCGGTGCAGGGACAAATTAAATCAATACGCCGATCACGTTGCCGGTTGTCAGATCGACCAAGGGACCTCCGCTATCTCCATGATTTCCGCTGATCGTTACCTGCAAGAGCTGCTGCGGGGAATCTTTGACGAAGAATCCTATCGGAGGATCAAAATAGAGAATTGAAGTTGCAGAAACAATCCCTAGCTTAGCCTCCTCAAGCAATGATCCGAGAGGGTATCCGCTGAGCAAGACCATCTCACCCTGACGTGGTTTGGACCTGGAAATCGCGAGACTCGCGAACGGATGCCAAGACTTTCTCCCCAAACCCAGGTCGAACTTTGTTGGCTTGTTAATGTCATGCACAGAGAACGGAAAGATGCGCCCTAGAGCCAGATCATGCCCCACATCGATCTCGATCCACTCGATATGAGCAGCATAGGCACCTTGGTCGGCCTGGCGCATCTCCGCCCTGAGTTCACACTGCACACTGCCATAGTGATCAACCTTTGCGACGTGAGCTGCTGTGATGAAATAGCCGTCGCTGTTGATGAGAAATCCCGTGCCGACCACTGCAATGGTTGGTGGGACGGTGGGGGTAGCCTTCGTAAAATCCGACCAGCACTGCAACGGGATGGTGGCCCAGTTGCTCTGTTCTGAGCGTTGGTATAGCTGTTCTTGCAAAGCTCTCTCGCACCAAGCTGCTTTGTTGCAAATGGAAAATGCGATTGCAAGACAACAGAGAAGCATCACAAGTGCGCGCATCTCTCCTCCAAAGCGACTCACAGCCTCATTTGAATGGAAGCGTGACTCCCCACATCTCTGAACGTGGGAGCTGATTGAACTTGCAGCCTCTGGGACATCAATTGGTAAACATGATCGCTACCAACACAACGGGCAGCAGATCGCTCTGCTGCCCTCCCTCATCGCTCGCATTCTATCGCCCGGGCTAAAGCAGCTTTCGTCTAGCGAGCAAAACAAAGTCATCCTCTGCCTCGATCTCTGACCAGGAGAGGTTCTCGCAGTGAGTGCAGACGTGTTCTGAGCACATTCGATCACCACAGTTGCATTCACTCAAGACGCGCTCATCCTTGACGAGATGCGGTTCCGTCTTCCGTCCCTCCACGGCACACTCCCGGCACCAGCTCCTCGTCACCTTCCCTGACATTCATCTTGAACGGAACCTGAATAGACATTCCTGTTGACCTCCATCTTGTCGGGCCGAGAGGCACCGGCGGACGCCAGAACCCTTCAGCGTGGTGCGGCTGGACCTTACTTAGTAAATAAAGGCGCGGCGCGGCCCTTGGTATCGTAGGCCGCAGGAAAGTAACCGGGGTGAGGCTATGACAGCGAGTGACTATCCCAACAACGTCGGCAAGCGTCGCACACTGAAAGCCATTGACGGCAAAAAACTGCGCTTCACTGTGATCGATGAAATCATCCGTGAACAGCGGGGCGGGCCACATCGGAAACTTCTCTACTTTCAAAAGATCAAGCACGAACCCGATGACAGAATTGAATACCGCCTCACGTATTACATGGAGGGCAACCGGGGGCGGACGAAAGGGCGCTGGGTATTCGGACAATATTCGCTAATGATCCCCGCGCGCGATTTGGTTTGGTTGCTCGGTAGGGCTCGGAAGAAAGGATGGAAGGTCTAGCAGAAAAGGAGCGATTATCGAGGCAGACCAGCAGCACACAAGCACCTAAGCGATGCACCGTCCACTGTTTGACCTGCCTTCCGGCACCCCGTTATACTCGGGTCTGCAGCATGCGGGAGTAGACCAGTGAAATGGGGCCAGTTGCGCCTGGTCTAGGCCAAGGCTCCGGCTCAACTCCTCTCTCGCTCCAGTTTGCCCTCCGGCACCTGCCGGGTTGGCTACGGCGATCTGGATTCGGAACCAAGACAGCCCTGCCAAGGCGCGGTACCCAAGTGGTAAGGGAGAGGTCTGCAAAACCTTTATGCGCCGGTTCGATCCCGGCCCGCGCCTCCAATCCTTTCCGGGCAACACAGCACAAACCAATCCGCTGCGACACAAGACCGTCGTCACTCCAGGTGCGTCACAATCGCTGCGCCGGCAAAGGCCTCAATCCTCAAATCCCTCAACCGCTCAACTGCCGACCGCAACCCTCTCGCAGGTCTCGGCCCTGTTGGCGGAAACCAGAGGTATGTTGCCAACCTCCAGGCTCGTCGTCGACTCGTTGTGCTCCTCGCACAGCGGAACGATGTACCACTCGGGGTCGTTCTCCTTCTGCACATGGGCGCCCACCGTGGGTCTGTGGTAACAAGTCGTGACGCTGCAGGACGGCGGAAGCGGTTTCCCGCTGTAGGCCTTCCAGTGCATAAGCCAGCTTCCGCACGAGCAATCGGCATCCGAGGTTTCGTTGATATGGGTGACTTGCACTGGTCCCTCCTGAGCGAGAGGTCTCGCGAACACGCAGAAGATTCCGCCGAACGAGGGAGTGCGTCCGTGCGTGAGGTCACGCTCCCGGGTGACAGATGGTGCAAGAAGCGAGAGAACTGTGAACTATGAACTGCGAACTATGAGCTAAGAACTGTGAACTAAGAACTGTGAACTGGCACCTGAGACCTGACAACTGACCCCTGACACCTGACACCTGAAACCTGACCCCTGGCACCTACGCCCCATCCACGGAAGCAGACCGTACCGGTTTCCGCCCCATCGCCAAAAAATGCGAGAGCCGCCCGCGGAAGATGTCCGGCGGCAGATACCGCCGGCGCGCGCCGCACAACGGGCACTCGGCCACGATCCACGTATCCGGCATCGTCTCCACCGGTGCAGGAATATTCTCCCCGCAGCCCTTGCACCGGACCGTATAGTCACACACGCGCGAAGCAGGCAGATTCCACACCGCGCCAGTATAGGCGAAGAAAAGGCGAAAATTATCCACCGATCTTAAAGAATGTCGCCTCTCAGCCCAACAAAAAAGGCCACCCGCAGGCCGACCCCTTTTGAACCCCTGACCTCTGAAACCTGACCCCTGAAACCTGACCCCTGGCTTCAGTCGTTCGGAGCCCGCCCGCCGCACTTGCGCGGGAGTTCCCAGTCCGGCTCTTCGCGAATGACGCCCAGGTCCATGCACTCCGCCGCCGTGTCCGCTCCCCGCATGCCCCCGATCATCGAGCCCATTGCCGGCGACATGCCGCCCCCACCGCCAGGCGCGACGGGTGCCGGTGGTGGAGCAAAGTGCGGCGCAAATTTCCTCTGCAGCATCGCCGGCGGAATCCGATAGCTCGCAAAAACCGCCCCCGCCAGTGCCTTCTCCTGCGGCGCGATATTCGGCGGCGCCTGCGCCAGTTTGAACATGATCTTGTAGGTGCCGCCCACATCGACAGGCAACGAGCAGATCAGCGCGCCGAAGGCCAGCGGTCCCTTGGGCCCGGTGTAGGTGCCCGTCAGCCTGCCGCACTGCAGGCCGGCAATCGGCAGTGGAGTCGAAGAGCCGATCTTCACCTCAGGAGCGGCCCCATGCGACTGAGCCGCAGCAAACTCCAGCAAGTCGGTCAGCTTCTCGTCCAGGCTTGCGGAGTTGGGAATCGAAACATCGATCCCGTTCGCCGGTGGCTGGCTCGCCTGGAAGGGTGCGTTCCTCGCAACAAACGTGTTGCCCAGCGCGATGGACTCCCCGTTCGGCCCGGCCATCACGATGACCGTCTCTGCGCCCCGCGTCACTTTCCATCCCGGTGGAACGCCGGCCTGCGCACTCTGATCCGGCGCGGTGTAGGGCTGCAGCGCGGGGGCTGCGGTTGAAGGTGAAGGCGCCTGTGCATGCGCGGCTGCGATGCCGGCCACACAGAGAAGGGAAACACGACTCGAGAACAGAACTCCCCACATGCGCATGGCATGCTCCTTGCTGATTTGAAATCGAGATTCCTGGGAGGCCCGGTACTGCGATTGGAGTAGGCGAATTTGGTTGCCAAAGCCTATCACGCCGATCGCATCGCATTCCAGCACGCGCAGTGTGAACCTCGTGCCAGCTCCTCGCCCGATGAGTGCCGCCGCTGGCCCACGCGTGCACCACAATCAGGCTGGCCGGCTTGCTGCCGTCCGCTGTCCCGCACTCGGCCGTCTCGTTACCCGCGTGACGGCCAACGCTGATGACTCGATGCCTAAAGCGCGCACCTGCGGTCACTCAAAACGAACAGGGAATTGTGCAGTTTGGCGTTACTATGAATTTCCTATCCACAGGGCCGAGTCCCGGAGCGATGTGCATATACTGTTGCTTCCCCCCAGGTTCCTTTCCAGATGCAATTCTGCGCGCTCGACGATGCTCAATCCTTCTTGATGGAAGCAAAGGGCCTGCCTTCCATTCCCTCCGCCTCCGAACGGCTGCGCCTCTGCCTCCGCGCCTGCATTCTGCTCAGTTGGGTCGGCCTCGAAGATGGCCTCGACTGTGCCATCGAAACCTGGGGCTCTCGCGGCCGCACCTTTAAAGCTCTGCCTACCAAACTCAAGGTCCGGATGCTCGCCTTTCTTCTGCCGCTCTCCGACCCGCCGCAGCTCGATGCCGAGTTCGACCGCCTTCGCAAGATGCGCAACCAGCTCGCCCATCCCCGCGCTAGGGAGAGCAACCCCCACCTCACTCTGAAGGATGCGGATCAAACCTTCCAGTTTTGCTTGAAGACTCTTCGGGCAATCAACACGTACAAAATGGCCAGCCATGCGCGCGAAATCGGCACTCGCTCCGCAATCGCTGCCCCGGTCCTCCACGACGTACAGAAGATGCCGCCCCTCCGCGAGCGCAAGACGGCTGCCGTCGCGAGCCCGGGGCGCAAGTCCGCGGCACAATGAAACTTGTGCTTGATGAAAATCTTTCAATTGACTGCAGGGAATGAAGTTACTGCTCGCCTTTTCCCGGGCGTAGCATCAGGTCTCGAATCGCTTCGCGCGGATCCTTCCCCTCGTCGAGAATCAGCTCCATCTGCTCGGTGATCGGCATCTCGATCCCGTAGCGCCGCGCCAAGCCCAGCGCCGCACGCGTCGTGCGCACGCCTTCGGCCACTTTCCCGCCCAGGCTCTCCAAGATCTCCGGCAGCTTGCGCCCCTTGCCCAACGCTTCGCCCACCGTCCGGTTCCGCGAGAGCGACCCCGTGCAGGTCAGCACCAGATCGCCGACTCCCGAAAGCCCCGCCAGCGTCTCGCGTCGTCCGCCGCAGGCCACCGCTAACCGCGTGATCTCCGCAATGCCCCGCGTCATCAGTCCGGCCGCCGAGTTGTAACCCAACCCGACGCCTGCCGCAATGCCCGCGGCAATCGCGATCACGTTCTTCAGCGCGCCGCCCAGCTCCACGCCGATCACATCCGTCGAGCTATACAGCCTCAGCGCCTCCGACGAGAACTCCTTCTGGATCAGCGACGCAATCTGTGCATCGCTGAACGCCACCGTCACCGCCGTCGGTTGCCCCTGCGCCACTTCCACCGCAAAACTCGGTCCGGAGAACGCGCCGATCGAAAGCAGCAGCCCGGCTGGCTCCAGAACCTCCGAAATCACCTGCGTCATCCGCAGAAAGGTCCTGTCCTCCACGCCCTTGGTCGCGCTCACCACAAACTGCCCATTGCGCAAGTGCCCGCGCAGCCGCGTCAGCGTCGGCCGCAGAAACTCCGACGGAATCACCGACACCACAATCTCCGCTTCGCTGATCGGCCCCGTCTCGTGGGTTACTTTCAAGTCTGCAGGCAGGGGAAAACCAGGAAGAAACAAAACATTCTCGCCGGCCGATGCAATCTGCCGTGCTTCGTCTTCGCTGTGCGACCAGAGCGTGATCGAATGTCCGCCCTTGCGATGCAGCGACAACGCAATCGCCGTCCCCCAGGCGCCCGCACCCAACACTGCTATACGGCTCATGCCGGCTTTCCTTCCGCGCGATGGCTGCCCAATCTGCTCTCGGTTCCCGCAAACAGCCGGCGCACGTTCTGGTGATGCTTCACGATGATGAGCAGTGCCACAGTCGCTTGCACCACCAGGAAGAACACAGGCTTTTCACCCGTTACCAGAAACCACGCAAAGATCGGGAAACTCGCCGCTCCCAGGATCGATCCCAGCGACACAAAGCGGCTGATTCCCAGAATTAACGCAAACACAGTGATCGCAGCCAGCGCGGCCCACGGAGCTGCCACCAGAAATACACCAAACCCCGTCGCCACGCCCTTGCCGCCCTTGAATCCGAGCCACACCGGGAACATGTGGCCCAGCACGGCGCACAGCGCCGCCAGAGCTTCCACGTTCCGCAAAGACCAATCCGGCAGCAGATGCGGAGCCAGCACCGCCCCCAGCCATACCGCGCAGCAACCCTTCAACATGTCGAGCAGGAATGTCGCCGCGCCCAGCCCCTTTGCGCCCGACCGAAGCACATTGGTGGCGCCGATATTCCCACTGCCAAGTGTGCGAATGTCCTGCTTGCGAAAGAAACGCATCAACAAAAAGCCGGTCGGGATCGAGCCCAGGAGATAGGCGAGGACCACGACCAGCAGACTTGCAACGGGCATAACGAGAACGAGTGTAGCAGGTACAGCAGCAGGGAACCGGGCCCTCCCCTGCCTGCCGGACCTCCGCTCACAAGAGTCGGCGATCGCCCTAAAAAGCTTCGTCTGCCGACGGACCATAGAGCGCCGGCACCTTTGACTCCGCTAGCCGCAGATACACGGTGAGCTGCCCGCGATGATGCGCAAGGTGACTGAAGACCGCATCGCTGATCATTACCCAGCGCGGGTTCTCAGAAACCGTGTGACCGCCCATCTTGAACGCCCACGGCGTCAACATGTGCTCGTCGGTCGTCGACTCCAGAGCACGCCGCGCCGTTGTCACCGCTGCTTCGAGGCTGGCGAGCAGTTCGCCCTTTGTGGCCAGCGCCTTCGTCTTGAAGCCCTCCGATTCGGCCCGATCCAAATCAAGTTCGTCGCGCTCGATCATGAGCCCGATCCAGCCAATCATGCCGGCTACCAGCGCTGCCAGATAACCCAGCTCCATCGAGCGCTCATGCGGCTTAAAGCTGTTTTTGCCTTCGGGCACGCGCTCGATGACCTTCCGCGTCGATGCCGCCTCCCGATCGAGTTGAGCAAGAAAGAAATCCTTTTGTGTCATGAACAACCTCCTTGGGGTTTGAATGGGTTGCAGGAAGTACCGGGAGCGATCGCCCGGCTATGCCGACCGTTCCAGTTCAAAGAACGCCGCCGCATCGCCGTGCTTGTACAGCGCATACCAGGCGTCCAGGGTCTCCGCACTGTAAAGATGAAGAGTCTCGAAGATCTCGCGTGCAAACTCAATCGGCGCCACGCCCGACGCCGTGATCACGCCCTGGTCGCTCACCGCCGGCTTGTTGCGATAGAAACGCGCCCCTCGATAGCCGCCGCCCGCCAGGTATTCGCGCGCGTTGCTGGTGTGGTAGCGATTGTTCAGCAGGCCCGCGCGAGCCAGCGCAAGCGTCGCCGCGCAGATCGCCGCCACCGGGACACAGCGCGCAATAAACCTCCGCGCCATCTCGATCGCGGCCGCGTTGGCCCCGTACTCCCAGCTCTGTCCCCCGGGCAGGATCAGCATCGAGCTCGCCAGTGGTGAGATATCCTCCAGCGCCACATCCGGCTGAATGCGAATCCCTCCGATCGTCCTGACCGGCTCGCGGCTCAGACCCACGGTCACCACTCGATACCGTCCCGGAACTCGCTGGAACTGCGGATTATTGATGGCGGCTACCGCAAAAGCTGCTTCCCAATCGGCCATCGTGTCGAACACATAAAGATGAATGGCATTCCCACGCATAAAGACTCCCGAACTCACATTCCCATCATCCGTCTTTAAATATGACAATTGATGTCATATATGATTGGGCAAAATGAAAATGTTGCGAACAGGTCCAGCAGGTCGCCTGAATGGCACAACACGGAGGCAAGCAAACCATGAGGCGGGTCCCATGATCGTGAAAGTCGAACAAGCCACTTTCAGTAGCCGGCTCGAGGAAATCCATCTGTGAAGGCCGATCGGCTGCTTTCGGTTTTGATGCTGTTGCAGGCCAAGGGCCGCGCCACCGAGCGCGAGCTCGCCGAGCAGCTTGAAGTCTCGCAGCGCACCATCCATCGCGATCTCGAAGCCCTCAGTGCCGCCCGCGTTCCCGTCGTCGCCTTGCGAGGATCGCAGGGCGGCTGGGAACTCGAAAAGGGATGGCGCACCCAGGTTCCCGCACTCGACGAATCCGAACTGCGCGCCTTGTTGATGGCGCAGCCCCGCGCCGCCGGCCATCCTCGTCTCGCCGCAGCCGCGCAGAGCGCTCTCAACAAGCTGATGGCCGCTCTCCCCGGGCCTATGCGCGAACAGGCCGCCGCCATGCGCGAACGGCTGCTCGTCGATTCCACCGGCTGGTTCGACACCGGCGAAGATCTCTCCCAGCTCAACACCGTGCAAGACGCCGTCGCCCGCGAGCGCAAACTCGCCTTCGACTACACCAAGGCCAACGGCGAAAAGGCGCCGCGCACCGTCGATCCTCTCGGACTCGTCGCCAAGGGCCTCAGCTGGTATCTAGTGGCGCGCGGCGCCAACGGCATCCGCACCTACCGCGTCTCGCGCATGGAAAGCGTCACCGTACTGGCCACCGGGTTTGAGCGCCCGCCCCGTTTCGATCTTGCCGAGTTCTGGAAGCAATCGACCGCGGAGCTCGACAGTCGCCGCAAGCGCTATCCCGCCGTCCTCGCCCTCACTCCCGCCGCTGCGCAACGCCTCAAGAGCTGGGTTCCTGCCACCCCTGTTCCATCGAAAGACCCGGGCGACCGCCTCCACCTCCAGGTCGACTTCGAATCCGAAGACCACGCGCGCTTCATGGTTCTCGGTTTCGGAGCCGCGGTGATCGTCCTCAAGCCCGAACCGCTCCGCCAATGGGTGCAGGCACAGGCAGCCGCAATCATCCAATCCTAGCCAGATGGCTGCCCAGGAATTTCCCGCGACAACCCGCTCCCCTCCGGTATAGAGTGGGTCCCTCCCCGCGGGCCAAAGAAACTTCCCTTGAAAGGCGGAAAGCTATGCCCAGTTATCTCATCCAGGTGGCCTACACCCCCGAGGCCACAGCAGCTCTGATCAAGAAACCGCACGACCGCGCCACCGTTGTCGGCAAAGCGATTGAGAAGCTTGGCGGCAAAATGACCGGATTCTGGCTGTCCTTCGGCGACTACGATGTCATCGGTATCTTCGAGATGCCCGACAACATCTCGGCCGCGGCCTTTGCCCTCGCCATCGGAGCCGGCGGCGCCTGCAAGAGTGTCAAAACCACGCCTCTGCTCACCCTCGAAGAAGGCATTGCAGCTCTGAAGAAAGCAGGCGGTTCGGGATACAAGCCAGTGACAAAGTGATCCCGCTTCAATCCACCATCACTTCACCGGGAAGGATCGGTCGCGTGCGCGGCAGCAAGCCGCTGTACGCGGCCGCTCCCATCGCCACCAGCGTGCCGGCATAGATCGCCAGCTTGATCAGGCTTCCCGTGCGCGTCTCCGGCAGCGTCTTCCACAAGATCAGCAGCAGTGTCTGCGCAATGGTCACCGCCCACACCGATCCGTAGAAATAACGCCGCTCGATCCCTTCGCCCTTCGTTGACCGGCCCACCCGGGGCAGCTTGCCAAACGCGCCCAGCATCAGGATCAGCGCGCACAACGGGAAGTACCCGTACTGATACAGCTGCTTCATCGTCCAAACGCCCGTGACGACTGCGATCACCAGCCCGGCCAGATTCAACAATGCGAAGTTCAGCACCGCATTCCACGCGAACGTGTAGCACACCTTCCGGTACAGCGGATTGGGCTTGTCCTCATCAAAGCGCAGAATGTAGGGCCTCGGTTCGACCCCCGGCATCTGTCCATACAGCCCGGCGATCCCCGTGCCCAGCAGAACAAGACCCAGCCAGATCGAGTTGAGCAGGCTGAATCCGTGCGCAAACAGCGAGAACGTCAAGGGACCCGGCGTGAGAAAGAAAACCCAGATCCAGATGGGCCAGTGCAGCACCCGGTAGTACCCCTTGTTCCTCTGTCGAACTTTGCGGGCGTCCGCATACTCCACCCTGCCGCTGTAGGCCATGGTCGAAGTGTGGCAAACCGGGCGCGCCTGCGTCAACGCTGCGCGCCCGCCGCCTCCTCAACGCACGTCCTGCTCCATCCACGCATCGATCGCCGCTGCGATCTCGTTCACATGCGTCTCCAGCGCAAAGTGCCCCGCATCCAGCAGCTCCACCCGCGCCTTCGGATTGTCCTTGCGATATGCCTCCGCGCCCGCCGGGATAAAGAACGGATCGTGCCTGCCCCAGATCGCCAGCAGCGGCGGCTGCATCGTGCGGAAGTACTCCTGAAACTTCGGATACAGCGCCAGGTTCGAGTTGTAGTCCAGAAACAGGTCCAGCTGAATCTCCGCATTGCCCGGCCGCGCCATCAGCAGGGCATCCAGCGTGTAGCCCTCGGGCGCAACTTCGTTCGCCTTTGGTACAGCGTTCGTATACTGCCACCGCGTCGCCTCCAGCGTCAGAAAGCCGCGCAGCGCATCGCGATGTTCCTTGGTCGGTTCCTTCCAGTAAGCGCGAATCGGGTCCCACGCATCGCCCAGCCCTTCCAGGTACGCATTGCCGTTCTGCGACACAATCCCCGTAATCCGCTTCGGATCGCTCAAAGCAAGACGCAGCCCCACCGGCGCACCGTAGTCGAAGACGTACAGCGCAAATCTCTTCAACCCGATTGCGTCCACAAAGGCCTCGATCGTCTGCGCCAGGCCGGCGAAGTTGTACGTGTACTTGCGCGCTTCCGGCACAACCGTGAATCCGAATCCCGGCAGATCCGGCGCAATCACGCGGTACTTCGTCGCCAACCGTGGAATCAGCTCGCGAAACATCTGCGACGACGTGGGAAATCCGTGCAGCAGCAGCAACACCGGCCCATCGGCAGGTCCGGCTTCACGGTAAAACACCTCCACACCATCGGCTTCCACGGTGCGGTACACGGGGCGGGGCAGGGAAGGAATTACGGTCGACATCAGGTAGGGTCCTTTGTGATAAGAGTTGTAACCTGAAAAAATTGGTTACACGGTTACAAGATGCGCGATTCGATGTAACTATTCAAAATTATTTTTATCGGTTACAATAAACCTGTAGGTAAACCATGGCCCCGGTCGCTTCAAAACCCGCAGCTCCATCCTCGGCCCCGATCCTCATCGCCGACCACGCTGTCCTGGACATGCTCAACTCTCTGGCTGCCGCCAGCGGCGCTCCGCTTGAGTTTTGGAACTCAGACCGCGATGTTCTTCATTGGCTCGAACTCACGCATCTCTTGCCCACGCACCCCAAGGTCGCCGCCTCGTGGGAATCCGGTGCTCTCCTCCGCGCTGCTCTGCGCCTTCGTGAGCTCGTGCGTGACCTTGTACAGCGCCGTAAAGCAGGCAAGCGCCTCGACCTGTCCGCACTGAACGCCTTCCTCGCCGAAGGCACGAGTTGCCTGCAGCTTCACGCACACGCGTCCCGCACGCCCCACATCGAGCGCATCTAC
>Ga0335069_10004021_pt1 | contig 21943 bp, 15 predicted proteins | sample Lox_Sample_11_FD_206714 | JGI IMG/M metagenome (GOLD analysis project Ga0335069, IMG submission 206714) | Soil microbial communities from Loxahatchee National Wildlife Refuge, Florida, United States - Lox_Sample_1.1 | ecosystem: Environmental > Terrestrial > Soil > Wetlands | place: USA...
GAGGCGAGTTGTTCACTCTCACGAAGGCCGAAAAGAAGGATGGCACACGGCGCACGATCGAGTGGCTGGTCGATGCAGGAGACCGGAGGGAGAAGCCACCTCGTGGAAATGTTCCAGCTGCGACCGGCCAGCGACCGCTCCAACCGCGCAACGGTGCCGCCGCTGTAGGAAGCGGAAACGGTCAGCGCGCGAACTCAACCCACGACGCGAAGGGTTTTCTTGTAACGACCTACGGGCAATTGTTGCTGCAATCCTTGGCTGCGGCTGTAGATGTCGCAGCTGCGACCGAACGTTATGCGGCAGCAGCGGGTGTTGAAGTGCAGTTCACCAGCGAAGACCTGCGCGAGATCGGGTTGAGAATTTACGCGGCCGGCGTCAAGTAGGTGCTGCGTGCAAACCGAACCGGAGACGCTCCTCGCCGAGGTCCTGTCCCCAAGCCAGGTCTCGCTGTTCCTAAACTGCCCGGCAAAGTGGATGTTTCGATACCTCCTCGACCTCAAGGATCCCGGTACCGCGGCGACCGCTCTGGGCAAGGCTTTTCACGAAACAATCGCCCACAATTTCCGCCAAAAGAGGGAGACGGCCCGCGATCTTCCACTTGCAGAATGCGTTGAGTTTTTCGGGAGTACGCTCGGACTGGAGCTGGAGCAAATCACGCTACAGAAAGATGAGCGCCCAATGGAGCTGCTTGAACTGGGGACAACGATGGTGGCCAAGTATCTTGGAGAAGCCGCTCCGTTGATCCAGCCAGCAGCGGTTGAATCGCGAGTCGCCGGTATCATCGGTGGCGTCAGGGTCTCGGGCTACGTTGATCTGCTCGACGCCGAGGGGCGTCTCATTGATTCCAAGAGCGCGATCAAGCCGATCAAAGGTATCGCGCACGATCATCGACTGCAACTCACTAGCTACGCGATGATCACGCCGGCCGCCACCGGCACCTGCCGACTGGACACGGTCACGAAGGGAAAAACCGTGACGCTGGTTCAAAAGAGTTTCTGCGTCAGCGAAAGAGACCGGCAATACGCGGAGATCGTTTATCCGATGGTCCAGGATTCCATTCGAGATGGAATCTTTCTGCCGCGCCGTGGCAGCCCCTTATGTTCGAAACGGTACTGCGGCTACTGGAAGATCTGTGAGACCGAATACGGCGGCTGCGTCCGCGACGACTGAGCGATCGTTCCCAACTAGGCGAGATAAATTCCACGCATTCAATGGCTTGTCAGTTTTGCAACACGACGTGAAGGCACCCAGGTCCCGTGCACAACTTTCGGTTACTGAAACGGTTTATGTAAGCAGAACATCAAACATCTACCGCGATTGGGAACCTATGCGGTACCGATTTATTGGGGTCTTATGGATTTGGACGGGACTCCTTCTGCCTGGGATCAGTAGGGCGCAGCAGGATGATGCAAAACACCTGCTTGCTGAGGGTGATCGCCTCGCTTGGTTGAAGAACTGGCAGGCGGCAGAACCATTCTTCGCGAAAGCCGAGGACTTGTTCCGAGCTGACGGCGACAAGCGAAACGAACTCTACGCTCAGATCAGCCGAATTCGCGGAGAGCTGCAGAGACGGGGTCTGTTGGAAACGTCAACCCAGCTTGATTCAATCCTCGATGATCCCCTGCTGAAGAATGATCCTCAACTGCGGCTGCGATGCCTGACCGTAAAAGGCGACGTCGACCTGGACTTCGATACGGATCTCGCCGCGAGGGATTGGACAGAAGCGTTAGCGATTGCCAAGAATCTAGGCGATTCCGCCTGGATCAATCGCGCAAATGGTGAGCTCGGGGTCATCAGCTTCCTTCACGGCGACTACCGCACCGGGACGATCCAGGTTATGGGCGCCCTGACGCAGTCCCAGAAGCTGAATGATCTGGGCGCGCAGATCCGCTACTTGACTCTGATCGGTCAAGGCCTCATACAACTTGGACGATACGATCAGGCGATTGCCATGTTCGACCAGGCCATGGCTGTTGGCCAAGGCAATCCAGAGTTGAGCCAGCCAGTCATGCCATGCGCGGGAAAGGCTCAGGCGTTGACGGCACTCGGCAAAGAAGCCGAAGCAAGGCAATTGCTGGAGAGGCTCTTGACGATCTCGCGGGGAAAGTCGGCCTTCGGTTATGAGAGCGAAGCGTACCTTGAACTCGGAAAAATCGAAGAGAAACTGAACAATCGGCCAGCGGCAATCGATCGTCTGAGTCAGGCTGTGGCGGAAGCGAAAAAAGTTGACGGCTACAACCTCATTAGCGAGGCGAACATCGAGCTGTCCAAGACGTTGGTGCAAGAAAAACAATACGGTAAGGCGGCGATTGCGGCCCGCGAAGGGGTGGATGCCGCAAGGAACATTGGCGACAAGATTCTCGTTCCACGGTCGCTCGCACAACTAGCCATCGTGGAGGAGTCAGAAGGACATTACCGGACGGCAGACGGCCTGTTCAGGGAAGCAGGCCAGATCGTCGAGGCCATACTGGCAACAACAAACAGTCCAAACGCGAAGAGTGAGATGGCGAGTTCGATGGAATCCGTGTTCCTTGGCGAATTTGAGCTTGCCGCGATGCACCTCAACGACCCGAGGAAGGCGTTCATGATAATCGAAGGCATACGGGGTCGCTCGATCGCCGACAGTCTTCGCGTCCGCCCGATCAACCGCGGGCCGGAACCTGCCTCATTGACTACCGCTGAAAAGGAAATATCGAGACTTCAACTGCGTATTCTCAAGGCTGGGCCGGTTGAGCGTAAGAAGTTGATGACGGAATTGCTGAACCTCGAACAACGAGCTGGCCTGATGGAAGCGGAAGAAGATCCTCCACGGCTCCGCCAGCAGACGCAACCGATTCCAGTCACGCGCTTACAGAAAGCATTGGCAGAGGACGAGGTAATTCTAGAGTACGTTCTCACTGATCCGATCTCGTACTGCCTGGCCATCAGCCGAGACCACGTAGCCGTGCTCAAGCTCGCAAGCCGTACCCAAATTGGGAAGCAAGTGGATCAGGTTGTTGCGAACGTTCGCAAGAGTGGCGCGTTCGGATCGGCGGATGCCGCGCTATACGCAGCGCTCTTCGGGCCGGCGGAGTCCGTCGTGTCTGCGAAAGCCAGGTTGATTATCATTCCTGATGGTCCGCTCTACGCGCTTCCATTCGAAATGATCGGGCCCGCGGCAGACCGGCGTCTGCTGTCGTCTCACGTCGTCACGTATGCGCCATCTGGGACAGTGTTCGCGCTTCTAACCGAAAGGGGAGCCGCCGCTGGCGCGGTTTCACTTCTCGCGGTGGCGACCGGGAGCGATGGTTTGGTCAATTCAGCCATTCAGTCCTCAGCTCTACAGCCGTTCGGAACCATCAATAGGGACGTGTTCGACTATGGCCAGCCTAAACTGAGCCCCCTGCCGGCGGCGAACGGCGAGGCTCGTTCGGTCGCCGGAATCCTGGGCGGAAAGTCTGTGATGCTGCTCGGTGACGCTGCTACTGAAAGTGCACTGAAAAAGCAGCCACTGGGGCAGTTTCGCGTGTTGCACTTCGCGGTACATGGTCTGGTAAGCACGAAGTTCCCTGAGCGATCAGCGCTGGTTCTGTACCCGGATCCGGCCGGGAATGAGGACGGCTACTGGCAGGCAAGAGAGATTGCACGAACAGCTTGAACGCCGACCTCGTTACATTGTCCTCATGCGATGTTGGTTCGGGACCTGTGGTTGGAGAAGAAGGTATTTCCAACCTCGTGCGTCCGTTTCTCATCGCGGGCGCGCGGACGGTGGTTGCGAACCTGTGGGAGTCTAACGATGATTTCAGCCGCGGTCTGATGCGCGAATTCTATGGCCGCCTCGCCTCTGGGGTGGACAAGGGTCGAGCCCTCCAACAGGCGAAACTCGAGATGATACGGAAGTACGGAGAAGATGCGTCTCCACGGCTTTGGGCCGGATTCATCATGGTCGGCGAGAGCCGGCGGCGCCTTCCGTCCAATTGATGCAGGTGATCAACGATGGAATTACCGACGAGAGACCAACTCAACGCGGTTTTCGAAAAGGTTGTCGAAACTTGCGAAAAGAAGCTCTATGATCCGAAATTGAATGGGGTCGAGTGGCGCCAGATTGCCGAGGGGCGCAAAGAGCGCATTCTTGCGAGTACAAACGACGCCGATGTGGAACGGGAATTCAATGAATTGATCAAGGAGTTGAAGGTCAGTCATGCCGGCTTCTACCACGAAAGGCGCCCTCGAGCTGCCGGGAAGATGGCGATCAGCGCGACCCTATTCAAGGACGGGGATGCGGATGGCGGCTGTTGGGTTTTTCAGGATGTGCACCCCGGCGGCGCCGCATTTAAGGCCGGTATTCAGCCGGGCGACATTCTGCTGCGCGTCAGAGACCAGGAGATCCACCCGCCGGGGCTTCCCCTGTTTCCTCTCGGCGAGTCGACACCTATAGACATTTGTCGCCGAGATGGTTCGCACGTGCGGCTTACCGTCGAGGTGCCGAAGTCAAAGACCAAGGAACGGCCGTTGATCGAGCTCCAGCCGGTGTCTCATGCGAAAAATGACGGTGTCGGTTGGCTAAAGGTGTGCATGTTCCCTGGCGCAATAGGCATCGATGTTGCACACGACATCGACAAGGCTATTGAAAGCCTCAATTGCGAACGGCTGATTATCGATCTCAGAGGAAATACGGGGGGTGGAATCGGATGCTTGCGGCTGATGAGCTATCTAACCGAAAGACGGATTCCAGTAGGTTACAGCGTCACCCGCCGAAAGGCCGAGCAGGGGTTTTCCAAGGAGAAGTTGCCGGTCTTCGATCACATCCCATCAAAGAAAATTGGACTTGTCGGGCTGGCACTGAAGTTTGTGGGGCGCGACCAGTCGGTCGTCATCTCTACCGAAGGCCTCGGAAAGCAGCGCTTCCATGGCAGGGTTGTACTCCTCCTTAACGAGCACTCGGCGAGTTCTTGCGAAATGGTGGCAGCATTTGCGAATGAGAATAAGCTTGCCACGATTGTCGGCTCGACAACTCCTGGCCGATTGCTCGGGGGACATTCATTTCGTGTGGGGCATGGATACCGAATCGCGATCCCCGTCGCCGCGTACTACACATGGAATGGCACTTTCCTGGAGGGCAAGGGAGTCGCGCCGGATGTGGCGGAGCCTTTCTCCGTCTCGGCAATCCGGAACGGTTGCGATTCGCAATTGCAGAAGGCCATGGATGTCGCCAAAATGCTGTGAGTCTCACCTTAGTTATCGGGCACATGGGCGCCTACAGTATCGCCAGCGTAGCCGTATTGGGGCTTGGAATGTTGCCTACGGTGAGAACAACGGGCAGTGCCGCGCCCGAAGGAGTATCTTCCGAGAGCTGGATGTTCAACTGCAGTACCCCATCAACGAAAGTCGGCGCGTCACCATCGAAAGCGACCGTACCACGCACTCCGCCGACGGTTACCGTCACTCCTTGCGCCAACCACTTGAGTACGGACGTTCCCGTTATCGAGCCCGTCACTCCGGCCGGATTGGTTTGACCGCCACCCGTAAAGTACAGCGTGACATACGAGCCCTTGGGCGCAGGCGAGGAAACACCGTTAAACGTTCCGTCCTGATTGGCCGCAGCCGCTTGTCCTGTACCGCTTGCGCTAAACGTGAATATCCCCGGCGCGGCACTCGCACAAGGGAACGACGTTCCGGCAGATGTGCTCGACTGGAATTGAACCTGGACCGTGACCTGTGAGCACCCTGCGATTTCATATGGCACGATAGCGTTGATTTGCGTTGCGGATGAGTAGAGCAGCGGTGCGGCGACGCCGTTGAATGTTACGGTTGTTCCCCCGAGCTGCGTCACCAACTTGCCCGAGACCGGATCGGCCCCACCCGATATGCCGGTCGAAGGTCCAAGGAGAGAGCCGCCAATCGTCACAAGCTCGCCCGCTGCGACAGTTCCTCCAATCCAGCTGGCGGAGTTGACGACGGCGCTTACAACGGTGGAGGGCGCCGCGGTGCTTACAGTAAGGGTGACTGCAATAGACTGTGGACTGTTCGCAGCGCCCGAGGCTGTGACTGAAACCGCGCCGTTATAGGTTTGCGCGGACAAGCCCGCCGTGTTGATCCCGAGCGTCAGCGTTCCCGCGCCTGATCCCGACGCAGGAGAAACCGTCAGCCACGGGCTGTTCGAGCTTGCCGACCAGGACAACGTGCCGCCGCCTGCGTTCGATACGTTGACCGTCTGCGTTGCCGGCGTGCTCCCGCCGAGCGTGAATGAGAACGTCGCTTTATTCGTCGAGAGTGACAGCGACGGAGCGGGCGCGGCGACGGTCAGCTTTACGGAAATCGTCTGCGGGCTCGCTCCTGATGCAGTGACGCTGATCGCCCCGTTATACGTCTGGGCGCTCAATCCTGACGTGTTAATGCCGATTGTGAGCGTACCCGTCCCCGTGCCGGAAGTCGGCCCAACGGTAAGCCACGGGCTGTTCGAGCTTGCGGCCCAGGAGAGCGTACCGCCGCCTGTATTCGCAATCGTGACCGTTTGCGCGGCGGGTGGTGCGCCGCCCGTCGTATAGGCAAACTGAAGCTGATTGGAACTCAGGGAGATTTGCGGCGGCGCGGGCGGCGGTGATGCCATCAACGTCATCGAGTCCGAACCCGCCGAGGCTTGAACGATCACTTGGGCGATGCCGTTGAACGTCGCAGGAAGAGACGCCGCTATAAGTCCATCGCTCCAAGACGAGACCGCGAGCGAAACCGGCCCCGGATATGCCGTGACTTGGCACCCCGAGCATTTCTGCCCGAAACCGACGCCGCTGATCGTGATTGTGCCGCCAGATGTCACCACAACGCCCGCGACGCTGGATAGGAGGGGCCCTACCGAGTAGATCACGGGATTGAACTTGCAGCGGAACGGCGTGAATGTGCCGCCCGACGCCGTGAACGGCCCGCAAGTTGTCGTCTGGTTCGCGGTACTGGTCGCCGAGAACGTACCGGTTCCGCTAATAAACTCGTTATAGAAAATCGTATTCAGCCAGCCGCTCCCAAACGGCACCGTGCCCCAGGTCACGCTATTGAACGGCGTAAATTGCCTATTGGCGGCATTGTCGAGCGCGAAGTAGGCCCCGCCGAATTGCGTCTGGTTCGAAAAGCCCACCGACTGCCACGCCGACGTATTGGCGAGGAAGGACAGAACAATCTGGCCCGTCTCGGGCGCCTGGTCGACGTTCGCAATTCCGCCTTTGTTATTGCAGTCGATGTAGGAATACGCCGACGAGTCCGGACCGATATGGCAGTACCCCAGTATTCTTGTCCGGGACGGATCGCGGGCGAAGTTAAGCGAGGCGCTGGTTATAGAAACAACGCCGTCGCTTGCGTTGTTCAGTTGCGTCGTCGCAAAGATACTGGATTTCCAGTAACCGGCGTTGCCGATGATCGCAACGGCATCGACGCCGCGCAGGTCGTCGCCATGTTGGTTCCAGGTCGCAAGGTTCCACAGGAAGGAACTGCCGGGCACCATTTCAGCGGCCTGGGTACCGCTTCCCAGGAGGTCCGAATAATTCGCGGCGAGGAACGAGCCAAAATTCGGCGTACCGATTTCGACGAATTTGCGCACGCGCGGATCGAGTACCGGCCCGAGTGAGCCGTTCGCCTGAAGCCCCGAGAGGTACGACCGAACGATGAGGCCGCCCATACTGTGGCTGACCAGATCAATTTGAGGAACGAGGCCGCCGCTTGCATACTGGATCGTGTTCAGGAACTGCCCGAGCGTCGAGCCGAGTTGTTCGATGGAACTTCCGTTAACTGACTGCTCAACACAGTTGTCGAAGAAATATACAGTGGTCGGCGCAAGTTGCGATGCGAGGCTGCCAAACGTCGCAACCGAACCCGTTGGTGCGATAGGGCAAGTACTCGGCGGAAGCACCGAGAATTGCCAGCCGTTCAGCAATACGACGGGAGGCGTTGTGCTGCCTGTGGGCACGGTGGCCAAAGCCTCAACCGTGATGTTGGCCGTGGCCCTGCGTTCCTGCCCCGTGTCATCGACGGCCGAGAGCGTCACGGAGTATTCGCCCGCTGGAACGGTCAGCGAAACTCCCAGAACGATTTCGTTGCCGTAAATGTCCGGCGCGACGGCAAAACCCCTTCCGGGCGATCCGCTGACGGTGACCGTCCGCGTCTTCGCGGTTCTCAGGAAATCTAGCGTGTCCGCCTCGGCGTCGATTGGCGCTCTCTCGCCGGGGCGAAGCCGATAGCCAGTCTGTCGCAGAGACAGCGGCCTTCCAGGGTGTGAGACAGGTTGGTTTTGGGCAAAGACGCTCGCGCAGCTAAAAGCGAGCAGGCAGATTGCGGCAAGAACGCGCAACGGTCGGTGCGAAGCTATGGCGTCGGCTCCGATGGTCGGTATCACGGTAATCTTCTATCGGCGAAATAATCCTCAGGCTAGAGGAGCACCGGTACAGCAACGAACAGTTCTTCATGATTTTACGGCAGTTTTGCACATCTGCTGCTATAAACTTTCGTTAGCGAGGCGGTGGTTAACGTTTTCGGACGCTTAAAACGCTTTCGTTGCACACCTTCGTCTATTTCGCCACGGCAATGCTTGAAACGGAAAACACCCGACAACGAGGAGTGCCTGCCTATCATCGCCCTCCGCTGATGGCGTAGTGTAGGCCCATGAACCTTGCGAGTTTGTCGTCTTAACAGGAAATGCGTTGCGAGGGATGCTGGCTACAAGGCGAGGTCGCGTTCCGTAAGCCGCCAAGGGCTTATCGCAGCTCGACAGGATACGTTCGCCACTCCTCGCCTACCTTCTGAATGGCAAGCATGTGCTTCCCCGGAGAAAGGTTATGTAGATCCAGATCAACGTTCGCCGTAACGACGTGATTTTGAAGGGTCGTGGTCAACTGTTGTTTCAGAAGCGTGTGCAATTGCCCGTCGAGCAGTTGGAGGGTGTACTCGCCTTCGTCAGCGCCCACAGGAAAATAGAGGGTCAGGCGCAGGTTCTTCCTCGGCAAGATCAGCGCCGGCTTTGCTTCAGCAGCGTGGCCAGCATCAGTTCCCCGATACTCGCTGAGCGGACGGAGATCGAGCGTAGCTGGGGTAGCGAGGACGGCTATCTGGCCCGGGGAAGTGGAACGGTTGGCCACCGTGTAGACGATCGCTCCTATGGCGATTGCGGCGGCGCAGGCTGCGACCGCGATCCGGAAACGGATTGCCCGCCTTTTCCCGATCTCCTCACGGATCGACAAGAACGTCTGGAAGCATGGCGAGCAATGTGTTACATGGTGCAGTTGTTCCTGCGTCATCTCCGTCTTTCGCCGGGAAATGGCGTCGAGGACAGCGGGATCGGGGCAGCCGACGCGATCAGGGTTCGGAAACTCCCTCAAGGCGGACGCCTGCAGCTCCTTGCGCACGCGTTCGATGTCCATTCGATAGCATATTATGACTCAACCCGACTGGGTGTGATCGCTTAATCCTTGCGTAAGGTGGCGTACAAATCCGCGAGCTTTGCCTTGAATCTTCGCATTCGAGCGGAAGCTGCTTTGGCCGAGATTCCCAGCCGCTTGGCGAGATCCTTCGGTTGTTCGCCGGCAAGAAAGGCATCGAGGTATGGCACCTGCTCGGGTGGTAGCATGGCCTCCAAACGCGAAAGTAGCTCACGACGGTAAACGGTCTCGAACGGGTCTGCCCGAGCATCGGAGAATTGCTCCAGCGATGCTCGTTCAATGTAGGTAAGCTTTCCGCCATTCCGCTCCCGCGGCTCGGGAAGGGCTGCGCACCATTCCTGGGTGGTTAGCATTTCCGCTTCGGTAACGAGCGATTCAAGTTCAACGGCGCGGCGACCTCTAAGATAGGTCCTGAGCCGCTTCACAGTCTCCCTGGCGTGGCGCGAGACGCTCGAAAACCCTTCGAACGACTTTCCGCGCGAGGCAGGACCCGTGGGTGGGGGAGGCTTGATCGGCATCCAAAACTCCGATCAGAATTCCATCATTATACTTCAAAAGAACGTCAATTCAGTTGCCAACTCCGTGCAACGCGATGACCGGGTTACGATTGCGTGACAGCCCCGCCGCGGCCGATTGTTTCGTCATGTTTCGCCCGTTAGAGCCATCGCCCGGCGTGAAGATGATTTGTCCGAGCGGCGAAATCTGCGTTCCGGACAGCCTTACTTATATAGGGGCCTTTTTCCGCGTCACGCCAGGCGCCAGCGTTGAGAGCCTCGGGTGCCGAAGTTCAGGAGTCCACTCATGGGCGCGAGACACGGCGCACAGAGCAGTGCTGTCTGGGCAAGCGACTCTGCAGTCGTGTTGCTGGATGGCATCGAAGCCGGCGATCAGGGAAAAGGATTGGCAGAGGCGCGCCTCAGGTCTCTTCATCCTCTCAATGAAGGAAAGGATCACCACTCGACCGACTTTGAGAAGCGTCTCCGCAAGGTCTTCGAAAAGCAGTCGGATGATCGCGCCCCGCAGTGGTTGACGCTGGAGTTTTGGCAAAAGGAAATCGACAACGTCCTTGTCCAAGGGATCTTCGGACGGAGTGCATCGAAGGCGAGTGTCGTTGACCGCATCCATGCAATCTGGCCCGATCTTTCCCCGATTTGGTTGCTTCGCCGGATGGAGGAGGTCGCGCGACAGGGCCTGCCGCAATGGGTCCAAAACGAGTTCTGGGCAGAACAAGTAGACCCGATTCTTCTACCCGGCCTTGAGCGTGCTAATCGCTTTCGGAGGGAGGCTATCGCCAAAGCTCTGAAGGAACACCCAGTGCTCCAGATTGGCGCCGTCTCGAAGCGCGTTCGATCTCTGCGAACCCAGCAAAGTGGACGGACCAAAGCAGCATCGTTACTAAGTACCTCCGCGGCCTGGCCTCGTATCGTCCGGGGACCCGATTCAGCGGCGTTAGGCAACTCGATCGGCGCGACCCGCTCAACCGAGCAAGAGGCCTGGAGTGCCGCCGACTCCATCCTGCTCAATGGCGTCCGCGAAGCAAATCAATGCGAACGCGAGGCCGTCGACAAAGTGTTGAGCAGGTTCTCCGAACTTCGAGTAGAAGCGATATGGGCCCGAGTTCGACGCCTACGCTATAAGCAAAAGAGGGATGGCCGGCTCCTGTGGACGAACGATTTGGATGACCGTCTAATACGCATTCATCGCGAGGGCGGCCTGAGGGCCGCCGTTTCCGATATCCAGAACCTCACAGATTGGCCTCGGCGAGCAATCCTGCGGCGGGCTCACCAGCTGGGCTTGCCCAAAGAAGCACTGGCTGATCGTCGGCGCTGGACGATGGCCGAGTTCCGGTTCGCGTTGGAGTCCGTCAACCACGTGAGCATTCGGGAGATTGCAGATGAGCTCGAAAGGTCGGAGAAGTCCGTTTGGGACATGGTAGGGAGTCGTGGAATCCCCGCCAGATTCCAGGATGGTTGCAGCGTCCGGGAGCTTTCCGCTAAGTTACACATCCGGCGCCCAAGCATTCGGGCGTGGATCAAAGCCGGCCTGCTGCACAAGAAGCGAAATGGCCGGATCAGCGAGGATTCGCTGCAATCGTTCCTTCACAACCACCCCGAGCGAATCAACTGGTCACTGCTCGACGAGGACACAACCTTCTGGATATCCGAGCTGCTGGAAGCGGAGAAGATTAGGGTCGCCGGATCTCGAACGCAGACGCACGCCAACTCTCGAAGCTCGGACGGGGTACCGGCGGTTGAAGCTTCCACGCTTGATGGCAGTGCTTCCAGTACGCTCGCAGTTGATCCATCCGGGGATCCCGTGTCGCGTAATAGCCGAGCGCGTGGCGCCAGCCCTCGTTAATAGGGGTTTGAAAAAACTTTTCGTCGGTCCACTCGAGAAAGCGAAGCCAGAGAAACTCCTGCTGACCAGGATGCTGTCTAGCGTATTCCGCGGAGTATTCTAGAAAGCCCGGGCAGCGTTCTCGGAGCAGTGCGGCAAGAGAGTTCGACACGGATCCGTCAGCCTCGACGCAAAGTCGGAGCCAGTACGAGAATGCCCTCCATTCAAGAAACTCCTTGATCGTTTCGTCGAGGCGGGGACGCGCAACCAACCTGGATTCGTCCTCCGCTAGCTTCTGCGATCGCCGTCCGATTTTGACTTCAGCGGCCGGGATTTTCGACGTGTGTTTCATCGGGATTTAGCGAACTAAGCTTACGGAGGGTTTGGCTCGCCACCGTAGCGCTGCAGGGGAGGAATACACCATACGATACACCAGTAGACGCCCTCGAAGCTAACGAGAAGGTCGTCTCGCGTTGTCGGCCCGCGCTCGCCACCGGATCCACGTGCCCCTTCAAAAATGAGGCGTATATGCCGTTGGCTAATACGCTTCAACACTACCACCATCGGATTTGCCTATGCAACGGCGCCAGAGGCAAATCCAACCGACCGATCTGAAGGCAAAGGCCATCGGCGTCGTCGTGCGCGAACTCCGTGATCAGGCTGGCCTCTCGCAGGAACGCCTCAGCGCCGACTGCGGCTTCGACCGGACGTACATCAGCCGAGTCGAGCGCGGGATCATTAACCCGACGGTCAGTCGTCTTTGGACGATCGCTGACGCACTGAACACTCCTCTTAGCCAAATTGCGAAGCGGATGGAACTCTGGATTATCAGTCAGGACCGGCGGTCCAAGCCACCGAACCGAGGATAGGCCATCAAACCCTGCATAAAGGACTACAACATACTCCTTTGAGACAACCTCTCAAACAGAGAGCATGGCGGAGTTGAAACTTGGGAGGAATGGAGCGTTCCGGCGGTGGCAATGCGATCACTTTACGCGCCTGAGGTCGGCAGCAGATCGGGGTGGCGAGTGTCTCCCTCCTCCATCAAGCCCCGTCATCGCAAGGCCAAAAAGTAACTGTTCCAGTTCCGACGAAGGCAGCGAAAGCGCGCGCGCGATTTGCCCTCTGGCGATTCCGTCCTCGTAAAGCGCCGCGAGAACCTTTGGAAGAATCAGTGATGTCTCTTTGGGTGCCTCTTCCGGCTCAACATCCCTTCCGCGTTTTGCAATCTCAATGCAAAGACCCCGATACTGCCAGTCGCTAATCAAACGCAATTCATGTAAGCGGTAGCTCAGAGCGCTCACCGATGTGCTCCAGACCTTCTTCAGCTGGACTAACGACGAATAGGTCGGCAGCCTCGGCGCATTCGCGAGCACGCTCCCGCGCGGCATCAGGAACGCCGATGCAAATGCGTTGGCCTGCTTCTCGGCTTCCCGCCCCGAGGGTGGACCATGCTTGTGAAGTACTAGATGCCCGAGTTCATGGGCAGCATCGAATCTACTGTGCTCGGTTGACTTGTACGTATTCAGGAATACGAACGGTCTGGTGCCCTTCCACATCGAAAATGCATCGACCTCACGGGCGTCCACAGCGAGCGAGAGGACGCGAACGCCCTTTGCCTCCAGGAGGTGAATCATGTTCCTGATGGACAACGCACCGAGCGCCCATGCCCGCCGCAAGGATTCCGCAGCGGCCTCCGGGTTTGGTTCGCGGCTAAGGTCCGGCAGGTCCGTCTCCGGCAGTTCGAAGCGATCTTCGAGCCAACCCATGAAGTGAAGACCGAGAGCGGCTTGGCTCAAAGCCATATCCCGCTGGGGCGCTGTCATCTTCGACATCGAGCGGAAGCTGCCGGAGTCGAGACTCGGCTCGTCCAGGTCCTCGCCATAGAAGAATGGCGCCGGGAAGTTCAGGACGGTGGCGATCCTGGCCATCGTCTCCTGCGAAGGAGGATATTCGCCTGCCTCAAACGCAGTAATCGAACGGAGATCGACCCTGGTGAGTTCCGCCAGCTTGGTCTTTTTGTACCCGCGCCTCTTCCTGGCTAACGTCAGACGAGTTGGGTTTGGTACGTCAGGCGTACCATCAGGCACGTCGCTTGATCTCGAGCGTAATTTCTGGGCTTTGAGGTCCATTGCCGCCACCCACGAGCGAATCTTGATTGCCGTCAAACGGGCGCGGAGAGAGGATGATTCGCTCGGCCCACCCGTCGACGCGGTCCTCGGAATCCATACCGATCGGACGCGACAACTCGCAGCGCATCTCTCTGGCGTCTGTATCTCGATACACCAGGAGCAGCCAGGTCGCCCGTCCCTTGGCTTTCAACGACTCAGCAGAAGGGAGCATTTCTGGAAACAGCGGAAGGTTCTGATTCGCAACAATTGCACTGATGGTCCGTGGCCCCTTCGCGGATGCCGTAACCGGATCCTTGTCCTTGCGGCCGGTGTCCTCGTTGCCCGTCGCCACTGACAGTGCGATGTTCCCGTCGCGGTTGACGACAAGGGGCCAGTTCTGCTCGTCCTTGCGCTCCCATCCTGACGGGATCAGCCGCTCGCGAAGAGCGCAAACAGTTTCCCCCCAAGCGAAAAGTCCCGGTATTGCTGGCGGATGGTTCGCGGTGCAGGACGCCCAAGCGGTGAACCCCCGTTCGGCCGCCTGAAGCAGGTCCTCCTCCTTGATGCCTAGTTCAGCCAACCGTCTGTTCACGTCCCACGTTTCAAAATAGATGGACTCGGGTAAGGCCATAGACTCCCTTCGAGGCGATTAACCTACTTCCTGTATTTTAACCTCAAATGAGGGAGAAAAACAAGAAGTGAAGTCGCAGCGGGCTGCCGGGGTATCAAATCACGCGTTCGAAATGACCGCTTGCCACGAGCGAATCGAAAAATATCACGACACGGCCCGCGACGATCGGCGAGCGGAGTCGAAGCCCGACTTCGATGTTCCTCTGCTGCGCAGCTTCCGTGAAGTTCGCCGACGACACGAAAAGATCGAACCCGTCGATCACAACACACTTCGCATGGATTGACGCGGTCTTGCCCGGCTCGGGCGAAAGGGACCGGGGATCAAAGAAGACCTGCGGCAACGGCCGGTCACTCGGCCACTGGCTCGTCCGAAAGCGATGTGCGAACTCGCGAACCAACTCGGATGGGGCCGACGTGTTCCCTGGCTTCCGTTGGATGTCCAGGAAGAGACGCACTGGCAGATCTGGGCTTTCATGCATCCGGTCAGCCAGGGCCTGAAATACTTTCTGACCTTGGTAGACGGAGTAGCCCGCCACGAGGACAGACTCCTGGGCATTGCGGAACAACTCCTCGACGACCACTCCCGTGGTCCTGTTTCCACCTCCGGTTCCCCCGCCCGTGGTCACGAGATCCACCAAGTCTTCAATTGGCGGGCGGTCCTCGTACCCTAACGCCACCAGCTCAAGCGTCCGCGCAATCCCGGACGGTGGCAGACCAGAAGCAGCAAGTTCCTGGAGTCCCGTCGAAACCTCGGCCGCGATGGCACCGTTCAGGACGCGCTGGATGCTGGCGGCCGCGTACGGCGGGCAGAGGTGACCGGTCCGCAGGCCCGCGGCCAGCGCACGCAGGTCAGAGGGCAGCAGCTTGAGAATCGGATAATCCATCGACCCTGACACTTTCGAGGAAGAATTCGGCACTGAGGTTCTGTACCGTGCGCACCACCAGCGCGCGGTCCAGGAAATCGTTCTGCTGCTCGCAACTGGTCTCTGAGATCAGCACGCAGCCGTGGCAGGCCGATCCGTGCAAGAAACGGCGTTCATGGTCATTGGATGCCTCGTGCTGGGCGCACACGGGATCATTCGAGCACAACTCTCCGAGATCAAGCGCACCTCGAACCGATTCAAATATACGACGGCCAACCTGCACCAAGCCGCCCAAGGTGCCCTCCGCGTCTGAGGTGCCGGTGTAAAGCAGCACGCCGAAGCCAACGTTGGGAATCGCGTAAATGCGCTCGCGAATCGAACTCGCTGGGTATCCGCACCCAAGCGCAACAGCCGTAATAAGCAGATGAGAGAAGGAGTGCAACATCAAATACGGAAGACCGGGAAACTGGCGATTGGTTCCCTGGTGCTCCTTGCGCCACGCCTCGAAACCCGCTCCGAGTTGTATCCCGCGCTTCTGCACGGCGGGTCGCGACAGCCAGGACTGAATAGCTTCCGTCCGGAACTGAAGAAATACACCCTCTCCCTTGTTCTCGAACGCGGGCAGCCAAGTTATCTCGCGTGCTAGAGAAGCTCGCCGGACGCCCATGTCCAACTCGCCCTCGATGTCCGGCGCGGCTGACTCGAAGCGCGTGAAGCCCACCTGGGCCACCACCTCCCGAAGCCGGTGAACGAGCACAACGCGCTCGATCGGAGCCATCCATGGTCGGTCCCACACGGCTCGTGGAAGGGATCGAGCGTAGAACACACCTTCAGGACGGTCTTCGCCGACCTCTTCCCTGGCTGTCACCAGAGTTTCCAACTCGGCAACCTTCACCGACTTGTCAGCCTTCGTCGCACCGGTACGGCGCGCCTGAATCTCCGTGAAAGCTTCGTCGTCGTTGATCCCCTCAAGAGCTGCTTTCACCGCCGCTCGCCTGCGCTCGTATCGGAGGTCATCGATGTTCTCGACATTGTCCAGAAAACTCCAAGCGGCATCAATGGCCCTGCGGACGAGATCATCGCGTTCGGGTAGCGAAATCACGCTCATTAACTGCGGGAAGTAGGCGTTTGACGCTGAGCGGATCAGCAGGCGGCTCGGTTCCCCGCAAGTCTCCTTTGTGAATGGCCCAAGCCACGGCCGCGCGCCGTCGCACAGTCCGAGTGCGCGGTTCTGCAGCAACGCAGCCTGAGCCATGCTGCGTTCACCCTTGCCGCACTCGCAGCGGACCCAAACTTCGGTCAGATCGCCGCTTGTTCCGCGCTCGTCTATGAATAGCTGGCGTTGTTGTTTGGCGCAGTCTGAAGGTCCGTTGTGCGCGAAGGCGTACCAGTCAATATCACCGATATGGCCGGCGCGGCAGGCTCGCACGAATCGGACTGGTACCACGGGGCGCCGCTTCTTGTCCCGATCGATAAACTTCCCCCTTGTAAGCGCCTTACGGTGCACCAGCAAGCGGGAGCGAGCGCCGCCGCTTTGACCCTCCAGATCTTGCGTCACAAACCATTCGGGGAATTGAAATCCCGTGATCCCTGTAGACGGTGCGGTTGGATCGTCATCAGCCGGCGGCGGTGTCCTCAGTTCGACGCTCGGCACCTCAAGAACCCGCGCGAGCTTCTGACTGAGTCTTGGCTCAGAAACTGGCTGGCCGCCCAAGGACCAGAAGTCCAAGCCCGCGGTTAAGACGGAGTGGTTCGGCAGATCCATCATCGACCCCGGACCGAACGTGGTAACGAGTTGGCTTTGCCGGATTTCGCCCTGGGGTTTCGTCCCTTTCGTCATACCGTCTCCTCTTCGAGTTCGGCATTATCAAGGGTTCGGACCCAGATGTTCACATCAGGCTCCACATCGCGCAGAGAACGGTTCGCGCGGAACTTCATGCGTGGATGATCCGCCGGCAGATTCCTCACTTCTGGACTGAGAAAGTCGTAAAGCAATTGTTTCGCGGCACCGGCCTCCGACGGATTGTACTGAAGCGCGGTTCCCACACTTTGGTACTCCTGTGCAGCCCTAGCCCAGACCTCCAGCAGATCGATGGCGCGCTCGCGAACGCGCTGCCGGAGTCGGTCTGCTTCGGTCGTCGGCAGATCCGAGTGGCTGTAAGCCCTCTCGGCCAATGTCTGGATGACAAACTCCAGACGCGATCGTTCGTTGAGGATTTCCATCGCTCCGCGCGGCGGTGTCATAGGGCGGTGCCCCTGCCGGGCCAACCCGACGACCGTTGCCGCCAGTCCCTTGTCGAGAGCGCGTGGCGAAAATGGCGTCACGCTCGTGGCTTCCACGCTGCGGTAAAAAGTCTCGTGGTACGCCGCGAATCGCTCGTAATGTGAGCGATCGCGTGGCTTGTGCACATTGAAGATTGTCACCACCAAGCCGGGTCGGTCTGGGTCGCGCCCGACACGGCTGGTCGCCTGGATGTACTCCGCACTCGTCTTGGGTTGACCAAACACCACCATCAGCCCCAACCGCGTGATATCCAAGCCAACGGAGATCATGTTCGTGGCGATGGCCACGTCTACGCGGCTCTTGTCCGAGAACAAAAGCGCGAGGCGTCGTTTTGCGTCCGCGACATCGGCGGTGCTCACGCGGCTCGTCAGTTCTACCGGCTCGTAGCCGATCTGCCGATCGTCAAATAAGCCCTCCGTTTCACCAACCCGCTTGCGATTGGAATAACCGACGAGGCGGTTCCGAATTTCGTCCTCGATCAGCCGCCGCGCACCACCGAGTTCTCGCAAGCTGTTGTAGTAACCGAGCAAGGTCATGTAAGGATCGGCGGGACTCAGCGCTTCGCCCTTCTTCTTCAGCCGCGAGTGCCATTTCAAGGCTGCGCCAAGGAGCGCCAGGTACACGCGCAGCATGGCCACCTTAGGACTGCGCCCTTGAGCTGCCACGCCGACATAAAGACGGGCGTTGCTTTCGCTGGAAGGAAGCGTGTTCGCGAAAAACGAGTCCCGCCGATCCGGTCCAGGTGGCGGAAAGATGTCTACGAGCCGGCGGTTAAACAGCGCGCGGATCTGGTTCTCAGCGCGGCGCACGGTTGCTGTGGAAGCTATGATTTTCGGCCTGGCCTTGTGGCCATCCATCACGCAGAGTTCATCGAGCGCCGATTCGTAGAGGCCAGCCATTGTGCCGAGTGGACCGGAGATCAGATGCAACTCGTCTTGAATAATCAGTTCGGGTGGGAGGAGCCGGCCATCGGGCAACTTCGTTCCTTGCGGTGAGTCGCAGGGACCATAGAATCCTCGCTTCTCGTCGTGTCGCTCAACCCTGCCGAAAAAGGCGCCCACTTGGCCCGTCCAGGGCAGCGCGGCGAACTTATCCACCGTAGCGATCATGAAGCACGGCAGCCGCCGGTAGATCGGCTCGTCCACTGCCACGATGGGCAGCGAGAGGCCGCGACCGAATTGGCACTGCCGGTTCACACACGAGACGCGGAGATCTTCCGGCTCGTCCGAGTTCGGCAGAAGCCGGAATGAGAGCCGAGTGAACTTCGTTCCGCACCACGGGCACTCCTCAAGCGGAATGGGCGACGGTTTGCGGTCGTCGTTCAGAAACCGAATGGTGCGGGCGCGCGCCGATTCCTGATCATTGTCGCCCTTTCGGCCCATTCGGTTCGGCGTGGCGGCGCGCCCCACCCATAACCCGATCTCGAATGGCCAGTCGCCAAGCTTGACCGCGTCGTTCTGCCGCTCCAGTTCCAATGCGCAAATCAAGGTCGCGGCGCGGCTCAGTTGGTCTAACGTCAGGAGGCGCAGGGTGTAGCGCATTAACACGCTCAGGCCCGCGGATCGGATTCCGGGATTGTGGAGCCGCCGCAGCACCAGGGTGAAGGCCGCCAGCCCAAGGTAGGCCTCCGTCTTACCGCCGCCGGTGGGGAAGAACAGCAGATCCACAATTCCACGATCCGGGTGTTCCGCCTGCGCGATTCCGGGCAGGTTCATCAATATGAAGGCCAACTGGAACGGTCGCCACGCGGGCTGCAGATCTTCAGGCCGTTTACCCTGCATGACTCCGAGGCGTCGGCGTGCAGCTTCGGCCATTGCTTTGTTCGCAAGCCGAAACGCCTCGAGGCAAGCCGAGTCGGCCAGTAGGTCGATGCCGCGCTGGATACGATCAGCCGCCATTCGAGCGCGTTGCAGCAACTCCTGTCCCGTGTCGCGGCGGCTGGCTGGTGCTACCGGTACATTTCCGGCTTGGCCATCGATCCATTTCCGGTACTCACTCACCAACGGGCCAAGTTTCGCGTTGGCATCGGTTCCGCCCTGAAGCTGGCTGAGCGCATCCATGGATAGCTCCACGCCGGGGATCGCGGCAGGCGCCACCCGTTCAACTTCTGCTTCTGGAATCCACTGCGTGCGGACCAGACGGCACGCGTCTTCGCAAACGGCTTCCGTGGCTACGTTGTGGCCGACCGCATATTCGCCGGCATCGCGGTACTGGAGATCGGCAACGCGGTCGTCCCAATCTTTACTGGCAAGGCTGCGTAGATCCGGGCGCGGGAGAAAGCCCGCCTCGCATGCCACCTCGAGTTGGACCTGGAATGCGAACGCCTCATCCTTCTTCTCATCCGGGGCTGGCGTGCGCCTGTTCACCAGGAAGACCGAAACCGTGCGAGCGTTGGGCGGCAGCCCGGCATCGGCCGCCACGGACCCGACCGGACGCGCGAGATATGCCACCCGCAGCCCATCACTCGAAGGCACATCGATTTCGCGCGCCCTCTCCGTGGCTTGGGCCAAATTCACGGCGACATCGGTCGAACGAGCGGTGCGCGTCCATTCCTCCGGTGATCCCGAGCGTATTCGATAGTCACCCCAGCAAACGGTCACCTTCAACTGCCCGGCGTTTCCCGGCACAAGCAGACTCGCGCCAATTGAAGACGGCAGATACCGCTGCCGGGCCGCTGCCGGTTCCGGCGTCGCGTCGTCGTCGAGCCCAGCGCCCTCGCCGGCCTGATCGAGATCCTCCGCGCTCGCTTCATCGGTACGCTGAGAAGCCTCGGCACCCAGCGGAACGAGAAAGCCCGTGAGGTACCAGCGTGATGGAGCCTGAGGCAGCACTTCAGACGGATCGCCCAGGTTCTCTGCTGGGCCGACGAGATCGAGCCGAAGTGCTTCGACAAGCTTTTCGCGGACATCGACGGAGTTCATTTCATTCGACACGGGTCACGCGTCTCCCTCATGCAACGACAGCAGGCTCTGATCGAGCGCTCCCGACGGCTGCTTCACCGTCTTTCTACGCTTTGTCTTTGGCTCCGTATCAACGGGGCCAGCGAAGACGGGGGGCGCCGTCGGCAATTGCCCCTCTTCGAGTGCGCATTGTCTGTTCAGATCGAGCAGTCGTGCCAAGACTCGGTCGCGAGCCTCTTCAGGCCACCGATAGCGATATCTTCTGCGACGCGGTCGGCCATTCTCGGCCTCCTCCGCTTCATCATCGAATTCTGGGAAGAATTCACAAGACGGCTGGATCTCGTCCCACCCGTAGACCTTCAGTACCGCGCGGTCCATTTCGTCGTGCAGCTGACGGAGCTGCATGATGCCTCCTAGCGCGCACTCAGGATCGTGAAACCAGTTATAGATCGTGGTCATGCCCTCACCACAACCCCCCATCAATTTCTCCCGACACTGGTAGTATGCTCGACCGACCTCTTCCAAAACGACGCTCTTGTCGAAGCCTGCCAAGAACGGGAACGTCTCAAAGCAGTCAGATGGCGTGTAACGAAGATCATCCTTCATCGAGGAACCTAGCAGCCGTGCCCAGATCTCGTGCACACGCGACTGCAGAACAGCGAAGCCGGCGGAGGTGCAGATCTCAAAGACGTTCAACGTGTGAGCGTAAATCCATCCTGTCGGTAAGAAGGCAAATGCCAAATGACCGCTCACTTGGGAATTAACAAGTACTCGATTCAATTTTTGAATACGACCATACAATTCCGGCCTATGAGCCTGGTACGCCCACCAGCGCCTCTTCAGCGGAATGTTATTAGGGTTCTCGCCCAGAGCGTCACGCTCTGGCTTTACCCTGGACCGCACAATATCCATCAACATCGGCCAACGTCTTAGTTCGTCTTCCGATTCGACATCGCTCAGAAAGATGACATGGCGTTGAAACTGATGGGACGGGTGGGCGTTCACCTCTTCTCCACCGATATACGGCAGGATCCGGGCAGCCGAAGCTGGCTCGTTCGCGCGGATACGTTCCAACAGAGCCACTGGGTTGGCAGCAGGGTCTTGGTCGTCAAAGACAAATCCCTGGCCATAGATCTTGCTGCCTGCAGAAAAGTACGGACACCTCTGCAATCTGTTCGGAGTCTGGTCGACCGTCCCAGGAAGCAGGAAAGCACTGATACGCTCTACAGGTTTGCCGTCTAGCAACGGTGGTTTCACCTCGAGGTTCTTCGCGATATGCACCGGGCTGACAATCACGGCTGCTTGGCCAGGCCAACGCAAGCGACGCACTGCCGAATAGACTTGCCCGCCCGACCTGAGTATTTCGGTGAGACCACCTTCTCTGGTGTCGCCCTGCGCGATTGTATTGGTGGCAATCAAC